>LNAP01000473.1_pt1 | contig 44756 bp, 41 predicted proteins | sample 602601 | NCBI WGS metagenome assembly LNAP01 (sample SAMN02440304, study PRJNA202911) | soil metagenome | biome: Subtropical and temperate rainforests or woodlands; isolation source: soil samples (1 kg each in a 20% v/v slurry with milli Q water) were... ...
GGCAGGTCTGGCCGCGCCGCAGGTCCACGTACCGCTCCGCCTTGTCATCTTTCACGTGCCTGAAGCCAGGGCGGCGCGAGAGGACGGGGAGGCGGGGGGTGGCGCGGTGCCGATGACCGTTCTGATCAACCCCGAAATCGAGCCGTTGGGGCCGGAAATGGCGCCCGGCCTGGAAGCCTGCCTGTCGGTACCCGGCCTGGCCGGCATGGTGCCGCGGCACACCCATATCCGCTATCGCGGGCTCGATGCCGACGGCCGGGTGATCGAGCGCGAGGCACGTGGATTTCATGCGCGTGTCGTGCAACATGAATGCGATCATCTGGACGGCGTCCTCTACCCGATGCGCATGTCGGATCTCTCGACGCTGACCTTTGTCGAGGAAATGCGGCGGACCGCGGAATCCGATGAGGATGTGGCGGTGGATGACTGAAGCGGCGTTAAAGGGGCATGACATGACCGGCAGCTATGACCGAGACCAGGACCGCGAACGCCTGCTGGTGGCGATTCTCAGCCACGTGCCTTTCGACGGCTGGAGCGAGATCGCGTTGCAGGCGGCGGGAGCCGATACGGGCATCCCGGCCGACCGGGTGCTCAATGCCTTTCCGGGCGGTGCGCGTGAGGTACTGATCCTCTGGCATGAGGTGACGGATCAGAACATGGTCGCCGCCATGGCGGCGCCTGAAATCGCCGGCCTGCGGGTGCGCGAGCGTGTTGCGGCGGCGATCCGCCTGCGCCTGGAAAGCTGCCAGCCGCATCGTGAAGCGGTACGGGCGGGCTGTACGCTGCTGCTGATGCCGCAGAACACGCTTTTGGCGACGAAGCTGCTTTACGGCACGGTCAATGCCATCTGGTATGCTATCGGCGATCAATCGACCGATTATAACTTTTACACCAAGCGGGCGTTACTGGCGGCGGTCTATTCGTCGACGGTTCTGTATTGGCTGAACGACAAGACCGAGGATTGCGCCGCCAGCTGGGCATTCCTCGACCGTCGCATCGCCGAAGTCATGCAGATCCCGCAGGCCTTGGGGCGCGTCAGTGACCGGGTGAAGGAATTTGCCGATCACCTGCCGCGCCCGATGCGCATGTTCAAACGCGCCCGGCCGGGTTTCCGCCGCCGTCACGCCAGGTGACGGGATGTGTGACGGGATTGCCTCAGTTGTTACGCGGGCTGAGGCGGTTGACATGCCCCATCTTGCGGCCCGGCCGCGCTTCCGCCTTGCCGTAGAGATGCAGCTTGGCGCTGGGGTCGCTGAGGATCTCACGCCATTGATAGACTTCGTCGCCAAGCAGATTCTTCATGACTGCATCGGAATGCCGCTCCGGTGAGCCCAGCGGCAGGCCGCAGATGGCGCGGATGAACTGCTCGAACTGGCTGGTCACGCAGGCATCCATTGTCCAGTGACCGGAATTGTGTGGCCGCGGCGCCAATTCATTGACCAATACGTCGCCGCGTTGCGTCACGAACATCTCGACGCCCAGCAGGCCGACCAGTTTCAGTTCCTGGGCAATATGGCGTGCGATTGCTTCTGCGCGTTGCGCCACGGTGTCATTGACGCGTGCCGGCGCAATGGTGACATCCAGGATGTGGTTGCGATGCTGGTTCTCGACCGCAACGAATTGCGCGGTATTGCCGTCGACGCTGCGAGCGATGACGACCGAGATCTCCTTGGCGAAATCGACATAGGCTTCCAGGATCGCCAGATCGGCGCCCATTCTGTTCCAGGCGTCGTTCAGATCCGTTTCGGAATCGATCCGCACCTGGCCTTTGCCGTCATAACCGAAGCTGGCGGATTTCAGGATACAGGGCCGGCCCAAGGCCTGGATGGCCTGGGACAACGCCTCCACCCGGCCGACTTCCAGAAAGCGCGTGGTGGGCACATTGATCGAACTCAAAAAGTTCTTTTCGCGCAGCCGTTCCTGGGTCAGGTAAAGGACATTCGGTGCTGGCCGGGTCGGTTTCATCGCCGCCAGGAATTCCGCTGTCTGGGCCGGGATGTTCTCGAATTCAAAGCTGATCACGTCAACCGCAGCAGCGAAACCGCGCAGGGCGTCCAGGTCGTCATAGGCGGCAACGGTGGTATTGGCGGCCACCTGCGACGCCGGACCATCTTCGTCCGGGCAATAGATGTGCACCTTGTAACCAAGCCCTGCCGCCGACGAGGCCGCCATGCGTCCAAGCTGGCCGCCACCCAGAATGCCGATGGTGCTGCCGGGTGGGATGGTCTGGCCTTGGTCGATGCTCATGTCGCGGTTGATCCGATCACAAATTGATTGATCGCGCCGTCCAGCAAGTGCCGGCGCTGGGGTTCACTAAATCACAATCTATCGCATTGGTCAGGTATCTCGGCTTGGCTCCACGGCGACGGCCTCGGTTTGGCGCCGGCGATAGGCAGCCAGTCTTGCCGCGAGGTCGCCATCGAGCAGAGATAGGACGGATACCGCCAGCAAGGCGGCGTTGATGGCGCCCGGTTTACCGATCGCCAGCGTCCCGACCGGCACACCGCCCGGCATCTGGACGATGGAAAGCAGGCTGTCCTGACCTTTGAGGGCGGCGGATTCGACCGGCACGCCGAAAACCGGCAGATCGGTGATGGCGGCCACCATACCTGGCAGATGCGCTGCACCGCCCGCACCGGCGATGATGACCTTCAGGCCGCGGCTGCGCGCCGTCTCGGCATATTCCACCATGCGATGCGGCGTGCGATGCGCGGAAACGATGCGCACCTCATGCGGTACCTGGAACTCGCTCAGGATATCGACAGCATGACGCATCGTTTGCCAGTCGGACTGGCTGCCCATGATGACGCCGACCTGTGGCGGGGCGGAGATCATATTCCTTGGTCCATTTCCGTGCGGGTGGATTGGCGCGCATTATAGGGTCGGCTTTTCCCGTGACAAGGCGCCATAGGTATCTGTTTTCATTCAGTGCAATCGTCGCCGGCCGGCCGCGAGAGCCGCTGTAAATACCCGATCGCCGATGCTCGTATATCCAGTCTTCCGAATCGTATTGGGCCAGGTTTCATGGAACGCCGCTATTAAGGACGATTTAACCAATACATATTATTGTGACTTTATCCAAAACTCGGGGCGGCGGACTGAGGATTGGCGGCTGGGGGCATATCACGGCGGAATCTCCACATAGCAGTACTGCCGAGCGTTAACCGGTGGGGGCCGGTGAGATATGGCTTGTCACGAGAGAGCGACACATGAAAGTCCGTAGCCGGACGACTTCCGGAACCGGCCGCGCGACAGGTGCGCGGCAAGCCTCCGGTGTCAACAAGTCCACGATGACAAACGGTGCCGTTAAGGTTGCCGAAGCCGTTGCGGCGGCGACGCCGGCCGACCAGGTGGCTTTTCTGGGACTCAGCGAAGGCGAACTCTCCGTCAATGTCCGGCTGGCACTGCAGACGCTCCTGGAAGAAGTGACGCATCTGCGCGATGAACTTGACCAGACGCGCAAACGCATCGCGCATCTCGAGCAACTGGCGGATGAAGACGTCATGCTGCCGATCGCCAATCGGCGCGCCTTCCTGCGTGAACTCACGCGGATGATTTCCTATGCCGAACGCTATGGCACAGCCGGCAGCATGCTGTATTTCGATATCAACGGCATGAAGGCAATCAATGATCGCTTCGGACACGTCGCGGGCGATGCGGTCTTACAGCATTTTGCGCGCGTGCTGATCGAGAATGTCCGCGATACCGATATCGTCGGCCGCCTTGGGGGTGACGAGTTCGGCGTCATTCTGACCCGGACCGACGAAAAGCAGGCACAAGACAAAGCCAATTCGCTGGTTCGCGTGATCGAGAAGACGCCGTTCCAATGGCAGGGGGAAAAACTGTCGCTCTCCTGCTCGGTCGGCATCCATCAGTTTCTCGGCAAGCAGACGGCGGAAACGGCGCTTAACGCCGCCGATGCAGATATGTATCGGCTGAAGCGGCGTTTTTACGGCGAGGCCGACCGTGTCGCCGAGGAAAGCCCGGAACGGGCTGTCTCGACCGAATAGCCACGGTCCAGGACACTGGCTATACGGCCTGCCGAGAAGCCTGAGCCTTGCCGGTCTCAGGCAATCCGGTCTCAGGCAATAATGTCGGGCAATAGCTTGCTTTCCAGCTTGATGATCTGGTCCTTGAGCATGAGCTTGCGCTTTTTCAACCGCTGAATCTGCAGCTGATTGAAGGGCGACGTTTCCGCCATCTGTTGAATCACGTCGTCGAGATCACGGTGTTCACTGCGCAGCTCTTCGAGCTTCACCCGCATTTCATTAATACCGATCATCACGGCGCGAACACCCCTCTGGCTCACAGGCAGCAATTCTAGCCCAAAAGCATACCGACGTCATCGATTCCGTCATATCATTTATCAAGGCATTTCAGTCTTTTGCCGGGGAATGGCCGGCTTTTCGACGGCGTCAAGCAGTTGCCAGCTTACGGCGCCCGGGATACAGATGAGATCCCACCTCCTATTTGACGGGCCCCCATCCATGGCCGATCGCTACGACCTTATTCTGACCAATGGCGCCATCTTTACCCCGAACGGTCTCGCGACAGGCGATATCGGCGTCCGGGACGGGCGCATCGCCGCCATCGACCGGCTGGCCGCCAGTCAGGCAGACCAGGTGCTGCCGGCGGATGGCCTGACCGTGCTGCCGGGTGTCATGGATACCCAGGTGCATTTTCGCGAACCGGGCCTGACCCATAAGGAAGATCTTGAAAGCGGCACGGCAGGCGCGGCGGTCGGCGGCGTCACGGCTATTTTCGAGATGCCGAATACCAATCCGAGCACGCTGACAGCAGCCGATCTCGAGGCCAAGCTGAACGCCGCCAAGGGGCGTGCCTGGGTCGATCATGCCTTCTTCATGGGGGCCTCGGATGAGAATGCCGACAAACTGGATCAGCTGGAATTGCTGCCGGGCTGTGCCGGTGTGAAGATCTTCATGGGCTCGTCCACCGGCAGCCTCCTGGTGGCCGATGACGAGACGCTGGAGCATGTGCTGCGGCGGGGCCGCCGCCGTGTCGCCATTCATTCGGAAGACGAGGCCCGGCTGCGCGAGCGTCTGGCCCTGGTCAAGGACGGCGCCCATCCGCGCGAACACCCGAATTGGCGCGATGTGGAGACGGCGGTGCGGTCGACCAAGCGCCTGCTCGCGATCGCCCGGCGGGCGGGCCGGCGGGTCCATGTGCTGCATGTCTCGACTGCCGATGAAATGCCGATCCTGGCGCTGAACAAAGATATCGCCACCGTCGAGGTGCTGCCGCACCACCTGACCCTGGTGGCGCCCGATTGTTATGACCGGCTCGGTTCTTATGCGCAGATGAATCCGCCGGTGCGCGATGCGCGTCATCAGGCCGGCATCTGGCAGGCCTTGCGGGACGGCATCGTCGATTGCATCGGATCGGATCACGCACCGCATACGCGGGCAGAAAAGGATCGCCCCTATCCGCAGAGCCCCTCCGGCATGCCGGGCGTGCAGACACTTTTGCCTCTGCTCTTGGATCATATGAATGCCGGCCGGCTCACCCTGCCGCGCTTGGTCGATCTCACCAGTGCCGGTCCGGCGCGAATTTTCAACATTGCCGGGAAGGGTCGGATTGCCGTCGGTTACGACGCCGATTTTTCGATTGTCGACCTGCAGGCCAAGCGCACCATTACCCATGACTGGATGCGAACCAAGGCCGGCTGGACGCCCTATGATGGGATGACCGTCACCGGCTGGCCGGTGGCAACCATCATCCGCGGTCAGATCGTCATGCGTGACGGTGAATTGCAGCACAGCCCGATTGGCGTGCCCGTGCGCTTCGGTGAGACCCTGCCGATTTCTGCCTGAAACAATCCAATCACCGGCAAAGAGAGGAAGATGATGTTCAAGGCACTCATGCTGCGGGAAGCGGATGGCAAAGTGACGGCGGCGATTGAAACGGTCGCCGAGGACCAGTTGCCCGAGGGTGATGTCACGGTCCGCGTCAGTCATTCGACCTTGAACTACAAGGACGGCCTCATTCTGAACGGACTCGGTCGGCTGGTGCGTCAATATCCGCATATCCCCGGCGTCGACTTTGCCGGCGAGGTGATCCAGTCGGCCCATGCCGGTTTCAAAGCCGGCGACCAGGTCATTCTCACTGGCTGGCGTGTGGGCGAGGCGCGCTGGGGTGGTTATGCGGAACTGGCCCGGGTCAAGGGCGACTGGCTGGTAAAACTGCCGCCGGCGCTGACGTCTCGCCAAGCCATGGCGATCGGTACGGCAGGGTTTACCTCGATGCTGGCCGTCCTGGCTTTGGAAGCGCATGGCCTGACGCCGGAAAGCGGGCCGATCCTGGTGACCGGCGCCGCCGGCGGGCTCGGCAGCGTTGCGACCGCCATCCTGGCGAAGCTCGGCTATGCAGTGACCTGCTCAACCGGCCGCACGGAAACCCATGCCTATTTGAAGGATCTCGGGGCGACGGAAATCATCGATCGTTCGACGATCTCAACGCCTTCCGGCAAGCCGTTAGATGCGGAACGCTGGGGCGGCGCGATCGATGCTGTTGGTGGCAGCACCTTGGCAGCGATCCTGCCGCAAATCAAATATCGCGGCAGCGTGGCAGCCTGCGGTCTCGCCGGCGGCAGCAAGGTGGAGACCACTGTGATTCCGTTCTTGCTGCGCGGGGTGAATCTTCTAGGTATCGATTCAGTGAACTGCCCGATGAAATTGCGGCAGGAGGCCTGGGACCGTCTGACGCGTGATCTACCGATGGATAAGCTCGATGCAACGATCGAGACTGCGCGCCTGGAAGATTTGCCGACACTCGGCAAATCCATCCTCGATGGCAAAATCCGCGGCCGCATCGTGGTGACGCTCGGCGATTGATGTCGGCGCGAGGGTCGTCTCTTTAAGGTGATTTCCGTAGGAATCAAGCAAAGCGCGTAGTTGTGCCGCCGACGCGGTGTAACGGATTTTGCCAGTGCTGTTAAACGTTCAGGTCAGGTCGCCTCACCTGAACCGGTAATGCGATAGATGCGTTTGACTTGGCGTGGCTGCAATCGGATCTCCCGCGCCGGATTGAATTGATAAAGGACGATTTCATCGTCGCTGCGACGCAGAAATTGTTTGATCAATCCTTGGCCGTCATCCAACTCGACGGCGACAAAGCAGCCTTTGGTGATCGGGCGGTTGGGATTGACGTAGAGCAGCTCGCCGGCGAAATAGCGTGGCTCCATGCTGTCGCCATCGACATAGAGGGCAAAGGCATTGAAGACCCCTTTGAGATTTGCCGGGCGCTCTACGAATTCCTTGGGCTCGCCTTCGTTGAAATAGAAACCGTCGCTGCCGCCTTTAACGGCGCCGATCACCGGCAGGTCCCGTTGCCCAGAGGCAGCGTTCAGGCTGAGCGGCCGTTGCTGCCCGGCCTCGCGCCGGACGGCCACCGGCTGTCCTGGCTCGATGCCGGCAAGTTGAAGGACGGCGCCGGCATCGACGCCGTTCGGCACGAAGATATCTTCCAGGGCACGCGCCAATTCGAAGGGCAGGAACCGGCGCTTGTAACGATCTTCATAATGCTGATAGCGGGTAAGGCTCCAACCCAGCGCGTCGGAGACGGTACGCATTGTCAAGCCGGCTTGTTCACGCAACTCTTTTAGGCGCCGCGCGGCTTCTGAGATTTCTGACATAACTACTCCTGCTCCGACCTCCGTACGGCTTGCGCGCTATGCCGCGGTGCGGTCATGTCACCGTATTTCGCGGCATCATACGTTTTTCGCCCTTGACACATAAGATGTAATTTGCGTAAATCTGGATTGTAAGGCTGCTAGCCGATCTGCTTCCCATCCAATCATCTAGGTTCCAATCGCGTGGCGCGGGAGATGGCAAGATCATGAAGGAACAAAACAAGAACAAAAACCGATCCGGCACCTCCGTCGGCAAAAGGCTGTGCTTGAGTTGTCGTCAGAGCTTCCAAAGCGAAGGTTGGCATCACCGCATCTGCGATTCGTGTAAAGGACAGAAATCCTGGTTAGGCGGGAATCCGCTTTATGATTGTCAGCTACCCGTCAAGGCAGCCAACGATAATGTCGGTTCATAACCTCCGCCGGGCTTCTTGTGGACTAAGCGGCGGCAGCTATCTGTCAGGGAGCTGGCCGCGTTCAGGGCTGGGGATGCTTCAGGTGGTTTCAGAGTCCCTTCGGAAACGCGCTGGGATGCCTGTCGCTTGTTTGACTCTGGATTGCGGATCACTATGTAAACAATGTCGACTGAACATACCGCATTATGCTTCCGATCGGATAGAGCAAGTTTTGAATCGGACCGATCGACAGGTAGCTGAATCCCGCGCCGCCGACCCTCATTTTGCCCCACCGGTCCATGTCCGTACCTTCCCTGCTCCAGATCCAGCCTCGTTCTCGCTCCCGCATCCTCGTCGTCGAGGATGATCCGGATATCGCAGATTGCCTTGTCAGTCATCTCCGGGCCGAGGGATACGAGGTCAGCCATGCCATGAATGGCGCCGAAGGACTGGCCGCGATGCGGGCGGGCGGGATGGATCTGGCAATTGCCGATCGCATGTTGCCGGAACTGGACGGACTGACGATGATCCGACTGTTACGGGAAGACGGCGTATCGGCGCCGATTTTGATCCTCAGCGCCCTTGGTTCCGTGGATGACCGCGTGCGAGGCTTGCGAGCCGGCGGCGACGATTACCTGACCAAACCTTTCGCCATGGATGAGCTGATGGCACGGGTCGAAGCGATGCTTCGCCGTCCTGTCGAAGCGCGCCAGACGACGTTGCAGGTGGGCGATCTTGAAATGGATCTGATCGACCGCCTGGTGCATCGCGGCCCGCGCGAGATCGAGCTGTTGCCGCGGGAATTCAAATTGCTGGAGTATCTGATGCGACGGCCCGGTCAAACGGTGACACGGGCGATGCTGCTGGAGGATGTCTGGCATTATCGTTTCACGCCACAGACCAACCTGATCAATGTCCATATGGGAAAACTGCGCCACAAGGTCGATGGACCGGATGAAACGCCGATGATCGTCAGCGTGCGTGGCATCGGATTCATGCTCCGTGCCGCGGATTGAACTTCTCCGATCCGCGCCGTTTCGACTGGCCACGGCGTTCGGCGTGGCCTTGACCGGTTGTACGATCATCATCTTCGCCTTCATCTATTGGCAGATCGTTCGGCTGGAACGCGAGAGGATAGGCGCCTATCTGGCCCTCGAGGCGGTGCAGGCTGCGCAAGAACCGATCGGGCAGCTCCTGGCGGAGCTGCAGTTCCGTCAGGCGGCCGATCTTCATCATGTCAGCTATAGCGCGCTTTACGACCGGGACAACAAGCGGTTGATCGGTAATATCACCGCAGTTCCGACCGATTTACCTGTCGATTGCAAGCCCCACCGCCTTGACCACCCGCCGCAAGTGGACCAATCCGGTCCCACCACCTTGCTGCCCGTGATGCTGGTTGCCTGTCGCCGGGCGGATGGTGGCATGGTGGTGTTAGGGCGGGAACTGGATGAGGTCGTGGCCTTGCGTGGGGTCATGCGTCATGCATTGCTGCTCGGCTTGGTGCCCACCGTGATCCTGGCATTGCTGGTGGGCGCCTTTCTCAGTTCGCGGGCGCTGCGACGGGTCCGCATGCTGCAGCAGACCATCGGCCGCATCATGCGCGGCAACCTGCATGAAAGGTTGCAAACCTACGGCCGGCGCGACGATCTCGACCGGCTATCCGAGCGCATCAACCAGATGCTGGATGAGATCGAGCATCTGCTATCGGAGGTTCGCAGCATCGGCGACAACATCGCCCATGATTTGCGGACGCCGCTATCGGTCGTTCGCGTCAAGCTGGAGCGCGCCACCATTGCGACCGATTTGAAGACCGCGTCGGATATGAGCCGGGGCGCACTGGCCGATCTGGACAAGGCCTTCTCGATCATCACGGCATTGCTGCGCATCACCGAAATCGAAAACCAGTCGCAAGCGGACGGGATGTCAGAGGTGAATCTGGCCGAACTGGCAGCAGAAATCTTCGACCTTTACGAGCCGCTGGCCGAGGCGAAGGGGATTCACATGACAGCTTCCTGCGACATGGCGATCGAGATCAGAGGGGACCGGCACCTGCTGCTGGAAGCAGTTGCGAATCTGGTCGACAATGCCATCAAATTTACCCCGCCGGGTGGTCACGTCTGCATCGCGGCCCTCAGGGAAGGGCAAACACCGTTGATCCGGGTCAGCGATACCGGCCCCGGCATCGATGAAACCGAGCGCAACGACGTGACGAAACGCTTTTATCGATCCGATAAGAGCCGCCACGTTCCGGGACATGGCCTGGGTCTGAGCATCGTCGTTGCCATCGCAAAGCGGCATGAGTTCCAACTTCGGATGTCGGACAACAAACCCGGCATGATCTTCGATCTTGTCTGTCAGGCACCTTACGGGTGATCCAGAGTTGATGTTGCGGTGCAATAAATTTTTTTTTATTCACCGCCGCGCTGGAAAGCACCTAGTTCTCTTATAGCAGAATATGGCCACCGATCTTTGCCAGGAAATCTGAAATTGCCGTATGTTTTGAAGGGCTTTGACGATCAACGTCCGAGGCTTGCACCAGCGTTCGGGGGCCGGCGATGATCAATATCGTCAAGATCGCACTCGAGCGTCCCTATACCTTCGTCGTCATGGCGATGCTGATCCTGATTTTCGGGGTGAGTGCCGCCGTCAAGACGCCGGTCGATATCTTTCCCAATATCGGCATCCCGGTCGTCAGCGCCGTCTTTCAATATTCCGGTTTGGCGCCGGATGACATGGCGGGTCGTATTGTTTCGACCTATGAGCGCACCCTGACGACGCTCGTCAACGATGTCGAACATGTCGAAACGCAATCCTTGCCCGGTTTCGGCGTCATCAAGATGTTCTTTCAGCCGACCGTGAACATCAATGCCGCCCTGGCGCAGGTGACGGCAATGTCGCAGACGGTGCTGAAGCAGATGCCGGCTGGCGTTACGCCGCCGCTGATCCTCAGCTATAGCGCGTCGAGCGTCCCCATCCTCCAGATTGCGCTCTCCAGCGATAAACTGTCTCAGACCCAGCTTTTCGATACGGCGTTCAATTTCATCCGGCCGCAATTGACCACCGTGCCGGGCGTCGCGATTCCCTATCCTTATGGCGGCAAGCAGCGGCAGTTGCAGATCGATCTCAATCAGCAGGCACTGCGCAACTATGGTCTGTCGGCGAACGACATCGTCAACGCCATGACCAGTCAGAATCTGATCACGCCGGCCGGTACGGAAAAGATCGGCACGTTCGAGTATACCGTCGACCTGACGGACTCGCCCAAGAAGATCGCCGACTTCAATAACCTGCCGATCAAGGTCGTCAACGGCACGGTCGTCTATATGCGCGACGTCGCCTATGCGCATGACGGCAGCCCGCCCCAGACCAATGTGGTTCATGTCGGCGCCAAGAACGCCGTGCTGATGACGATCCTGAAGACGGGTTCCGCTTCGACATTGGATGTCATCTCCGGTATCCGATCCCGTTTGCCGGACATCGAAAAGACGCTGCCCGAAGGGCTGAATGTCACCGTCGTCGGCGATCAGTCGGTCTTCGTGAAGGATTCCGTCAACGGCGTGATCCGCGAGGGTATCATCGCCGCGGCGCTGACCGGCCTGATGATTCTCCTGTTTCTCGGCAGCTGGCGATCGACCCTGATCATCACCTTGTCGATCCCGCTCGCCATCCTGGCATCCGTCGTCGCACTGTCGCTGCTGGGCGAGACGATCAATGTCATGACGCTTGGCGGTCTGGCGCTCGCGGTCGGTATTCTGGTCGATGACGCGACGGTGACCATCGAGAACATCAACTGGCATCTCGAGCAGGGAAAAGAAATCAAGCAGGCCATCCTCGATGGCGCGCAACAGATCGTGGTGCCCGCCACCGTCTCGCTGATGTGCATCTGCATTGCTTTCGTGCCGATGTTCACCCTGGGCGGTGTCGCCGGTTTCCTGTTCCGTCCGCTGGCTGAAGCGGTCGCCTTCGCGCTGATAGCCTCGTATATACTCTCCCGGACACTTGTGCCGACCATGGCGAATTATCTCCTGCGCGGTCAGGTCCATCATGGCGAGCATGAAGGGGGTGGGCATGAAGTTCGTCCCAGTCGCAATCCCCTGGTTCGTTTCCAGCGTGGTTTTGAGCATTATTTCGGGCAGCTCAGAAGTGTCTATCAGGGATTGCTCTCATTGGGGCTGGCCAATCGCGGTAAGATGATTGCCGGCTTCCTCATCTTTTCCCTGCTTTCCCTCGGTCTGGCACCGTTCCTCGGTCAGAACTTCTTCCCCGATGTCGATGGCGGCCAGATCAAACTGCATGTGCGTGCCCAGACCGGCACGCGCATCGAGGAAATGGCGCGACGTTCCGACGAGATCAGCGCCACCATCAGCCAGATCATCCCACCCAAGGACTTGGCTGGCATGGTGCAGAATGTCGGTCTGCCGGTCAGTGGTATCAGTATCACCTATGGAAATTCCGGCACGATCGGCGTCGAGGATGCAGATATTCTAATCACGCTGTCGCCTGATCATGCGCCGACGGACGGTTACATCGACCAGCTCAGGGAAAAGCTGCCGCGCCTCTATCCGGGAATGACCTTTTCATTCCTGCCGGCCGATATCGTGACCCAGGTGCTGAATTTTGGCACGCCGGCGCCGATTGACGTGCAGATCGTCGGCAACAGCCTGACGCAAGACCGGGTTTATGCCAACGAACTGTTGACGCGCATCGCCCATATCCCCGGTATCGCCGATGCCCGTATCCAGCAGGAATTCCAGGAACCGACATTCAAGGTGGACTTCAACCGGTCGTTTGGCGGCCTGGTCGGTTTGAATGAACATGATGCCGCGACGTCGATGCTCGACACGCTGGGGGGTAGCAGTCAGGTGACCCCGACCTATTGGTTGGATCCGTCCAACGGCGTCACTTATGCGGTTTCCATCCAGACGCCGCAGCAGGATATCGAATCGATGAGCGGCCTGAAGAATCTGCCGCTGACCTCCGCCGGTTCCAGCCAGTTGCTGGGTGGAGTGGCCGACATCTCCCGCGAGCGGACCAATGCGGTGGTGATGCACTACAATGTGCGGCCGCAGATCGACATCTATGCGACGCCTCATGGACAGGACCTTGGAACATTGGCGGCGAAGGTCAACCAGGTCATCAAGGACACGGCGAAAGACCTGCCGCGCGGCGCGAATGTCGTTGTCCGCGGACAGGTAACGACCATGACGAGTGCCTATCAGCAGCTCTATACGGGTCTCGCTTTCGCCATTGTGCTGATCTACCTGCTGATCGTCGTCAACTTCCAATCCTGGCTGGACCCCTTCGTGATCGTCATGGCCTTGCCCAGTGCGTTGGCCGGCATCGTCTGGATGCTCTTCACCACGGGCACGACATTGTCCGTGCCGGCCTTGACGGGCGCCATCATGTGCATGGGCGTGGCGACGGCGAACAGTATTCTCGTCATCAGTTTTGCGCGGGAACGTCTGGCGAGCGGCATTACCGCGCTGGAAGCCGCGATGGAAGCGGGCGGTACACGTTTCCGCCCGGTGCTGATGACGGCGCTTGCCATGATCATCGGCATGATCCCGATGGCTGTCGAGCCGGGCCAGAATGCGCCGCTCGGCCGGGCCGTCATCGGCGGTCTGATATTTGCCACCATGGCGACGCTGTTCCTGGTTCCGGCCATGTTCAGCGTGGTCCATGCGCGAGATCATCAAAAGAAAGTAGCGGGTGCTGGGTCGCACGATGCCGTCCCCAGCCAGGCTTGAAGCGACAGGAGCAGAACGTGTCTGACGATCATTCTGACGATCATGTGAAGAAGCCGAATACCCGTGTCCTTGCCGTCACCGGCGTTGTGGCACTTGTGGCATTCGGTACCATTGCCGTCACCGGGCTGATGAGCCGTGCTCATAGCGGCGAGGCATTGGCCGATCTGACCAATGAACAGGCCATTCCGACTGTGGCGCTGGCGAAACTGCAGCACGGCGAGGCCGATTTCACCCTCGACCTGCCCGGTAACATCCAGGCCTATTACCACGCGGCGATCTTCGCCCGGGTCAATGGCTATCTGAAGAGCTGGCAGGAAGATATCGGTGCGCATGTTACCGCCGGGCAGCTGCTGGCCACGATCGATGCGCCGGATATCGATCAGCAGCTGGATCAGGCCAAGGCGGATCTCTCGCAGGCCCAGGTCAATGAGCAGCTATCCGCCGTGACGGCAAAGCGCTGGGCCAATCTGGTGGCCACCCATGACGTGTCGCAGCAGGCCTCGGATGAAAAACAGAGCGACCTCGCAGCTAAGCGGGCGGCCGTCGAATCCGCGCAAGCCAATGTCAATCGGCTGCAGACGATGGAATCCTTCAAGAGCATCGTGGCGCCGTTCAATGGAACCGTGACGGCACGCAATACCGATATCGGCGCCCTCATCAATGCCGGCAGCGGCCCCAGCAGCGAGCTGTTCGAGGTGTCGGACCTTCATAGGATGCGGATCTATGTGCAGGTGCCCCAAGCCTTCACGGGCGATCTGCGCCCCGGCGTGAAGGCGACTTTCGACATGCCGCAATATCCGGGTAAGCATTTCCCCGCGACCTTCGTCAGCCAGTCCAATGCAATGAACACCGGTTCCCGCAGCATGCTGGTGGAATTGCAGGCCGAGAACCAGGACGGGACACTGCTGGCCAATACATTCTGCGAAGTGCATTTCCAGCTGCCGGGCGATCCGAGCAGATTGCGGGTCCCTGCAACCGCGCTGATCGCGGGCGATCATAGTATCGAGGTCGCGCTGGTGGGACCCGACAACAAGGTTTCCCTGAAGCCGATCCAGCTTGGCCGCGATTTCGGCGATAATGTCGAGGTTCTCTCCGGCCTGGACGCGTCCGACAAAGTGATCGACAGCCCGCCTGAAACATTACAGGCCGGTGACACGGTCCGCCTGGCCAGCTCGGCACAGGCCGTGGCGGCAGCAACGCCCACCGCGCAGAATAACTGAGGCGGCGCAACTGAGGCGGTCCGAACGGGATTGCCGTGAAAGGAAGCGGTCAGCTCGATATAACATTGCCTCGATGTAAAAACTGCGATAGAGCAGAAGCCGTCTGCGGTAGCGGTAGTGACGGCAATGGATCAACTCGACCGGCTCGAATCCCAAAGTATCTATATCCTGCGTGAGGCTTTCAGTCAGATCGATCGCCTGGCGATGCTGTGGTCGCTGGGCAAGGACAGCAATGTCATGGTCTGGTTGGCGAAAAAGGCCTTCTTCGGCCATGTCCCGTTTCCCGTGATGCATATCGATACCGGCAAGAAATTTCCGGAAATGTATGCCTTTCGCGATCGTTATACCGATGACTGGAATCTATCCCTGATTGCAGATAGCTGTCCGCCGGTGGAAGAGGTGGATCCCAGCCTGCCGCCGGCTGCGCGCTCGGCGGCGCGGAAGACGCTGGGCTTGAAGAATGCCATCGCCAAATATGGCTTCAACGGCATCATTGCCGGTATCCGCCGCGACGAGGAAAGCGTCAGGGCCAAGGAACGGGTCTTCAGCCCGCGCGGCAGCGAGGGCAGCTGGGACTTCCGCGATCAGCCGCCGGAGTTTTGGGACTATTTCAACACCAACCTGCCGGCAGGGTCCCATCTGCGTGTCCATCCATTGCTGCAATGGACCGAACTCGACATCTGGCGTTACATCCGGCGGGAGGGGATTCCCGTCGTCGAGCTCTATTTTGCCCGGGACGGTAAACGCTACCGTTCGCTCGGCGACCAGGACATCACCGCGCCGATCGCCAGCAATGCGGTGACCATCGAGGAGATCATCGCCGAACTGGAATTGACGCGCACGCCGGAACGGGCGGGGCGCGCCATGGATCGTGAAACGGAAGATGCCTTCGAGCGTCTGCGGGCGACAGGATATATGTGATGTCGAGCGAGACCGTTCTTCGCGATCTTTTGCGGATCGTCATTGTCGGCCATGTGGATCATGGCAAGTCGACCCTGGTCGGGCGCCTGTTCCATGATACCGGGTCCCTGCCGGAGGGTAAGCTGGAGGCGATCCGGGTGATGTGCGAAAGGCGCGGCATGCCTTTCGAATGGGCCTTCCTGATGGATGCCTTCCAGTCGGAACGCGATCAGGGCATCACCATCGATACATCGCAGATCTGGTTCAAGTCGCGGCGTCGCGACTACACCATCATCGATGCGCCGGGACATCGCGAATTTCTGAAGAACATGATCACCGGCGCGGCCAATGCCGACGCCGCCGTCATGTTGATCGATGCCAGCCAGGGCGTGCAGCAACAATCGCGCAGCCACGCTTTCCTGTTGCATTTGCTCGGCGTCCGCCAGATTGCCGTCGTCGTCAACAAGATGGATCTCGTCGATTTTTCCGAAACGAGATTCCGCGAGATTGAGACGACCTATCGGACATATCTCGCCGATATCGGGCTTAGCGTGGCGCATGTCATTCCGGTGGTGGCGCGAGATGGCGACAACATTGTCCAGCGATCGGACCGCCAGCCTTGGTATCGTGGCGCGACATTGCTGGAGGCGCTGGACGGCTTTACCAGCACGGCGGATCTGACTGCCTTGCCGCTGCGGCTGCCGATCCAGGATGTCTACAAATTCGATGATCGCCGCATTCTGGCCGGGCGCATTCTCAGCGGGCGCCTGAAGCTTGGCGACAAGCTGCTGTTCTCGCCCAGCAACAAGACGGCACGCATCGCATCGATCGAGACCTGGTCCGCGCCGGCCAAAACCGAGGCCGTTGCCGGTGAATCGATCGGCATCACCCTCGATGAGCAGCTCTTCCTCGAACGTGGCGATATGGCCAGCCATGAAGGGGCACCGCCGATCGAGACCAATGTCTTCAATGGCCGGTTGTTCTGGCTGGCGCGGGAACCGCTGCGGGAAGGCACCAGTTATCGGTTACGGCTGCAAAGCCGCGAAGTGCCGGTGACCGTGCAGCAGATCAAGGCGCTGTATGATATGGATCATCTCATCAGCACGCCCAGCGACAGCGTGCCGCGTAACGGCATTGCCGATGTGGTGCTGCGGTCGCAGGCGATGTTGACGCTGGACCGCCTGGAGGATCATCCGAAAACCGGCCGCTTCGTGCTGACCGACGGCGTCAATCTGGTCGCCGGCGGCACGATCAATATGGAAGGATATCCAAATCAGCGTCAGCTGGTGACGGTGGTGTCGAGCAATCTCACCGAAGTTGCCCATACCGTGACGGCAGCGTCGCGCAGTCAGCGCAATGGGCATCGTGGCGGCGTCCTGTGGTTCACGGGCCTGTCCGGCGCCGGCAAGTCGACCATCGCCATGGCGGTGGAGCGTGAGCTGTTCCGCCGCGGTTTCCAGGTCTATGTTCTGGACGGCGATAATGTCCGTCGCGGCCTCAGCTCCAATCTGGGATTTGCACCGGAAGATCGGGCGGAAAATATCCGCCGGATCGGCGAAGTCGCGGCGCTGTTTGCAGATGCCGGCATGATCGTCATCACGGCGTTCATCTCGCCCTATCGGTCGGATCGGCAGCGGGCGCGGCTTGCGGCGCAGGGCGCCTTCCACGAGGTCTATATCAAAGCCGATCTGGCGGCCTGCGAATTGCGCGATCCCAAGGGGCTCTATCAACGCGCCCGGCGCGGCGAAATCGAAGAATTCACGGGTGTCTCCGCACCTTATGAGACTCCTGAGGCCCCGGAAATCGTCGTCGATACGCAAGTAGGATCGGTGGATGCCTGTGTGGCGCAGCTCATCGCCTATATCGAGACGCAATTCAAATTGTAGCTTTATTTTACGTACCGCCTGTACAGACGGTCCCCAGCTTATCCACGCCCTGATCGTTGTGGATCAAGCTGGGGATAAATCATGAATAAGTAACGTATTTTAATTTCATATGATTTTTAAATTAAGCTGCTACTAGCGGTATAGTTTCCCCTTGCCACTGCGAAACCCGGTCCCTAAGGTACCACCTTCATAAAATCGAAAGACTTTCCGCAAGCCAGCGGCTCTACCATTGTCCAGGTTTTGCAAAGGAATAGTCGATCAGGGCGGCCAAGTTTTTCTTGGTCTGAGGGCGAGTATCGATCACGTGCGGCCGTCGGGGGTGATGGACGAACGGGTGTCTGTTTGTAGTGAAACTGCCGTGACACGTGTCGGCGTTTGGGGACATCAAGTTGATCAATTCGGTCGTGCAGCGGGTTCGAGAGGCCGTGGACGTATATTTTGCGCCACGCGACGTTCTCATTCGCAGCAACGGTCGCGTAAAATACCTGCGGCTCTCGACACGCGGCCAGTTGCTTGGCGTTTCCATGCTGGTGGGGATGACGAGCCTCGTTTTCGCGACCTCCATCGCCTGGGTTGCACAGCAATTCACGTCGCCCGGCAGAGATTTGGCCAGCCAGCAGACGGCACGTGTCTATACGGGTCTACTGGCAGAGGTTAACGACTATTTCGATCAATTCCGCGATGGAGCGGGTCAATCCGCCCCGAACGGCGATAGCACGGTGGAGGCCTCGGCCACCGGCGCATCTGCAAGCGACGGCCAGGTCACGGATATCGCCATGCAGATTGCGGCCCCGGATTCCGCAATGGTAACGGCGGCACCGGACAGAAGCGACGATACGCGGCGCAAACTGCGATTGGCGCTGCAGCAGAAGCTTCGAACCTCCGACGCCGACATGCAGCAGATCACCGAACGCAACCAGTCGCTCCATGATCAGGTGGTGGGGCTCAGCGAGACGGTACAGGCTCTTCGCCAATCGGCTGACCGTCTGGAAAAGCAGAATGCCGAACTCGCGATACAGGCTGCCAGCCGCGAAACGGAAAAGACGCAGCTTGTCGCGAAGATACAGACTCTGCGCGACCAGTTGTCCAGCGAGCAGCGGGATCATCAGGCCGCGGCGGCGGAGAATGCCGAGCTCACCGGCAAAATCGATAACCTGCGTGCACAGATCGACAATGTCGATCTCGATAAGGGCGGTCTTGCGCAGCAGATCGCACAGAACGAGCGTGCGCTCTCAACCCTGGTCGCGCAACGCAATGCATTGCAGACGGACCGCGCGGATATGTCTCAATCCATCGCGGGCTTGAAGGAGCGCCTGGTGTCGCTACAGGAGACGCAGGCGGATTTCGCCTCCAGCCTCGCCGAACGGGCGAGGTCCAATATGGTTGAGATGGAGAAGACGGTCGCGATGACCGGGCTCAACGTGGATAAGCTGCTGCATTCGGCCGATGAAAGCGCAACTGGGCAAGGTGGTCCTTTCATTCCGGCACCTTCCGCCACCCCGGATGAGAACGAGCAGAAACTGGCAATGAGCGTCGCCACCCTGGGCGATGAAGTCGGGCGTTGGGAGAAACTGCAGGTCGTGCTGCATTCCCTGCCGCTGACGGCGCCGATCGATCACTACTACATTTCAAGCGGCTTCGGTGAACGCGTCGATCCGATCAACGGCGAGAAGGCCATTCACGAAGGTGTCGATATGGTCGGCGCCCTCCGCTCGGAGATCCTGGCCACGGCCCCCGGCAAGGTTGTCTTTGCGGGTTGGCAGAGCGGCTATGGGCAGGTGGTCGAAATCGATCATGGTTTCGGCGTCCACACATTCTATGCCCATCTCGATTCCATCCAGGTGAAAAAAGGTCAGAACGTCGACTACCGCGATGTCCTGGGACGGCTCGGCACGACCGGGCGCAGTTCCGGCCCCCATATCCATTATGAAGTCCGCTACGACACCAAGCCCTTGGATCCGATGGGCTTCTTGAAGGCAGGTCGCTATGTTTTCAAAGGCTAGCAAAACCCAAGTCGTCAACGGTACCCCTCAGGCGCGTCCGGCTACCAAGGGCGTTCCATCGATCATCAGTGCCGATCTGCGCATTACCGGGGATCTGGTCTGTGAGAGTGATATCCAGGTCGACGGTGTTGTTGAGGGCGATATTCACAGCCGCAATGTTGTGATCGGTGAAGGCGCTACCGTCACCGGCAGCCTGAAGGCAGAATCGGTCCGAATTTGCGGCAAGCTGATCGGTCAGATCAGGGCCGATACCGTTGTGCTGGAAAAGACCGCCCATGTGACCGGCGATATCTTGCATCATGCTTTGGCAATCGCCCAAGGTGCTTATATCGAAGGCGCCTGCAAGCGCCTCGATGCAGCAGGCAATGGGGATCGTGTCGCCGCGAGCGAGAAAATTGAGCAGCCGCCTGTCAATGCTCCAGATGGTGTGGAAGACCCAAAACCGGACGACAAGCCGAAAGCAAAGAAGGCCGAATCACTTCAGGCAGCCGGCAGCTAGCCCGGCCGACAGCCAATCGTCTTAAGCGCGACTGGGCAGTGAGAGCGCCCGTTCCATCATCGCAGCATCGACATTGCCGCCGGAGCAGACCACGGCCACAACCTTATCCTTGAGATCGAGCGTGCCGCTGAGGGCCGCGCCCAGGGCAAGTGCGCCACCCGGCTCGACCACCAGCTTCAAGCGATCGAAGGCAAAAGCCATCGCCGCCAAAGCGGTCTCATCCGACATGGCCAGTGATCCTGCCAGCAAAGCCCGATTGATTGGGAAGGTGAGGTCGCCTGGCTTCTTTGCCATCAAGGCATCGCAGATCGACGGCGGCGAGTCCTCATTGGCGATCTGCCTTCCCGCTGCCAGCGAGCGGGCGAGATCGTCATAGCCCACAGGCTCGACGGCATAGATTGCCGCTTTCGGAAAGTGATGGCGTATAGCTGTGGCGACACCGGCGATCAGACCGCCGCCACTGCAGGGGGCGAGGACGACATCGGCTTGCAGGCCTTGCGCCGTCAGATCGGCCGCGACCTCCAGCCCGATTGTGCCCTGGCCGGAGATGATCTCGGGATCGTCGTAAGGCGGACAGATCAGGGCCTTCTTCTGCCGCGCGATCTCCGCCGCAATTTCTTCGCGCGACTGGCGCCAGCGGTCATAGAGGACCACTTCAGCGCCTAGTCGCTTCGTGTTGCGGATTTTCGCCTGTGGCGCGTCCTGCGGCATGACGATGGTGGCCGAGAGGCCGAGCAGGGCGGCCGCGGCGGCGACGCCTTGCGCATGGTTACCCGATGAGAAAGCGACGACGTCATGCAAGGCCGGATCTGCCGCTTTGGCGGCTGCCAGCTTGTTATAGGCGCCGCGGAATTTGAACGAGCCGGTGCGTTGCAGAACCTCCGGTTTGACGAAGGCCCCTGCGGCACCGGTGGCAGCTTCGAGGTCAGAGCTGCGCAGCAAGGGTGTGCGCACTGCATGGCCGGCGAGACGCCGTGCTGCGGCTTCGATCCGGCTGATATCGACGAGGGGTGCCGTGTCTGTTGTCATTGTGGATTGTGCCTGCGTAAATCGTCTTCCAGGGTTAGCTTGACGACGCCCTTATTAAGCCGCGCGCGATAGATTTCCAAATTCTCCATCACGCGCTGCACGTAATTTCGAGTCTCATCGAAAGGAATGCTCTCGATCCAGTCGATCACATCCGTATTGGATTGCCGCGGATCCCCGTAAGTATAGATCCAGTCCTGGGCGCGGCTCGGTCCCGCATTATAGCCGGCCGCCGCCAAGACATAGGAGCCATCGAAGCGGTCGATCAGCTTCGACAGATAGGCGCTGCCCAGCTTGATATTGTATTGCGGGTCGTCGGTGAGCATCTTGTCTTTGTGCCGTGTGATGCCGAGATCCTTGGCGACGCCCTTCGCCGTGCTGGGCATGAGCTGCATCAACCCCATGGCCCCCGCCGGACTGACGGCTGTTTCGAGAAATGCGCTCTCCTGCCGAATGATCGCCAGCACCATGGCCGGCTCCGGGGCGCTGCGATCCGGGACCAGCGGCATGGGATAGAGATATTGCATCATCTCGACGCCGGCGAGGCGTGCCTGTTTGGCGACGAAGACGGCGAGATCGTCGCGATCGACGTCGGTGGCGAGTTGCGCGGTAAAATAATAGTCGCTGGGTTTGATGGCCATATCGCGCAATTTCAGCAAGAAGGGCCGCGTGCGATCTTCCTCGCGGAGCAGGCCAAGCAAACGCACGACCTTGACCAGTTCGCGGCGCTCATAGAGGGCCTTCTCGTTCGCAGCTGGCCGCAGCGTGTCACGCACGCGAATGACCTCCTTGTCGTCCAGACGATAGGCCGCCAGCAATCCATAGAAGGTGGTGGCACTCTTGGCGGCCGTGCGATACCAGTCCTGAGCTTTGGCAATATCGCCGGCCTGTTCCCAGGAGCGGCCCGCCCAGTAAGCGGCGCTCGCCTGGCTGATTGCCGATTTGGATCCGGCATATAGATGCGTGAAATGTTTGGTTGCCGTGCCGGTATCCTGCAGGAAGCGCAGGGCGATCCAGCCTGCCAGCCATTCGCCTTCGACGAAAGCCTCGCCGGAGGTGGCACCATGCGACGCTGCCAGGCGATAAGCGACAGAGATATCACCGCGATCGAGCGCACTGCGTGCCGCGCGCTCGAATTCCATCCACATTTTTTCCGGCCGCAATACATGCTGCGGCGCCGGGTCCAGCAGGGCAGCGGCCTTTTCCACATCGCCTTTGAGACGCAGCCAGCGTGCTTGCGCATAGATCAGGCCGGCATCCGAGCGCAAGGCCGGCGGCACCTGCGACAGCATCGCGTCGGCGTTGGGGGCTTGATCCAGAAGGGCGATCCGCGCCTGGGCCAGTGTCTTGTGAGGGCTATCGACCCGTGACAGCATGCGCGCGGCTTGTTCCCGGCCGCCATCCCAGATCAGCCTATCTAGCCGCGCTTCATGATCCCGCTCTTGCAGCATGTATCCGAAACGCTGCAAGAAGACGTTCTCTTGATCCCGGGAGAAATCCATATCGATCCAGGCATCGCGCACCAGGCGGGCGGCATTCTCCTGCTGCTTCATGGCACTCATCGCGCCGGCCAATTTGATCGTGCCGTCGACACTGACCGGATCGCGCCCATTGAACCAATGGATGACCTGCTCCGGTGGCAGATCTTCCGGCATTGCTCGTTCCGCCTGGGCAAACAGCGTCTCTCGCAACGGCCATTCAGGGTTGGCATTGAGAAAGGCCGTCATTTCTTGAAAATCACGCCCCGGTCCGGGGCGGGTCAGGTCGAGCCATTGGATGATTTTTGTCGCCAACGGATTGCGGCCCAGCGCCGCCAGCCGGCGCGCCTCTTTCCAACGGTCATTCTTGACGGCCGCAAAGGCCTGTTCATAGATCGACTTGTCCTTGGTGCTCAGGCTCGCCGGCGTCAAGGTCGTGACAGGGGCAGGCGGCGTAACCGCAGCGGCTGCCGCGGCCGGAATTGCCTTCTTGACGGCGGGTATTGACGGGGCCGGTGCGGTTTTGACGGTCGGTGCTTCTGATTTGGCTGGCGCATCCGTTTTGGTCGGTTCCGCCGTTTTGGCTGGATCGGCTGACTTCCCCGTGGATGAAGAGGTGGCTGAAACGGAAGGGGCGGATTGCGCTAGAGCGGGCAGGATCGGCGTGCCCATGACGACATTGCCGGCGGCGAAGCCCGTTAAGGTCGTCAAACAAAGTGCTAAAACGCGGCGCACGGCAAACCCCCATTGATTCTGACTGCATTCTAAAGGGCTTAGGTCCAGGCGACAACGTTCCGTTGCTGACCGGATCAATTCAGTTATGTGGCGGTTGGTCGCCGGCAAGCGAAAGCTGTTGCCCGGCGATTCGACGGGCTGAGCCCATCGTTTCGCTTGCTCCTGGCAATGGGCATGGGTATGTTCCTGGCCCACACCAATTCAATCTGCGACAAGGAAAGTTCGTAAGATGGCCAGCTTCAAGGGATCGATCACGGCGTTGATAACGCCATTCCGCAACGGATCCGTGGATGAAGCCGGCTTCCAGAAATTCGTCGACTGGCAGATCAAATCCGGCATCGACGGTGTCGTGCCGGTCGGTACCACGGGCGAATCTCCGACCCTGAGCCATGATGAGCATAAGCGGGTCGTGGAATTGTGCATCGAAACGGTTGCCCGGCGGGTTCCGGTCATCGCGGGTGCCGGCTCGAATTCCACCGAAGAGGCGATCGCCCTGACGCGCCACGCCCAGCAGGCGGGTGCGGATGCCGCTCTGGTGATCGTGCCTTACTACAACAAGCCGACCCAGGAAGGTCAGTATCAGCATTTCAAGGCGGTACATGACGCGACCGAGATTCCTATCATCATGTACAATGTGCCGGCGCGTACCGTCGCCAATATGTCGATCGAGACAATGGCGCGCCTGGCCAAGCTGCCGCGCATCATCGGCGTGAAGGATGCGACGGCGGATCTGGCGCGGCCCATGTTGCAGCGCTTGGCCTGCGGGGCCGATTTCTGTCAGCTCTCGGGAGAAGATGCCACGACCCTGCCATTCCTGATCCAGGGCGGGCAGGGCTGCATCTCGGTGACTTCCAATATCGCTCCCGCGTTAACGGCGGAACTTCAGGCGGCTTGGCGCAAGGGCGATATCAAGACCGCAATGACGATCAACGAGCGCCTGACGCCGCTGCATGAGGCGTTATTCTGCGAAACCAGCCCCGGGCCGGTGAAATACGCGGCGCAGCTGCTGGGGCTCGCCTCTGGCGATTTGCGCCTGCCGATGGTAGAAATCGGCGAATCTTCCAAGGCGAAGGTGCAGGCAGCGCTGAAATCCGCCGGTCTGTTGAATTAACCAGGGCCAGGTTTCCGGCCCAGATCAGTTGGGCGATGTCATGGCGCGCGATCCTTCCACACAACGTTTTGCGGCGCAAAACCGTCGCGCGCGGTTTGACTATTCGATCGAGGATACCGTCGAGGCCGGCTTGGTCCTGGTCGGCTCGGAGGTCAAGACCCTGCGTCTTGGCCGCGCCAGCATCAATGAGGCTTTCGCCGCCGAGAGGGACGGGGAAATGTGGCTCTTCAACGCCTATTTCCCGGAATACGAGGCCGCCAATCGCTTCAACCATGAGCCGCGCCGGCCGCGCAAATTGCTGTTGAAGCGACGCGAACTCGGCCGCTTGATCGGCCAGACGCAGCGCGCCGGCATTACTCTGGTGCCGCTGTCGATCTATTTTAACAAGCGCGGCATCGCGAAGGTTGAACTTGGCCTGGGCAAAGGCAAACGCAAGGTCGACAAGCGCGACGCCGAAAAGGAACGCGACTGGAAGCGCGAACAGGGCAGGCTGCTGCGCGATCGCGGGTAAACCCGTGTCAGGCGGCGACCGCTTTCTGCGCCAGGCCTACCGCCATGCGGAACATGTCGCGGGTCAGCCGATTGGTATTCGTGTTGTAGCGTGAGCAGTGATAGCTGTCGGTCAGGATGAGTCCGTCCGGCAAGCGATGCTGCGCCGCATGCCCGAAACGATAGGCCGATTTCCGGAAACCGCGCGCCGCCAGGACGGCATCATGCGCGATCGATCCCAAAGCGAGTATTGAGCTCAATCGCTGCATGCCGGCCATGTCCCGCTGCAGGAACGTGTTGCAGGTTCTGATTTCTGCCGGTGTGGGCTTGTTCTGCGGCGGCACGCACCGCACGGCATTGATGATGCGGCAGCCGGTCAGCATCATGCCGTCATCCGGCCGACGCTCATATGTGCCGGCGGCAAGGCCGAAATCGAGCAGGGTTTCATAGAGCAGATCGCCGGCATAATCCCCGGTAAAGGGACGGCCCGTGCGATTGGCCCCTTGCAGCCCCGGCGCCAGACCGACGATGAGCAACGAGGCATCGGCCGGGCCGAAATTCGGCACCGGCGCGTTGTGCCAGTCGGGATGTTGCTGCCGGTTATCGGCGCGGAACGCCGCCAGCCTTGGGCAAAGTGGACAATTCCGGTCGGGCACGGCGCTGGCTTTCGTGGCTACGGACATCGGGACACTTGCGCTTTCCAAGGCCTGGTCAGCGGGGTTCGATACCCGTCACCATCGGATCCGCAGGCGTGGCGCTGATAGTGGTGCTCTGAGGTCCCGCCGGCCGGACATTCTGGCGAGAAATGGAGGCAGCCAATTCGTCCAGTTCAACAAAATGATCCGCCTGCCTGCGCAGCTCGTCGGCCACCATGGGCGGCTGCGAGCGCACGGTGCTGACCACCGAGACACGCAGCCCGCGACGCTGGACAGCTTCAACCAGACGGCGAAAATCGCCGTCACCCGAGAAGAGCACGATGTGATCGAGATGGGCCGCCATTTCCATGACATCGATCGCGAGCTCGATATCCATATTGCCTTTGATCTTGCGGCGGCCTGTGGCGTCGGTGAATTCCTTGGTTGGCTTGGTCACCATGGTAAAGCCGTTATAATCGAGCCAATCGACCAGGGGACGCAGCGGCGAATATTCCTGATCCTCGACCAGGGCGGTATAGTAAAAAGCGCGAATGAGGTGACACTGGTCCTGGAAATGCTTCAACAACCGTTTGTAGTCGATATCGAAGCCTAGGGCGCGTGCCGCCGCATGCAGATTTGCGCCGTCGACAAACAAAGCGACGCGTTCCTGCGGATAGAATCGAGTGACCATTGAAAGATATCCTAACTGTAATGCCCTGGTGCTATCAATTTTGGGCTTATAATCTTTTGCCGGTATTACATCTCGCTTGCATTGTTCTTGCGCCTGTACGTCTCCTTGTCGAATCACCAGGGTCGAATCACCAGGCAGGTTGCCGGTTGTACCAATGTTCGGCGACACTTAAATAATTTTCATTGGCAAGGCGTTCAACGCATTTTTGAAAAGTCTCCGACTTTATGATCATCACTTCTCAGCACGACCTCAGCTATATCGGTCTGGGTGCCAATCTTCATCATCCGGAATTCGGACCGCCGCAATGCACATTGTCGGCGGCGACCGATGCCTTGTCGGCGGCGAAACTGACGATCGTCGCCTGCTCACCCTGGTATGAATCGGCGCCGGTGCCGGCTGCCGATCAGCCCTGGTATGTGAATGGCGTCGTCGCTCTGCGCAGCGATTTGCCGGCGGCGCAGTTGCTGCAATGTCTGCATGAGATTGAAGCACGGTTCGGCCGCGTTCGGTCGGTTGCCAATGCGCCCCGTGTCGTTGATCTCGATCTTCTCGATCATCACGGCGAAATCCGCCAGAATGGCGATGCGCCGATCCTGCCCCATCCTCGGCTGACGACGCGGGGCTTCGTTCTGCTTCCGTTGCGGGATATCGCGCCGGATTGGCGCCATCCCCTGTCTGGCCTGGGGCTGGCCGAGCTCATTGCCGATTTACCCACAGACCAAGTGACGCGCCGGCTGGAGCGGAATTGAGGCAATCCAGATAAGGTATTGATAACGCATATTTATTTTGTCTACAGAACGATAGGCTATGCGTATGCTGCATGGCGTCCGCCGGGGCGTGTGACGACCATCGACCTTGCCTTGCCTGAAGCGAAAAAATATAGTAGGCGCATGCGATTGCGTCCTGTTTTAGAGAGAGTTTGAAAAATGGCTCGTGTTACGGTTGAAGATTGCGTCCTGAAAATCCCGAATCGGTTTGACCTCGTCATGCTCGCGGCGCAACGGGCAAGGGAGATCCTGGCCGGCGCGTCGCTGACGATCGACCGCGACAACGACAAGAATCCCGTGGTTGCCCTGCGCGAAATCGCCGATGAGACGGTAAGCCTCGATAATCTGTCCAACAGCCTGGTTACCGGCCTGCAGCGCCATATCGAAACGGACGAGCCGGAAGAAGAGGGTGCTGGTTTCGGTGCCGGTGCCGGCGATCTTTTGGCGGAAATGCAGCAGGCTCAAATCAGCCAGGACGAGGTTGAGGACGCCGATATGTCGATCGACGGCGAGTTCGAGGATGACAGCACCGCCCTCGACGACGGGAACTGAACCACTTGAAAGGGCGGTCGATGCGTCGACCGCCGAGATGTTCCTTGGCTCACTTTTGGGCGGCAGTTCTTCGGAACATGGCCGCGAACCCATAAGGTAGGGAGACGGAACAGCCACGAAAAGGATGCGGAAAACGGCGGATTCGGCGCACGCGATGATTCGTCAGTATGAGCTTGTCGAGCGCGTCAAAGCCTACGATCCGGGCGCGGATGAGGACGTCCTCAACCGCGCCTATGTTTTTTCGATGAAGGCCCATGGCTCGCAGTCGCGCGCATCCGGCGATCCCTATTTCTCGCATCCGCTCGGCGTCGCCGAGATTCTGACCCGTCTCAAGCTCGATACTGCCTCGATCGTCACCGGTCTGCTGCACGACACGGTCGAAGATACCGATGCGACCCTCGAACAGATCGAAGGCCTGTTCGGGCAGGAAATCGGCCGCCTGGTCGATGGTGTCACCAAGCTTTCGCGCCTGGAACTGCAATCCGACAACACCAAGCATGCGGAAAACTTCCGCAAGCTGGTGCTGGCGATGTCGAACGACATCCGTGTCCTGCTGGTGAAGCTGGCCGATCGTCTGCACAACATGCAGACGCTGCATTACATCAAGAATGAAGACAAGCGCCGCCGCATCGCGCTGGAGACGTTGGAAATCTATGCGCCGCTGGCCGAGCGCATGGGCATGCACCAGATCAAGGACGAGCTGGAAAACCTGGCTTTCGCCGAGGTCTATCCCGATGCCGCCGCTTCGATCAATCAGCGCCTCAACTTCCTGCGTGAACAGGATAGCGATCTCAGCCAGAAGATCATCGAGGAACTGCAGCGCGTCATGTCGGAAGGCGACGTCGTCTGCCAGGTCTCCGGCCGGGAAAAAACGCCTTATTCGATCTGGCGCAAGATGCAGCAGAAGCGGATGGAGTTCGAGCAGCTCTCGGACATCATCGCCTTCCGCATCACGGTCGACGATATCGGGCAATGCTATCAGGCATTGGGTGTGCTCCACAGCACCTATTCGATGATTCCGGGGCGGTTCAAGGATTACATTTCGACCCCGAAACCGAATAACTACCAGTCGCTGCATACCGGCCTGATCGGTCCTTTCCGTCACCGCATCGAGGTGCAGATTCGCACCAAGGAAATGCATGCGATCGCCGAACTGGGCGTCGCCGCGCATTGGAAATACAAGCAAGGGGCGCCGCAGGTTGACGGTCGGCAATATCGCTGGCTGCGCGAGCTGCTGGATATTCTCGACCACGCCGCCGGGCCGGAAGAATTCCTGGAACACACCAAGCTGGAAATGTTCCAGGATCAGGTTTTCTGCTTCACGCCGAAAGGCGATCTCATCGCCTTGCCGCGCGGCGCGACGCCGGTCGATTTCGCCTATGCGGTGCATTCCGAAGTGGGCGACACCTGTGTCGGCGCCAAGATCAACGGCCGCATCGTGCCCTTGCGCAGCGAGTTGCACAACGGCGATCAGGTCGAGATCGTCACATCGCGCGCCCAGACGCCGTCGCCGACCTGGGAGCGCTTTGTCGTCACCGGCAAGGCCCGTGCCTGTATCCGCCGTTTCATCCGCACCCAGCAGCGCACGCAATATCTCGAACTCGGCCGCGCCATGGTGCAGAAGGAATTCCAGCATGACGGCTATGAATATGCCGACAAGTCGCTGGAGGGCGTGCTCAAGAAATACAAATGCGATGCCGTCGAGGATCTGCTGGCGCAAGTTGGCCAGGGCAATCTCGGGGCACGCGAAGTCGTCAATGCGGTCTTTCCCGGTTCGCGCAACGTGCCGGCCAATGACAAGATCGTGCCGATCAACCGGTCGCGCGCCAAGGCGAAGCGCGGCGACCTGGCCGTGCCGATCCGCGGTCTTATTCCCGGCATGGCGCTGCATTTCGCCGGCTGCTGCCATCCGCTGCCGGGTGACCGTATCGTCGGCATCGTGACCACCGGCAAGGGCGTCACCATCCACACCATCGATTGCGAGACGCTGGAAACCTTCGCCGATACGCCGGAGCGCTGGCTGGACGTCGCCTGGGATATAGACCCGGATTCCGTCGACAGCCATGTCGGCCGCTTGAATGTGGTGATCACCAATCAACCGGGCAGTCTTGGCAGCCTCACCACGGTGATCGGCAAGAACAGCGGCAACATCAACAACCTGAAGATCGTCAACCGCTCGATCGACTTTTTCGAGGTCCTGGTTGATGTCGAGGTCAAGGATGTGCGCCATCTGACCAACATCATCGCCGCGTTGCGGGCGACCCCGGCCATCAGTTCCGTCGACCGCGCCCGGGGTTGAATCCGGGGGGTAACTCCTCCGGGGGGTTAACTCCAGGGTCTATGCCAGGCCGGCTTTCCGGCAAGCCTGTATCGAGACAATGCAGTTCTGGATTCGATGCCGTCGGTGATCGATAATCCGGAAGATCTGGTCATCACATCGTCGAGTATGCCCTGACATGACGCAGGATCGCGGTCGCGCCGCCCATTCGTCTCTTCGCCTCGGAATCAATATCGATCACGTCGCCACGGTCCGAAATGCCCGTGGGGGACCGCATCCCGATCCGTTGCGGGCGGCGCAACTGGCGGCGGAAGCCGGCGCCGACGGCATCACGGCGCATCTGCGCGAGGACCGCCGCCATATCGTCGATCGCGATATCGAGCGGCTGAGCCGCGAGATCGCCCTGCCGCTCAATTTCGAAATGGCGGCCACGGACGAGATGACGGCGATGGCGCTGAAATACCGGCCCCATGCGGCCTGTATCGTGCCTGAAAAGCGCGCGGAGCGGACCACCGAGGGCGGCCTCGACGTGGTTGCCCAAAGCAACGCACTGGCGCCCTATATCAAGAGGCTCGGCGATGCCGGCATCCGCGTCTCCCTCTTTGTCGAACCTGATCCGCGTCAGCTCGATATGGCGGTGAAACTGGGTGCGCCGGTGGTCGAGCTGCATACCGGTGCCTATTGCGAGGCGATCGGCAGCAGCCGGGCACATCATCTGCAGCGCCTTGCGGCAGCGGCCGAGCATTGCGCCGCCATCGGCCTGGAATGCCATGCGGGCCATGGGCTCGGCTTCGAGACGGTGCAGCCGATCGCGGCAATTCCGACCATTGCTGAACTCAATATCGGCCATTTCCTGATCGGCGAGGCGATTTTCACGGGCCTGCCCGCCGCCATCCGGCGGATGCGGGAGTTGATGGATGCCGCCCGCACAAACCGGACTGGACAAGATCCGATCCGATCGATTTGATTGAGGCAGACTTCGCAACCGCAACCGGACCGGCATGATCATCGGCATCGGCAACGACATCATCGACATCCGCCGCATCGAAAATTCGCTGTCGCGTTTCGGCGACCGCTTCATCCAGCGTATCTTTACCGAGGTCGAGCAGGCGAAATCGGATCGGCGGGCCAATCGGGCCGCCTCCTATGCCAAGCGCTTTGCCGCCAAGGAAGCCTGTTCCAAGGCACTCGGAACAGGCATGCATCAGGGGGTCTATTGGCGGGATATGGGGGTGGTGAACCTGCCCTCCGGCAAACCGACCCTGAAACTGACGGGTGGTGCCTTGGCCAGGCTGCAGGCACTGACGCCGCCGGGCATGACGGCGCAAATCGACCTGACCATTACCGACGACTTTCCCCAGGCCCAGGCAATCGTCATCATTTCCGCCAATCCGCAAGCTGGCTAAAGCCGGTTTCAGCCCTGCGCCATATCCGCCCAGGCCATGGTGAGCCGGCTTTCCCGGTAGACCCTGACAATAGGTTTACGGTGCCCGAGTCGGCGGTCTTTGCGCTGCCAATTGCCCCAACCGGCTGGGGACGCCTTGACTTTACGGTCCTTGGCTGGCTTGATCCGCCCGACTTCTCCTGTGCTTCCGGATGACCGTCTCTGGTGACGGGCCGTGGGGCTGAAGGGGGCATCTTCCACGAGCGGAGCCACGACCCATCAATGCCGCGCAAGACTTCCGGCACGTTCCAGGAAATCTGGGATTTCGTGAAGACCGTGATTTGGGCTGGCGTCATCGCCATTCTCATCCGGACTTTCCTCTATGAGCCCTTCAACATTCCGTCCGGATCGATGATCCCGACCCTGTTGATCGGCGACTATCTGTTCGTCTCCAAAACGTCGTTCGGCTATAGCAAATATTCCTTTCCACTCACGGCGATACCGTTCGAAGGCCGGATCTGGAATGGGACGCCGAAACGTGGCGACGTGGTGGTCTTCCGTCCGCCGGGGGAGATCGAGAATGATTTCATCAAGCGTGTGATCGGCTTGCCGGGTGATCGCATCCAGATGCGCGGCGGTATTCTCTTCATCAATGGCGAGCAGGTGAAGCGCGAGCGGGTCGAGGATTACGTCGATCCCGACGATCCGGCCGCGATGCCGGTGGCGCAATATATCGAGACCTTGCCGGGGGGCGTCAGCCATCGGATCATCGAATCCGCCGGTGACGAAGGCAGCCTCGACAACACGCCGATCTACGTTGTGCCCGCGGATCACTATTTCATGATGGGCGACAATCGCGACGGTTCCAATGACAGCCGCATGCTCACCCGGCCGGCCTCCAGTTTCGCGCCGACCGACGAGATCACCGAAAAGAACGCCGATCTCCTGGGCACGGTTGGTTTCGTGCCGCAGCAGAATCTGATCGGTCCGGCGAAGATCCTGTTCTTCTCCTGGAGCAAGCCGTTCCACATCCGGTGGAGCCGCCTGTTCGATTTGGTGAAATGACCGCGCGGAGCGGCCCCGATCTGGCGGCATTGTCTGCGGCGTTGGAGTATAACTTTGCCGATCCGGGATTGCTGCGGACGGCGATCACCCATCCCAGCGCCCTGACACGCAGCGGCGGCCGGCGCGGGCCGCGTCAGCTGAGCGATGCCGACAATCAGCGTCTGGAGTTTCTCGGCGACCGGGTGCTCGGCCTGGTGATCGCCGAGATGTTGTTCCGGACCTTTCCGGGGGAAAATGAAGGCGCCCTGGCCAAGCGGCTGGCGGCGCTGGTGCGCCAGGACGGGTTGGCGCGGGTGGCTCGGTCGATCGAACTCGGCAAATATCTGGTTCTGTCGCGCGGCGAGGCTGAGAGCGGCGGTCGCGACAATCCCGCCTCTCTGGCCGATGCCTGCGAGGCGGTGATCGGTGCCATCTATCTCGATGGCGGCCTGGATCCGGTGCGGGAGTTCATCATGCGCATGTGGTCGCCGATGATGAACCGCGATGCCAAGCCGCCGCAGGATGCCAAGACGGCGCTGCAGGAATGGGCACAGGCTGGCGGTCTGCCGCTGCCGGTCTATGATGTCATCGAGAGCAGCGGTCCGCCCCATGACCCGGTCTTCACCGTCAGTGTCCGGGTCGAGGGGCAGGATGCGGCCTGCGCCAGCGGACGTTCGAAGCGCGCGGCCGAACAGGCGGCGGCGACCGCCTTTATGGTCAGGATCAAGAAGCCGGCGGAATAAGACCGTCAGGTGGACCAAGACCGGCCTGCGGGCACCAAGGAGCAAGCATGAGCGAGAAGACCGACGCCGCCGTCGATAGATGCGGTTTCATTGCCCTGATCGGGGCCCCCAATGCCGGCAAATCGACGCTGCTCAATCGCCTGGTCGGTGCCAAGATTTCGATCGTCAGCCCCAAGGTGCAGACAACGCGCCGGCGTGTGCTCGGCATCGCCATGCAGGACCGGTCGCAGCTCATCTTCATCGACACGCCGGGCATCTTTTCGCCGAAGCGCCGTTTGGATAGGGCCATGGTGGCGGCCGCCTGGGGTGGGACGGAAGAAGCGGATCAGATCGTGCTGCTGGCCGATGCCACACGCAAAGGCATCGATGCCGAAACCAGGCAGATCATCGAGAGCTTGAAATCCGGCGGCCGCAAGGCGATTCTCGCGATCAACAAGGTCGATGCCGTCAAGCGCGACAAGTTGCTGGGCTTGGCAGCGGATTTGAATGCCCTGAGCGACTTTACCGACACCTTCATGATCTCGGCGGAAACCGGCAGCGGCGTCGACGATCTGATGAAGGTGCTGGCTGACCGCCTGCCGGCTGGACCGCATCATTTCCCAGACGACGAACTGACCGATATACCGTTGCGTCTGCTGGCTGCCGAGGTGACACGGGAATACCTGTTCCGACAGTTGCATGACGAACTGCCCTATGACCTCACCGTCGAGGCGGAGGGCTGGGAAGAATTCAAGGATGGCAGCGTCAAGATCAACCATGTGATCTATATCGCCCGCGACAGCCAGAAGGCGATCATCCTGGGCAAAGGCGGCACGCGGATCAAATCCGTGCGCGCGGCGGCGCAGAAGGATATCGAGGAGATGCTGCAGCGTCAGGTGCATCTCTTCCTCTTCGTCAAGGTACGCGAGAACTGGCAGGAAGATCCGGAACGCTATCGCGAAATGGGCATCGATTTCGATAACTGATCGCGGTCGGGCACCGACCGGGTATAGTTGCTCATGGACTGGCAGGACGAAGCGATCGTTTTGGCGGCGCGACATTATGGCGAACATGATGCCGTGCTGACCGTGCTGACCCGCGATCATGGGCGGCATCTCGGCATGTTGCGCGGCGGCTTTTCGCGCCGACAGAGGCCGCTGATCGAGCTTGGCAATCGCCTGCAGGTGAATTGGCGGGCACGCCTTGAAGAACAGCTCGGCAATTTTCAGATCGAATGCCTGCATGCCGTGGCGGCGTTGCTGCTGGATCAGCCCTTGCGTCTCGCTGCCTTGGCCTCGGCCTGCGGTGTCGTCGATGCCGCGTTGCCGGAGCGTGAAGCCCATGCCGATATTTTTGCCGATCTCGATGTGCTGATTGCACGCCTGACGGAAGACAGCACCAAGGGTGACGTCGATGCATCGACGTTCGACTATTGGTTGGTCGACTATGTGCGCTGGGAATTGACCCTGCTGGTCGATCTCGGTTTCGGCCTCGATCTTCGCCATTGCGCCATCACGGGCGAAACCGCGGGACTGGCTTATGTATCACCGAAAACCGGTCGCGCGGTCACCGTGGCCGCCGGACAGGGTTATCGTGACCGGCTGCTGCCGCTGCCGGCCTTTCTGACCGAGAATGGCGGAGAGGCACCGGATCGCGCCGCAATTCTGGACGGCCTCCGCCTCACAGGGCATTTCCTGGAACGCCATGTCTTTGCCCAGACCGGGTTTCTCGCCAAATCATCGTCGCCGGCTTCCCTCGCCAAACCGGCACGCGGCGAGAGCCCGGTCGCGCGCCAGCGATTGCTGCAGCGTCTGCAGGGATAGGGCTATAAGGGACGGGCGGGTGGCTTGATTTCAGGCATCGCACCGACCATGCTGCGGCGGCTTAGTTCCAGGGGGCGGGTTTTAAATCATCATGAGCCAGCATTTCGTCGTTATCGGCGCCGGCATCGTCGGCATTTCGGCTGCGCTTTATCTGCAGCGTGACGGTCACCGGGTAACGGTGATCGACGAGCGCGGGCCGGGCGAGGGCACGTCGAGGGGCAATGCCAGCGTTCTGGCGATCGAATCCTGCATTCCGGTGGCGACACCCGGCGTGGTCTGGGATGTTCCCGGCTATCTGCGCGATCCTTTGGGCCCGCTGGCGATCCGCTGGTCCTATCTGCCGAAGATTGCCCCCTGGCTGCTGCGTTTCATCGCCGCCAGCAAGCCGGAACGGGTCGAGGAAATCTCGATCGCCTTGCGCTCGGTTCTGACCCAGGCGCTGGAGGCCCACAAGATCTTGGCCAAAGCGGCGGGTGAGCCGGAGATCCTGCGCGAGACCGGCTGGCTGGCGATCTTCGAGACCGAGAAGAAATTCCAGTCCTATCAGTGGGATCTCGACTTGCAGCGGCGACGGGGCGTCCCCTTTCACGTTCTGCCGACAGCCGAGATCAGGCAATTCGAACCCAGCCTGCAGCCGATCATCAAACATGCGGTCTATTATCCCGAGAATGCCTATGCCGCGGACAATTACCGGCTGGTCACGCTGCTTGCCGCCGATTTCGCGCGCAATGGCGGGACGATTCTCAAGGAAAAGGTCACCGGCTTCGAATTTGGTCCCAAAGGTCCGACCCAGGTGATCACGAGCAATGGCCGTCATGCCTTGGATCAGGTGGTCGTTGCGGCGGGTGCCTGGTCGAAGCATCTCACTGGCCTGCTCGGCCATAAGGTGCCGCTGGATACCGAACGTGGCTATCACGTAACTTTGCCTAGTCCCGGCAAAATGCCGCGCATGCCGCTTTATGCCGGCGATTCCTCCTTCGCCATCACGCCATTGGAAAATGGCCTGCGTTTTGCCGGAACGGTTGAATTGGGTGGATTAGATGCCGCGCCGGATTATCGGCGGTCGGAAATCCTCATGAAGCATGGCCGCCGCCTGTTCGGCGAGCTGAATGAGAGCGGCCGCAGCGACTGGATGGGCTTCCGGCCCTCGATGCCCGATTCTCTGCCGGTGATCTCCCGCGGCACGCGTTGGGCGAATACCTATTTCGGCTTCGGCCATGGCCATGTCGGCCTCACTTTGGGGCCGGTGACGGGGAGGTTGATCGCCGATCTTGCCGCCGGACGTGATCCTGGCCTAGACATGCGCCCATTCCGCATCGACCGCTTCTGATCCGATTCGGTAGGCAGGCGGGGATCAACCGGGACGTCTTCCCGGGTAAGTGTTTGAGATCAAAGGATTCAGTATGGCCAAGAAGGCAATCGCCAAGTCCCAGCCGCCCGAGCCACCCCGCGACGACATCCGTGTCGTGGATATGGCGGAGGCGCTCGGCGAGCGTTACCTCTCTTATGCGCTCTCCACCATCATGTCGCGCTCGTTGCCCGATGTCCGGGACGGGCTGAAACCGGTCCATCGCCGACTGCTTTACGCGATGCGGCAGCTCCGGCTGGAACCGGGCCAGGGCTATAAGAAATCGGCCCGCGTGGTCGGTGACGTGATCGGTCAGTATCATCCCCATGGTGACCAGTCGATCTATGATGCGCTGGTGCGCATGGCGCAGGACTTCGCCCAGCGTTATCCGATGGTCGATGGCCAGGGGAATTTCGGCAATATCGACGGCGATAACGCGGCGGCGATGCGGTATACCGAAGCGCGCCTGACCGAAGCCGCGGCATTGATGCTGAACGGCATCACCGAAGACACCGTCGATTTCCGCCCCACCTATGACGGCGAGAATGTCGAACCGGTGGTGTTGCCTGCGGCCTTCCCGAATTTCCTCGCCAATGGCGCCCAGGGTATCGCCGTCGGCATGGCGACCAGCGTGCCGCCGCATAATATGGCCGAGCTCTGCGACGCTCTTCAGCATGTCATCAAGTCGCCCAATGCCACCGTCGAGAAACTGGTCAGCCTGATGCCGGGCCCGGATTTCCCGACCGGCGGCATCCTGTGCGAATCCCGCGAGACGCTGGTGGAAGCCTATCGTACCGGCCGCGGTTCGTTCCGCATCCGCTCGCGCTGGACCCAGGAAGAGGTGAAGGGAGGATACCAGATTGTCGTCACCGAAATTCCCTATCAGGTGGCCAAATCGCGGCTGATCGAAAAGGTCGCCGACCTGCTGCATGAGAAGAAGCTGCCTTTCCTCGACGATATCCGCGACGAATCCACCACCGATGTGCGCATCGTGCTGGTGCCGAAGAGCCGCAATGTCGAGGCGCTGCATCTGATGGAGCAATTGTTCCGCCAGACGGATTTCGAAACGCGTTTCGGCCTCAACATGAACGTGCTGGATGCGTCCCAGACGCCGCGCGTCATGTCCTTGCCCGATGTGTTGCGGGCCTTCCTCGACCATCGTCGCGACGTGCTGACCCGCCGCAGCAAGTTCCGCCTGGGCGAGATCGAACGCCGCCTGGAAATTCTCGACGGCTATCTGATCGCCTATCTGAATATCGACGAGGTGATCCGCATCATCCGCTACGAGGATGAGCCGAAACCGGTCATGATGAAGAAATGGGATCTGACCGATCTGCAGGCGGAATCGATCCTAAACATGCGCCTGAAGTCCTTGCGCAAGCTGGAAGAGGTCGAGATCAAAGGCGAGCATAAGAAGCTCAGTCAGGAGAAGAAGGAACTCAATCACCTGCTGAAGGAAGAAGGGCTGCAATGGTCGCGGATCTCCGATGAGATCGGCGAGTTGAAAAAGCTCTATGGTGCCAAGACCGAGCTTGGCCGCCGCCGTACCACCTTCGGCGAAGTGCCGAGCGCCGTCATTATTCCGTTGGAAGCGATGATGGAACGCGAGCCGGTGACGCTGATCTGTTCTTCCATGGGTTGGATCCGAACCATGAAGGGACATGTGGAAGACAGCGCCGAAATCAAGTTCAAGGATGGTGATCGCGCGAAATTCCACATTCACTGCGAGACCACGGATAAGCTGATCGTCTTCGGCACCAACGGCAAATTCTATACGTTGGGTGTCGACAAGCTGCCGGGCGGGCGTGGCCATGGCGAGCCGATCCGGTTGATGATCGATCTCGGCAATGACCAGGACATCGTCGACCTGATGATTCACAAGCCGGGCACGAAATTGCTGGTTGTGGCCTCGGATGGACGCGGCTTCGTCGTTCCCTCCGACGACATCGTGGCACAGACGCGGTCCGGCAAGCAGGTGCTGGTCCTGGGCGAGGGCGGCGAGGCGGCACTCTGCGTGCCGGTGCCGCCGACAGCGGATATGGTGGCGACGATCGGCGAAAATCGAAAACTGCTGATCTTCCCGTTGAAGGATGTGCCGGAAATGAGCCGGGGTCGCGGCGTCACCCTGCAGAAATACAAGGATGGCGGCATCAGCGACGCAAAGGCCTTTAAGAAATCCGAAGGCCTGAGCTGGCGTCATGGCACCGGCCAGCGGACGGAAACCAATATTAAGGATTGGATCGGCGAACGCGCCCAAGCGGGCAGATTGCCGCCCAGCGGGTTCCCTCGCGGGAACAAGTTCTGAGTATAAAGGCCGGCACTATCGCCGGCCTTCTCCTTTTCCTGGTTTGCTGTATCAGATTTGGTGTCAGCAACTGACACCACGTTGTCAGTTGCCCTTCGCTAGGCTTGTTTCGTTGAACGAGGCGGATCAACCAGGCGGGGAATCAGGACAATGATCACCAATCCTTTTAACATGCGCAGACCGGCGACCGGGATGGCGACCATCGGCCAGGTGCTGGAAGTCATGACGTTCTCCCTGGCCAAGGACGTTGCCGAGGAGCATTTTCTGGCCGCGGCGGAAGCATCGAACGGGGCGCTGATCACCTTGCCGGGATTTCTCGGCCGGCGTCTTGCCAAGACCCCGGACGGCCATTGGATCGATATCGCCGAATGGCGCGACGAGCCCTCCGCCAAGGCGGCGGCTGAGACGTTTCCGAAATTGTCGCAAGCGGAAGTCTTCTGTTCCATGATCGATGGCGATTCTGTCAAAATGAGCCATCATTACATCGTCACGGCGGGCTAGCCACGGCCGCGCCGGGGTAATATTGGAGTGGGGATGCGGCGGGCGGATCGGCTCTTCGAGATCGTTCAGATCTTGCGCGGCAAGCGCCTGCGTACGGCGCAGGCCATTGCCGATCAGCTCGAAGTCTCGGTCCGCACGATCTATCGCGACATCGATGCGCTGATCGCCACCGGCGTCCCGATCGAAGGAGAGCGGGGCGTCGGCTATATCATCCGCACACATTTCGTTCTGCCGCCCCTGCAATTCTCGCCGGAGGAATTGCAGGCGCTGGTGCTGGGCGCGCGCTTCGTCCGCGCCTGGGCGGATTCGGCTTTGATCCATGCCGCCGAAGAGGCCCTGGTGAAGATAGATGCGGTATTGCCGGCGGAAACCCAAGGGCAGATTTGGCGCCGCGATCTTGCCGTTCACACCAATGTCATGACCCCGGCCTATCGGCGTACCTTGGCCGATCTGCGGCAGGCGCTCAATCGGCAGCGCAAGATCGATCTGGTTTATTACGATGCCAAGGGCGACGCCACGGCGCGCTGTGTCAGGCCGCTCAGCCTCGATGCCTGGGGCCATGCCTGGACGCTAACGGCCTGGTGCGAATTGCGGGAAGATTTTCGGGCTTTCCGGCTGGACCGGATCGAGTCATTGCATGTGCTGGAGCAGGGCTTCCGCGCCGAGCCCGGCAAGACGCTCGGCGATTTCTTTGCCCGCCTGTCGCAAGAAGGATTGCTGACGGAAGATGCCCACCGCCTGTAGCCGGCTGAGTTCCCAAGGGAAACAGCTGTTACAGGCGTAACGGTTTTGGAATCGGGCGGTAGGGGCGGCCGGCATTCATTGGCTGGACGTTCCATGATGCAGGCGTCATCCTGCCGGCGGCAATCCGTGTTCCGCCTATCCGTCATTCCATCCTCGAGAGAGTCCCTCAATGCATGAGAAACACCCCGGCATCCTGCCGGAACTTCAAAGCTTGCGTGACAGCATCGACAATATCGATGCGGCCATCATCCATATGCTGGCCGAAAGGTTCCGCTGCACGCAACGTGTTGGCGCCCTGAAGGCGGAACATCACCTGCCGCCCAGCGATCCGGCCCGCGAGGCGACACAGGTCGCGCGTCTGCGACAGCTCGCGGAATCAGCAAAGCTCGATCCAGCCTTTGCGGAGAAGTTCCTCGCTTTCGTTATTCGGGAGGTCATCCGCCATCATGAAGCGATTCAGCGCCGCGAGCCGGGCGATCAATCATGATGCCGGGCCGTTTGCCTGTGTGATGCGGCAGGTGCGATACCTGCGGTCATCGTAGCTGGATCCCGCCATCGCTGCCGTTGATCCATGGCATCCACCGCCTGACCACGGTAGCCCTATCCGTATCCGCCGTTGCCTTGGCCAATTTCTGCGGATCGCGGGATTGGGCCATTGCCTGAAATGCTGCAAAACGGTATTTAAATACGGTTAGCTCCGTTTATATATACGGGACGGACCGTATTGTAATGGTTTGATATGAGCGCTTCCGCAACCGGCCGCGCCGGGCCCGGCAGGCCGCGCAGCCCTGAGACACATCGGGCAATCCTGGATGCCGTCGCGGTGCTGCTGGTCAAGGGCGGCTGCGGTGCCGTTTCGATGGAGGCTGTCGCGGCCGAGGCTGGAGTCGGCAAGCAGACGATCTATCGGTGGTGGCCGACCAAGGCCCATTTGATTCTGGAATACTTGGTTGCCTTCGTCGCCGAGATCCGGTTGCCCGATGAAGGCAACTTGGCAGCGGATCTCCGGGCTTATCTGATGGGGACATTGACCAGCTGGACTGCCGGTGGATTCGGACCGGTCGTCGCCGCCCTGATGGCCGAGGCCCAGGCGGATCCTCACTTCCGGGAAACTTTCTTCCGCGATCTGATCGCCGGTCGCCGCGCCGCCTTTCAAGAGCTGCTTCGGCGCGGGCAGGCAAGGGGTGAGCTGGGCTGCGACCGGAATCTCGATCTGCTGGCGGACCTGATTTACGGGCCGATGTGGTATCGGCTGCTGCTCGGCCATGCGCCGCTCGACGAACAGTTCATCAATGATCTGCTGGGCATACTGCAACTTGCGCCGAAAGCGTCGTTGGATTCGTTGTAAACGCCCACTTGTTGTGGTTAACAGCCGTGCAGCTACAAGCAGTAGTGACTCCGCCGGAGTTAACTTGCCCGACTCAAGTGCTTGAAACAAAAAGCGATTTTCTTGGGACTTGAGGGGCATTGTTTCACTTGACGCTATCAGACCGAATCAATATATTCCGCCGGCCTTTAGGGGGGCTGGTGGTAGGCCAATGCGGCTTAGACGCTGTTCCTACTTAAGCATTGAGATACATAGGCCGGCCCCTAAGTCATTGTTTCAAGGGCAAATCGGCAAGTGTAGCTGACCGTATCGATACCCGTGGCAAAAGCCATGAGTCGGTGGGGTCATTTTGCATATGGCTATTTTAGGCGCCAATGGGCACGGCCCGGACGCGCAAACGTGAGGAAGAGAATGCCGACGATCAATCAGTTGATCCGTAAGCCGCGTGCGCCTCTGGCGGCGCGCAACAAGGTTCCGGCGATGCAGGCCTGCCCGCAGAAGCGCGGCGTTTGCACCCGTGTCTACACAACTACACCGAAGAAGCCGAACTCGGCCCTTCGTAAGGTCGCGCGCGTTCGACTCACGAATGGCTTCGAAGTCACCTCATACATTCCCGGTGAAGGCCACAACCTGCAGGAACACTCTGTCGTCATGATCCGTGGCGGCCGCGTGAAGGATTTGCCGGGCGTTCGCTATCACATCATTCGCGGCACCCTCGACACCCAGGGTGTGAAGGACCGTAAGCAACGCCGTTCGAAATACGGCGCGAAGCGGCCGAAGTAAGGAGATCATTCGATGTCTCGTCGTCACGCAGCTGAAAAGCGCGAAGTTCTGCCGGACGCCAAGTTCGGCGACATCGTCGTCACCAAATTCATCAACTCGCTCATGTATGACGGCAAGAAGTCGGCCGCCGAGGGCATCGTCTATGGCGCCTTCGCGCAGGTCGAGAAGAAGGCCAAGGGCGATCCGATTAAGATGTTCCACGATGCGCTCGTCAACGTGAAGCCGCATCTGGAAGTGCGCTCGCGCCGTGTCGGCGGCGCCACCTATCAGGTGCCCGTGGAAGTCCGTCCCGACCGTGCTCAGGCGCTGGCGATCCGCTGGATCATCCAGACCGCCCGTGGCCGTTCGGAACAGACCATGACCGATCGTCTCTCCGCGGAGCTTCTCGACGCCGCCAATAATCGCGGCGCGTCGGTCAAGAAGCGCGAAGATACCCATCGTATGGCGGAGGCCAACAAGGCCTTCTCGCATTACCGCTGGTAATCGGGCACAGGAAGGAACGGACCCCAAATGGCTCGCACCACCCCGCTCGATCGTTATCGCAATATCGGCATCATGGCCCATATCGATGCCGGCAAGACAACGACCACCGAGCGTATCCTTTATTACACTGGCCGCTCCTACAAGATCGGTGAAGTGCATGAAGGCACTGCCACCATGGATTGGATGGAGCAGGAGCAGGAACGCGGCATCACCATTACCTCGGCCGCGACCACGTGTTTCTGGAAAGACCATCGCATCAATATCATCGACACTCCGGGCCACGTCGACTTTACGATTGAAGTCGAGCGTTCGCTGCGCGTGCTCGACGGTGCCGTGACGGTGTTCGATTCGGTTGCCGGCGTCGAGCCGCAATCCGAGACGGTGTGGCGTCAGGCCGACAAGTATGGCGTGCCGCGGATTTGCTTCGTTAACAAGATGGACCGTATCGGTGCCGATTATTATCGCTGCATCGATATGATCGTCGATCGCCTTGGCGCCAAGCCGATGCCGATCCATCTGCCGATCGGGGTCGAGAGCGATTTCGCCGGCCTGGTGGACCTGATCACCATGAAGGGAATCATCTGGAAAGATGAAAGCCTGGGTGCTGAGTTTGTCGTTGGCGATATCCCGGCAGATCTCAAGGAGAAGGCCGAGGAATATCACGCGAAGATCGTCGAGCTGGCCGTCGAAATGGACGATGCCGCGATGGAAGCCTATCTCGAAGGCAAAGAGCCGGATGTGGAGACGCTGAAGAAGCTGATCCGCAAGGGCACGATTGCGGGCGCCTTCGTGCCGGTGCTGTGCGGTTCCGCCTTCAAGAACAAGGGCGTGCAGCCGATGCTCGACGCTGTGGTCGATTTCCTGCCGTCGCCGCTCGACGTGCCCGATGTGAAGGGCGTCGAAGTCGATGGCGAAAAGGAACTGACCCGCAAGAGCTCGGATGACGAGCCGTTCTCCGGCCTTGCTTTCAAGATCATGACCGATCCGTTCGTCGGCTCCTTGACCTTCGTGCGCGTCTATTCCGGTGTGCTGAATACCGCCACCCAGGTGATGAACACGGTGAAGGGCGACAAGGAACGTGTCGGCCGTATGCTGCAGATGCATGCCAATAGCCGTGAAGACGTCAAGGAAGCGCGGACCGGCGACATCATCGCCATCGCCGGCCTGAAGGCGACGACCACCGGTGACACGCTGTGCGACCCGGCTCATCCGATCGTGCTGGAACGCATGGAATTCCCCGAGCCGGTCATCGAAGTCGCGGTCGAGCCGAAGACCAAGAGCGATCAGGAAAAGATGGGCCTCGCGCTCAATCGCCTGGCGCAGGAAGATCCGTCATTCCGCGTATCGACCGATCATGAATCCGGCCAGACGATCATCAAGGGGATGGGCGAACTCCATCTCGAAATTCTGGTCGACCGTATGCGTCGTGAATTCAAGGTCGAGGCCAATGTCGGTGCGCCGCAGGTGGCGTATCGCGAAACCATTACCAAGACGATCGAGCACGATTACACCCATAAGAAGCAGACCGGCGGTTCGGGTCAGTTCGCCCGGGTCAAGATCCGCTTCGAGCCGCTGGAAGCCGGTTCCGGCTTCGTGTTCGAGAACGCGGTGGTGGGCGGTGCCGTGCCGCGTGAATACGTGCCGGGCGTTGAAAAGGGCCTGAAATCGGCCAAGGAGCAGGGCGTGATTGCCGGCTTCCCGATGATCGATTTCAAGGCGACCTTGATCGACGGCGCTTATCACGACGTCGACTCCAACGTGCTCACCTTCGATATCGCCGCTCGCGCCTGCTATCGCGAAGGCATGCCGAAGGCCGGTCCGAAACTGCTCGAGCCGATGATGAAGGTCGAAGTGGTGACGCCGGAAGATTACATGGGCGATTGCATCGGCGATTTGAACAGCCGTCGTGGCCAAGTCCAGGGCATGGATAGCCGCGGCAATGCCCGCGTCATCGATGCGATGGTGCCGCTGGCCAATATGTTCGGCTATGTCAACACGCTGCGGTCGATGACCCAGGGCCGTGCCCAGTACACCATGACATTCGATCACTACGAACAAGTGCCCCAGGCGGTTGCGGACGAAGTCCGCGCCAAGATGGCGTAACCAACGGGGACCCCAGGATAAGGGAGCTGCAAAATGGCGAAGGCGAAATTTGAGCGGAACAAGCCGCACTGCAACGTTGGGACGATTGGCCACGTTGACCATGGGAAGACGTCGCTGACGGCGGCGATCACG
>LNAP01000475.1_pt1 | contig 44739 bp, 28 predicted proteins | sample 602601 | NCBI WGS metagenome assembly LNAP01 (sample SAMN02440304, study PRJNA202911) | soil metagenome | biome: Subtropical and temperate rainforests or woodlands; isolation source: soil samples (1 kg each in a 20% v/v slurry with milli Q water) were... ...
CATGTGTTCCAGACGTTCACCCGGGTAGTCCGGGTCCATCGGCACGTAAGCACCACCGGCCTTGACGATGGCCAGCAAGGCCAGCACCAGTTCCAGCGAGCGCTCTGCGCACACACCGACCAGCACATCCGGGCCTACACTCTGCTCGCGCAGCCAACGAGCCAGTTGGTTGGCGCGTGCGTTGAGTTCGCGGTAGCTCAGTTGCTGATTGCCGAACTGCACGGCCAAAGCATCCGGCGTTGCAGCGACTTGCTGTTCGATCAGGCTTTGCAGTTGCACCTGATCAGGGAAGTCCGCGGCGGTGTCGTTCCAGCCATGCAGCAACTGCTCGCGCTCAGTCGCGGCCAGCATCGGCAAGTGCACCAGTGCTTGCTCGGCGTTGTCAGGGAAGCTCAGCAGCAGGCACTCGAAATGCTCACGCAGACGCTCGACCTGGCTGGCGCAGAAGCGCTCGGAACGATAGCCGTAACGCACATCCAGGCACTCACCTGCACTGGCGACCAGGGTCAGCGCGTAGTTGGTGGAGTCCACCGGTTGGTGACCGAGGATACGCAGGCCGTCTTCACCTGCCGCCGAATGCGTGAGCGCGGCATCCATCGGGAAGTTCTCAAACACCAGAATGCTGTCGAACAATGCCTGACCACCACGCCCGGCCCAGCGCTGGATGTCGTACAGCGGGCTGTGTTCGAACTCGCGCACTTCCAGGTTGTAGGCCTGCAACTCACGCAGCCAGTCACCCAGTGCCTGAGCGGCCTGCGGTTGCTGAACGATGGGCAGGGTATTGATGAACAGCCCGAGCATGTCCTCGGCACCCGGCAAGTTGCCCGGACGCCCGGCCACGGTGGCCCCGAAGGCTACACGCGACTGACCGCTATAGCGTTGCAGCAGCAACAGCCACGCCCCTTGCAACAGGGTATTGAGGGTCACGCGCTGTTGCTGGGCAAACTGCTGCAAACGCTGGCTGGCCGCAGCATCGAACTGGCTGCGTACCTCGCGAATCGGCTCAACGACATAGCTGCCCGCACAGGCGGTCGCCAACAGCGTCGGCTCGTCGAAACCAGCCAGACGCTGACGCCAGAAGCGCTCACCGAGGCTGGCATCCTGCACTTGCAACCAGGCGATGTAATCACGGTAGCGGCCCGCAACCGGCGGCAGGCTGCTGCCCTGATAAACGGCCAGCACTTCACCGATCAAACGTGCACTGCTCCAGCCGTCCAGCAACAGGTGATGACAGGTCCACAGCAAGTGGAAGCGTCGCTCACCGAGGCGTACCAGTGCCAGACGCTGCAAGGGCGGACGCGTCAGGTCGAAACCGCGTTGGCGCTGACTGTCAGCCAATGCGTCGAGCGCTGCCCGGTCCGTGCTGCGCTCGCGCCAATCGAAATGCTCCACTGGCAGTTCGGCGTGGCGCAATACGAACTGCAACGGCACCTCAAGGCCTTCAGTCAGGAAGCCACTGCGCAGGGTGGCATGGCGCATCAGCACCTGCTGCCAGGCAGCCACAAAACGGGCTTCGTCGAGGTTGTCCAGGTCCACGCGCAGCTGGTTGACGTAGAGCGCCGAGCCCGGTACATCAAGGGCGTGGAACAGCATGCCCTGCTGCATCGGAGCCAGCGGATACAGGTCTTCGAGGTTGCTGGCGTCTACTGGCAAGCTGTCCAGCGTGGCCTGATCAAGGCCCGCCAGTGGCAGGTCGCTTGGGGTCAGCGCCGGAGCGGCTTGCAGACAGTGCTGCAACAAACCTTGAAGCTCGCCCTGCAGCACGCTCAACAATTGATCGATCAGTGCAGCGTCGAACATCTCGCGACTGTAATGCAATTCCAGTTGCAGGCAGCCGCCGAGGACCTTGGCGTTGAACACCAGCCAGTTGCCCAATTGCGCGTGATCGGCATGGCTGCGGCCGACCGACTCTTTGGCCGGAAGGAATGCCGAATCAGCGAACTGCTGGTCGAACTGACCCAGATAATTGAAGGTCACTCGCGCAGGCGATAGCTCACGCAGGCCTTCGCCCAATGGACTGAGGTAGCGCAGCAAGCCGTAACCGATACCGGCACGCGGCACGCCACGCAACTGCTCTTTGATGGCCTTCAAAGATGCGCCGACACCAACCTGAGGGCTCAGGCGCACAGGGTAAAGACTGGTGAACCAGCCCACGCTGCGGCTCAGGTCCAGTGCCGTACCCTGATCAAAAGCATCACGGCCATGGCCTTCCAGCTCGACCAGCGCCTGTTCGGCACCGCTCCAGCGGCATAGCGCACGGGCCAGTGCGGTGAGTAACAGGTCGTTGATCTGGGTGCGGTAAGCCTGCTGAGCCGGGCCAAGCAGTTGCCGAGTGGCCTCGCTGTCCAGGCTGAAACTCGACTGTGCAGCTTCGCGCCAGGTGGTCCGGGCATCGCTGCGCGTCTGTGGCAACGCCGGAGCGTCTTGCAGCTGCGCTTGCCAATAACCCAGCTCGGCCTGCAACTCGGCGCTGTCCGCGCAAGCACGCTGACGCTGTGCCCAGGCCTGATAGCTGTCACTTTTAACCAGTGGCGCCGGAGCCTTGCCCGTCAATAATTGACGGTAGGCGCTTTCGAGGTCTTCCAGCAGCACCCGCCAGGACACACCGTCTACCGCCAGGTGATGAATAACCAGTAACAGGCGCTCGCTGCCATCTTCCCGGCTGACATGCATCGCTCGCAGCAACGGACCTGCCTTCAGGTCAAGGCTGCGTTGCGCCTCGTCACACAGGCGTTCCAGGGTCTGCTCATCACTGGCACGGCGACGCCACAATAGCGTCAGGTCCAGCAAACCCGGCTCGGCATAGACCTGCCGCACAGGCTGAGTGCGGCTGTCGAAGCGCAAGCGCAGGCTGTCGTGCTGACCGAGCAACCAGTGCAGCGCACGCGCCAGGGTGTCGAGATCCAGCGGCGACTTGGGTTGCAGCAAAATTGCCTGGTTCCAGTGATTGCGCTGGTCACTCTGGACCCGCTCGAAGAACCGCGCCTGCACCGGCGCCAACGGCAACTCGCCACTGACGGCCACCGCAGCTGCGGCGGCTGTCCCCACCGGCTTGGCCGGGCCGCGACTTTCCAGCCACTGCGCCAGTTGGCGAACACTCTGACGCTCGAAGAGCTGTTTGGGGCTGAGTTTGTAACCCAGTTTGCGGATGCGCGAGATGATTTGCAGGCTGAGAATCGAGTCGCCACCCAGTTCGAAGAAGTTGTCTTCGGCACGCACCGTTTCAACCTTCAGCACGGCCTGCCAGATGGCGGCCAACTGGCTTTCCAGTTCGCTCATCGCCGTTTCCGGCGCACTGCCAGCCTCCACCATCGGGCCACGAGGCAGTGCCTGGCGATCAACCTTGCCGTTGGCCGTCAATGGAATGCTCGGCAGCAGCATCAACTGTGCAGGCAGCATGTAGTCCGGGACTTGCTCCGCCAGTGCCTGACGCAGGCTTTCAGCGTTGCCAGCACTGCTGACGCACCATGCCAACAGGCGCAATGGCCCCTCGGCTTCGCGCTCGGCCAGTACCAGCGCGGCACTGACGCCGGGCAGCCCTTTCAGGGCTTGGGTAATTTCCCCCAGCTCAACCCGGTAACCGCGAATCTTGACCTGCTCATCGAGACGTCCGAGGAACTCGATCAGGCCGTCATGGCGCAGGCGCACGCGGTCACCGCTGCGGTACAGACGCTCACCGTCGATGTGCACGAAATACTCGGCGCTCAACTCAGGCTGGCTCAGGTAGCCATCAGCCAGCCCGGCACCTCCGATCAACAGCTCACCCGGCACGCCAACCGGCAACGGGTTGCGGTACTCGTCGACAATCCGCACGTGGCAGTTGGGCAATGGCCGACCGATTGCCAGCGCGCCCAACGGCAGTTCGGCGTCCTGCAGCAGCTCATGGGTCAGGACACCGACTGTCGCTTCGCTCGGACCATAGTGGTTGACGATGCGGCAAGCCGGTGCCAGTTCGCGCACCTGCTGCAGCAGGCTGCGGTCGCATGCCTCGCCCCCTACTATCAGCAGGTGACGCGGCAGCAGCCGGGCTTCGGGCAGTGCGGCGAGCAAGCCACTGAGATGACCGGGAACAATCTTCAGTACATCCACCGCATGCTGCTGCATGAAGGCGGCAAAACATTCGGCATCCGCTACATCATCCTGGCTCGCCAGACACAGTCGGCCACCGGAGCACAATGCTCCAAACAGGGTGGTGTTGCCCAGGTCGGCGGCCACCGACGAGACCATCGCCATGCCCTGCCCGGCGTGCAGAGCCAAACGTGCCTGAATGCCTTGAACGTAGTTGGCCAATGCGCCGTGGCTGACCACCACGCCCTTGGGTTGCCCCGTGGAACCGGAGGTGAAAATCACGTAGGCTGCGTTGGTAACATCGACAGGCAGTGACAGTGCGGCGTCGGAGAAACCATCCTCGCTGCCCGCATCGACCAACAGTGCCGCATCACCGAAGCTGGTTAGCCATGCCGGATCACCCAGCAACACACAGCGTGCGCCACTCTCGGCCACGATACGTTGCAGCCGCGCCAACGGCAGCGCCGGGTCCAGTGGCACGTACGCCGCCCCCGCCTTCATGACGCTCAACAACATCAGCACCCACTGGCTGCTGCGCGCCTGACACAGCGCCACGCGGTCGCCCGGTTGCACACCGGCGGTCTGCAAGCGTTGCGCCAGTCGATTGGTTGCAGCGTCAAGCTGGGCATAACTCAACTGACCATCCCAGGCCTGCACGGCAATCGCCTCTGGCCGTGTCACGACCTGAGCAGCGAACCCGGCCAACACATCGCTGAACGGCCACTGCTGCAGTTCGCCGCGCAACTCGGCAGCCTCACCCAATGCCGCCAATGGCAGCTCGGACAGCGGCCGGGCCGGTGCCTCGCAGAGACGAGCAAGCAGCTGGCGGAAGGTCTGCGCGATGGCTGTCACGCTCGGTACATCAAACAAGTCGCTGGCATAGACAAAACTGCCGCGCAGCACATTGTCCTGCCCTTCGGCCATGTCCAGCGCGAGGTCGAACCGTGCGCCGTATTGCTCTTCACTGAACAGCTCAAGCCGCAGGTCGCCGGCATTGGGCAGCACGCTGATATCAAAGCCGAAGTTGAATTTCACCTGCACCAACGGGTTATGCGCCAGGCTGCGCTCGGGCTGCAAGGCTTCTACCAGTTGTTCGAACGGCAAGTCCTGATTGGCCTGGGCGCCGAGTGCCAGTTGACGGGTTTCGGCGAGCAGCGCAGCAAAGCTGGCTGAATCGTCTATGTGGCACGGCATGACCTGAGTGTTGACGAAGAAGCCGATGAGGCCCTCGGTTTCCATCTGCTGCCGACTGGCCACCGGCACCGCAATACGCAGGTCACGCTGACCGCTGTAGCCCCTCAGCAAGACACCGTAAGCAGCCAGCAGCAGCATGAACAAGGTCACGTCATGCGCTTTGGCCAACGCCTTGAGGCGAGTACCAAGCTCGCCGTCCAGTTCGAAGCCCAGGCTCGCGCCACGGTAGCTTTGTACGGTAGGACGCGGACGATCGGTCGCCAGTTCGAGCACGGTCTGGTCGGTGCCCAGACGCTCCTTCCACCAGGCAAGCTGCCGTGCGCCCTCGGCGCTGGCCAACAGCTCGCGTTGCCACTGGGCATAGTCAGCGTATTGCACCGACAGCGGAGCCAGAACCGGTTCGCGCTGCGCCGTGAATGCGCCATAAAGCTCACTGAACTCATTGACCAGTACCCGGATCGACCAGCCATCGGAAACCATGTGGTGCATGGTCAACAGCAGCACGTGGTGATCGGCGCCCAAACGAATCAGGCTTAGACGCAGTAACGGTCCCTGGCGTAAATCGAAGGGTTGCAGCGCTTCGGTTGCCGCCAACTGTCGTGCTTGCTGTTCAGCATCAACGAAGCCAGTCAGGTCGTGTTCGACCAGCGGCAATGGTTGCGCGGACTCGATGACCTGGAATGGGTAGCCGTCGATTTCGTCGAAACGAGTACGCAGGGTTTCGTGGCGCTGTACCAGCGCATCGAAAGCGCGACGCAGCGCGGCAAGATCCAGCGCACCGCGCAAACGCAGCGCACCGGGCACGTTGTAGGCCGCGCTTTGCGGTTCCATCTGCCAGAAGAACCACAGGCGGCTCTGGGCGGCTGACAGCGGCATCGTGCCATTGCGCGGCAAGGCCCTTAGCACTGAGTGAGTGCTCGCCAAGACGTCCTGGGCAGCCAGTCGCACCGCGAATTCGCTCAACCGTGAGCATTCGAACAGGGTACGCAGTGGGCATTCCAGGCCCAGGTCACGCTTGATCCGCGAAACCACCTGAGTCGCCAGCAGCGAGTGCCCGCCCAGATCAAAGAAATCATCCTGACGACCGACACGCGCCACGCCGAGCACTTCACTCCAGATCGCCGCGACCTGGCTTTCGAGGCCGTCCAGTGGTGCAACAAACTCGGCACCCTGCCCTTGCGGCTCGGGCAGCGCGTTGCGGTCCAGCTTGCCGTTGATGTTCAGCGGCAAGCTTTCGAGCAGCAAAATGTGCGCAGGCACCATGTAGTCCGGCACCTGATCGCGCAGTGCAGCTTTCAAGCTGTCGGTGCTCAATGGCTGACCGCTGACGGCAACCACGTAGCCTACCAGTTGCAGGCCCTGTGCCGACTCACGGGCGCATACCGCCGCCGCATGAACGCCCGGCAACGCTTGCAGGCGCGCTTCTATTTCCCCCGGTTCGATCCGGAAGCCACGAATTTTTACCTGTTGGTCGACACGCCCCAAATAGTCCATGGCGTTGTCTTCACGCAGGCGAACCCGGTCACCGGTCCGGTACAGACGGCCGCCAGCAGCGCTGAACGGATCAGCAATAAAACGCTCGGCGGTCATTGCCGGACGCTGGTGATAACCCCGCGCCAAGCCTTCACCGCCGATGTACAACTCGCCCGCGACGCCACGTGGCAGAGGCTGCAACTGGTCATCAAGCACGTACAGCCGACGCGCGCCGACCACTTCGCCAATCGGCGCATACGCCGCGCCGCACCTGGCGCTGGCATCGGCCTTCCACAAGAGAGGCGTGACCACTGTTTCGGTCGGGCCGTAGCCGTTGATCAGGTGTTCGGCCTTGAGGTGTCGCCGGGCCAGTTCGAAACTGGCTTCGGGCACGGCGTCGCCGCCAAAGCAATAGATCCGCATGCTCGGCACAGGGCCGTGCTGCGCGGCCTGCTCGGCCAACTGCAACAGGTAAGCCGGCGGGAAAGCCGCCACGCTGACCGAATGTTCACGCAGTTGATTCAGGGTTTGCTCGGCGGTCCACAGCTCGTCACCGCGAATCAGCACACTGGCCCCGTGCGACAGCGCCGTCAGCCAGCGCTCGTGAGCGCCGTCGAACGCAAAGGACATGAAAATCAGCTCACGGTCGGCAGCGCTCATCGCATAACGCTGACCAATCGCCTGGCAATGCATGGCGATTTCACCGTGGGCGACCGCCACCCCTTTGGGCTGGCCAGTCGAACCCGAGGTGTAGATCAGGTACGCGAGGTTTTGCGCCTCGACGGTCACTGCCGGGCGCTGCGTCGATTCGCGACTCAGGTCCAGTTGATCAAGCTCCAAACTCAGCACACCGTCCGGCAGAGGCAAGCGGTCGCGCAGGCTGCTGTGGGTCAGAACCCAGTGAATACCGGCGTCCTGCATCAACCACGTCAGACGCTCACGCGGATAATCGATATCCAGCGGTACATAGGCGCCACCGGCTTTCATGATCGCCAGCAGGGCCAGAGGGATTTCCACTCCACGCGGCAGGGCCACACCGACTCGTACTTCGGCGCCAATGCCTTGGGCGATGAGGTGATTCGCCAGTGCGTTGGAACGCGTTTCCAACTGGGTAAAGCTGAGCTGATGCTGCTGGTCAATCAGGGCTGGGCGGTCGCCCAGCGCCAGACACTGCACGGCAATCTGCTCACTCAGCGGCGTAAAGGCCTGCACTGGCCAGTCGGCGGTGTCACGCCATTCGCTTTCGGGCAGCCAGGCCGAGGCCTGCAGTGGCTGATCAGCAGGCTGTTGCAGCAGGGTTTGCAGCAGGCGCCGGAAGTTACTCGCCAGACGGTGCATGCCAGCAGCGGCATAGCCCTCGCTGGCATAGCAGAAGTTCAGATGCAGGCCGTCCTGGCTTTCACGCACACGCAACACCAGATCGAACGGCGTTTGCAGGTCGATCTGCTCCAGCGCTTCGACCTGCAAGCCGCTGAGGTTGTCGGCGGCACGGGTTTGCCCCTGATAATCGAAGGCCACCTGGCACAGCGGATGACGGCCGTGACCACGCTCCGGGTGCAAGGCTTCCACCAATTGTTCGAACGGCAAAGACTGATGCGCCTGCGCCTGCAGCACGTTGTCCCGCACCTGGTGCAGCAGGTCTGCCAGGGTAAGACCGGCAGGCAGCTCGCAACGCAGAACCAGCAGATTAACGAAGAAACCTACCAACGCTTCGCTGTCCAGACTTTCGCGTCCTGCCTGGGTCAGGCCTACACGCAAGTCGTGGGTTGCGCTGTAGCGCTGCAGCAGCAGATTGAACGCCGCCAGCAGCAGCATCGCCGGGGTGACGCCATGGCGCAGCGCCAACTGGCCGAGTTGCGCGCTCAGCTCAGCGCCCAGTTTGTCGTCTATAAACGCTGCACGTCGGCTTTGCTGTGGCTGGTAAGGCAGCGCATAAGGCAGCTCCAGCGGCACATGCCGGGTGCCGAGACGCTCTTTCCACCAGTGCAACTGACGCTCGCCCTCACCCGCTTGCAGTTGCTGGCGCTGGGCCTCGGCAACGTCCAGGTATTGGCGTGACAATGGCGCGATAGCGGCTACACGACCTTGCAGTCGCGCACTGTACAGCTCGGCGAATTCCCCGAGCAGCAGGTTCAGCGACCAGCCATCGGCAACGATGTGATGCACACACAGCAACAGCTGTTGCCGGTCAGTGTCCAGCTGCTGCACACGCAGACGCAGCAACGGGCCGCTGGCCAGATCGAACGGCTCAGCGATAAAGCGTTCGGCATCGGCACGGGCTTCGCTTTCACGCTCGGCCTCGGCCAGGGAACCAAGGTTGACCTCGCTGAGCGGGACCGCACCGGGCGCGGCGAACTGCAGCGTTACCTCGCCGTCTTCAGACTCGATAAAACGGCTGCGCAGCACTTCATGCCGTTGCAACAAGGCCGCGAAAGCCTCCTGCAACACGGTCAGATTGAGCTGACCACGCAGCCGCAAACGGCCGCCAATGTTGTACACCGCGCTGTGCGGCTCGAGCTTCCACAGGAACCACAAACGCTGCTGGGCAGCAGATGGCAGCAATAGGCCCTGACGGTCGAGCAGCACGACGGGAGCGACCGAGTGCTGCGGCTGGTTGCCCAGCGCGGCGACGAAAGCGTCCAGTTGTGGAGCCTCGAACAACAGGCGCAACTCCACTGCGTGACCTTGGCGTTCACGCAGTCGAGCCATCAGTTGCGCTGCCTTGATCGAGTTACCGCCCAAGGCAAAAAAGTTAGCTTCACGCTGCGTCACAGGCGCATCCAGTACCTGCGTCCACAGCTCGGCCATGGCCTGTTCGGCAGCACTGAGCGGCGCATTGTCCTGCTTCGCGTCGTCGAGCATCTGCCCGGCACGCTGTATGGCATAGCTGGCGACACTGCCGTCGGCCAGGCCCTGACGGCAGGCTGAGCGTTGCAGTTTGCCGCTGGACGTTTTTGGCAAGGCACCCGGCTCAAGCAGCGCGATCAACACAGGGACTTCCTGAAAACGCTCTGCCACGGCCTCACTGATGGCCTTGATCAACGCCACGGCAGGCACCAGCTTGCGCACGCTACGGCCGATTTCTGCAGCGATGCCAATCCCTTCATTGCCATCATGTTCAATGGCGAACGCCGAAACACGGCCTTTGCGCACCACGTCCACTTCTTCTTCAACGCAGCGTTCGAGATCCTGCGGGTACAGATTCTGGCCACGAATAATGATCATGTCTTTCAGGCGACCGGTGATGAACAACTCACCGCCGTGCATGAAACCCAGGTCGCCGGTGCGCAGCCAGACACGGCCGTCACGCTCGATGAAGCTCTTGGCAGTGGCTTGTGGGTTGCGCCAGTAGCCGCTGGCCACGCTCGGGCCAGAGCTCCAGACTTCGCCGACACCGCCTGCGGCTACCGGCTCAGTGCTGACCGGATCAACCAGCATCAACGGATGCTGTGGCTGGTCCCAGCCACAGCTGGCCAGACGGCTGCCGGAGCCCGGGCGACCGAGGTTATCGGCCAGCGCGTGGGTATCCACCGCCATCAGGGCAATGCCTTGACCACGCCGACTGCCGCTGACGAACAACGTGGCTTCCGCCAGGCCGTAACTGGCAAACCAGGCGTTTTCGTCGAATCCGGCCACGGCAAACTGGCTGGCAAAGCGTTCCAGCGTGTCGGGACGGATCGGCTCGGAGCCGGAATACGCCAGTCGCCAGCAGCTCAGGTCGAGGCCCTTGAACGCGGATTCCTTGAGTCGCTCGCAGCACAGACGATAGGCAAAGTCAGGGCCGCCGCTGATGGTCCCCCGGTACTTGCTGATCGCTTCGAGCCAGCGCTGCGGCCGTTCGAGAAAGTAACGGGGCGACATCAATACGCAGGGAACGCCGCTGTAGATCGGTTGCAGCAGACCGCCAATCAGGCCCATGTCATGGAACAGTGGCAGCCAGCTGACCATCACATCGTCATCGCCAATCGACAGCCCGTGGCGAATCAGCCGCTCATTGGCCAACAGGTTGCCCTGAGTGACCTGTACCCCCTTGGGAGTCGACGTGGAGCCAGAGGTGTATTGCAGAAAGGCTATGTCGTCGTCATGCAGCGTCGGTAGTTGCCATTGTTCGGCCAGCGCGCTCGGCACCTGATCGACCGCCAGCAGCAGTGGCGACTCACCGTTGCTACGCTCGCAGGCTGGGCGCAGAGCCTCGATCAGAGTCGAATCGGTCAGTACCAGGCTCGGCTCGGCATCGTCGAGAATAGCGCGCAGGCGCATCAAATGCTGCGGGCGTACCGATTCTGGCGGATAGGCCGGAACGGCAATAATGTTCGCATACAGGCAAGCGAAAAAGGCGGTGACGTAATCTGGACCACTCGGCAGCAACAACACCGCCCGCGCTCCCGAAGCGGCATGCTGGCGCATCTGTACAGCCAGGGCTCGTGCGCGCTCGTCCAGCTCCCGGTAACTGAGCGGTTGATCGACGTCTTCGGCTATGAAACGCAGTGCGATCTTTTCAGGTGTCTGGCAGGCACGCTGCTGCAACACCTCAACCAGGTTGACGGCTTCGTAGGGGTCATTCATGGCATCACCTGTTATGGACGACGGGCAGTGGCCCGCCCGCCGGGGCAGTTCTGAAAAAAGAAAAAAGCCGCCTCAGCCTTGCCTCAAGCGCTAAAGAGCCAGAGCTAAAAAGCTGACGCGGTAATCAACGCTTCAGCAAAGCGTGCTGGCTTGATGACCTTCAGCCATGGCCACCACTACTTTGCGCGGTCCGCTGAACGGCGAGCGGGCGTGGGCAGCCAGCATGTTGTCGAGCATCAGGACGTCGCCGCTGTACCACGGGAAAACCACTTTGGTTTCCTCCAGCACACCGCGCACCTCATCGAGCAGCGAATCTTCGATGGGGCTGCCGTCGCCGTAGTACACATTGCGCGGCAAGTCCTCCTCGTCGACCACCTCCAGCAGGTTTTCCCGTACTTGCTGTGGCAGGTTGGAGATGTGAAACAGGTGCGCCTGGTTGAACCAGACCCACTCAGCAGTGCGCGGATGACGCGCCACCGCCTGGCAGAGCTGGCGCGTGCGCAATTCGCCGTCGTCTTTCCACTCGCACTCGATACTGTGCTGACGGCAGTAGGCTTCGACTTCCTGCTGGTTATCGGTGTTGAACACTTGTTCCCACGCAACATCCAGACCGTTGCCGAAATTGCGCACGTACATCAGGCCGCGTTCGGTGAAGCGCTCGCGAATAGCCTGCGGCACGCGCCGATAGACCTCGCGGCTGTCCGCCACCGGGGTTTCGCCGCCGACCAGCGCAGCCTGCACGCAATAGAACCAGATTCTCATCGGCCATTCGCGGGTGTAGGCCTGCTCGTTGTGCAGCGGAATGTGTTGATGGGCCGGATACTCGGTGGACGTATAAACACCGGAGGTCACATTGCTGCGCGGCGTTGAACCGAACTCGTATTTGAGCAGCGGATGACCAAAGCCTGCCGCGAACTCTCTGAAGCGCTCGGCACCGCCGACGTGAAAACCACGCAGCAACAGGCCGCCGCACTTTTCCAGGCGCTCGGCGCTCAACACGCGCAACTCGGCGAGCGCATCCTGCAGATCAATGCCTTCGTGGCGCGCCTGGACCAACAACGGCAGGTCGCCGCGAACGCCGGGCAACGTCTCAAAGGTAAACAGTTGACTGGAATCCATCGCGCATTCTCCGCTCAAGCCGTGACCGGCTGTTGCACTGGCCCGACCGGCTGCAGGCGCTCGACCATCAGTTCGAGCAGGTGCGCTTCATGGGCATTGATAAAAAAGTGGTCGCCGTCAAACATCTCCAGGGAGAAGCCTTCAGCGGTTTCGTCCTGCCACGCCGACAAAGCCTGTACCGACATGCGGTCCTGCTTGCCGCCAAACACATGAATCGGGCTACTGAGCAATGCCCGGCGGTCATAGCGGTAACGGCCACACAAGAGAAAATCGGCACGCAGTACCGGCAGAGTCAGGAGCAGCATTTCCGGGTCCGCAAACACCGCCTCGTCGGTTCCGCCCAACTGCCGCAAACGGGCCAGCAACTGCTCATCGCTCTGCTCTGTCTGTAAGTCAGTGTGGTATTCACGGTGGGCGGGAGCCGGTGCGCCGGAGACGAACAGCGTGCGCGCAGGCGGTGCCCCCTTGCGCCGCAAGGCGTGGGCCAACTCAAAGGCGAGCAACGCTCCCAGGCTGTGACCGAACAGGACGTAAGGCAGATCGAGGCGACCTTCCAGTTCGACGGCAAGCTGCGCCACCAGCGCTGGCATATCGGTTTGCAGCGGCTCGTTAAAACGTCGGCCACGACCGGGCAACTCAAGCGGACAGACTTCGATCCATGCGGGCAGTGAGCGACGCCAGCGCAGATAAACCATGGCGCTGGCACCGGAGTAAGGCAGACAGAACAGTCGCAGGACAGGACGCTGCATGGCTTAACGCGCCTCCGTCTGCCCGTCCATCTTTTGCCGCAGGCTCAGGGGCCGCATGTCGGTCCAGACCTGCTCGACGTAGGCCAGGCAGTCAGCCTTGTTGCCCTGCTTGCCCGCCTCACGCCAGCCTGCCGGCACGGCCTTGTAGTCGGGCCACAACGAATACTGCTCTTGCTGATTGATCAGAACCTTGTACAGCGCGTCTTCGCGATCAAATGCCATCGGACTTACTCTCCTGTCGCCAGCGAATAGATCGGTAGAAGGCCTTTTTAAGTCGGCCTTTTTACCTGCTTCCCAATAAGACGAGGCGGAGATGAGAATAATTATGATTAAGTGAAAGATTGTTTCAGCCTGTGCCGCAGCCGGCATTGCACCGTGCTGCGGGTGTTGTTGCGACGGACAGTCAGCGCAGCGTGCCGCGCAAGCGTACGACCTGCTCCCGAGCCAGCTCCGGTGTCGAGGCATCTACGGGCAATGCTGGCCCGGCCATCCGCGCGCTCATCTCAAGGGCTTTAGCGAGATCTTGCAGGCTGACGGCTACGCCGGTTTTGCTTGGCAGCAGTGAGCAGGGTGAATATCGCCAGCAATTGCAATAAGGTTTTGAATCCTGCGGTATAGGCGGCGCCTGCCTCGTCAAGGTAGGGTTTCAACGTGTTCATACTCGTTCACGCTTTCAATCGGCACTGAAGTCAATCACTACCCGCGCCGGGACGTCGCCATGTTCAAGGCGCTCGAACACCTGGTTTATCGCAGACAATGGCTGGCGCTCAATGTCGGCCTTGACCTTGCCCTCGGCGGCAAACGCCAGCGCCTCCGCCATGTCCTGGCGATTGCCGACAAACGAGCCGCGCACCGTAATGCAGTTGGCGACCACGTCGAACAATGCCATGGGGAATTCGCCAGGTGGCAAGCCAACGAGTACACAGGTCCCCAGTTTGCGGGTCATCGCGACACCCTGTTTGAACGCGCCGAGCGAGGGCGCAGTAATGAGTACCCCATGGGCGCCGCCCTGGGTGGCTGCAATCACCGCGGCCACCGGGTCTGCACCTTTGGCGTTCACCACCGCATCAGCCCCCAGTTGAGTGGCATGGGCCAGCTTTCGCTCATCGATGTCGACGGCACACACGCGTAACCCCATGGCCTTGGCGTACTGGACTGCGAGATGGCCCAAGCCGCCTACCCCGGAGATAACGATCCACTGCCCCGGCCTGACATCCGCCTCTTTGATGCCTTTGTAGGTGGTAACCCCGGCACAGATGATCGGCGCGGCCTCACAGGGGGCCAGGCCTGCGGGGATATGCGCCACATACTCAGGGTCCGCCAGGATGTACTCGGCAAAGCCACCGTTGCGCGTGTAGCCGCCAAACTCGGCTTTAGCGCAAACGGTCTCCCAGGCTTGCAGGCAGTATTCGCAATGACCGCACGCCGAATACAGCCACGGCACGCCCACACGCTCGCCCTTCTGCACGGCGGTCACGTCTTCGCCCAGCGCCACGACGATGCCGATGCCTTCGTGGCCCGGCGTAAAGGGCAAGCCTGGCTTGAGTGGCCAATCCCCGCGCGCCGCATGCAGGTCGGTGTGACACACCCCGCAGGCTTCGACTTTAATCAGGATCATCCCCGGCCCCGGAACAGGAATATCCAGCTCGCGCATGACCAATGGTTGCCCAAACGCCTCGACTACGGCGGCCAGCATTTTACCTTTCATCTCGCTACCCTCTTCCAAAGTGGTACACGCTGGCCAGGCAGCTGCCAGGCCAAGCCAGGAAACGCCTTACCCCAAACCTCTGACCGCCTCAATCATCTTGACCAGGACCGCCTGCGCATCGCCGTACACCATGTTGCAGTTTTCTGCGTAGAACAGCTGGTTTTGAATACCCGCGTAGCCCTTGCCTTCGCCGCGCTTGACCACGTACACGTGATGCGCCTTGTCCACATCCAGGATCGGCATGCCGTAGATGGGTGATGCCTTGTCATTGCGCGCAGCGGGGTTGACCACGTCGTTGGCACCGATCACTAGCACCACATCGGTGTCGGGGAAGTCGGTATTGATGTCTTCAAGCTGGAAAATCAGGTCGTAGGGCACACCGGCTTCGGCCAGTAATACGTCCATTTGCCCCGGCATGCGCCCCGCCACCGGATGCACGGCGAAGCGCACGAGTACGCCGTGGGCCTGCAACAGTTTCACGAACTCGTAGAGCTTTTGTTGCCCTTGGGCGACGGCCAGACCATAGCCCGGCACGATGATGACTTTATTGGCATAACGCATGGCGACCCCGGCGTCACTGGCTGACGTCGGCTTGAGTTCGCCCACGATCGCCGCGCCTTTGCGCGCGGGCTGGTCACCAAAGCGCGCAAACAGCACATGTGCCACCGTGCGATTCATGGCTTTGGCCATCAACAACGTCAGCAGCACACCCGCGGCGCCCACCAGCATGCCGGCGATCATCATAGCCGGCACCTGCAACACGAACCCCTCAAGCCCGACCGCCAAGCCGGTAAAGGCGTTGTAGATGGAAATGACCACTGGCATATCGGCACCGCCGATGGGCAGCGTCATCAGCACGCCGTACAGCAATGCGCCGCCGAAGAACCCCGCGATCAACCACGGAACATTGCCTGGCAAACCGTCTGCGGCCTGCATCGCGACCATCAGCCAGCCACCGGCACAGAGCGTTGCCAGCATTACCAGAGCGTTTATCAGTTGCAGGCCCTTGAGGCGTAGCGGTTTGTCGATACGGCCGTCCAGCTTGGCCCAGGCAATCAACGAGCCCGATAACGAAACCGCTCCGATCAAGGCGCCGAACAACGTACCCGCCAAGGTAGGCAGATCGAGCGCCCGTGCGCCGAACAGTTCCAGGGCGGCAATCGCCGCGGCCGCGCCCCCTCCCATGCCGTTGTAGATCGCAACCATCTGCGGCATGGAGGTCATGGCCGCTTTGCGCCCACTCCACCAAGCGGCACCGCCGCCCAGCAACAACGCAACAAGCGCGAGGCTGATGTTGATCGGCAGATGCGGTCGCGCTGCCTCACTCACTGAAAATACATAGAGGAAGCTCACGATGACGGCACCCGTCATGCCCCAGCCGGCAACATGAATACCGCCGGCGGCCGTGACAGGCGAAGACATGCGCCACAACCCGAAGATCAGTAAAAACGCGGCGAAGAAATAAACCAGCCCTATTGTCCATTGCGACGTCATGATCAGCATGATCGAACCTCAGGCCTTCTCAGGCTTCTTGGTGGCGGAGTGATGGGCTTTGCGCCGCTTGGGCTCCGGCGCACTGGTCTGGAACATCGCGAGCATCCGGCCAGTGACGGCGTACCCGCCCGCCGCATTCCCTGCCCCGAGCAGCACCGCAATAAAACCTGCGGCTTGCTCGGGTGCCGTCGCGGCATCGAGTAAGCCAATCAGGCCACCGATCACCACGATGCCATGGATAAAATTCGAGCCCGACATCAACGGTGTGTGCAGGATGGCGGGCACCCGGCCGATGATGACCCAACCGACAAACGCGGCGAGCATGAAAATATACAGCCCGACAAAGCCAACGCTGTTCATGAGGTTTTCTCCTTGGGCGCGTCAGTCGCGCTCAGTGGCGACATGAGTTTGCCAGCGTGGGTGAGGGCCGTTTGCGCCAGGAGGGGGTCATCCCAATCGATGCTGATGACGTTGTTTTTCAACATCAGCGCCAACAGGTTGAACTGGTTTTTCGCATACAGCAGGCTGGCGTCCTGGCTCAAGGATGAGGGCAGGTTCAACGGCGCCACCAGCGTGACCTGACCGACCATGACGGTCTTGCCGGGTACGCAGCCTTCGCAGTTGCCTCCGCCCTCGGCGCCCAGGTCAACGATCACGGCGCCAGGCTTCATCCCGGCAAGCTGTGCGGCGCTGATCAGGCGCGGGGAAGGCCGCCCCGGCACGGCCGCCGTGGTAATCACCAGGTCCGCCTGGTGGATGTGCTCAGTCAATACTTGAGCGACCTGCTGCTTTTCCGCGTCACTCAATTCCCGGGCATAGCCGCCTTTGCCCCGCGCATCGACCCCCACGTCGACAAAACTCGCCCCCAGGGAGCGGGCCTGTTCGGCGGTTTCCGGGCGTACGTCGTACCCTTCGACCACGGCGCCCAAACGATGCGCGGTGGCCATGGCCTCCAGCCCCGCCACTCCCAAGCCCAACACCAGCACCCGCGCAGGCCCGACGATGCCAGCTGCGGTAGTGACCTTGGGCAGGATGCGAGACATATGCACCGAACCCAGCTGCACTGCGTAGTACCCCGACAACGCCGATTGGCTGGAGAGTGCGTCCATCGACTGGGCCCGCGTGGTGCGCGGCAGTCGCTCCATGGCAAAACACGTGACTTGGCGCTCGAGCAAGCGTTGCACCAGAGCCGGGTTATTCTGCGCGTACACAAAACAAATGAGCACCGCGCCGGGTTTCATCTTGCCGACCACCTCCAGAGAAGGTGCCTGTACCGCGAGCACCACATCGGCCTCATGCAGCCACTGCCCGCCCCCGGACACGAACACTACGTCCGTGTAAGCCGCGTCAGACAAGAAGCTCGCTTCACCCGCCCCCGCCTGCATGTGCAGCTTTGCGCCCAACGCGCATAACTTTGCACAGACGCTCGGTACCAGGGCCACCCGTCGTTCGTGCGGGTGGGTTTCTCTCATCACAGCCACATTGACGTACATCGCGCGCTCCGTTGGCGGTGCCCAGGGTTGGCCAGGCGGAAAGTGACGGAATAAGGCTTCAGGCAGGCGCCTGGGCCGATACGTAACGCACGAGTTTCTTATTGACGAACTGCTGGATGCCCATGTCGCCCAGTTCGCGGCCATAGCCCGAATCCTTGATGCCGCCAAAGGGCAGTTCGGCATCGCTCCAACTGATGTTGTTGATGAACATCATGCCGGTGTCGATGCGGCTGGCCACGCGGCGCCCCCTGTCCAGGTCACGGGTGAACACGGACCCGCCCAGGCCAAAGTCGGAATCATTTGCCAGGGCGATAGCGGCTTCTTCGTCCTTGACGCGGAAAAACAGCGCCACGGGCCCGAAGAATTCGTCACGGAATGCCGGGTTTTCAGGGGCAATATCGGTGAGGATGGTCGGGGTCATGAATGAACCGGCGCGATCGATGCGCCCGCCCCCCAGCAGGACTCGGGCGCCGTGAGCCGTCGCCGTCTGCACCTGAGCGAGCAATTGCACCAAGGCAGCTTCCGACGACACGGGTCCCAGGGTGGTGGTTTCCTCCATCGGGTCACCAGCTTTCAAGGCCGCAAGGCCAGCCTTGAATCCGTCCAGGAAGGCATCGGCCAATGATTCGACGACAATAAAGCGTTTTGCTGCGCAGCAGGTCTGCCCGCAGTTATACATCCGCCCCCAGATCGCCCATTTGATCGCCAGGTCCAGGTCGGCGTCCTCAAGCACAATGAACGCATCGCTGCCTCCCAGCTCCATGGAGGAAGGTTTCAGGTTCTGTCCCGCCCAGGACGCCAGGCTACGGCCAGCGGCGACACTTCCGGTCAGTGCAACCCCACGAACGCGAGAGTCATCCACCACTTGCCTGGACTGCTCGTGGGATATCAGCAGGTTGGTATAGAGCCCCTCTGGAGCGCCGGCGTCGAGCAGGATCTGCTCAAAGGCAATCGCACATTGAGGTACGCAACCGGCATGCTTGATCACCAGCACGTTGCCAGCCATCAAATGCGGGCCCGCCACGCGCGCCAACTGATAGAAGGGAAAGTTCCACGGTTCGACGCCGAAGACCACGCCGATGGGGCTGCTCTCCATATGCGCCTCACCAGCACTGGGCTCAAGGGCTTGCGGGGCCAGGAAGCGCGCGGCGTTCTTGGCGTAATACGCCATGATATCGGCGCTGAACTTGACCTCGCCCCGGGCCTCGTTGATGCGCTTGCCCATCTCCAGGGTGATCTTGCGAGCCAAGGTGTCGAAGCGCTCATTCATCAGTTCGCCCGCTTTCGCGATGATGGATGCGCGCTGGGCATAGGTCTTGGCTTTCCACGTCGCATAACACTGCGCCGCCACCACCAGTTTGTGCTCCAACTGCTCAGCCGTCAGCGTATCGAATTGTGCGAGCAACTCGCCGTTGTATGGATTGATTGTCGTGTAAGCCATAAGGGTGCCTTCCAATGAGAGTGAGTCACACAACGCAGAACGGATGGCATTCATCCGCCCGGCCCATAAAGTCCGGATTACGATGGTCTTGATGGGTGCCGGTGACTAGCGTCGGAATCTACCCACACGCCTGCTTCAATTGTTGCTGGCCGGTGAAGGTCAAGCACTTTGACGGTGCTCGTCGCGCACTTCGATGGTGCGAAAAACAGGCGGCTTGACGGCTCATGCAGGCTCATCGTGGAGCTTCGCATTGATGAGCTGTTAGCTGGTGCCAGGTAGAACACCCAAAATGGGGGTGAAGGCTCGGAAAATACTTACATAGATCAATTAAAGCGCCGGACAAACCGTCTAGGATTGCGCAGCAGGCAATGCATCATCGGGCCATGTCACGGGAGTTAATCATGCGTGTTAACCAATCCATGTCGGAAAACGCCTTATCGCACGCTGCTGTCGTTGAGGCGCCTGAGGGTCAACAGCCCGTGCTGCTCAAGGACACGCCTCGAAGGCTCGCCCGCCTCCATCAGCCGACATTATCCCGCGACGCCAGCAGCGTCGAACGCTTGCGCGGCATTGATCAAACTCTTCGCCAGACAGCGCAATTGGTCTCACTGATCGCCGGCCAGCTGGAGACGAACCAGCTGAATCCAGCGGCACTGACCCAAGAGTTGCTGGAACAATTGGATGCCACCGTGGAGCACTTGTTGAGCCGTTTCAACACCCGGCTTGACCTGCCCTCCTCCACGACTGAGATGCAGCGACACGATGCCGTGGACTTTCCCATGCAAAACGTCTTCAAGGCATTGGCCCAGGACTGTTTGCCGCTGGCCATTGCCCAGCGCATCCAGCTACGGATCGTGACGTGTTCGGCGTGGGTCAGAAGCCTTCCCGATGGCGTCAGTCAGCTGTTGAACAGCCTGATGTCCAACCTCATGGCTACCCGTCCTACACGCCTGACGCTTGGCTGCAGGCGCCATCCAGAGTGGCTGAGCATAGAACTGTGGTTCTCCGGCGGTGCAAGCCACGACGAGGCCTTGCGCATTGTGTCGATGCCCGTCCATGAGCCTTCGCGGCCAAGTGCTCTTTCCACCTACGAACTCAGCGCGATGCTGGGGGCGCAGTTGCAGGTCAGACACTCGCCCGGAAAAGCCACGCTCATCGCCATCAGCGTGCCGTTAGCGCCGTCAATCGCCCAATCGTCTGCGCGTAAAAAACCGCCGATCAAATCGTTGTGTACTGCACGCGATTGCCTGCTGTTGGTCGTAGAACCGGAGGCCCAGCTCCGCGACATGTTGTGCTGCGGATTAGGTTCGCTGGGCTATCAAACGGCAGCGGTCAGCGATGGCGTCGCCGCCGTAGAATGGATCGCGCGTTCAGGCATCCAGCCGGATCTGGTCTTGACGGAACAGGCACTTGGGCCATCCATTGACGGGGTTCAACTGGTACAGCGACTGCGCGGTCAATTCAATCGAACCACCCCCGCGATCATCCTGACCTCCGATACGAAACAGCAGGTTTCCCAAGCGGCCCTGACGGCCGATTGCATGCTGCTACATAAACCCGTAAGCCTGAACATGCTGCGCGTGACCCTTGGCGCCGCACTCGCTTCGCCTGCGACAGCGCGCACACCAGCCCCCATCCCCGCGTCTTCCGGGCCGGTGGTGTACGTAGTGGACGAGGATGGGGTCTTGCGCAACAACTTGCGCAGGGTCTTGGAAGCCCAGGGTTACGTCGTGCGAGACTACGGCAACGCTGAGCAGTTTCTCGAGCAGTACACCGGCGATCAACGCGGCTGCCTGGTGATTGACGCGTTGCCCTCCGGCATCAGCGGGCTGGAGGTGGTTGGGCGGCTTGCCGCACAGGATGACGAGTTGCCCATTATCATGATCAGTTGCACCAGTCGCGTCGCCCATGTCGTCGACGCTATGAGGGCCGGCGTGTGCGACTTTATCGAAAAGCCATTTCGTTACCAGCAGCTATTGAGCAGTTTGACAAAAGCCCTGGCCAGTCAAGCCGACACCGAGGGAGCCAAGGCCCATCGCAAGGCGGCCATAGACCATCTCAGTCATCTGACCGCCCGTCAGCGTCAAATCATGGAGATGGTCCTGGACGGCCACCCCAGCAAGAACATCGCAGCCGAATTGGGGATAAGCCAAAGGACGGTTGAAAAGCACCGCGCGTCGATCATGAGCAGGACCGAAGCCAAATCGATTCCCGAACTGGCCCGCATCGCCCTGGCGGCCGGCGAACAAGCCCTGTTAGCGGCGCGCCATGGCAAGGGGCTTACCTCGTGATCGACACCGCGCCGCGCCTGCCAGTCAGGCCGTTGCGCCCGTTGGCTGGGCGCTGGGCGCTACCACCAGATTATCGACAACCTTCAGCACGCCCGCCGTGCTCGATGCCGTTAAGCGCGCCATCTCGCGTTCGGGAAGCGATCCGACAACGCCCGAAAGCGTGACGTCCCCGCCCTCCACGCGCACATCTATACCGTGGGCGTCGATAATGGCTTTACGTCGAAACGCCGATTCGATATCCGCCTTGATGGTTTGCACAGAGGCATGCGTCTTGACGACGATATCGTTGCTGATCCCCTTGATTCCTTGCAGATAGCGCACTGCATAACCTGCGGTCTGGCGCTGATGTTCCGAGTCGACTTCACCGCTGAGCACCAGCCAGCCATCCGTCACACTGACTTTGACCCGGTGGTCTGCCAGCGAGGTGTTCCATTGCAACGCCGAAACGGCATCCGCGACGAGATCACTGTCAGTGCGCACATGGCTGGAGGGCAGTACGACATCGATGTGGTTGATCAGGTCTACTACACCGGCGATATGCGCGACAGCCTGTTCCGCGTGCCACCGTTCAGCATGACTGGCGACATTGCCGGTGAGCGTAACGATGCCCTCAGACACTTGAACTAAAATCTGATCGGCTTTCAGTGCCAGGTCCCAATCAAGCTCTTCAATCACCCGCTGCCTAAGCGTTTCATCAGTATTCATTTTAAAAGCTCCGTTTTTTCGAGAGGCTCGATCAGCTAAAGAGTATTCCTTCGCGACGATCTGCAGCAGTTCGGAAAATACCCATGGAGCGGCCTGCATTTTTTACCACCAGAACATTGCCAGACCATCCAAATATCAAGAACACCTACTGTCAACGCTGCGCGACAATCCGTGAGTGTTCCGCCAGCAGAATGTATCCGGATGCCAGGCGCATGCCTAAGGGGCTTAATGATCCACGGGGCCAGCCAACATGACCAATACGGAGTAGGTATGCGTCAGGATTGAATCTGGAGTAACCCCAGCTGCGGCTACCGGCATTCGACCAAGTACCGGTTTAGAGACATCTCGGATGCCTGTAGACCACTCAAGAAGCCCGCCTCGTGCGGGCTTTCTTGTGTCTGGCTGTAGGGTTTTATCACTGTCCGGTCACCTCCCCCGCCTGCTGCTCGCCTCAATTCAACCCGCCGCCTCATTCGCAACACGTGCGGTGCGGATAAATAGCGCGCGCACTTTGTCCCAGAAATTCCCGCCCAAAACAAAGAAACTGCCGACGAACATGGCGTCTCCCACTACTTGGGCTTGCCAGAGATTGGGCCGCAGCCCCGGCCAGATGGTGTCGATATAAGGCTCAAGAAATGCAGCGATGAGCGGCAGGCAGAACATGACCACGCCGATCTTGTGACGCGTCGGACCCACTTCGAGGTCCGCAGAAGGCGCCAGATTTGAGACATAGCCGAATACGCTGCGCTTCAACTGCTGGAATCCGGATTTGCCCATGATTGCGATGACAAGAATCAGCAAGACCTTGTTGCTGATGAACAGGATGCCGGTCAGGGCCGCGATCCTGGTACCAGGTACGCCGACCGCCGCCATGATCGGCACTGTCAGCCAGGAGCCTGCCATCACACAGATAATTGCAAGGCCAGCCTTGAAGCGCCAACCGGCCGAGTGAGGCGTGACGCTGTCTTGGTTGTTCATTGCCATCGTCCCATTCTTGTTGATTTTCAGCTGCTCGTACGAGCTTTCGAATAGCGTAGCAGGGGCCATGGTTCATGGCCCTACGCCGGATCCGATGCGCTTTCGGCCAATCCGAGAAATCGCCGTGTCAGCCCGATGCAGGGCGCGCGCAAAACTGAGCCACCAACAGTCCATCAAGCGAATACGATTGAAAAGATATCTCAACTGCAATCAATTACCATTTACTTAAATGTGAAAATTTCGTAGTCTGCGGCCATTAACCACGTAGTCCAATTCCCAAACAGACGCGAGATAGAGCGCGGCGTAACTGTTTGCGAGGTCGGCGCGTGCTTTTCGCTCAACCAGGAATTCCACAATGCTCCGTCCCATTTTGCCCGCCTTGACCACTGCGCTCGCGCTCGGCTTGTCCACCTCCGTACTGGCTGCTCCGGTCCATCTCGATCTGCCAGCTCAACCGTTGGCGACTTCTCTCACGCAGTTGGGTCAAGCCAGCGGTATGCGGATGATATTCGACACGAAGCTGGTTTCCGGCAAACAGGCGCCGACGCTGCGTGGCGATCTGGAACCGGCGCAAGCCTTGCAGCGCTTGCTGGCGGGCAGCGGTCTGACGGCCAGCGTCGAAGGCAATTGGGCACGCGTGATTCAGCCGGTTCAAGCAAGCAAGGGTGCAATCGCGCTGGACGGTGTGAACATCAACGCTGATTACGGCATTGCCGGACAGGCGACCACTGAAGACAGCAAGTCCTACACCACCGGCTCCATGAACACCGCGACCAAGCTGCCGCTGTCGATCCGCGAGACGCCGCAGTCGGTCAGCGTAATCACCCGCCAGCGCATGGAAGATCAGGGCATGAATGACCTGAACGACGTGGTCAAATATGCACCGGGGATCACGCTGCACAAGACTGCTTCCGACCGTCAGGAATTCCTGGCGCGCGGCTTCAAGATCGACAACATCATGTACGACGGCCTGCCGTCGAGCATCAGCACTTACACCCAGGATGTGATTTCCAGTGCCGACTTGAGCATCTACGATCGCGTTGAAGTGGTCCGCGGGGCAACCGGTCTGATGACCGGCGCGGGCAGCCCGGCAGCGACCCTCAACCTGGTGCGCAAGCGCCCGACCGCCACGCCGCAGGTCAGCATCACCACCAGCGCGGGCAGCTGGGATCGCTACCGCACCGAAGTGGATGCCTCGAACAAGCTCAACGATTCCGGCACCGTTCGCGGTCGCGTCGTCGCCGCCTATCAGGACGGCAACAGCTTCACCGATGTGCGCGAAAACCAGCGCCAGACTTTCTACGGAATTCTTGAAGCCGACCTGAACGATTCCACCACCTGGACCATCGGTGCTTCCAAACAGCGCGACGACAACACGTCCGATTGGGGTGGCTTGCCAAGCGGGCCGAATGGCGAAGACCTGCATTTGCCGCGCTCGGCCTTTCTCAGCAATAACTGGTCGTACTGGGACAAAGACAATTACAGCCTGTTCAGTGATATCACCCACCGCTTCGACAACGGCTGGTCAGCCAAGCTCGCCGCCGCGAAAATCTGGGCCAAGGCCGACACGTTCTCTACGTATCTGGGCAACTACGACGGCGCGGGCTTCCAGCAATACGCCGGCAAATACCGCGACGACGATGACCAGACCAACCTGGACGCCTCGCTGTCCGGCCCGTTCCAGTTGTTTGGTCGTGAGCACGAACTGGCGGTCGGCGTCAGCCATCGTCAGGAAAAATTCGATCAGTGGGGCGGCTGGACCGATGGCACTCCGGTAGATATCTGGAACTTCGATCACAGCCGGATAGCCAAACCCACTGTGGATGAATCCCTGTACGAAAGCCGCAACACCGCCACCGAAAAAGGTGCCTATGCCGTCGCGCGCTTCAACCCCATCGACCCGCTGCACGTCATCCTCGGCAGCCGTGTCAGCTGGTATGAATACAACGATCGGGTTGGCAATGGCGACTACAAAGTCACCCGCGAAGTGACGCCGTATGCCGGCATCATTTATGACCTGAACGACACCTACTCGGCTTACGCCAGCTACACCGAAATCTTCAAGCCGCAGACCCAGAAGGATTCCGGCGGCACCGTGCTGGACCCGATGACCGGCAAGAACTATGAAATCGGTCTGAAAGGCGAGTACTTCGATGGCGCGCTGAATGCCTCGGTAGCCCTGTTCGAAATGGAACAGGAGAACCGCGCTTACCTGCTCGACAATCAGAACCAGAGTAACTGCCCGTCCTTCCCGGCAACCAGTTGCTATGGCGCAGCCGGCAAGGTGCGCAGCCGCGGTATCGACACAGAGCTGACCGGCGCCCTGACGCCAAACTGGCAGTTCTCGGCGTCTTACACCTACGTGCTTAGCCAATACGTCAAAGATGCGACCGAAGGCAATGAAGGCAAACTGTTCGCGCCTGATCAGCCCAAGCATCTGTTCAAGGCGGCGACCAGCTATAACTTGCAGGGTGATTTGAGCAAGGTGCGTGTGGGTGCGGATGTATTCGCCCAAAGCAAAACGTTTAACCGCGTCGGTAACGGAACTGCCGATCAGGATGCCTACGGCATTGTCGGCCTGATGGCGGGTTACAAGTTCGACGAACATTGGGACGGTCGCGTCAACTTCAACAACGTGCTCAACACTCGTTACTGGCAGGGCATCCCGAATGCCAGCGGCGCCGGGCAATATGGCGATCCGCGTAACCTGATGTTCTCGTTGAAATGGTCGCTCTGACTCTGTCGACCAAGACTGAAACACCGTCTGGATAAAATACCCCGCACCGACAAGCGGGGTATTGTGCATAACTTAAGGCATCGGCAGTTCTCGCTGTCCGGTGCCCGACTTTATTCAAAGATCGTGTCTCTTCGCCCCGTATAACAAAATATCTGCACGCCATCCCCGCCAACTCCCGACTTGTACCGAACAGAACGTTTACGCACGAACTTGAACGTATCTTTCTGTTGATCGCGGCCTATCTGCCAAGGCTTTGTACTTTCTCAATAAAATATCCAATTTATTGCAACTGGCAGTGTCAGAACATCGGACGACTGAAGCTTTTGATCGAGCCTCAACAAACCTAGCGTTCAGGCGGTTTCACCTGACTGTGAATGCCCTGCGCATTCTGAACGATGAAGTGCAAGGTCAGCCTGATGAGCCGAACGATGAGTTTTATACCGTGAACACTTTTTTATCTCTGATGCCCGGCGGTGGCCAAGCCGGTGAGGCGATTCGCGCCCATGACTGGTCGACTTCCAGCTTCGGCGCGCTGCCGACCTGGCCTGCGACCTTGCGCCATGCGCTGGGGCTCATGCTCAACTCACCCGACAGCATGTATCTGCTCTGGGGACCGGAACTGCGGTTCTTCTATAACGATGCCTATCGTCCGGTTCTGAATGGACGCGAACGCGACGCCATGGGGCAACCTGTCGCTGCGCTGTGGGGCGACGTATGGGAGCAAGTCCGGCCACTGGTGGAAAAAGCCCTGAGCGGAACACCCTGCCGCATCGACAATCATCCGGTCGTCATGCAGCGCTCGGGTGTCGATCAGCAGACCTGGTGGAATCTCTCCTTCTCGCCGATCCATGGCGACGCGGGCGCTGTGGACGGCGTGCTATGCCAACCGATCGAAACCACCGAGGCAGTTCGCGCGGCTGCCTTGTTACGCTCAAGCGAGGAATTCAACAGGCGAGTGCTCGCCAGCAGCACGGACTGCATCAAGGTGCTGGACCTCGACGGTCGGCTGGCCTGGATGAGCGAGGGCGGACAACGGGTCATGCAAGTCAGCGACTTCAATGCCATTCGCGGCTGCCCGTGGCCGGATTTCTGGAAGGATCAGGGCAATCTAGAAGCGGTTAACGCAGTCGAGCTGGCCAGATCCGGTCGCGAAGGTTTTTTTGAAGGCCAGGCCGCGACGATGACCGGCATCGTCAAATGGTGGGACGTGCGTGTCAGCCCGATTCTCGGCAGCGACGGCCGGCCGGAGAAGCTGCTCTGCGTATCACGGGACGTTACCGACGCAAAACAGGCTGAGGCCCAACTGCGTATTTTGAATGAAACCCTGGAGCAACGGATCAAGGATCGCACCCAGGACCTTGATCGGCTCTGGCGACTGTCGGCCGACATCATGCTGGTAGCACGCATCGATGGCTTGATCCTGGCGGTGAACCCGGCCTGGACAAGGCTGTTGGGCTGGACCGAAGCGGAGCTGCTCGGCCGCGAATTCATGGAACTGGTGCATCCTGACGATATCGCAGACACCGAATCCGCTGTCACTGATCTGGCCAATGGCATTAGCATTCCCAATTTCATCAATCGCTATCAACATAAAGACGGTTCGTGGCGCTGGTTGTCCTGGACGGCAGTGCCCGATCAATCCTGCATTCATGCCGTCGGCCGCGACATCCAGGCCGAACGGGAAGCCACCGAAGCACTGCGCCTTTCCGAAGAAGCCCTGCGCCAATCGCAGAAACTGGAAGCGGTCGGCCTGCTGACCGGCGGCGTCGCCCACGACTTCAACAACCTGCTGACGGTCATCAAGTCATCCACCGACCTGCTCAAACGCCCGAACGTCAGGGAGGAGCGCCGCATCCGCTACGTTGAAGCCATCTCCTCAACCGTAGACCGGGCTGCCAAGCTCACTGGACAGCTGCTGGCGTTTGCCCGGCGACAGGCGCTGAAGCCGGAGATTTTCGACGTCTGCCAGAACATCCACTCCATCGGCGACATGCTGGATTCGTTCACCGGCACACGGGTCAAGGTCGTCATCGAGGCCCCTGATTACCCATGCTTTATCAAGGCTGATACCAGCCAGTTCGATAACGCGCTGGTCAACATGGCGGTCAACGCGCGGGACGCCATGCAAGGCGAAGGCACGCTCACGATTCAGGTCAGCGCGGTCAACTATTTGCCTGCTGCGCGATCACATCCAGGCCGCGAACAAGACTTCATTCGCATCGACCTCACCGACACCGGCAAGGGCATCAGTGCGCAGGATATCGAGCACATCTTTGAGCCGTTCTTCACCACCAAAGGCGTTGGCCATGGAACGGGACTCGGGCTGTCTCAGGTGTTCGGGTTTGCCAAGCAATCGGAGGGCGACATTCTGGTTCATAGCCAGGTCGGCAGCGGTACACGTTTCTCGCTGTTTCTGCCCCGCTGCGCCACGCAGCCGAGCGCCAACGAACTGCGCGCCTCGCGGATATCTCTTGATGACATCACCGACCTGAGCGTTCTGGTGGTGGAAGACAACGACGACGTCGGCGACTTTGCAACCCAGACACTTATTGAACTAGGCTTCCGCGCCTGGCGTGCCGTCAATGGCCACGACGCACTGGCCGAACTGTCCAGAAACGCCGCAACCTACGACGTGATTTTTTCCGACGTGATGATGCCCGGCATCACCGGCCTGGAACTGGCCCGCGAGGTCGAGCATCGGTATCCGACCCTGCCCGTGGTGCTGACCACCGGATACAGCGAAGTATTCGTCCAGGAAGGTGTGGAGAAATTCAGGCTGCTGCCCAAACCGTATTCCATAGAAGCGATGTCCAACGTGCTGCGTGAGGCAGTGCTGGAAAGTCGCAAGGGGACGGGATAACACAACGTATTCAAATGACTGCGGTGTGGGGTAAACGCCGTGCATTGCAACAGCGCGTTGTCAGTGACTCGGCGTAATCGCCAATGCAGCGAGCACATGAACCGGGTCATTGTGTATCGCACGCAGCAGCGCTCGCGCCGGGCCTTCGGGCTCGCTCCGACCCTGCTCCCAATTCTGAAGTGTCCCCACAGGAACGTCGATCGCCTCGGCGAAACGTGCCTGGGAAAGCCCGGTCGCTTGCCGAATACGTTTCACACTCACCGCATTCACGTGAAATTCACGCGACGGAGGACGCTCACCGCGATGAATTTCATCCATCTGCGTCATGCTTTCGACTAAACGACTGAATAGTTTTTTATCCATCATTCCCATTCCTGGTTCAAAACATTCAGGATTTTCTTTTCGGTTGCGCAAAGATCATGCGCCATTGCCTTCAATCCAATATCCGAACTCTAATTCGCATAGCTACACAGCGAAGCAGGATGAGTCCGCAACAAATGTAAGACGCAGCTATAAAGCTCGGTTGTAGCCTCGGACACCAACCAATTCAGCCATTAGAAACAACCAAAACGGAATTCGGAAATGACCTTCAACTGGCACAGCGACCCCATCACCCGCACCACTGCAGTCGACAGGCACTACAAAAACACTCAGAACGTGCGGCGTTTTCTGACAGAGCAGTGTGGGGAGGGTTTCAAGTTCGACCGGCCTTTCATGGCCTGGATCAACGATGGCCGCACCAAGACCATGGGTGATGTAGCCGATGAGTGGCAGCGTCGGCAGTCAGGCAACGCTTAGGCAGCTGCGCCCGCGTTTACTGCGCCGCGAATCGCATCCAGCAGCATGGCGAACGCCGGGTTGTCGTTGTCCGAGCGCCAGATCAGATGCAGTTCGCTTTGCACGCCCTCCCCCAGATCGATCTCGCGAAAGGTCACGCCTTTGAACACTACGCTGGCGGCGCAGCGCGGTACCAGGGCCAAACCCATGCCAGCATTGACCAGCGCCAGAATCGTCAACGACGAACCCAGCCATTGCACATATTCCGGTGCCACCCGCGCCGAACGGAACATGCCGGTCAGCAGCTCGTTGAACGGCGGATAGGCCGCGTGGGAGTACATCAGAAATGGCTCGCCATCCAGATCGGTCACCGCAACCGTCGCGGATGTCGCCAGACGATGGGTGCCGGGCACGGCGAGCAGAAACGGTTCTCGCACCAGGCACTCAGTGGCGAAACCCGGTTGCAGCAACGGCGAGCGAACGATGCCCAGATCGATGCGTCGCGCGCGCATGGCTTCATGCTGTTGATAAGTGTTCATCTCCTCCAGGCAGATTTTCACGTGAGGTTGCCTGAGTCGTGCCTCGGCGATCACCTTGGGGAGGAATTCGTAGACAGCGCTGCCCACGAAGCTGATGGTCACCGAGCCAATATCCCCTTCGGCAAAGCGCTTGGCTGCTGCCGCCGCCTGTTGCGCGCGTTCCAGCAGATTCTGCGCTTCGATGAAAAACGCCCGGCCGGCGGCGGTCAGCGCCACGCTGCGAGTACTGCGGGTAAACAGCGCAACGCCCAGGTGATGTTCCAGCAGCTGAATTTGCCGACTCAGGGGCGGCTGAGTCATGTTCAAGCGTTCAGCGGCGCGGCGAAAGTTGAGTTCCGTGGCCACGGTGGTGAAACAGCGCAACTGGGCAAGCTCGAACATTGATTCAATCCAGGTATCAATCAAGTGCCAATCTAGATTAGACCGGAACAAAGACTGCGTCCATCATCGACCCGTCCCCAAAAAAATAATCATCGGGAGTCGCCCAGTGAACACAGTCCATACACCGACGGACGCCACACCGCTTGCCCGGGCTGCTGCCAAGGTCAAGCGTCATGTATTACCGCTGTTCGTCATCATGTTCATCGTCAACTACATCGACCGCGTGAACATCGGTTTCGTACGCAGCCATCTGGAAACCGACCTGGGTATTGGTGCTGCCGCCTATGGTCTGGGCGCCGGGCTGTTCTTCGTCGGCTACGCAATTTTCGAAGTGCCTTCCAACATGTTGCTGCAACGCTACGGTGCCCGCGCCTGGCTGACGCGCATCATGTTCACCTGGGGCGCGGCGGCCATGGCCATGGCCTTCGTCCAGGGCGAAACCAGTTTCTATGTCCTGCGCTTTATTCTCGGCGCGGCTGAAGCAGGCTTCTTCCCCGGCATCATTTATTACTTCACTCAATGGCTGCCAGGTGCAGATCGCGGCAAAGCCATGGCCGTCTTCCTCAGCGGCTCGGCCATTGCGTCAGTGATTTCCGGACCGGTGTCAGGCGCGCTGCTCAACGTCAACGGGTTGAACCTGCATGGCTGGCAGTGGATGTTCCTCATCGAAGGCTTCGCATCAATCGCCCTCTGCGGATTTGTCTGGTTCTGGTTGCAGTCGCATCCCAGCGAAGCAAAATGGCTCAGCGACGAAGAGAAGTCCGCGCTGATCGGCGCCATCGCTGAGGAACAGCGGGCTCGTGAAGCGACGCAGACCGTCAAGCCGTCGATGTTCAAGTTGCTGGCCGACAAACAGATCGCCTTGTTCTGCTTCATCTATTTCTCCATCGCTCTGACCATCTATGGCGCTACGTTCTGGCTGCCGAGCATGATCAAGAAGATGGGCAATCTGGGCGACTTCCAGGTTGGCCTGTTCAACTCGATCCCGTGGATCATCTCGATCATCGCGATGTACGGCTTCGCCGCCATGGCGGGTAAATGGAAATACCAGCAAGCCTGGGTCGCGGTAACGCTGGTCATCGCTTCGTTCGGTATGTTCATGTCCACCACTGGCGGGCCGATCTTCGCTTTCGTGGCGATCTGTTTCGCCGCCATCGGCTTCAAAGCGGCATCGGCGTTGTTCTGGCCGATCCCGCAGGGTTATCTGGATGCGCGAATCGCTGCGGCGGTGATCGCCTTGATCAACTCGATCGGCAACCTCGGCGGCTTCGTTGCACCAACTGCATTCGGCTTCCTGGAACAGACCACCGGTTCCATCGAAGGCGGCTTGTACGGTCTGGCAATCACTTCGCTGGTCGCCGCCGTGGTGATCTTCTTCGCCCGCACCACACCCCGTGGCGACACGCCCAGCGTGTTGACCGGCAAGCTGGTTGAAGTCCCCGTTCAGAAAACCTCCGTAAATCGCCACGCCTTGAAATCGGGCCCATCGGGAGCAGCCTCTTGAAAATCAAACGAGTCACCGTCACGCCAATCGCCTTTCGTGATCCACCGTTGCTCAACGCCAGCGGCATCCACGAACCCTTTGCCCTGCGCTCGATCATCGAGATCGAAAGCGACAACGGCTATATCGGCTTGGGCGAAAGCTACGGCGATGCTCCGGCGCTGCTGATCCAGCAACAACTGCAAAGCCAGTTGATCGGCCTCGACCCGTTCAATCTCAATCAGCTGCGCACCATCGTCCAGGCAACTGTCGCCGCCAACAAACCAGCGAGCATCGCTGGCGCGGAACTGGCACCCGGTTCCCATGCCAGCAAAGCGGTGAGCAATGCTTACTCGGCGTTCGAAGTGGCGTTCCTCGACTTGCAGGCGCATTACCTGAACGTGCCGTTGGTTGACCTGCTGGGCGGTGCGATCCGCGATGAAATCCCGTTCAGTGCCTACCTGTTTTTCAAGTACGCCGAGCACGTTGATTCTCCCTACAAACCCGACAGCTGGGGCGAGGCGCTGAACGAAGAACAGATCGTCGCCCAGGCGCGGCGCATGATCGAGGCCTACGGTTTCAAGAGCATCAAACTCAAGGCCGGCACGCTGCCGCCGGAACATGAAGTGTCGTGCATCAAGGCGCTGAAGAAAGCCTTCCCGGGCTTCCCGCTGCGCATCGACCCGAACGGCAACTGGTCGCTGGAAACCTCGATTCGCATGGCCGAACTGCTCGGCGATGACTTGCAGTATTACGAAGACCCGACGCCGGGCCTGGAAGGCATGTCCGAACTGCACAAACGCACCGGCCTGCCGCTGGCAACCAATATGGTGGTCACCGACTTCGACGAATTCCGCCGCAGCGTAGCGCTGAACAGCGTGCAGATCGTGCTGGCTGACCACCATTACTGGGGCGGTCTGCGCGACACTCAGGCACTGGCGAAAATGTGCGACACCTTCGGCCTTGGCGTGTCCATGCATTCCAACTCGCACCTGGGCATCAGCCTGATGGCCATGGCCCACGTCGCAGCCTCGGTACCGAACCTCGATTACGCTTGCGACACGCATTACCCGTGGCAGGAACCCGACGAAGAAGTGATCAAGGGCGGCAAGCTGCCGATTGTCGACGGCTGCGTGAAAATCACCCGCGCGCCGGGGCTGGGCCTGGAGCTGGATCGCGATCAGCTAGCCAAGTTGCACGATCAATTCCTCAGCTGTGGCATTCGTCAGCGCGATGACGTGAAGCAAATGCAGCGTTACAAGCCGGACTGGAAAGCCGTCAAACCGCGCTTCTGACAAACCCTTTCTGTTGGGCCCGGCACACCCCCTGTGTCGGGCTTTTTTTTTGCCTGGCACTTTTGCTGAGTCGTTGGTGCAAGACTTGCCCGCGAATCGGTCTTTTCGCTCAGAATCTTTATCGCCTGGACTCACGCCTTCGCGAGCAAGCCTTGCTCCAACGGATTCACACAACCGCCAATGGAAAATGCATAAAGATAGATCGCATCGATATAAGCGGTTATATGAAAGGTCGTTATGCTGCCGCCTGTTTTTTCTCGTCTTCTCGATTCGGTCGTAGGAAGCAGTAATGGATTTTGGTGGTTTGGGGTTAGTGGTCGCAGGCTTGGTGGTCGGGTTCATCGTCGGTATGACGGGCGTGGGTGGCGGTTCCTTGATGACTCCGATCCTGCTGTGGTTCGGCATCAACCCCGCCACGGCCGTGGGCACCGATCTGCTGTATGCGGCGATTACCAAATCCGGCGGCGTGTGGGTCCATCGTAAAAACCAGAACATCGACTGGTCCATTACCGGCTGGCTGACGCTGGGCAGTGTCCCGGCGGTGTTGCTGACGTTGTGGTTCCTGAGCACCTTGCATACCTCCCCAGACGCCATGAATGCCGTGATCAAGCAGGCTTTGGGCGTTGTTCTGCTGCTCACCGCGCTGGCCGTATTCTTCAAGAAACGGCTGTTGGCCTTTGCGCACAATCGCGCCGGCGGTCACTACAACCCAAGCGGTTCCAGCCTCAATACGTTGACGGTCCTGACCGGATTGATCCTCGGCACCATGGTCGCCCTGACCTCTATCGGTGCCGGCGCCTTGGGCACCGTGGCCTTGTTTATCCTCTACCCGTTCCTGCCCACCCGCCGCCTGGTCGGTACCGAAATCGCCCACGCGGTCCCGCTCACGCTGGTCGCGGGCATGGGTCACGCCAGCATGGGCAACATGGATTGGGGCATCCTCGGTTATCTGCTGATGGGGTCGCTGCCGGGGATTTACATTGGCAGTCACCTGTCCGGCAAGGTTTCCGACGATGTCCTGCGTCCTTGTCTGGCAGCGATGCTGGCGTTTATCGGCTTCAAGCTGGCTTTCTAACTGGCTTGTACCGCGCAGCACCCAGCCTGGGTCAACCGCGCTATGCTCTGCAAAGCTTGCTTGAGCCCAAAGACGACCGCCGGATACGCCGATGACTGCAGCTTTCGCCCCGTTTCAGGATCTCGCCTCTCTGCTGATCCCCCACACCGTCGCCGAGAAAATCGATGGCTCCCACGACATTTCCCATCTGCAACGGGTCTGGAACAACGTTTGCCTGATCCGCAATGATGAAGGCGGCGATCAGGAGATCCTGCTTGCGGCGACGCTGCTGCATGACTGCGTGGCAGTGGAAAAGAATTCGCCGTTCCGCTCCAGCGCCTCGCGTCTGGCGGCAGCCAAAGCGACCGAGTTGCTGACCGAGATGGGTTGGGGCGAAGCAAGAATCGAAGCGGTTGCCCACGCCGTCGAGGCGCACAGTTTTTCAGCAGCGATCACACCCACGACCCTTGAAGCGAAAATCCTCCAGGATGCAGACCGTCTCGACGCCATGGGCATGATCGGTGTCGCGCGAATGTTCTACGTGTCGGGCCGAATGGGCGGCGGTTTGTACGACCCGGCGGACCCTCACGCGAGGCAGCGGCCTTACGATGACAAGCGCTTTGCGGTGGATCACTTCAACACCAAGCTTTTTCATCTGGCCGACGGCTTCCAGACCGAAGCAGGCTCGCGTCTGGCGAAGGTCCGTCATGAACGTATGCAAAGGTTTCTGCGAGAGCTGATGCAGGAAGTCGGCGCGCCGCTGCCAATGTGATTGGGCAGCAACAGCGTTGGACTATAATTTGACGTCAACTTCAGCGATGTCATAAAGACATCACACAACTGACCTATAACCGACTCTCCGGTATTACCGTTGAATTGGGCTTGATCCTCCGTGAAAAAGTTATTGCCTCGTATTTCGCGTCAGCAGTCATCGAAGTCCATCTTGCGCCGCTTCAAAATCACCCAACGCCTGGTGCTGTGTTTCAGTATTACGGCGCTGTTGATGGTCGCGCTTGGGGTGTTTTGTCTGCTGCAAATGCAGGCGATCCGCAATCAGGGCGAGGCGGTGGAAAGCGGCTCGCTGCCCAGCATCGCCATGGCTGACGCCATCGCCATCAATCTGGTCAAACTGCGCGGTGAAACCTCGCGTCTGATCGCCAATGCCGACGATCCGGGCGCGGTGGTGAGCAGTAAGATCAACGTCGAACAGCTCAAGAATGAAGTCGAAAAAGGCTTCACCGAATACCTTGAACACGTCAAAGACAGCACCGAGCGCGATTCGCTGGTTGCCCTGCAAGACGCCTACAAAGCCTTCATTCCGGGCCTTTATGACGAAATCGCCCTGATCGAGCAGCGCAAGCTCGATGACGCCCGCATGCTGGCCAACACCATGCTCGCGCTGCAGGGCGATCTGATGGACATGCAAGTGCAATTGCTGCGCGAGCTCAACAAGCAAAGTGCTGCCGCCGCCGTGGAAAAGGCCAGCAACAGCTTTGCGCAAACCCGAATTATTGCCCTGAGCGCCATCGGCATTGCCCTGGCATTGACCCTGCTGTTGGCCTGGCGCTTGAGCGTCAGCATCATTCGTCCGGTGCGTCAGGCGCTGCAGATTGCCAGCACTATCGCCAGTGGCGATCTGAGCCCGCAAACCATCCCCGAAGGCAGGGACGAAACCGCACAGTTGCTGAGCATGCTCGGCCAAATGCGCGGCAACCTTCACGGCACTATCGAACAGATTTACGCGGCGGCAACACAGCTTTCCCAGTCGGTACAGGAAATGAGCACCATCTCCGAAGCCAGCGCGGAAAACCTGCGACTGCAGAACTCGGAAATCGAGCAAGCGGCGGTGGCCGTTAATCAGATGAGCCAGGCGGCTGTGGAAGTGGCAGGCAACGCCAGCAACACCGCGACGGAGTCCCTGGCCTCCAGCGACGCAGCCGCCAAAGGTCAGCTGCGCCTTTCGGACACCATCGTGTCGATCAAGCAACTGACGGGCAATGTGCTGGAAACGTCGCATCAGGCCGAAGGTTTGGCCGAACGCACGCTGAGCATCAGCAAGATTCTCGACGTGATTCGCGCCATCGCCAATCAGACCAACCTGTTAGCACTCAACGCAGCGATTGAAGCGGCGCGGGCCGGGGAAGCCGGGCGCGGATTTGCCGTGGTCGCCGATGAAGTTCGCTCACTGGCGCAGCGCACCAGTGCTTCCACCACCGAGATCGAAGGGTTGATCACCGGCGTGCAGCAGAGCACTCAGGAAACCGCCAGCGCCCTGCGCCTGACCGCCAACCAGGCAAATCTAACGCTTGAACAGGCCGCCGCCACGGGCGAGGCATTGAACGTCATCATGAGTTCGACCGCGACCATCAACGACCGCAACCTGTTGATTGCCAGCGCCGCCGAGCAGCAGGCCCAGGTAGCTGGCGAAGTCGATCGCAACCTCAGCAGCATTCGCGATCTGTCCAGCCAATCCGCTTCCGGCGCCCAGCAAACCACCATGGCCAGCAATGCCTTGTCGATGCTGGCCACGGATCTGAAGGCAATGGTTCAGCGCTTCGTTCTGTAACGCGAGCCTTAAACCCCCTGCGGTCGCAACCGGTACTGCGGCGGCAACTGCTCGGGACCGCTGATGGTCGCGTTCAAGCTCTTGAAGCGACCGTCCTTGATGCCGTAGATGCAGCCGTGGATGGACAGGCTCTGCCCGCGATGCCAGGCGTTTTGCACAATGCTGGTGTGACCGACGTTAGCCACTTGCTGAATAACGTTGAGTTCGCACAAGCGGTCGACCCGTTCTTCCTCGGTCGGCAGCTTGGCCAGGGCTTCGCGGTTTTCGTAATACAGATCACGAATCGAGCGTAACCAGCCATCGATCAGGCCCAGTTGACGGTCCTGCATCGATGCGCGCACGCCGCCACAGCCATAGTGGCCGGTGACCAGAATGTATTTGACCTTGAGCACGTCGACGGCGTACTGGATCACCGACAGGCAATTGAGATCAGTGTGCAGCACGACGTTGGCTACGTTGCGGTGAACGAACAAGTCACCCGGCAACATGCCGACGATTTCGTTGGCCGGGACGCGTGCATCCGAGCAGCCGATCCAAAGGTATTCCGGGGTTTGCTGCCGTGCCAGCTTGGCGAAAAACTCAGGATCTTCCTTGGTGATCGCATCAGCCCAACGTTCGTTGTTGTCGATCAGCTCTTGTAGCTCGTTCATGCGTGTACGCCTCGAAGATGTGCCCAGCGTTTGACTGGGCCTGAACGACCCAGGTCACGCTTATTTGCCACTACTCGCCTGACGGAACAAAAAGGAATCTTCAGAGTTGTGGCCGGTCCACCTATTAAGGCCCCAAATAACGAGGATTCGCCATGACTGATTCACGCCGTCCGTTCGATGCCACCCAACCCGAGCCTATCGATGACAACGAAGACCGTATGGGCTCAATGGAAGAACTGGACTTTGACGAGGAAGAACCGAGCGCACGCATCGGCGATCTGATGCCCGAGGACGAGTTGGCGCATGAGATCCCGGAAAAACGCGTGCGTGAAGCCGGCATGACCGGTGCATCGACCCCCGACCATCATCCAACCGACGACGACCTGGATCCGGAAATGCTGATCCGCGAAGACGGTGCCCGCTCTGCAAGGGAGGAAGGTGAAGACAACCCGGCAGACTTCGAGCTGAGCGTGGTCGATGAGGACGATATCGGCGGCGGCGACGGTCTGGATGAAGCAGAGCTGGGCCGGCTTGACCCGCTGGATGGCAAGCCGGAGAAGTGAGCTGTGCGCGGTGAATGAAAAAGACTCTTCGGGGACAAGTCCCCTCCTACCGGGTTATGCATGGCTCGGTAGGACCGGACTTGTCCGGGAAGGCGTCGATCCGGGCAACGAAGATGTGACAGGCGAAAAATGATGTCGGCCATTCCGACGTCTTCGGGCATGCGCTGCACTTACATTGATCACTCAAACAACGTGCAGGCCATCACCAGCGCGTCTTCACGCCCGCCAACCGCCGGGTAGTAATCCCGACGTCGGCCAATCTCGTTGAAGCCAAAGCGCTCATACAAGCGGTACGCCGAGCGATTGCTGTCACGCAATTCGAGAAAGCATTCCCGGGCATTGAGCGCATAAGCCCGAGACATCAAATGTTCAAGCAGGCGAAGGCCCAAACCTCGGCCCTGGCTTTCAGGCTTGACAGTGATGTTGAGCAGATGCGCTTCATCGATGATGACTTGCACAACGCCATGCCCGACTTGCTGGGCACCTTCGAACATCAGCCAGATTTCATAAGACTTGAGCCCATCAAGAAAGATGCCTCGCGTCCAGGGATGGCTGAAGGCGGCGTACTCAATCTTCAATACGGCGTCGATATCCGCCTCGGTCATCGGGCGGAAGGTCACTGCATCACTCATCTATCGGTTTCCAGCGCGCCATCAGCCGACGCATGGCTTGCCAGACATCCGCCTTGCGTTGAGGCTCGTCCATCAATAATTCCAGACCCGGCAAAGCCCAGGCTGAACCCAGGCCATCGACCTGAAGTTCATTGTTATAGGATTGCGCATTGGCTTCCCCGGCAAAGCGCACCGAAGGCAGGCCAATCAACCACAGGCAGGCGCAGGGTTCGTCTTCAAGACGTGCCGAGACAAAACCTTGCACGAAATCACGCGCCGCTTCCGGCCCCTGATCCAGATTGCCCCTGACCAGCAGCGGCCAGCGCACCGGCTCGCCGATGATTTGCGGACTGTCCGGCAAACCGGCGGCGCGCAGCATATCTTTGAGTAACAGATAAGACGGATCGCGACTCTGAAACGCCTGGCCTGTGGGTAACTCCACCAGCAGCAGGCAACGCCCGGCACGCAGCAGTTGCAGCGCAAAGCGCGGTGGCGGCACGACAGGCGCTTTGGTCGGCGCGGGCGCTGCAGCTTCGACAACTGCGGCAGGCGCGCGGGTGCTGGCGAGCGACGGACGCGGCACTTCGATTTTCGGCCGCTCGACCGGACGCGGCGGTGCCTCGGACGGCTCGGCAACCGCTGCGCGCTCGGCAGTCTGCGGGGTGGCGACGACCGGCACATCCTCGACCGGAGACAGCGGTTCAAGCAGCTCAGGCCGTGACGGTGCAGCAAAGGGCAATTCAGTTCGCGGCAGCCAATTGACCACCTGCATGGCGGTCATATAAGCGCGGCGGCGGGACTCGTTTAGCAAAGGTCAGCCACCTGTGGATAAGTTAAGGAGGCGATTCTACCGCCCTTCGCCGATTCCCGCCGCAGTTGATCGTCCGCAGGTGAAATCTTGAGTGGCCGATGCAGTACAATCGCTGCTTTTATTTGCCAACCACCGGCCAACCAATGATCGAACCTAAGCGCGTCTTGCGCGCCCTTGCCGAACACTGGGCGCTTCTTGAGCCATTGTGCGAACACTTCGACCAGGGCACCTTGAGCCTGAGCGAATTGCGCCTGCAACTGGCCGCACAACAGATGGACAGCACGCCGCAGGACATCACCCATCTGCTCGATGTGTGGATTCGCCTGGATATCCTGGTCCCCGTGGCCAAAAGCCCCAATCGGTTCGAACTCAACGCGCAGATCCACGACTTCCTGTCCTATTTGCGTCGCGAACACCGTTTGGGCCTGTGCCTGGAAATCGAAGCCTATCTGCGCCATCTCGAGCGCCTGGCGGGCTACATTCAGGATGCATTCGATATCCGCGACGCCGATGACCTCGCCCGGCAGCTACGCCTGCTGGACATGCGCGTGCGCGACGTCCTGAAAAAACTCGCCAACGACGAACAAGCGCTGGTGGCCGTTGCTGATCGGGCCAAGACCAGCGACCGGCAGATTCCCCTGCGCCAGCGCTATGCCGAAGTGCTGGCGACCTGGGACGAATACATCGAACCGATGATTCAGCTGGTAAATGCCGACGGCGCGTTCGAACAGGGCGTGCGCAAGGTGGAGAATGTGCTGCTGCGCATGCTCACAGAACAGCAGCGACTCGGCCATCTGGTGGACGACGACATGCTGCTGCGCACCCACGCGCGCATCCTCGAAATGCAGACCAGCGCTCAGTTGACGCTGCGTCACGCTCGGGAACTGCTGCTGCCGCTGCGCGAAGAAGCTCGTCGGCACAACGCCGTGACGCGCGGGGCGGCACTGGCGCTGTCGGCGATTCGTCGTAAAGGCCTGGACGCCGTACCGCAAGCAGCGATGCCGATGTTCACGCGTCCGCAAAGTACATTTCTCGGCAGTGCGAGTCAGGTCGAAGCCTACGTTTACGCTCTGGCGCGCTTCGAACCCAAGCCGGCCAGATTCCCCAAGGCCAACGCCAAGCGCAAAGGCGAACCGCCGCAAGCGCCGCGCACAGTCAAGGAAATGCTTGAGCGTTGCGAAGACGCCCTGCCGCTGCCGGACCTGATGGTCTGGCTGCTGGAGCAGGAACCGGACGGCGCTACCGACGAATTGCTGTATTGGTTCTCGCGCCTGTCGCGGGACAAACGCTTCGCCCGGGAACGCCTCGAACGGCGCGATTATTTCACTCAGGAGCATCAGGTCAGCCTGAGCTCTTTTGCCCTGCTCTCCAGCCGTGATGAGCAGCCAGGGAATCCAGTCAATGCATCTTGATCTTTCCGAAATGTCCCAGCTGGCTCCGATCTTTCGCGAGCTGTTCAAGGGTTATCACATCAGCCGCCGCGATCCGGAGCTGTATGCGCAACTGTCCAACGCTCAGGATCAGTACCGCACACTGTTCAAGGCTTTGGGCTTCGAACTGGTGTGCGACACCCGAGGCTTCTATTACTTTGTTCCGGACCTCGCTGCCGCGCAGGTCAACAAGACCGCGCAACGGCTCGCCCTGTTCACCTTCATCCTCGTCGAGCATCTGGCCGATCAGGGTCGCGATCCGGTGGCCGTACTCGATGGCGGCAGCCTGGGCCGTGATGAATTGCCCTCGCTGCTGGAAAAGTACCGCGATCTGTTCATCCAGGCCGAAGTCCAGACTCAGGACGAGCTGGAAGAAAAGATCATGCGCCGCATGACTCAGCTGGGTTTCGCCAGTGAAGACAACGGCATCTACCGTTTCCTGCCGCCCATGCACCGTTTTCTGGATGTCTGTCTGTCGGTGCAACAGGATCGCGATCTGGCAGCCAGCATCCACAGCGTATTGCCCTTGCCGACGCCCGTGCTCATCGATGACGACAGCGACGAGAAACTGCTGGAGACCGATGACCCACTGGATCTGGCCGAGTTTGACGAATCCTCTGAAAGCGAAGAACAGGCCTTGGCCCGGGCTATTGCTGACGAGCAGAAGGATATAAACCCATGAGCCAGGAACGTTACGGCATCCGCCGCTTTGCCCTGCTGAACACTGCCGGTTACAGCCTCGGGCTGTTTCCGCTTGAACACCCGCTGTCGGTTTATGGCGCGAATAACCTCGGTAAAAGCGCCTCGATCAACGCCCTGCAATTCCCGATTCTGGCGCGCATGTCAGACATGAGTTTCGGCAAATACACGCTGGAACAATCGCGCCGCTTCTACTTTGCATCGGACACCAGTTACATTCTGGTCGAAGTGTCATTGCCCCACGGCCCACACGTGATTGGCGTAGTCGGACGCGGTCCGGGCGGCGGTTTCGGTCACCAGTTCTTCGCTTACGCGGGCGAGCTGGATCTGGGCCACTACCAGAAGAACGACACCTGCCTGCGTCAGAAAGAGCTGTTCAGCAATCTGGAAAGCCAGGGCCTCAAGGCCTATGAGTTGAAGCCCGATGAGCTGCGGCGTTTGCTGGTAGGCGGACACACCTCGATTCCGCTGGACCTGACGTTGATCCCGCTGCGCTCCACCAGCGAACAGAGCCTGAAAACCTTCCGCGCGCTGTTCATCAATCTGCTGCACATGCGGGAAATCACCGCTGCCAAGCTCAAGCAATTGTTTCTCGATGCATTCGAGCACAGCCTGCGTTCCGGCAGCGTCGATTACATCGCCGCGTGCGAAGAAGCCTTCCGCGATGTACGTCGCATGGAACAGGACTACAACTCTCTGGTCCTTGCCGGCCCACTGGTAGAAGCACTGGCGGCAGGCGTAAAACAACGCGACCTGCTGCGCGGCAAACTGCATCGCCTTTCGCCTCTGCTGGATTCCCTGCTCGGCACCTGGATCGATTACTCCGATGCCCGCAAGGAAGAACTGGTCATTCAAGCCGAACATTATCGCGGCCAGCAGGATGTACTGCAGAACGATCAGCGTGGCGGCACTCAGGAACTGATGCGCCTGGAACGTGAGATCAGCGGCATTCAGCGTTGGGTCGGCGAGCTTGCCGTGCTCAAGAATCGCTTTGCTTTGGTGGATAACGCCAAAGTGCTTGAGCAACAATTGCTGGCGGCCAAAGATGCCCACGACGAATTGGCAGGCGCCTTGGCGCAGTCCCGGCAATTCAGTGCGGAAGATCTCGACGAACGTTTGCGGGATCTGGAAAAACGCCTCAAGTCGGTGAAGCAGCAACTCGATCATGCCGACAACAACAGCTATGCCCGATTGCGCGAAGAATTTTCCCAACCGGACGTAGAACGCTTGATGCGTCTGTTCAACAGCGCCCTGTTCAGCTTGCCACTGGGCGAACAAGGGATCGCGCTGGATGACGGCGACGCCTGGGTCAAATCCCTGGAGATGATCCTCGATAGCTTCAAAGGCGATCAATTCCAGGTTCCGGGTCTGACGATCAATCTGGCGAACATCGAGCCACCGGCACTGCAGGCCTTGGCCGACCGCGCTGCATTGCGTGATCAAAAAGAACGTCTGGAAAAGGAACTCAAGCAACTCAAGACTCAGCAAGCCGTCGCGGCTGACCGCTCGGCGAGCAAGACGCAAACCGAGGCGTTGTATCAACAAGTGCTGGATGCCCAGAAAGCGCTGGAAGACTTCCGCCGCTGCCAGACGCTGAGCGCGGAAGAGTCAGACAAACTGGAACAACTGGCCCAGATGGAAGCTGCGCAGGACGAGTTGAAACGCTCAAGCGATGCCTTCACCGAGCGTGTCCAGCAACTGTCGGCCAAGCTGCAGCTGATCGCACGGCAGATTGGTGATCTTGAATCCAAACAACGCACACTGGATGACGCACTGCGTCGCCGCCAGTTGCTGCCCGCCGATCTGCCATTTGGCACGCCGTTCATGGATCCGGTGGACGACTCGCTGGAAAACCTGCTGCCGCTGCTCAACGACTACCAGGATAGCTGGCAGGGTCTGCTGCGCAGCGATGGCCAGATCGAAGCGCTGTATGCCCAGGTTCGTCTCAAAGGTGTGGCCAAGTTCGACAGCGAGGATGATGTAGAACGTCGCTTGCAGTTGCTGATCAATGCTTACGCACACCGCACCGACGAGGCACTCACGTTGGGCAAGGCGCGTCGTGCCGCTGTGACAGATATCGCCCGCACCCTGCGCAACATCCGCAGCGACTATGACAGCCTTGAGCATCAACTCGCGCTGTTCAACCGGGAGATCAACAAGCGTCAGGTTTCCAACCTTGAAAGCTTTCGCATCGTGCTCGCGCCGAACAAAGAAGCACTCAAGCATATCGACCAGATCATCCACAGTGCCGGTCAATATGAAGAAGGCGAAACTCTATCGGTCTTCGACTTGAGCCAAAGTGCCGAGCAGGACAACAAGAACGAAGAGGCCAAGGAATATCTGGCGCGCCTGGTGGCGGCAAATCATAACCAGTTGGGCTTGAAGGATTTGTTCGAGCTGGCGTTCGAGATCACCAAGGTCAACGGCCAACCGATCATCCACACCGACATCGACGGTGCAGCCTCCAACGGCACCACGATGACCATCAAGGCCCTCACCAACATGTACTTGTTGTTGCACTTGATGGATCGCGATCAGGCTGGACGTATTCGCTTGCCTTATTACCTGGATGAAGCGGCGGACATCGACGAGAAGAACCAGGCTGCACTTCTTGAAACAAGTCTGCAGCTTGGCTTTGTGCCAATCCTGGCCAGCGTGAAGCCTCAAGTCTCGGCCCATGTCGCCATCGACCTTGAAGGCGGCAGCGGGCCTAACGGCATCTATATCGATGAAGCTGACTGGAAGTACATTCGGCGTCGCGATGACGTGAAGGTCGTGGTTGTTGAGGAAGTCGTTGAGGAAGCTGCTGACTAGCTGTATTCAAGCAGGAACGGAAGGCCGCATGTGAATGCGGCCTTTTTATTGGCTGTAGTTAAGTGCAGAGTATGTGCTGGCTGGATAAATATTCTCCGAGCAAACAAACAAAACCCCTGAACGCGTAAGCGATCAGGGGTTCTGGAATTCAATCTTGACGATGACCTACTCTCACATGGGGAAACCCCACACT
>LNAP01000856.1_pt1 | contig 44737 bp, 46 predicted proteins | sample 602601 | NCBI WGS metagenome assembly LNAP01 (sample SAMN02440304, study PRJNA202911) | soil metagenome | biome: Subtropical and temperate rainforests or woodlands; isolation source: soil samples (1 kg each in a 20% v/v slurry with milli Q water) were... ...
CAGGGTATTCTGGGAGGTGGTCGACTTGCCGATCCCGCCCTTACCGTAAAATGCGATTTGTCGTAGTGACGACATGTTGGATGTCCTTCGAACCGATTGATGTTTACTGACGCCGTGAGCGGCAATGCCTGATCTCGATAGCCATGTTCTGCAGTACGGATGTGGGCTTGTTTTTCGGGTCAAGGGCATGGAGCCAGTAACCGTTCGCCATGTGCAGAAGGGTTTTGCAACTCCTGTGCCAGCGCCGGCTGTGCAAAAAAATCAAATAAAAACAATGCATTATGGAACGGGCATGCGCCAGTTTGGGATTGTTTCAAACCCGACATCTCTGCGCAGCACCCGACTTCTTCAGACGCAGCTGTCCGAAACAAAACAAGGCGAACACGACCTCGCGCGAGTCCGCCCGCTCATCTGCGCAAGAGACCCCACGCGTCGCGGTATGGTGCTTGCTTGGAGCACTTGGGGCAGCCGCGTGCCGCTGCGCCCGGCGCGCGCGTACCCTCCAGGTGTCGTCCGTCGGTCCTTTCATCGGTCACGGCAGGCGCCCTGGGCCGGCCGTGGAAAACAGGCTGCAATTGAAATGAACCCGTCCGCTTTGGAAGGTCTTCCCGCCATCGACGAGATCGTCGAGAACTTCGTGGTTCTCGACGAGTGGGATGATCGCTATCGTTATGTGATCGAGCTCGGCCGAAGCCTCGCACCCATGCCGGAGGCCGAGCGCATCCCGGAGAACAAGGTGCAGGGCTGCCTGAGCCAGGTCTGGCTTGCCATCACGATCAGGCCTGGGCCGATGCTCGTCATCTCGGGCGACAGCGATGCGCAGATCGTGCGCGGGCTCGTTGCCATCCTGCTGTCCATGCTTTCCGGGCAGAGGGCGGACGAGATCCTCGCCGCCGATCCGATCGCATTGTTCGAGCGGCTGGGGTTGCGTGCGCACCTCACGCCGCAGCGCTCCAACGGATTTCGCTCCATGGTCGCTCGCATCCGTGCGGACGCGCAGGCGGCACTGCTGACGCGAGTCTGAGCGAACCGAACGCCGCCGACCGTGCATCTGCGGTGCAGGCGGCCGGCGCGTCGGATATCGGCCTGTCGCGCTCGCGACATGCTGTCGGAGTAGCGACAGTGCCGTCGGGGTGCACTTTAGAAATATCCAATAAAATCAAGTGCTCCGCGCGTGGCACGAGGCTTGCGATACCGATCGGGCGAGATGTCGTTCGAACATCGCGCGCAAGCTCGGGAGCGACGCCGATGGCTTACAAGATCATCACCTCGCAATGCACGGTGTGTGGTGCTTGCGAATTTGAATGTCCGAACGCAGCCATCCGGCTGAAGAACGACATGTACATTATCGACCCGAAGAAATGCACCGAATGCGAGGGGAGTTTCGACACCCCGCAATGCGCCGCCGTGTGTCCCGTGGACAAGACATGCGTGCCCGCGTGAGGAGTCTTCCGGCGGTGCATGCCCGGCTTGGCGGGCTCAGCTCCCATCCGGGTGCCGGTCATCCGGCGCCGACCCCTTGCCTGCCGGGTGATCGTGCACGCGGCGAGACGGACATGGCGCGTACGCAAGGCCTGAAAACCGTGAGGGACTGACGAATGGCAGCCGTGCAAGAGACCATCGAACAGGTTCGCCTTATCGAGGTCGAGCAATACAAATACGGGTTCGTCACCGATATTGAATCCGAGAAGGCGCCCAAGGGGCTTTCGGAAGAGATCGTGCGGTTCATCTCCGCGAAGAAGGATGAGCCTGCCTGGATGCTGGAATGGCGCCTGGAGGCGTATCGCCGCTGGCTGACCATGCGCGCGCCGGAGTGGGCTCGCGTGTCCTATCCCGAGATCGACTACCAGGATCTCCATTACTATTCCGCGCCGAAGAAAAAACCGGAGCTGGCCTCGCTCGACGAGATCGATCCGGAGATCCTGAGGACCTACGAGAAGCTGGGCATCCCATTGCGCGAGCAGGAACTTCTGGCGGGCGTGGTGCGACCGGAGGGGGAGCGCCGCATCGCTGTGGATGCCGTGTTCGATTCCGTGTCGGTGGCCACCACGTTCCAGAAGGAGCTGCGGGAGGCCGGCGTGATCTTCATGCCGATCTCCGAGGCGATCCGCCTGCACCCGGATCTAGTGCGCAAGTACCTCGGCACCGTGGTGCCGACCTCAGACAATTACTTCGCGACTCTGAATTCGGCGGTGTTCTCCGACGGCTCCTTCGTCTACGTGCCGGAGGGGGTGCGCTGCCCGATGGAACTGTCGACCTATTTCCGTATCAACGAGCGCAACACCGGGCAGTTCGAGCGCACCCTCATCATCGCCGAGAAGGGCGCCTATGTCAGCTATCTCGAAGGCTGCACGGCGCCACAGCGCGACGAGAACCAGCTGCACGCCGCCGTGGTGGAACTGGTCGCCATGGATGATGCCGAGATCAAGTATTCGACGGTCCAGAACTGGTATCCCGGCAATGCCGACGGGGTTGGCGGTATCTATAATTTCGTCACCAAGCGCGGCGACTGCCGTGGTGATCGCTCAAAAATCTCCTGGACCCAGGTCGAGACCGGCTCGGCCATCACCTGGAAGTATCCGAGCTGCATCCTGCGCGGCGACAATTCCAGCGGCGAGTTCTATTCCATCGCCATTTCCAACGGCCACCAGCAGGTGGACTCGGGCACCAAGATGATCCACCTCGGCAAGAACACGTCGAGCCGGATCATCTCCAAGGGCATCGCCGCCGGCGTGTCGCAGAACACCTATCGCGGCCTCGTCTCCGCCCACCGCAAGGCCATCGGCGCGCGCAACTTCACCGCCTGCGACTCGCTGCTGATCGGCGACAAATGCGGCGCCCACACCGTGCCCTACATCGAGGCGAAGACCCCCTTGGCGGTGTTCGAGCACGAGGCCACCACCTCGAAAATCTCCGAGGACGTCCTGTTCTACTGCGTGCAGCGCGGGCTCTCGCAGGAAGAAGCGGTCGGCCTCGTGGTCAACGGCTTCGTCAAGGACGTGCTCCAGCAGTTGCCGATGGAGTTCGCGGTCGAGGCGCAGAAGCTGATCTCGATCTCGCTGGAAGGAAGCGTCGGCTAGCGGCCCGCCCGGCTCCGTGGCGTTGCCCGCCCAAACACGTAAAGGAATGCGCGATGAAGGCCCTTCTGGAAATCCGAAATCTCCGCGCCGAGATCGGCGGCCGCGAGATCCTCAGCGGTCTCGACCTCACGGTGAACCAGGGCGAGGTCCACGCCATCATGGGTCCCAACGGGGCGGGGAAATCCACCCTGTCCTATGTGCTGGCAGGCAAGCCGGGCTATGAGATCACCGGCGGCGAGGTACTGTTCAATGGTGAAGATCTTTTCGCCATGGCGCCCGACGAGCGGGCGGCCAAGGGCTTGTTCCTCGCCTTCCAGTATCCGCTGGAAATCCCCGGGGTCGCCACCTTGACCTTCCTGCGCGCCGCGCTGAACGCGCAGCGCCGCACGCGGGGCGAGGACGAGCTGTCGTCCCCTGACCTGGTCAAGCGCGTACGCGAGATCGCCAAGAAGCTCAACATCGACGCCGAGATGCTGCGGCGTCCGCTCAATGTCGGTTTTTCCGGCGGTGAGAAGAAGCGCAATGAGACATTGCAGATGGCGCTGCTGGAGCCGGCGCTGTGCGTGCTCGACGAGACCGATTCCGGCCTCGACATCGACGCGCTGAAGGTGGTCGCCAATGGCGTCAACCAGTTGCGCGCGCCCGAGCGCGCGATGATCGTCATCACTCACTACCAGCGCCTGCTGGATTATATCGTGCCGGATGTCGTCCATGTTCTGGCGGCCGGCCGCATCGTCGAGACCGGTGGCAAGGACCTCGCGCTGCAACTCGAAGCGACCGGATACGCGCAGTACCAGAACGAGGCGGCGTGACGGATATGAACGCAACAATTTCCGCAATCAAGACCGATGCCGAGATGGGTCTGGCCGAGACCTATATGAACGCCCGGCCGACCCTGCCCGGCGGGCGCAACATCGCAGCGGCGCGTGCCGCCGCCTTCAATCACTTTGCCCTTTCCGGCCTGCCGCACCGCCGGCTGGAGGCTTGGAAATACACTGATCTGCGGCGTCTGATGCGCGATGCGAAGCATCTTGCGCCCGCGCCCGGCACCGAAGCTCGTGCGCACGCGCGGAGCGCCGGCAGCCTGGTCGCCGGCCTCGGCTTCCGGCGCCTCGTCGTCGTGGACGGCGTGTTCGCGGCAGAGCTGTCGGACTTCGGTGATCTCGAGGCGGGCCTCGACATCTGCTCCATGGCCAGGGACCTGGCATCCGACGGGGCCGCGTTCTTGCACCCTCGCGGCCGGCTGGTGCCGGACGACGAGCCGGCACTTGCGCTCAACACCGCGCTCGCCGCCGACGGGGTTGTAATCACGGTCGCTGCGGGGGCCGTCATCGAGCGGCCGATCCATGTTGCGTTCGTAACCACGAGCGGGGCGCCGGCGGCCATGTTCACACGCTCAATGGTGACGATCGGCGCGGGCGCCCGTGCGACCGTTCTGGAGACCCATGAGGGGCCGGAGCAATCCGACTACCAGGTCAATACGGTCCTCCAGCTTGTGGTGGGCGACGATGCACGGGTGGACCATGCAAAGGTCACCCGTGAGGGGAGCGGCGCGCTCCATCTGGCAACCCTGCTGGCCGATGTCGGCGCGCGGGCAAGGTTCAATGCCTTCGGTTTCACCGTTGGGGGGGCTGTCATTCGCAACCAAGCGTTCGTACGTCTGACAGGCGAAGGGACGGTCGCCGCCATCTCCGGCGCAAGCCTCCTGGCCGGCCGGCAGCACGCCGACACCACGCTGGTGATCGAGCACGCCGCACCCGGAAGCCAGAGCCGGGAAACCTTCAAGGCGGTGGTCGATGATGCGGCCCGCGCCGTATTCCAGGGCAAGATCACGGTGCGGCAGGCGGCGCAGCAGACCGACGCGAAAATGATGGCTCGTGCGCTGCTGCTGTCCGAGGACGCGGAGGCCGACAGCAAGCCCGAGCTGGAGATCTTCGCCGACGATGTGCAGTGTGGCCACGGCGCCACCGTCGGCACGCTCGACGACCAACTCAAATTCTACCTCATGGCTCGCGGCATTCCCCTTAAGGAGGCCGAGGCGTTGCTGATCCAGGCGTTCGTCGGCGAGGTGATCGATGCCATCGAGCATGATGGCATCCGCGATGCGCTGATCGATGCGACCGTGAGCTGGCTGGGGGAGCGAGGATGATCGAGATGCACCCGGCCATCAACAACGGAAGCTACAATGTCGCGCGCGTGCGCGAGGACTTTCCGATCCTTTCAATGGAGGTATACGGAAAGCCGCTGGTCTATCTCGACAACGCCGCATCAGCCCAGAAGCCCAAGACGGTGCTCGACCGCCTGACGCAGGCCTATTCGTCGGAATACAGCAACGTCCATCGCGGGATGCACTATCTCGCCAATGCCGCCACCGAGGGCTACGAGGGCGCTCGCGAGAAGGTCGCGCGCTTCCTCAACGCCGCGCGCAACGAGGAGATCGTGTTTACCCGCGGCGCGACGGAAGCGATCAACCTCGTCGCCCAGACCTTCGGCCGCGCGCGCATCGGTCCGGGCGATGAAATCGTGCTTTCGATCATGGAGCACCACGCGAACATCGTTCCCTGGCATTTCCTGCGCGAGCGCCAGGGCGCGGTCATCAAGTGGGCGCCGGTGGATGATCAGGGCAACTTCCTGATCGACGAATTCGAGAAGCTGCTGACCGAGCGCACCAAGATGGTCGCGGTGACGCAGATGTCGAACGTGCTGGGTACCGTGGTGCCGGTCAAGGAGGTGGTGCGGATCGCCCATGCCAGGGGCATTCCCGTTCTGGTCGACGGCGCCCAGGCCAGCGTCCATATGGACGTGGACGTGCGCGACATCGATTGCGACTTCTACGTCGTGACCGGCCACAAGCTCTACGGTCCGACCGGCATCGGCGCGCTCTACGGCAAGTACGACCTTCTCGCGCAGATGCCGCCGTTCAACGGCGGTGGCGAGATGATCAAGGAGGTTACGCGGGACGGTGTGACCTACGGCACTCCCCCGCATCGCTTCGAGGCCGGAACGCCGCCCATCGTGCAGGCGATCGGCCTCGGCGCGGCGCTCGACTATATCGGCTCCATCGGCAAGGCGCGGATCCGCGCGCACGAAAACGGCTTGCTCGCTTATGCCCAGGAGAAGCTGGGCGAGATCAATTCTCTGCGCATTATCGGCGCCGCCGCCGGCAAGGGCGCGATCATCTCCTTCGAGATGCGTAACGGACATGCCCACGACTTCGCGACGGTCATCGACCGCGCCGGCGTCGCGGTGCGCGCGGGGACCCATTGCGCCATGCCGCTGCTCGAACGCTTCGGCGTTTCGGCCACCTGCCGCGCTTCGTTCGCCCTCTACAACACGTCCGACGAGGTCGACCAACTGGCGCGCGCCCTCATAAAGGCGCAGGACTTCTTCGCCTGAGCGTAGTGGCCGGCCGCGTGGATGTCCTATCAGGGGGAAATCCTCGTAGCGTACCGGGTGGTCCAGCAGGCGAGTGCCTAACACAGGTCTTCCGTTTTCGTCGCGACCTGTCTCCGCGCGCTCGGCGCGATGGAAACGGCACCGCCTTCCGCGGCACGCGACCACGGCGGCGGCCGTCAGAAACGCTTGATGTCGATGTCGTGCTTGCGCAGGGCGTAGCCGATCTGTCGCGGGGTCAGGTTGAGGATGCGCGCCGCCTTCGCCTGAACCCAGCCGGATCGCTCCATGGCCTGGAGAAGCACCTCTTTCTCGCTCTGGCGCGTGGGCACTGCGGGGCAGGCGTCGGTGCCGGGACATGCCACCGGAACGGCTCCGGCCGGCGCAAGCCCCGGGGGCGGGAGCGGCGTCGGGCTGCTCTGCGCCAGCGGCATCGAAACCTGTGGCTTCGGTGCGCTGCCCTTCCACAAGATGGCGGAGAGGCACTGGCCGGTATCGCAGGCGAAATCGTGTGGCGTGATCACGCTCTCATGGGCCAGCGTCGCGGTGCGGCGAACGCAATTCTCCAACTCCCGCACATTGCCGGGAAAATAGCAGCTGCGCAGCACATCGACCGCAGAGGCCGACAGGCTCATGGCCTGCTTGTTCTCCTTGTTGAAACGGTCGAGGAAACTCTTCGCCAGTTTCGGGATGTCGCCCGGCCGCTCACGCAACGGCGGCAGGATCAGCGGGACGACATGGATGCGGTAGTAGAGATCAGCGCGGAACTCGCCCTTGGTGACCGCTTCCTCCAGGTTCTTATTGGTGGCGCAGACCAGCCGGACATCCACCTTGAGGGTGCGATTGCCCCCGACCCGCTCAAACTCGCCCTCCTGCAGCACGCGCAGCAGCTTGGCTTGGAAGGAGGGAGAGATTTCCCCAATCTCGTCCAGAAACAGCGTGCCGCCATGCGCTTGCTCGAATCGGCCCTGGCGCATGTTGAGCGCGCCAGTGAAGGCGCCTTTCTCATGGCCGAACAATTCCGATTCCAGCACCGTCTCGGGCAAAGCGGCGCAGTTCACTTTGACGAACGGTTTCAACTTGCGCGGAGAGAGCTCATGCATGGCACGGGCGAACAATTCCTTGCCGGTGCCACTCTCGCCGCGCAGCAGCACAGTGGTGTTGGAGCGCGCCACCACCTGCGCGGTGGCGATCAGACGCTTGACCAGCGGGCTATCGCCGACGATGCCCATTGGGCTGGTCTCAGGTGCGTCCTTGGCCGCGGGCTTCTCTTCCTTGAGCGCCTTCTCGAGGCGATGGGTCTGTTCGATCAGCCGATCGCGGTCGTTAGCCACGAGTGAGTGCAGGCGCACGGTCTGGCCGACCAGATTGGCGACCATGGTGAGAAACCGGACGTCCTCGTCGAACCGGAACCGGGCGGTGCCGTCCCACACACGGTCGATGGACAGTGTGCCCATGACAAGGTTGTCCGCCTTGATCGGCACGCCGATGAAGGAGACGGTCGCGCCGTCGACGGATGCAAACAGGTCCTCATGCCCGTGGAACAGCGGGTCCGCCGACATATCCTGGACCACCAGGGGTGTTTGGGTGGCGACGATCTGGTCGATGGCCTTCTGGGGTACGCGAGCACGAATCTGGCCTGCCATTTCCGGCGTCCAGCCAGTGATGGCCACCATGTCGGGATCGCCCTCGGTATCGAGGATCACGATCATGCCGCGACGCATCTGGAGCATCGAGGAGAGCACGTTCACTACATTTGCAAGCGTGACTTCGAGCCGACGGGGAGCGGTCAGAATCTTCGATATCTCGTAGACCCCGATCAGCGCGACTTCCGGCGACGTACCGCGCGATGTCGATGGCATTTTCCCTTCCGGGCGTGCACCGGTTCCGTGGCTTGCCACGGGGGGAGACGGCGGCTGGGCACGGGGGCTCAACACTGTACGCGGCACACGGGCCTCGAATGCGTCGGTCATAGGTGTGCTCCCTGCCGCTAGCGGCTCGCGAGGGATCGGCCTCCTGTCGGGTTCCCATATCCGGTCTCTATTGAGCGGACCGTTTTTTACTGAAGATCGGTCATGGAACGCCAGGAGGTACGCTTCAGCTTTGATCTAGATCAATTCAAATACTTGAGACTGCCGACTCATTCCGCAGCCGCGGGCAAGGATTGCGTTCCCGCTTCGTGCGCCACCGCCGTGGAGGCAATCACGGCGGCGATCCGCACAGCGGTCTGGATCTGCGCCTCGCTGATGCCGGCCTCGCGCAGGACCGCTTCGTGCGCGTCGATGCAGCGGCCGCAGCCATTCATGGCGGATACGGCAAGCGACCACAGTTCGAAGTCGGCTTTGTCGACGCCGGGATTGCCGATCACGCTCATGCGCAGCCGTGCCGGCAAGGTCTCATAGGCCTTGTTGGCGGCGAGATGCGTGAAGCGGTAGTAGATGTTGTTCATGGCCATGATGGAGGCCGCCGCCTTGGCGGCGTCTAGCGCCGCCGGCGACAGGTGCGGCGCCGCCTCGCCCTCCAGGGCCTGCGCGACCTCGCCATTGCGGGTTGTAAGGCCGCATGCCACCAGCAGTCCATAGAGCTGTTGCGGCGTCAGGGAATCTTCGCGGGTGAGCGAGGACAGGTTGAGCTTCACGTCCTTCGCGAAGGCGGGAAGCTGGTTCTTGAGCGCTTCGATGCTCATGGCGGTCAAGCTACCTTCAGCACGTCGCCGCCGACTTCGCGGTTGCAGGGGCACAATTCGTCGGTCTGGAGCGCATCGAGGACCCGCAACGTGTCCTTCGGGTTGCGGCCGACATTGAGGTTGGTGGCATAGACGTGCTGAATCACGTTCTCCGGATCCACCACGAAGGTGTAGCGATAGGCAACGCCATCCGGCGAACGCACGCCGAGGCCGTCCACCAGCGAGCCGTTGACGTCGGCGAAGGACCAGATCGGCAGGCGGTTCAGATCCTTGTGATCGCGCCGCCATGCCAGCTTCACGAACTCGTTGTCGGTGGACCCGCCGAGCACCACCGCATCGCGGTCGGCGAAATCGCCGGACAGGCGCGCAAATTCCGCGATCTCGGTGGGGCACACGAAGGTGAAGTCCTTCGGATAGAAGAAGATCACCTTCCATTTTCCGGGAAAGCTCTGTTCCGTGATCGGCTCGAAAGCAGGCTCGCCGTTCTCCTCGTGATGATTGAAGCCGGGCTTCACGCCGGTGACCGAAAATACAGGAAGAATATTGCCGATGCCGAGCATGTCTGTCTCCGAGATCGCGGAATTCGGGGCCCCCCGTCGTCTGGGGTTGAATTAGCAATCCGCATGCCACGTCTGTTGCACCGCAAAATGCTACTGATTCCAAAGAACGGCTTTGCGACAATCCTGCCGTGTCGGGTTTCAGACACGACAGGATAGAAAACGAGTGTAGGAATCCAGCCACAGGTGTTGCCCAAGGCCGCAGGCCGGCCAAGGATATGAGGATGTGGCTTTTGCCGACGTTCAGTGCCTGTCTGCGTCGCGACGACCGCCCTTGGCATGAATGTCGCTTGACGTGGTGAGGCAGGTCCCGGGCGCAGGTCCCGGGCACAGATTCTGACAGCCGGAGACATCATGCGCGGCGAAACCAATTTCATCCCGTCGGAGCGTGCGCCGACGGCCGTCGTGCTCGGCACCAACGACGTCGCTTCGGCGGTGGCACACCACCTGTTCTTCGCTGGATACGGCGTCGTTCTGTCGCGCGATCCGGTTCAGCATGTTCTGCGCCGGCAGATGGCGTTCGACGATGCCCTGGTGACCGGCGTCTCGGTGATCGAGGGACTGGAGGGCCGGCCCGCCTACACGCTGGTGGAGGTTCTGCGGGGCTTCACCGAGCGCAACGGGGTGATGGTGACGGCACTCGAATTCGGGGAACTGCTCTGCCTCGGCCTCATTGACCTTCTGGTGGATGCACGCATGCGAATGCGCGCGCTCAAGGTGGATATCCGCCCGTTCGCCCGCACGACCGTGGGGCTCGGGCCGGGCTTCACCGCAGGGCGGCATGTCGACGTGGCCGTGGAGACGGCGCCCGAGGCCGTGGGCGTTCTGCGCGAGGGCACCACGCTTGCCGCCCATGGGCGTTCAGCGCCGCTGGCCGGCGTCGGCCGGGAGAGGTTCGCCCATGCGCAGGGCGCGGGCCTCTGGATCACCGACGCGGCCATCGGCAACAGGGTGGCACGGGGCGAACTGATCGGCACCTGCGGCGCGCTCCCCGTCAGGGCGCCGCTTACCGGACGCCTGAGGGGTCTCGTGCGCAGCGGTGTGGATGTTGCCGCCGACCTGAAACTTGCCGAAGTGGACCCACGTCTCGACGCCCCGCCGAGTTGGCTGGGCCTAGGCGATCGGCCGCGCCGGATCGCCGAGGCGACGCTCGACGCGATCCGTACGGTGGAGGCAATGAGCACTGCGGGGGCGGGTAGCATCTCTCACTGACATCAGCAACATTTTAAGACCGCCGTTTGATCGCCTGCCGGTCGAACGGGGAGAGGCAGCCCACCATGGAATTCGGATGGTCGACCGCCGCGCTCGACGCCCTGCTGGCCGAGGATGCGCCGTACGGAGATATCACCACCCATCTGCTGGGGATCGGCGATGCCAAGGCGCGGATGCAGTTCCGCATGCGCGGCCCGGCTGTGGTCTGCGGGGTCGAGGCCGCGGCGGAGCTGATCGTGCGCGCGGGAGCACAGGTCGAGGTGCTGACGCAAACGGGCGCGGGGGTTTCGGCGGGCACGCCGTTGCTGCTGGCCCATGGGCCGGCGGGTGCGATCCATCGCGCCTGGAAAGTCTCACAGACGCTGGTGGAGTATCTCTCCGGCATTGCCACTTCGGCGGCGGCCATCGTGGATGCGGCACGGGCTGCAGCGACCGATATCTCCGTCGTGACCACCCGCAAGACGTTTCCCGGTACGAAGGCGATGATGATATCGGCGATCCGGGCGGGCGGCGCCGAGCCGCATCGGCTCGGCCTGTCGGAAACCCTGCTGGTGTTTCCCGAGCACCGGGTGTTCCTCGACGACCCGGTCGCGGCGATCATCCAGCTCCGCCGCGCCGCGCCGGAGAAGAAAGTCATTGTGGAGGTCGCTTCAGCCGAGGCAGCGGCGACGGTCCTGCCGGCGGCACCCGACATCCTGCAGTGCGAGAAGATGAGCCCCGAGGAGATCGGCACAGTGGTGGGGCAGGTCGCAGCGTCCGGCGGTGGTATCTTGGTGGCCGCGGCCGGAGGGGTGAACGCGTCAAACGCGGCAGCCTACGCCCGCGCGGGGGCGCGCATCCTGGTGACATCGGCTCCCTACTGGGCGTCTCCGGCGGACGTGAAGGTAACTATCGAACGCGGGTGACATTCGGGTGGCACAGGTGGCGACGGCGACGCGCAGGTAAGTGCCAAACCCCGCGCTCACGCAAGCCAGCCCCTCGGCGTCGGAAAGCCAGCACCCTTGTCGCGAACGCGCCGAAAGCCGGACGACGACCTCTGCGACGTGTCACTGGCGCGACTTCATGTAATCGAATAATATTCATTGATATCAAATATTTAAGTCATTGGCACATCGCTTGCTTGGCATGTCTCCAAACCGCGCCGATACGAGGGAGCCGAGATCCACCATGCTCGCTAAAACCCCTAATGCGACTAGGAACGCCGACCCGTGGCGGTCCCCCAAGAATGGTCCCGGCATCACGCCCGTGAAACGGACGGTGTTCCTTAATGACACCACGTTGCGGGATGGGGAGCAGGCGCCGGGCGTCGCCTTTTCCCGGCGCGAAAAGATCGAGATCGCCGAGGCGCTCGCCGCCGCCGGCGTTCCCGAGATCGAGGCCGGCACGCCAGCCATGGGCGATGAAGAGATCGAGACCATCCGCTCCATCGCCTCCCTGCAGCTGCCCTTGCGCGTGATGGCTTGGTGCCGCATGAGCGAGGACGACCTTATGGCCGCCGTTGCGGCAGGGGTGAGCATCGTCAATCTCTCGATTCCCACATCGGACCGCCAGCTTGCGGGGAAGCTGAACAAGGATCGCGCCTGGGCGCTGGGGACGCTCACCCAGATGGTTACTCTGGCGCGAAGCTTGGGCTTCGAGGTCGCCGTGGGCGGGGAGGATGCGTCCCGCGCCGACCCCGACTTTCTGTGCCGCGTCGCCGAAGCTGCGCGGGCCGCCGGCGCATTCCGGTTTCGCCTTGCCGATACCCTCGGCGTACTCGATCCCTTCTCCACCTATGCGTTGGTGCGACGTGTCGCGGCATCGACTGACCTGGATCTGGAGTTCCACGCCCATAACGACCTCGGGCTTGCTACGGCGAACACGCTGGCGGCGGTGATGGGCGGCGCACGGCACGCCAGCGTCACGGTGGCGGGAATCGGCGAGCGCGCCGGAAATGCTGCCCTTGAGGAAGTAGCGATCGGCCTGCTCCAGACTGCCCGGGCCGAAACCGGGATTGATCCCAGTGCCCTCGGGCCGCTCGCGGAGCTGGTATCGGATGCCGCGCGCCGGCCGGTGCCGCGCAGCAAGGCCATTGTTGGCGCTGACGTGTTCACCCATGAGTCCGGCATCCATGTCGCGGGCCTGTTGAAGGACCGCGCCACCTATGAGGCACTGAACCCGGAGCTGTTCGGGCGCGGACACAGCTTGGTGCTTGGGAAGCATTCCGGCCTTGCTGCGGTGGAGAAGGCGCTGGCCGACCAGGGGATCACCGTGGACGTGGTGCGCGGCCGCGCGATCCTGGAGCGGGTCCGCGCCTTCGCGCTCCACACCAAGGCGACCGTGCCCGCGGACGTGCTGCTGCGCTTCCATGAGGAAACCTTTGCCGAGGCGGCACTGCGGCGCCGCCGGTCGGTCGCGGTCGGGAGCGCTAGATGATCATGGGTTCGGGCCGCAGCGAGGCAGGGCCGGCCGTCGTCACGGCGGGGGTGGTGCAGCCAACCCCGCCCGGACTCTGGTCCCAGATACGCGAGGACGTCCGCTGCGTGAAATCACGCGATCCGGCGGCCCGAACCACCACCGAGATCGTGCTCACTTATCCCGGCGTCCATGCCGTGATCTGGCACCGCATCGCCCATCGGTTGTGGCGGGCACGCGGGAAGTTTCCGGCGCGCTTCATTTCCTGGTTCGCGCGGCTCGTCACCAATGTGGACATCCATCCCGGTGCCCGGATCGGCCGGCGCTTCTTCATCGACCACGGCGCCGGAGTCGTGATCGGCGAGACCGCCGAGGTGGGGGATGACGTGACGCTCTACCACGGGGTTACGCTGGGGGGCACGTCGTGGACCTCCGGCAAGCGCCACCCGACGCTGCAGGACGGTGTTCTGATCGGTGCCGGGGCGAAGATCCTCGGGCCGATCACGGTCGGCGTCGGCGCGCGCGTCGGCGCCAATTCAGTCGTCATCGAGGACGTGCCACCAGGCATGACCGTGGTCGGCATTCCCGGACGGGTAGTGAAGCCCCTGTCCGAGCGCCGCCGCTTCGGCGACGGGCGCATCGACCTCGAACATCATCTGATGCCGGACCCTGTGGGTGAGGCGGTGATGTCCCTGCTCGACCGGATCGAATTCCTGGAGACACGGCTCGCGCACCACCAGGAACAGGGGCACTTCACCTATTTCCCCGGAATCTCGGAAACCGTCACCGGCCGCAGCGCATCGAACGAAGCCGACCTTCACGCACTGAAGATCGGCGTGAACTATCGCTTCGAGACTGCGTCCACTCCGTGAAAACGCAAAGCCAATATGGGAATTTGCCGATGACGCCACTTGAGCTTGAAAAGCCCACCGAGATAAGTCGGGCGAAGCGGTTGAAGGCGCACACGGGCGAGACGCACGATCGGCTGGATCGCTCGATCATGGCGGGCAGACCATTCGAAAGCCGCGAACGCTACGGTTTGTTCCTGAAGGTGCAGCAGCAGTTCCATCGGGATATCGACGCGCTCTATTCGAACGTCGCTCTGGATACCCTCCTGCCCGAACTCGCCAGGCGCCGGCGCCTCGGCTTGGTTGAACAAGACCTCACCGATCTTGGCGTCCCAAAGCCGGTCCCGGAGGCTCCTCCCGCTTTCGGCGCGGATCCGGACATCCCGACCGCAACTGGCTGGCTTTATGTGGCCGAGGGCTCGAACCTTGGCGCGGCTTTCCTACTCAAGGAAGCGGAAAAACTCGGGCTATCGGCGAATTTCGGCGCGCGGCACCTGGCCGCCGGCCCAGAAGGGCGCGCCCTGAACTGGAAGACTTTCACCGCCGCGCTCGATGCACTCGATCTGACCAAGGAGGAAGAAGCGCGCGTCACTTTGGGTGCCGAGGCAGCGTTTCGCCGCGTGCGCAGCCTCGTGATCAACGTCTTTGTCGAGGAGCCGACCCCCACAGGGTGATCCGGTTTGAATATTAGTGGATGCTCGGTTTCGCCGTCATTGCTGGCGGGGCTGGCCAAGCTGGTGAAAGATATCCCACACGGCGGCAAGGCTCTATGGTCCTTTCCAAGAATGATTCGATCCGCACCGCTGACGACCTCGATTGAATGAGAGCTGCCGCCCAAGACGGCTGGCGCTCTTTAATCCAAATCAAGCCTTCCTACGCAGAGCAAAGCTATGCATTCCCGTACGTAGGGAATGGATTTGTCGGTCGAGATTCATCACTTGAAGGCATTTCGGAACGGAGTGGTATTCTCAGGCAATAGCCCCGATGATGCGGACTTCGCTTTGCCCGACATCAACGTGTCGGGCAAAGGCGCGGAGGTGGTTATCCTCGTCCGAGGTGTGTTGGACGACGGGCGCATCCTCAACATCGCCGGTGACTACATTGCCCATGGCATCCGCCATCGGGCGAGTGAGCTGATGACGCTGGAGCTCGGTCCACAAACCGAGGTTGAGCTGCAGAACAAGCTGCGCCATGAGGTGGACGCCGAACGCCTGACCCGGCTCGACCGGATGATGATCGCCGAGCAGCGCGAACACGGTGTCCTCGATCTGCGACCGGACGCTGGCGAGAGCTATCTGGTGCGAACCATCCGGCTTGTCCTCATCGACCGAGTGAAGCGGCTGGAGCGCTTTGGTGTCGCCGAGGAGATCGAGCCAGGACGCTGGACCATCGCGGAGCGCGCCGAGAGCACTCTCCGGGCGATAGGCGAGCGCGAGGACATCTTGCGCACCCATACACCGCGCGCTGGCCGATCATGGGCTCGCCGACGAGCGCGGCGCTACGCAATACGTCACCCATGGCAGCCGCATCTCTCATGCCCTCGTCGGACGCGTGATCGACAAGGGATTGGCCGGGGACGAGATGGGCGAGCGGTTCTATCTCGTCATCGACGGTGACACCCTGGCGGGCATAGATCTGGGCCTGATGGGGTGGATGGCCCCCTTGCCGCGATCCCGTGCGAAGATCGCGGCATCGCCCCAACGCTGCCGATAGAAATTCCCATCAACAAGGTCTACACACTCCGACTTCTATGCAAAGCGCGCCTCCAATTCTGCCACGTCGGTGACGTCTCCGAAGAAAAGATAGAAATTGACTAACGCTGCAGCGTGCTCATCGTCACGCAAGCTCGCATTGGCATCGTGGATCATTGTGGTGCGGTAGTTGAGCATCATCGCATCCCGTGCGGTGGATTCGCAGCAGGCATTGGTCATCGTCCCGGCAACCAGAACCGCTTCGATACCACGGGCCCGCAGAATGCCGTCGAGATCCGAAGCCCCTTGAATGAAGGCACTATAACGCGTCTTTCCGACCACGAGATCACCCTCCTGCACGTCGAGTTCGGGCCACAATGCCGAGCCGGTCGCTTCCTCCGCCAATGCCGCACACCGCGCCTCGAAACGGGCCGGCGTCAGCAGGGTTTTATGGAAATGCGGGATCGTATGCAGCGCGCCTTCGTTGAACATCGTCCTCACCCAGACAACTAGGCCGCCAGCGCCGCGCAGGGCCGCTGCCGCACGATTGATCGCGGGAACGATGTCGCGGGCCGGCGACTTCTCCCCGCCCGCGCCAGGAGCCAGGAAGTAGTTCTGCATGTCGATGATCACCAGCGCCGTCTTTTCCGCCGCGACATCGCGATGGGCAAGCGGCACTCCCTGCCGGGCCACGACACGCTCTCGCGCCCAATCGGGCATCTGAAACTGATGCATTCGTTGCTCTCCTTTTGTGCATTTGCCTTATCCATTGATAAAAATCACCTCACGGCCTCTGATGCAAAGGAGTTTTTTTCAGATCAGTTCATTGTATACAGAGCACAATGAACTGAAAACAGAAAATGGCATGCGCCTTGCTTGGATGCCGGCGGCGCCGACAAGCGCTCCGTTGGAAGGGCAGGAAGGAAAATGGCAATGGGCCTTCGCAAGATTTTCGCCGGCGCGCTCTGCGCGGCGGCACTCGTTACATTCCCGGTCGCAGCATCTGCCGAGCCGGTCCAGAAAATCAAGTTTATGGAGGTGATCCACTCCCTCTTCTATTCTCCGCTCTATGCCGCCCACGGTCTCGGCTACTTCAAGGAACAGGGTCTGGACTTCGATCTCGTTGCGGCCCAGGGCAGTGACAAGGCGACGGCAGCACTACTTTCGGGCGCTGCGGACATCGTGCTGGCGGGGCCGGAAACCGCCGTCTACATTGAAAATGGCCAGTCACCGGACAAGATCCGGATCATCGCCGGCCTGACCGCGACCGACGGCTCGTTCCTGATGGGGCGCACCAAACAGGACAACTTCAGCTGGGAGTCCCTTAAGGGCAAGACCATTCTCGGCTGGCGCAAAGGCTCGGCCCCGGCGATTTTTCTCGACAAGGTGCTGAAGGATCACGGCCTTGACCCGGGGAAGGACGTGACGATCGTAACCAATGTCGCGATCCCGGCGCGCGTCGGCGCCTTCATGGCCGGAACCGCTGATTTCGGCACGTTCTTCGAACCTGACGTGACGAAGATCGAAGCTGCTGGGCAAGGTCATGCGATGGCCAATGTCGGCCAGGCGGCCGGCCAGATCGACTATACGGTCTTCACCGCGACCGAGAGTTATATCAAGGCCAATCCAAAGGTCGTGCAGGGCTTCACCAATGCCATCGCCAAGTCGGAGAAGTGGCTGCAGACCGCCTCGCCGGATGAGGCTGCCAAGGTGCTTGCGCCGTATTTTGCCGGTGTGTCTGAGGCCGAGCTGGCTTCGTCGGTCAAGCGCCACCTCGCGGCTGGCGTCTGGAAGAGCTCTCCGCTCGTCACCCCGGAGGCAATGGCGAACCTCCAGAAACTGCTGATCGCATCGGGGGTTCTCGATGCAGGCAAGGAAGTTGCCTACGACAAGCTCGTCGACCCTTCCTTTGCAAAGGCGGCGCCTTAAAGCCGCCTCTACGGAGTATGAAATGACAGTTCCCAAGATCGAATTCCGAAACGTCAACCTGCGCTACTTCACGCCAAAGGGCGAGACGCTGGCGCTCAGGGATATCAACTTCAAGGTCGAGCAGGGCGAGTTCGTCAGCATCATCGGCCAGTCCGGATGCGGCAAGAGCACGCTTCTATCCCTCCTGTCAGGACTCATCAAACCGACCGATGGGGAAGTCCTGATCGACGGCGTTCCGGTCGTTGGTCCGTCACCTCAAGTCGGCTTCATGTTGCAGCAAGACAGCCTTTTCGAATGGCGCAGCATCGTGGAAAACGCCATGCTCGGCCCGGAAATTCGCCGTCATAATATGCATGAGGCGCGGTTGAGGGCCGAGGGCCTTCTGAAGCGCTACGGTCTTGGGGACTTTCTGGACAGCAAGCCGTCGGAGCTTTCCGGCGGCATGCGCCAGCGCGCAGCGCTTGCCCGCACGATGTGCCTGAAGCCGGATATCCTTCTGCTCGACGAGCCGTTCTCGGCGCTCGACTTCCAGACTCGGCTGTCGATCGCCGACGAAATCGGCGACATCATCCGCAAGGAAAACAAGACAGCCATCCTGGTGACGCACGACATTCCTGAAGCGATTGCGATGGCGGACCGGGTGATCGTCCTGAGCCGGCGCCCTGGCCGGATCAGATCCATTCACCCGATCACCTTCCCGAGCCAGGGCCCGGCTCGACCCGGCAGTTTCGCCGCCCGCGAGGCGAACGAGTTCCTGGCCTATTTCAATACTGTCTGGCAGGAGCTGGAAGTCCATGTCGAATAACGCCACCACAGCCGGCACGGTGGAAGCCGGAACTTCACAAAGAAATGCCGCTGCCGCGCCGAGCCGCCAATATCTTGCCTGGCAGGCCGCGCAACGGCGAAACAGGCTGCAGATCCGGATCGCCCAGACCGTTCTCATCCTGCTTTTCCTGGCTGCATGGGAAATCGCGCCGCGCATGCACTGGGTCAATCCAATGCTTACGAGCTATCCCAGCGCCATCTGGACCGCCTTCCTGCAGATGGTCGCGGGCGGTGAGCTGGGCGTCCACATCATGGTCACGCTGACGGAGGTAGTCATCAGCTTCATCCTGGCCATGGTATTCGGCACCGTGGTCGCCGTCCTTCTATGGATGTATCCACGCCTCGAACGGGTTCTCGATCCTTTTCTCGTCGTCGCCAATGCCCTGCCGAAGATCGCGCTCGTGCCGATCTTCTACATCTGGCTCGGCGCCGAAGGCTCGATCTACGCCGTGGCGATCGCCGTGGCGGTCTTCATCACCATTCTCATGCTCTATACCGGATTTCGCCAGTCGGACCCGAACAAGATCAAGCTCGCCCTGACGCTTGGCGCCAGCCGGTCGCAGATTCTCAGCAAGGTCATCCTACCGGGCAATGTCCACACCTTCATCGCCACGCTCAAGGCCAATGCCGGGCTGTCGTTGGTCGGGGTGATCGTCGGTGAGTTCCAGGCATCGGCAAAAGGGCTCGGCTACCTGATTGTCTATGGTAGCCAGATCTTCCGCATGGACATGGTCATGGCGTCCATTGTCATTCTCGGCCTGATGTCCCTGGTGATCTATGCCCTGATCCAGTGGACCGAAAACCGGATCAGCAAGTCGACGGGACGCAGCGCGCACTGAAGCCCCAAACCTCCTGCCGGGAGGCCGCGACGGCCGCTCCGATGAAGGCGGGAAAATCCGACATGTGAAAGTCGCCGAGGCGAGAGCCTTCCCCAAATATATATCGTATACAATAGACAGAAAAATTAGCCGCATGATGGATTTGTTGACCGCTGCAAATGCGGAGCAATGGGCACTGACCAGCTTTCTCGTGCTGGCAGGCGCCTGCCTGCAAGGGGTGAGCGGAGTCGGCTTCGGCATGTTCGCCGCACCGATCCTCGCTATCGTTGCGCCGGAGCTCGTTCCCGGGCCGATGCTGTTTCTTTCCCTCATCATCGCCGTTCTCTCTGTCGCCAGAGAACGGGCGAGCGTCGACATGAAAGGGCTGGGCTGCGCCCTGCTTGGCCGTATTCCGGCCTCGATCGCGGCGGCCGCTCTCATCGGTTTCCTCCCGCTTCGGGAATTGTCGATCGTTTTTGCGCTGGTCATTCTCGCGGGTGTTGCCATGAGCCTTGCGCGCGTCGACGTCCGCCCCACCGCTCCGGTGATGTTCGGCGCGGGCTGCATATCCGGCTTCATGGGGACGCTGACCTCGGTCGGTCTGCCACCGATCGCGCTGATGTACCAGAACGCACCCAAGGCGACATTGCGGGCTTCGCTGGGCGGCTTCCTGATCTTCGGAACGCTGATCTCGATAGTCGCACTCAGCTTTGCCGGACGTTTTGGGTTCCATGATGTCGCGCTCGGCACATGGTTGATCGCGCCCTTGTCCATCGGCTTCTGGATCTCGAGCCCGCTGGCCCGTCGCATATCGCCGGGCACCGTCCGCATCGCAGTACTCGGCCTTTCCGCCTTTGCCGCCATGCTGCTGCTGCTGCGCCAGTTCTACGCCTGATCAAGCCTCTGCCGGGGGAAAGGGAGGGTCTCCCTTTCCAGTTGCGGCGTCATGATTAAGCCGCGTTGTCGCTCACAGATTTTAGATGTGCCTCTCCCGCTCCAAGAACATGAGCCATGGCCCGCTTTGCGGCCAGTTCCTCGTCGCCGTCTATGATTGCTTTAAGGATGCCGGCATGTTCTTCCCAGTTGACCGCCCGGCGCGCGGGATTCTCCGGCGAAAACATCAGCGCGGTTCGCGCCCGCAGCGAACCCAGCATCTCTGAAAGAAGCTGGTTGTTGCTTGCCTCGGCCAGTGCCTCATGGAACTGGTCGTTCAATTCACGCAGGTTCTTGTGGCGGCCCGCCCCAACGGCTTCCCGCCCCTTGTTCAGAATTGCCTCGACGCTTTTCAGCACGACGGGATTGCGATGACGTGCAGCAAGCCGGGCATTGTGCGACTCCAGCAACGCCCTCATCTCAATGATTTCCCCGACCTTTTCGGGGGCGAGGTCTGCGACATAGGCGCCCTTGCGACTTGAAACGTCGATCAGCCCCTCGGAACTGAGCGCACGGATGGCCTCCCGGACGGGGTTCCTTGACACACCGTATTCCTCGGCGAAGCGCTCCTCGACCAAGCGCTCGCCGGGCTTCAGGCGGCCGGCAATGATCGCCGCCCGGATCTCCTTATATACCAGACTATGAAGGGAGTTATGCTGCTCGCCCAGGCGTTTTCCAACCGCCTTCTTTACTCGTGCCATGGCATCACCTTGCGCGTTCCATATGCGATCAATGCCTGCCCGGATCGGGTAGGCATGAAAAGAGCGGCATTTCTGTCTACAGTACTCGAAAGACAGAAGCTTGGCCAACGGTGTTAGAGACTATTCCACCCCTGTGTCGCCCTGTTGATTTCCATTGAGAGTTGACCCGTTAGGCACGGATTTTTCCATCGAGAAGTGACCCATGTTTTCACCACATCTCACGCGGCATGCGCGGGGGACAGAGGAGTGATCGACATGGAGTTATTGAGCGTCATCAGGCGCTGGCATTACCGGGATCATCGCTCGATCCGAGAGATATCCCGCCGTACGGGGCTCTCGAGGAACACCGTGCGCAAGTACTTGCGGGCGGACAGCGTCGAGCCCCGGTTTCAGGTTCCCGACCGGCCGAGCAAGCTCGATCCCTATGCCGACAAGCTCGCGGCGATGCTGCGGGTCGAGGGCGGCAAGTCGCGCAAGCACAAGCGCACGGTCAAGCAGCTGCACGTTGATCTGGTGAGCTTCGGCTATCAGGGCTCCTACAATCGGGTCGCGGCTTTTGCCCGGAACTGGAAGGCCGCCCGGCTGCGCGAACAGCAGACCAGTGGCCGTGGCACTTTCGTACCCCTGGCCTTCGTTCCGGGCGAGGCGTTCCAGTTCGATTGGTCGGAAGACTGGGCGATCATCGCCGGCGAGCGCACCAAGCTCCAGGTCGCCCACGTCAAACTGTCCTACAGCCGCGCCTTCACGCTTCGAGCCTACCTGCTGCAGACCCACGAGATGCTGTTCGACGTCCACAACCACGCCTTCCGAGTGCTGGCGGCGTGCCGCGGCGGGGGATTTACGACAACATGCGAACGGCCGTCGACAAGGCCGGCCGCGGCAAGGACCGCCAGGTCAACATCCGCTTCTCGGCCATGGTGGGCCACTTCCTGTTCGAAGCGGCGTTCTGCAACCCGGCCTCCGGCTGGGAGAAAGGGCAGATCGAGAAGAATGTCCAGGATGCCCGTCATCGGCTCTGGCAACCCTTACCGAACTTCCCCCTCGCTGGATTGAACGAGTGGCTGGAGATCCGATGCCGGGAGTTGTGGTCACAGACCGGGCATGGCTCATAACCCGGCTCGATCGCCGATGTGTGGGCCGAGGAGATCCGCCACCTGATGCCGATGCCGCGGCCGTTCGACGGCTTCGTCGAGCACGCCAAGCGCGTTTCCCCGACCTGCCTCGTCCATCTCGAGCGCAATCGCTACAGCGTGCCGGCCTCCTTCGCCAACCGTCCGGTGAGCCTGCGGGTCTATCCCGACCGGATCGTCGTCGTCGCCGAGGGTGGGGCGATCTGCGAGCATCAAAGGGTGTTCGCTCGCCCTCATGATCGTCAGAGCCGGACCGTCTATGACAGCGACGAAGAGCCGGACCATGATCACTGGCCCGTTGTGGCCCGCGACAGCGCTTGCCCTCGGCTTCGATTAGCGAGTTGCACATCGATCTTTGGGATCACGCGTCCTCCAACCTGCGCAGACGGGCCTTGACCCCATTGCTGATGCTGGCAGCGACTTCAGCAGGAAATGCTTTCGGGAGCGATGTGGTGACCTGCTCGATCGCTGCTGGCGCCTGTGCACGCAGCTCATCAAAAATCACGGTGACGAGTCCCTCGCCAATGCCTGCCTTGGCAGCGGTCTGAATAAAATGGCGAGGCATGACGCTGTCGACGGCGTAGTGACGGCTGTTGCCGACGGCCATGGCCAGCTTCATCTTGTTACGCTGGATCTGGCCCGCGTCGAGGCTGGGCTGCGCTGAGATCACATCGTAAAGCGGGGTCATGCGGAACCGGCCGCCAGGAGAGAGAAAAACGCTGAAATTCTTGGCGTGCCCGTCCGTGGCTCCGAGAAGCCAGAAAGCAATCACCGCCTTCAGAAAGGTCGTTTGATCTGCCTGCGGTTGGTCGCTCCCCTTCAGCAGATTGAGGATAGCTGGAATGCCGGGTCCGCCATCGGCTTCGTATTTCAGCGCCGGCGGCACAGACAAGGCTTGGCAACAGTCTTCCTGGGGCAGACGCAGGAGACGATCATCGCTGGTCCATCGGCGATCGAACCGCTTGATCACGAGCACACGGTTGCCTTCAAACTCCTCGATTGCGACGGCGGCGCTCGGAAGTCCAAGAGCGGCGGTCAGCTTGAGGCAGAAAAACTCGTTCTCGACGCTGTAGGAAAGATCGATGCCGTTCGGCAGTTGGCCAATCTGCGGTTTGAGGATGTGCGTCGTGGCCGTGGTCGCCAATGGCTTGTACCAACGCCCTTTCCAGAACAAGAGCGCGGTCTTTTCCTGGGCGCCGGCGATCGAGATGCGAAAGTCCTCGTCCTCACCAAGTCCAAGGGGAGCCGATGCAAGATCGCCGAGAAGCCGGGCGATCTCCTTGTCGTCAACAGGTTTGCCATCAATAGCGCCGGCGGCGCCGGGTTCGATGCCGTCCGGCAGGAATTGCAGTGCGCCGACGCAGTCCCGCCCGACAGCGGCAAGCAGGTCGTAGGCGTCTGTTCCCTGAGCGTGGACTCGCTCCGCCATGCGGCGGCGGATGGGAGTGCTATCGGGCAGGAGATTGTCGAAGACGGCGATGACAGGCGCACCGATATAGCGGTCCTCACGCAGAGGCAGAGATAGCGAGACGGGTGGCGCATGCTCCCAGGCAAGCCAGGAGGGATCGTACTGAAAGTCGATCGCGCCGCTGGATTGCCTATTCATCCGCCCGACGCGACGGCCGTTCAGGAAGACATTGAGTGGGATATGGCGCCGCGGGCGGGCCATCAAAAGATGTCCTCGATCTCGGCCGGCTTTGCCTTCGTCCTGGAACGGATAACAAACTCGAGGTCGAGCGCTGCCAGAATGTCGCAAAGCGTTCCGAGCTGGGTCCCGGGCGCGCCGCTCTCGACGGCTGAGATGGTCGCTTGACGTAGCTGCGTCCGGTCCCCGACGTTGGTCTGGTTCAGGCCGAGTTTGCGGCGCTGCCGGCGGATGGCATCTCCAATTTGCTTGGGCGTTCGGGCAATCTGGTCCACGGCACACCTCTCTGAGAGTATTATATACTCCATGGCGAATAAATATCAATATACGTCAGATCGTATAAATTTGGATATACGCCAAACCGCATAAAATATCAAGATACGCTTCGGCGTATAGCCGACCTTTAATCACGCGTCTTCCCGAACAAGCCGCCCGTTCGCGCTCATATGCTTTCTACCGACCAACCATGGGTACAAAAGCGAAAGCCCTAGACCGACGAAACCGAGGTGTCGGGAGGAGACAATGGCCAAGCTGCCGAAATTCACGTTTACTCGTAACGAGAAGGAGGATCGGTAAGCCGCATGCCCCGAACGATTGACGAGTTCATAGCCGAGCTTCCACTGGATCAGCAGGAGGAAACCGAGACGCGATATCAGGCATTGCGTCGGACCTTGCCACCTCCACAGCGCGATAAAGACGCCCCACCGGTAGTGCCAAGCACGAAGCAGCGCCGTTCGCGGGTTGCACCGGGACTGGCACGGATTGGCGCGAGTTACAGACACCAGATACCGGCACCACCTCACTTAAACCATGAAATAAGACATTGAAATATAAAGAATTTTTCAATTTCGTAGATTGGTGCACAACCACCCGAGCGGCGACCCGACGCCCTCGAACGCCGACATCCAGATGACCAAGACCATCATCGATGTGGCGAAGCCTTTAGGCATTGAGGTGCACGATCACATTATCGTCGGCAAGGACGGCCACGCCAGCCTGAAGGGGCTGCGGCTGATCTGATCTATGGCGCGACGCGGGTGAGGTAGAGGGGACGGCTGTCTTCCGGCACCTTGCCCCAGCCGCCTTCCTCGCTCGGGGCGAAGCGCAATTTGGCACCGCTGGCGGCTTCCAGAATGAGATCGCCGCGCTCCAGCTGCCAGCGCTCGGGAGCGAAGCGGCCGAACAGCAGATTGCAGCCGGCGTCCGGGTCGAGCCGGTAGGCATCGGGCCGCGCCGGTGCATCGGAGAAGCGGACGCGGCAGGCTGGGCGCCCGATGGTGCGGCCAAGGTCCCACACACCGAACATCTCGGAGGGCTGGACCTGCGCGGCCGGGTCGGCGAGGCGCTGGTTGACCATGAAATACACGCCGTCGCTCTCGCGCAGCGTTTCCCAGGTGCCGCCGACGCCTTCGGTGAACTCGGCGAGCAACCGCCCCTCACGGGTATTGAGCTGGATAGAATTGCCGGGGCCGGGGGACCAGCTTTCAATGTCCACGCTGAACAGGATGAGCGCGCCGCACGCGACCCTGTCGAACGCGACGTCGAACATGGCAGTCGGCGGCGCTGGGCCTTCCGGCGGCGGCGCGGGGCTCTTCGGTGTCTCGGCGCTCTTGCGCGCGGGGTCGGGCTTGCGTGGCTGCGCGAGCAGGGTCAACGCGCAGGTCCGGTCGCCGTCGGCATTGGTCAGTTGGTAGATGTCGGCCAGCGCCTTGGCGGCCTCTGTCGCCGAGGCCTCCTGCGCAAGCGTCGGCGCGGCTGGTGAGCCGAGCAACAGCGCGATGGCAGCAAGGATCGGGATGATTCTGCGCATGGCCGCGAGGCGCTTTCACCGGGAGGGACGCGGGCCGCAAGCTAGCACCGCGTCCGCTCAACGTCATGCGGCCCTGAAACGTTCCTGGTTCACGAAGCCGTTGAACGGAACGGCGTTTCCGGCACCGGTGTCAAAGGCGGCTTGCCGGCGAACCATGCGACGAGGTTGTCGACCACCAATTGGCCCATCGCATTGCGCGTGAGGTGGGTGGCGGAGGCGACGTGCGGCAGCAGCACGGCATTGTCCAGTGCCAGCAATGCCTCCGGCACGTTCGGCTCATTGGCGTACACGTCGAGGCCGGCGGCGGCGATGGTGCCGTCCTGCAAGGCCGCGATCAGCGCCGCCTCGTCCACCACCGAGCCACGCGCAACGTTGATGAGGATGCCTCGGGGTCCGAGCGCCTTGAGCACCTCGGCATTGATCATGTGCAGCGTCTCGTTGCCGCCCGGCACGATGACGATCAGGACGTCGACATCGTGCGCCATGGCCATAAGCTCGGGATAGTGGGTATAGGGCACGTCACTCGCCGGCCGGCGGCTGTGATAGGCGATCGGGCGGCCGAAGCCCACCAGCCGCTGCGCGATGGCCTTGCCGATGCGGCCCATGCCGACAATGCCGATGCTGCGGTCGCGCAGCGTCGCGGTCAGCGGAAAACCGCCCTTGGGCCAGTTCCCGGCGCGCAAATGGCGCTCGGCCTGCGGCAGCTGGCGGATGGTGGAGAGCATCAGCGCGACCGAGAGGTCGGCAACATCGTCGTCCAGCACGCCCGGGGTATTGGTGACGATGATGCCGCGCTGGGCGGCGGTCTCAACATCCACCGCGTCATAGCCGACGCCGAAATTCGAGACGATTTCAAGCTTCGGCAATTGTGCGATGAGTGATGTGCTCACCCGGCGCTTGGCGCCAGCGGTGGAGCCGACCCCGGTGGCAACGGCGCGGATGCGCGGCGCGGCCTCCTCGAGGACGCTCTCGGCCTCGGGGCCATCCAGCCGGTGCACGATGAAGTGCTCGTTGAGCTGGGCCTCGATCATCGGCATCATCGGGCCGGTCTGCAGGATTTCGGGGCGGGTGGATGCGTCGGCCATTAGCGGCTCCTCACTCAAGGAGCGCTATTCGTCACCAAAGCTGGCGCGGTTTCAACCCGCACCATTAGTCGCCAAGCGTCGCGTCGCGTCGAGTGACTTGGTGGCGTGCTGGGTTCGCTCGCGTAACAGCAGATAAAGCCCGGAGGCGATGACGATGCCGGATCCGATCAGCGTCCACTGGTTCGGCACCTGCCCGAACACCAGCCAGCCCGCAAGAATCCTGCGAATAGAGAAGCGGCGCCAGCACTGCGCCGGGGAGAAGGGACTTCACGGAGGCAATCTTCAACGGGCGGTATGTCCTCAAGCGGTGGACCGCTTGTGGATATCGTGTGGAGATGGATGGGACAGGCCCGGCGCAAACCGGCGCAGGTCCACGATCCAGGAGACTTGGAAACTCGGCCGCAGGCCGGCCGGCCGAAGGCAGTGGGTACGGTTCGTCGTTGCCTACGGCTCGTCGACGGTCTCGGGCTCGTCGTCGGGCACGGTATCGGCATTGCCGAGCTGAGTGCCGAGGTTCTTCTCGATGCGGCGAAGCAGCTTACGCAGGCGCTTGCGGTCCTTGCCGTCGAGGCCGGCGACCATGGTGTCTTCCAGTAGGTCCCAGATGCCATCGATGGCGGCAGCGCGGGTGCGGCCTTCGTCGGTGAGATAGACGCGCACGAGGCGGGCATCGCTGTCCGAGGCACGGCGCGTAAGCAGGCCCTGAGCCGACAGACGACCAACCGTCTTGGAGGCGGTGGGCGGACGCACGCGCAAAGCGCCGGCCAGTTCCGTCATGGTGCGGCCGTCGGATTCCTCCAGCAGCTTCAGCACGGTTTCCTGGCCTGGGAACAGGCCGAGCTCATTGAGCCGACGCGCGGCAAGCGCGCGTTGCAATCGGGCGGCATGGTGTAGCCGATGGCCGATGCTTTTTTCGAAGCCGTCCTTCATGGGCGCCCCGCAGACCCTGTCGCGGCAACAACTATTTGTTGCGACAAAAACGGTCTCTCGTGACAGGAACATGGCCGTATTCGGCTCCGGCGTCAAAGCGGCTCGAAAACAAGGTTATTTTTTCCCAAAGGCAGCGAAACGACGTTCGACTTTGGCAAGGAACGCGGTGCGTCTGGCTTCGCTCGCCGAATCCATGCTGTACAGCGCCAGCCATAGCTGCCGCGCCTTGGGGTGGATGATTCCCCCGACGCCGGAGAGCACGATGCGCCGGCCGGGCTGGCCGATCCACAGCCACCAATACCAGGGCGAGCCGAGCGTCGAGACCGCCGCGATGTGCCTTATATTGGTGAGCCGACGTTCCAGCGGCTGGAGCGGCTTTGGTATGCCGAACGTCTCGAAGGGAATCAGCACGCGGTCGAGCCAGCCCTTCAGCATCGCCGGCGGGCCGTACCACCAGGTGGGGTAGATGAAGATCAGGGCGTCCGCCCGCTTCACCCGCACCAGATCGTCGGCGATGGGGGCGATATTCATGCCGGGCTGGTGATAGTTGCGCCGCTCCTGCTCGCCCATGACAGGGTCGAAGCGCTCGGCATAGAGGTCGAGCAGATCGACCTCGTGTCCGGCCTTGGCGAGCCCGCGCAGCACGGCGTCGCGCAGCGCGGCATTGAAGCTGTCGGGCACCGGGTGGCAATAGACGACGAGCGCGCGCATCAATCGCTACCTTGCAAGCCGGAGAACAGATAGGTTCGCCCGGTGTCGAAATCGAAGTCCGGCTGCTCCCACGCGATCATTTTTCCGGGGTTGAGCAGACCGGCGGGATCAGCCTCGCGCTTGAAGGCGAGCTGCGCGGCGTCGGTCTGCTTCATGCCGCCCTCTTCCAGCGTGTAGCGGTGCGGATTGAAGATCGGCGCGCCGAGCGCCTCGTGGTGGGTTACGATCTCCTCCAATCGCTCCTCCGTGGTGAAGCGAATCAGCGGCAGGCCGAAGCAGGTGATCTTGCCGTCGAAGCGCACGAATTCCAGATGCGCCGGCACCTCATCGCCAAGCGCGGCATGGATGCGGGCGACCAGATCGAGCTGGTTGGGGAACGGGTAGAGCACCTGAAGATAGGTGATGGTGGGGTCGACCCGCAGCGCGCGCAGCGTGGTGTGGTTCCATGACAACTCATAGAGCGGCGGCAGGCCCTTGGCCTCGTCCGGCTCAAGCCGGTCAGAGCGGAACAGTGTCTGCCCTTGATGGCGCGCGGTGAAGGCTGTGAAGGCGTCCAGCGCGATGGAGGCGATCATGGTCAGCACGACGTGCTTGCCCAGGGGCAAATATTTCCGGTGGCGCAGGAAATAATCCTGCGGGATCGGCGCGGCGACGACCGAGATCAGTTTCTTGAGGATGGCGTCCTGCTCGCCCAGCGCGTTGGCATAGGCAGCTGCCCGACCGAGATCATCGAAGCCGATAATGGCCTCGGTCCACTCATACGTGGGCGCCAGCGGCATCTCGACCTCGACGATGATGCCGTTAGTGCCATAGGCGTGCGCGACCTTCTGCACTTCCTCGCCGGTGAGGTCGAGAATGCGCGGGATCGCCTCCATGGTGACGATGCGCAACCGGATGATGTTGCCGAGATCGCGCAGGCCGCCCCAGGTGATGGAGCCGACCCCACCCGAGCCGCCGGCGATGAAGCCGCCGATGGAGGCGGTGCGGTAGGTGGATGGGTGCAGGCGCAATTCCTGCCCACTTGGGCCGCACGCCTCATCGATGTCGGCAATGATGGCACCGGCCTGCGCCCGCACCCGGCCGGGGGCGATCCTCAGCACCTTGTCGAGCCCGGAGAGGTCCAGCACCACGCCGCCGGACAGCGGCATGGCCTGGCCATAATTGCCGGTGCCGGCGCCGCGCGGGGTGACGGGAATACCAAGCGCGAAGCATTCGGTGAGGATACACACCACATCCTCCTCGCTCGACGCGAAGGCAATGAGGTCGGCGGTGATGTGTTCGAGCTGGCGCTTCAGCGTCGGCGAGTACCAGAAGAAATCGCGGCTTTTCTGGCGGACGATGGCCGGGTTTTCTTCCCATCGGATGCCGGGGAGCCGGACTTTGAGCGCGGCGATGTCGTGCGCCATTATGTGCCGCCCATCAGGTCGTCGAGCTCGGCATAATCCGGCAGCGTGCAGTCGATGGCGCGGCCGGCACGCAGCACGAGGCGGTCGGATTGCGGCCGGGCGAGCAACTCGTTGAGGCTGCGGGCGCGGAACACCAGCATGTCGGCGCGCCGGCCCGGTGCCAGCAGGCCGAGATTGTCCAAGCCCATGATGTTGGCTGGCGCGCTGGTCACCACGCCCGGCCAGTCGGCGAACGGGTGGTCGAGATGCGCAATGCGAGTGGCCTCGCGATAGGTCTCGACCAGATCGAGATCGCCATAGGCGTGGAACGGGTCGCGGGTATTGTCGCTGGCGACCATCACCGGGATGCCGAGCGCCTGCATTTCCTGAAGCAGCGTGACGCCTCGCCAGCGCGGCGTGCGGGTTGGCGTGCGGTTTTGCAGATAAAGGTTGCACATGGGTAGCGCGACGACGGCGATACCGGCGCGCGCCACCGCGTCCAGCGTGCGGTCGACCTCGTCCTCGGCTTGCAGCGCCAGCGCGCAGCAATGGCCGACCAGGATACGGCCCTGATGATTGCGGGCATTGGCGATGGAGGCGATGCGGGCCAGCGAGCGGGCGTCAAGGCTGGCGCTCTCATCGGCATGGAAGTCGAGATCGAGCCCGTACTGCTCGGCGGCGTCGAACATTCGCTCCAGTGCCGCGTCGAGATTGGGCGTCACGTAGGTGAACGCCCCGAGCACGCCGCCGAAGGTGCGTACCGCCGCCAGGACAGTAGCGAATTCGGTAGCATCCAGCGCGTGATCGATCGGCATCAGGCTCACCGCTTGTAGCGCGATGCGGTCGGCCCATAGCGCGCGCATCTCGGCGAAGACCGGCCAGGAGATGGCGGTCTGCTCGCCAATGGAGTCCAGATGGGTGCGGATCGCCACCGTGCCGTGGGCGTAGGCGCAGCGCAGCGCGAAATCCATGCGGCGGCGCACGTCTTCCTCATCCCAGTTCGCCAGCCGGTCGGCATCGGCGGCCTGTACCGCGCCGGCGAACGTGCCATCGGGGTTCGGTGCCCGCGGCCAGATGAAGCCCTTGTCGAGATGGGTGTGGACGTCGACCAGACCCGGCAGCACCAGCGAGCCGGCGAGTTCATGGCGGGGGATGTCGGAATTGGCGGTGCCGGCCGGCGCGATGCCGGTGATGGTGCCATGGGCGACACGGATGTCGAGCGCGACGAGCCCTTCCGCGTCCGGCATCGCACGCAGGCCCGGCACAAGGCAGGCCGGCGCGCGGGCATTGGCGAGGATGTAGGGTGCCGACGGGTCGCTGAGCATGGTCAATTGGTACGGCTGAGCGCGCTCTCGTGCCAGCGCCGAAGCGCCAGCCACGAGATGAGGCTGAGCGCCATATAGATGACGATGCCGGCGAGCGAGATGAGCAGCAAGGCGGCGAACATGCGCGGAATATTCAGCCGGTAGCCGGATTCCACGATGCGGAAGGCGAGTCCCGAGCCCTGTCCGGCCGAGCCCGCCGCGATCTCGCCGACCACCGCGCCGATCAGCGCCAGCCCGCCGGCAATGCGCAGGCCGCCAAGGAAATAGGGCAAAGCGGTCGGCAGCTTGAGCTGGGTCAGCGTCTGCCAGGCATTGGCGCCGGACAGCGCGAACAGGTCGCGCAGATTGGGGTCGACCGAGTTCAGCCCCAGCGTGGTGTTGGCGAGAATGGGGAAGAAGGCGACGATGAAGGCGCACACCAGCACGGCGGTGCCGGTGTCGAGATAGATCAGCATCAGCGGGGCCACCGCGATGATCGGCGTCACCTGCAGGATCACCGCGATGGGGAACAGCGAGAGTTCGACGATGCGCGCGCTGGCAAAGATCAGCGCCAGCCCGACGCCGCCCGCCACCGCGATGCCGAGCGCCAGCACCGTGGTGCGCAGCGTCACCAGCAGCGATTGCAGCAGCACGGCGCGGTCGTTCACCAGCGTCTCCAGCACCAGAGCAGGGCCGGGCAGTATGTAGGGCGGCAGATTGTTGAGGCGAACGATCAGCCCCCATGCCAGCACGAGCCCGGCCAGCACACAGAGCGGCAGCAGCCAGCGGAAAGGCGAATGCTCCATCACGCCCGCTCCATCCGCGCCCCTACGCTTCCATGGCGCGGGCGAGCGCCAGCGAGGTCTCGCGGCAGAGGCCGGCATATTCCGGCGAGGTGCGGAACGCCTCGTCGCGCGGCTGGTTCGGGTCGATGGCGAGTTCCGCCGAGACGCGGCCGGGCCGGGCGCGCAGCACCAGGACGCGGGTCGAGAGGAACACGGATTCGAACACCGAATGAGTGACGAACACCACGGTGCAGCCGAGCCGGCGCCACACCTCGAGCAGGTCGTTGTTCAGCTTGAAGCGGGTGATCTCGTCGAGCGCGGCGAAGGGTTCGTCCATCAAGAGCAGGCGGGGCTTGGTGACCAGCGCGCGGGCGATGGAGACGCGCATCTTCATGCCGCCGGAAAGCTCGCGCGGATAGGCGTCGCGGAAGTCGCGGAGGCCGACCATGTCGAGCGCTTCCATGATGGCGGGTTCGGCTTTGCCCGCGCTGACGCCCTCCAGCTTGAGCGGCAGATGCACATTGCCGAACACGCTGGCCCACGGCATCAGCGTCGGCTCCTGGAACACGAAGCCGATGGAGCGCCGAGCGGGCTCGTTGCCGTTCCATTCGATCCGCCCGGATGTCGGCTCGGACAGGCCGGCGATGAGCCGCAGCGCGGTGGACTTGCCGCAGCCGGAAGGGCCGAGCAGCGACAGGAACTCACCCTGTCGGACCTCCATATCGAGGCCTTCCAGCGCGGTGACGGAATTGGCGAAGCGCTTGCCGACGCCCTCCAGCCGCAGCAGTGGGGCGGCGTCTTGCCGTGGCTCGATCGAATCGTCGGGCAAAGCGAGGGTCACGCCAGACGGCTCATTTGGGGCCCAGTTCCTTGCCGACGCCCTTGTTCACGAACTTCAGCGTGTAGGATTTGCCGTAGTCGATACCGGCCTTCACCACCTTGGCGCCGACCATCTTGTCGTAGAAGCTCTTGATCTTGGCGTCGGTCATGGCGCCGATGCCGAGCGTCTTGGTCTCCCCGGAATCGACGATGCCGTACTCCTTCATCTTGGCGATGGAGAAAGCGATCATCTCGTCGGTCATCTCGGGATTATCCTGCTTGATCAGCGCGTTGGCCTTGGCGTTGTCGCCATAGATGTAGTTGTACCAGCCGATGATCGAGGCGTCGACGAAGCGCTGCACGAGGTCCGGGTTCTTGTCGACCAGCTCGGTGCGGGTCTCGATGGTGGTGGCGTAGGTGTCGAAACCCTGGTCGGCCAGCAGGAACAGCTTCGGCTTGAAGCCGCCCTGCCTTTCCACCGCGTCCGGCTCGGAAGTGATGTAGCCCTGCATGGCGCTGTTCTTGTCGGCCAGGAACGGCGCGGCGTTGAAGGTGTAGGGCTTCACCTGGTTCTCGCTGAAGCCGAAATCCGCGACCAGCCACTGATAATAGCTCGCCAGGCCCTCCTTGGAGATGAACAGGGTACGGGTCTTCAAATCCTCGAACTTCTCGACATCCGGGTGCGCGATCAGCACCTGCGGGTCCTTCTGGAACATCGCGGCGACGATGACGGTCGGGATGCCCTCCACCACCGACGAGAACGCCTGCAGCATGTTGGCGCCCATGTAGAAGTCGATCTTGCCCACCGGGAGCAGCAGCCTGTTATTGGCCTGCGGGCCGCCGGGCACGATGGTCACATCCAGCCCGTACTTGGCGTAGGTGCCGTCGACCACGGCCTGGTAGAAGCCGCCATGCTCGGCCTGCGCCACCCAATTGGTGCCGAAAGTGACCTTCTCGGCGGCCGAGGCGGGCACGCCGAGGACGAGCGCGGCGAGTGGAGCGGGCGCAGGCGCAAACGCATCGATGTCTCCTCGGGAAGCACGCTGCCGGATCGTGCCGACACAATAGGCGAGCTTAATGCCGATGCACATATGCGAGCGCGTGCAGTGCACACGCTTGCGTGGGAAATTTCCCGCGCCTAGGCTCAAGGATGGCCCTTAATCCGCTCCTGCACCTTCTGCCGCCCTCGGTCCGCCGGCCTTTCGCGCGCTACAGCCACGCCGTCGAGGTGCCGGCCGGCGCCCGGCTGGTGCTGGTTTCCGGCCAGCTCGGCATCGATGCCGACGACAGCATTCCCGACAGCGCCGAGGCGCAGGCGGAATTGTGCTTCCGCGCCATCGCCGCCTGCCTCGAGGAGGCCGGTATGGGCGTCGCGGACGTGGTAAAGCTGAACGCCTATGTCACCGACCGCGCCCACATGGCCGGTTACATGGCTGCGCGCGACCGCTTCATCGCCGACCCGCCGCCGGCCTCGACGCTGATGATCGTGGCCGGATTCACACGCGAGGCCTTCAAGGTCGAGGTCGAGGCGCTGGCGGCGAAAGCCGATTGAGCCTGGAGCCTGTCGAGCCTAGAACAGCGCCCTTGTTTTCGGATTTCTGACGATGCCCCCCAAACGCTTCTGGACCGAACTCGCCTGGACGGATTTCGCCGCCGGCGATACTGAGAACTGGATCGCCGTGTCGAGCAGCACGGGCCTCATCTGCCGGTCGGCGTCGATGTGATGATCGGCGAGGGCTATCTGGCCGAGGTCGCCAAGCTGCTGCCGGCGGACATCCCGGCTGTGTTCCTGCCGATGCAGGCGATCGGCAAGTCCAACGAGCACATCCATTTCCCCGGTACGCTGACGATGTCGGCCGAGACGGTGATCCGCGCCTGGACCGAGATCGGCGAGAGCGTGCACCGCGCCGGCGTGCGCAAGCTGGTGATTGTCAATTCGCACGGCGGCAACGTGCCGATCCTCGACATCGTGGCGCGCGACCTGCGCGCCCGGCTCGGCATGCTGGCCGTCACCGTGTCGTGGCATCGCTTCGGCTATCCCGGCGGGCTGTTCTCGGCACAGGAACGCCAGCACGGCATCCACGCCGGCGGGGTCGAAACCTCGCTGATGATGGCGTTCCGCCCCGATACGGTGCGCACCGGGGAGGTGCGCGACTTTCCGCCGGTGACGCTGTCCATGGAGCAGGAATTCGCCTTCCTGCGCGCCGGTTCGCCGGCCGGCTTCGGCTGGATGGCGCAGGATATCCAGGAGAGCGGCGCGATGGGCGACGCCTCGCAGGCTAGCCTCGAGAAGGGCGAGACCTGCGCGCTGTTCGGGGCGCGGGCGTTCGTCGAACTGCTGGGTGATGTGAACCGCTTCGAGCTGTCGCGCCTATCCGCCGGCCCGCTCGGCGGAGGAGCGCAATGATGGAAATGCCGCCTTTGACGCAGGCCCCGCTACAGGACCGTCGCCTCGATCTGGACGAGGCGCGGGACTATGCCGCCAGGGTGCTTGAGACCTTCGGCACCAGCGCTGAGAACGCCCGCATCACCGCGCAGGCGCTGGTGAGCGCGGAGGCCGATGGCCTCGGCACCCATGGGCTGGCGCGCCTGCCGAGCTATGCCGCCATGGTGGCGTCCGGCAAGATCGACGGCCACGCCGTCCCAAAGGCCCGGCAGGTCTCGTCCGCCATGCTGGCGGTAGATGCCGGCAACGGCTTTGCCTATCCCGCCATCGAGTTCGCGCTGCCGCAGATCGAGGCGATCGCGCGCGAGGCCGGCATCGGCATGCTGGCGATCCGCCGCTCCAGCCATTTCGGCGTCGCCGGCCAGCCGGTGGAGCGCCTCGCGACACGTGGTCTGGTGGCGCTGGCCTTCTCCAACGCCTCGGCCTCCATCGCGCCCTGGGGCGGCAAGAAGGCGCTGTTCGGCACCAACCCGATGGCGTTCGCCACGCCCCTGAAGGGACGCCCGCCGGCGGTGGTCGATCTGTCGGTTGCCAAGGTCGCGCGCGGAAACGTGCTGGCGGCGGTGCAGCGCGGCGAAGCCATTCCCGAGGGCTGGGCGCTCGACACCGAGGGACGCCCGACGACCGACGCCAAGGCCGGGCTCGCCGGCACCATGGTGCCGATGGGCGAGGCCAAGGGCACGGCGCTCGCCTTCATCATCGAGATGATGGCGGCGGGGCTGACGGCTTCGACCTTCGCGTTCGACGCGCCGAGCTTCTTCGACGGCGAGGGTCCGCCGGCGGCGGTCGGCCATGTGGTGATCGCCATCGATCCCGGCCGCATGGCGGGCGATGCCTATCTCGACCACCTCGAGCGCATGGCGAGCATGATCGAGAACGAGCCGGGCGCGCGGCTTCCGGGCAAGCGGCGGCTGGTCAACCGCGAGCGGGCGTCACGCGAGGGCGTTGTGCTGACCGCTGCGCTGCAAAAGGCGCTGGCCGGCATCGGCTTCCACGGCTGAAAAGACCACGGATAAAGCAAAAGGCCCGGGACATGCCCGGGCCTTTGAATTCTTAAGCGGGCAGCCGCTCACTTGTAGGCGGCGATCGCCTTGATGATCAGATCGCGGGCGCGATCCGGGCTCGACCAACCCTTGATCTGAACCGACTTGCCCTTCTCCAGATCCTTGTAGCGGGTGAAGAAGTGCTCGATCTGCTCGGTGATGAGCGGGGGCAGGTCCGAATAGGTCTTCACATTGGAGTAGATCGGGTAGACCGAGTCCACCGGCACGGCGAGGATCTTCTCGTCGAAACCCTTCTCGTCGGCCATTTCCAGCACGCCCACGGCGCGGCAGGTGACGACGCAGCCCGGCACCAGCGGGAACGGGGTGATGACCATGATGTCGAGCGGGTCGCCATCGTCGCCGAGCGTGTTCGGGATGAAGCCGTAATTGGCCGGGTAGAACATCGGCGTGTGCAGGAAACGATCGACGAACAGTGCGCCGGAAGCCTTGTCCAGCTCATACTTGATCGGCGCGCCGCCGGCCGAAATCTCGATGACGGCATGAACCTCGTCAGGCGGATTCGGGCCGACCGAGATGCGTGTAATGTCCATGAACGGGCTCCAGATCGAACAAGCCGGGCGGGGCCGGCGAGGAAAAGCGCTTCCTAATAGGGCGGCACGCACGCGCCGTCGAGACGTTGCGGGGCGTCAATTAGGCGAAACCGACGCTGGGTAAGGGGTCGACGACGCAATGATATAATGTATCAATCGACTGGACGGCTCGAATTGATATGTTATATCATCGCGGAAATCGGAGATCGCGATGCCGTCCGCTGTCCATTCTCAAGACCATTCCCACAACCATTCTCACGGGCACGCCCACCGGCATCCGCCGGCGAGGCCGACGCTGTCACTGCTGCGGCTATCGGTCTGGCAGCGGCTCGCCATCGCTCTGCCGCTCGCAGTTCTGCTATGGGCCGGCACGCTGTGGGTGATCGCGGGGAGCGCGCCATGAGCGTCCTGGCGTTCCGCGACCTGACGCTCGGCTATGACCGGCACCCGGCGGTTCACCATCTCGACGGCGACGTCGCGGACGGCGCGCTGCTGGCGGTGTGCGGGCCGAACGGAGCCGGCAAGTCGACTCTGCTGAAAGGCATTGCCGGCGTGCTGAAGCCGCTCTCGGGCAGCATCCGCCGCAGTGGTCTGCCGGCGCGCGATGTCGCCTACCTGCCGCAGGCGGCGGAAGTCGACCGCAGCTTTCCCGTCGACGTCTATGATCTGGTGGCCATGGGGTTGTGGCGCCGCACCGGCCTGTTCGGCGGCATCAGCCGGGCGGATCGCACCCGCATCGAGGATGCGATCGCCGCCGTCGGCCTTTCCGGCTTCGAGGCACGACCCATTGGCACGCTGTCCGGCGGGCAGATGCAGCGCACGCTGTTCGCGCGGCTGCTGCTGCAGGACGCACGGCTGATCCTGCTGGACGAGCCCTTCACCGCGCTGGATTCCGGCACCGTTGCCGATCTGATCGCGCTTGTGGAGCGCTGGAACGGCGAGGGCCGCACGGTACTGGCAGTGTTGCACGATATTGCACTTGTACAGGCTCACTTCCCGCAGACGCTGCTGCTGGCGCGCTCGCCGGTCGCATGGGGCGATACATCCGAGGTGCTGACCCCGGCCAATCTCTCCCGTGCCCGCCACATGTGCGAAGCGTGGGATGACGCGGCGCATGCTTGCGCTCCTTTGAGGGCTGCCTGATGTACGATTTCCTCATCGGCCCGTTCGCCGAATTCGATTTCATGCGCCGTGCCCTGATCGGCGTTCTCGCGCTCGGCGTCGGGGCTGGGCCGGTCGGCGTGCTAATGATGTTGCGCCGCATGAGCCTTGCCGGCGACGCCATGGCGCACGCCATTCTCCCCGGCGCGGCGGTCGGCTTCCTTGCCGCCGGGCTGAACCTGTTCGCCATGACCATTGGCGGGCTGGTGGCGGGCTTCGCGGTGGCGCTTGGCGCCGGTGCGGTGGCCCGCGCGACGGAGATGAAGGAGGATGCCGCGCTCGCGGCTTTCTATCTCATCTCGCTGGCGCTCGGTGTGCTGCTGGTGTCGCTGCGCGGCTCCAATGTAGATCTGCTGCATGTGCTGTTCGGCACCGTGCTGGCGCTGGACGATGCGACGCTGCTGCTGATCGTCGCCATCTCCTCCTTCACGCTGATCGTGCTGGCGGCGCTGTGGCGGCCCATGGTGCTGGAGAGCGTCGATCCCGGCTTCCTGCGCTCGGTCAGCCGGGCGGGGGCGCCTTCGCACCTCGCCTTCCTCGCGCTCGTCGTGCTGAATCTCGTCGGCGGCTTCCATGCGCTCGGCACGCTTTTGGCCGTGGGCCTGATGATGCTGCCGGCCGCCACCGCCCGTTTCTGGGCGCGCGATCTCACGGCCATGGTCGCGATCTCGGTGCTGGTGGCCTGCGCCTCCGGCGTGATCGGCCTCCTGGTTTCCTACCATACCGGCGTGCCCTCGGGCCCCGCCATCATCCTCGTCGCCGGCGGTGCCTATGCGCTGTCCGTCCTCATCGGGCCGGTCGGGGGGCTGCTGCTGCGCCTCGCGCCGCGCCGTCATCTCGAAGCCTAGGAGAAACCTCCATGCTCAACCGCCGCTCCCTGATCGCCGCTGCGTTCGCGCTCGTTGCCCCCGCGAGTGCGCAAGACAATGCCGCCAAGCTGCCCGTCGTCGCTTCTTTCTCGATCCTCGGCGACTTCGCCAGGCAAGTCGGCGGCGATCGCGTGAATGTCACCACGCTGGTCGGCCCCAATGGCGACGCCCATGTGTTCCAGCCGGCCCCCGCCGATGCCAAGAAGCTGGCCGCCGCCAAGGTGGTCTTCGTCAATGGCCTCGGTTTTGAGGGCTGGATCGACCGGCTGGTGAAGGCTTCCGGCACCAAGGCCGAACTCGTCGTCGCCACGTCAGGCGTTGCGCCGCGCCAGATGGAAGAGGAAGAGGGGCACGATGCGCATGATGCCAAACAGGCCCATGACCATGGCGAGACCGACCCGCACGCCTGGCAGTCGATCGCCAACGCCAAGATCTACGTTGCCAATGTCCGCGACGGCCTGATCGTCGCCGACCCCGCGGGCAAGGCGACCTATGAGGCGAACGCTGCCGCCTACCTCGCCAAGCTCGACGCGCTGGATGCGCGGGTGAAGGAGGCGGTGGCTGCGATTCCGGAAGCCAACCGCCGCATCATCACCTCGCATGATGCGTTCGGTTATTTCGGCGCCGCCTACGGCATCGAATTCATCGCGCCGCAGGGCGTCTCCACCGAGGCCGAGGCGTCGGCCAAGGACGTTGCCAAGATGATCCGGCAGATCAAGGCCGAGAAGATCCCTGCGGTGTTCGTCGAGAACATCTCGGACGCGCGGCTGGTCAAGCGCATCGCCTCGGAAACCGGCGCCAAGATCGGCGGCACGCTTTATTCCGACGCGCTGTCCGATGACAAAGGCCCGGCGAGCACCTACATCGACATGATACAAAATAACATCCGCGAGCTCTCCTCGGCGCTGTCGAGCTGAGCGGTTCGCGGGAGTGCTCCCTCTCCCCGGCGGGGAGAGGGACAGTAGAGCGCTCCCCGGGATGACAGATGGATTTGGAGTGGACCATGGCCGAAGCCAAGTCGAACGAGAATATCGCGACCAAGATTCCCGTCACCGTGCTCACCGGCTATCTCGGGGCCGGCAAGACGACGCTGCTCAACCGCATCCTCTCCGAGCCGCACGGCAAGAAATACGCCGTCGTCGTCAATGAGTTCGGCGAGATCGGCATCGACAACGACCTCGTGGTCGGCGCCGATGAGGAAGTGTTCGAGATGAACAATGGCTGCATCTGCTGCACCGTGCGCGGCGACCTGATCCGCATCATCGACGGGCTGCTGAAGCGCAAGGACCAGTTCGACGGCATCATCGTCGAGACCACAGGCCTCGCCGATCCCGCGCCCGTCGCGCAGACCTTTTTTGTCGACGAGACCGTCGGCGCCAAGACCTCGCTCGACGCCGTTGTCACCGTGGCCGACGCCAAATGGCTGAAGGACCGCCTGAAGGACGCGCCCGAGGCCAAGAACCAGATCGCGTTCGCCGACGTCATCCTGCTCAACAAGACCGACCTCGTCTCCGAGACCGAGCTCAGGGATGTCGAGATGCGTATCCGGGCGATCAACCCGTTCGCGCGCATCCACCGCACGCAGAATTCCAACATCGCCATCGACAAGGTGCTGGGGCAAGGCGCGTTCGACCTCGACCGCATCGAGGCCATCGACCCGGACTTCCTCAAAGGCGGCCACAAGCATTTTCACGACGAGGACATGAAGTCGGTCTCGTTCGCCAGCGACAAGCCGCTCGATCCCGACAAGTTCTTCCCGTGGATCCAGGAACTGACCCAGCGCGAGGGGCCGAACATTTTGCGCTCCAAGGGCATTCTCGCCTTCAAGGACGACCCGGACCGCTTCGTGTTCCAGGGCGTGCACATGATCCTCGACGGCGACCACCAGCGCCCCTGGAAGACGGATGAGGCCAAGACCAGCCGCATCGTCTTCATCGGCCGCCAGCTCGACGGCATGAACCTCGAAGAGGGTTTTCGCGCCTGCGTGGCGTAAGGTGAGGCGTGACGCGGCGCGCGAATTGAGTTAACCCGGCGTCGTATCCTTTGACGCCGAAAGACCCATGGCCGCTCCCTCTCCGATGCCCTCCTCCATCACCTCCAAGCTGCGCACGCTGGTCCTCGGTGGCGAGGTCGCGGGCGTGCGCTTCCTCGGCACCACCGCGGTCTTCGCGCTGAGCGAAGGAGCCCTCGTGCTGGCCGGCGAGGAGACGACGCGCATCGAGGGGCACAAGGGGGCGATCCTGTCGGTTTCCGGCGATGCGCGCCGTGTGCTGACCGGCGGCGATGATGGCCGCGTGGTTGCCACCACCGGCGATGGCGCGATGACCACCGTGTTCGAGCAGCGCGGGCGCTGGATCGATCAGGTGGCGGCGGGGCCGGACGGCGCGGTCGCCTTCTCTGCGGCCAAGACCGCCTATTTCCAGCCGGCGAAGGGCGAGGCGAAGAAGCTCGAATTGCCTTCCACGGTTGGCGGGCTCGCCTTCGCGCCCAAGGGCACGCGGCTGGCGGTGGCGCATTATGGTGGTGCCACGCTGTGGTTCCCCAATGCGGTCGCTAAGCCAGAAGTTCTGGAATGGAAGGGCTCGCATCGCGGCGTGCTGTGGCACCCGGAGGCGCGCTTCGTCGTTTCCACCATGCAGGAGCCGGCGCTGCATGGCTGGCGCCTTCCGGACGGCGCCCACATGCGCATGACCGGTTACCCCACCCGCGTGCGCTCGATGGAGTTCACCGCGGGCGGCAAGTTCCTCGCCACCTCCGGCTCGACCGAGGTGATCCTGTGGCCGTTCGGCTCCAAGGACGGCCCGATGGGCAAGCAGCCGACCATGCTGGCGCCGCGCGACGTGCGGGTCTCCTGCGTCGCCGCCCACCCCAAGGATGAGGTGATCGCGGTCGGCTTCGAGGATGGCATGGTGATGATGGTGCGGATGTCCGACGGCGCGGAAATCCTGTGCCGCGCGCCCGGCGCCAGCGCGGTGACGGCGATGGGCTGGCGGGCGGATGGCGGTGCGCTCGCCATCGGCACCGAGGACGGCAAGGCCGGCCTTCTGGTGCTCTGACGCCTGCGGAGCTTTAGGCCTCGCCAAATATATCAATAGGTTAGTCGGCTGACCGACGGTCGACTGTGGCCATGCGGCCACGTCTGCACCTGGGTAATTCCCGCTACGGCATTAAGCGGTGTGGGAGTGGTGTTCCGTCACCTCACTGTCATTTGGGATCGATAGCGGAGGGTCCATCAAAGTCTGGGGATCGTCCAAATGCATCGTCTCTTTTCCTCGGCGAGCGGCACGGCTCTGCTTGCCGCCAGCGCCCTCCTGTTCGCGCCGCTGCCCGCCCTTGCCGATTCATTCACGGTTCCCACCGGCACCACCACGACCAGCCAGCAGACCGTCACCGGCAGCGACACCGGCCTGATCGAGGCCGGCGGTACGCTGGATGTGAATTCGAGTGCGATCATTTGGGACGGCGCTGCGAGCGCTCCGGGCATCGTCATCACCAATGACGGCGCCATCATCTCCGGCTCACGCGCCATCGATACCGATGGTGCGCTGAGCGGCTCGTTCACGCTGCTGAACAATGGCAGCATCACCTCCGAAAACGACAACTTCCGCCTCGACGACGAGTTCGACGGCGGCAATCTGCTGGTCGTCAATACGGGCAGCATCCTTTCCGAGGAAGGCCAGGTCTTCGATTTCAACGGCGCCAATTCTGCGAACGCCACGGTGGTGATCCAGAATACCGGCACCATCACCGCCGAGGAGAACGACGCCATCCGGCTCGGCGGCGGCACCATCGAGATCATCAATTCCGGCACCATCGAGACCCTGAGCGGCGAAGACCGCGCGCTGAAGTTCGACGACGAGGCGAACATCGAGACGCTGCAGTCCTTCACGCTGGTGAACGAAGCCGGCGGCCGGATTATCGGCGGCGACGACGGCTTCAAGTTCGCGGCCGATTCGGACACGTCGAGTGCCGTCATCAGCATCACCAATTACGGCCTGATCGACGGCGGCGTTGGCCAGGCGCTCGACTTCGCCGACCTGACCTCGCCGGACAATCAGATCACCATCACCAATTACGGCACCATGCAGTCGTCGGAAGCCGATGGCATGCGCCCGGGCGCCGGCGCCACGGTGATCAATTACGGCCTGATCCAGTCCACCGACCTCACCAGCGACGGCGACGGCATCGACTTCCAGGATTTTGGCGGCACCGTCATCAACAAGACCGGCGGCGAAATCCTCGCCGCCAAGCACGGCATCACCGGCGACGGCGCGGTGGATGTGACCAACGAGGCCGGCGCCTCGATCGTCGGCCAGAACGGCTCGGGCATTAACATCGACAGCTCCGGGGACGTTGTCGTCACCGTCACCAATTACGGCACCATCAGCGGCCAGGTCACCGGCCTGCTCGACGACGACGGCGCGGCTGACGGCGTTCCGGACGGTGACGGTGATGGCGTCGATGTCGACGGCCAGCTCATCCTGAACAATTATGGCCTGATCCAGGGCACCGGCGCCACCGGCACCAAGGATGGCGACCTGAACACCGCGGACGGCATCGCGGCTGGCGGCGGGCTCATCTACAACCACGCCGGCGGCGTGATCCAAGCCTATGACAACTACGACAATGTCGGCGTCGACGATGTCGGCCGCGCCATCCTGATCGACGACAGCTCGCAGGGCCCGGCGCCCTTCGCCACCACGCTGATCAATGAGGGCACCATCACCTCCGACGGCGTCGCGGTGACCTTCATCGGCGCCAACAACGACACCATCCAGAACTCCGGCCTGATCGAGAGCGGCAACGCCAAGGCCGTCGACATGGGCGATGGCGACGACCTCTACATCTACCTGCCGACCGGCCAGGTGGTCGGTTACGTCACCGGCGGCGACGGCACCGACACGTTCGAGCTGAGCGGCACCGGAAGTTTCGACCTTGGCCAGCTTGGCAATGCTGCGACCTATCGCGACTTCGAGACCCTGTTGGTGGGCGAAGGCTCGGACTACACCGCGACCGGCACCAGCAGCTTCGCCGGCGAGATCGTGGTGGACGGCCAGTTCGTGCTCAACGGCTCGCTCGCTTCGGCCGGTATCGCCATCGAGGACGGCGCGACCCTGAGCGGCAACTCGACCTTCGGCACGCTCACCGTCGGCAATGGCGGGACGGTGGCGCCGGGCAACTCGATCGGCACCATCACCGTCACCGGCACGGTCAGCTTCGCGGCAGGCTCGACCTACGAGGTCGAGATCGACCAGAACAGCTCGGACCAGATCATCGCCGGCACCTCGGACATCAATGGCGGCACGGTCGTGGTGTCGGTCCTTGGCCCGGTCACCGCCGGCACGGTCTACACCATCATCGACGCCGAGACGACGACGTCGCCGACCGGCCAGTTCGACACGCTGGTCGCGCCGGACTTCCTGTTCATTGACCCGACGCTCGGCCGTGACGGTGCCGATGTAACCCTCACGCTGGCGCGCAACAACGTCACCTTCGCATCACTTGCCACCACCGCGAACCAGACGGCGGTTGCCAATGCCATCGACGCCGCCGGCGGCGGCACGCTGTATGACGACCTCGTCGCGGCCACCCCGGGCGAGCAGGCTTCGATCGCGGCGGGTTACGACCTGCTCTCGGGCGAGGTCCACGCCTCGCTCGGCAACACGCTGTTCAACCAGACCACGCTGGTAGCGGACACGCTGATCAGTCGCCTGCGTCAGGTCTCTGCTGGCGGCTCGCCCGAAATGGCGGCGCTGGCTTCCGGCGGCCCGGTCACAGCCTATGCCGCCAAGGCCAAGCAGCCCGCCAGCCCGATCGTGGTGAAGGCGCCGCCACTGGAGCCGGTCGGCCCGGTCTACACCGCCTGGGCCCAGGGCTTCGGCCAGTGGAACAAGGCTGACGGCAATGGCAATGCGGGGCAAGTCGACGGCTCGCTCGGCGGCTTCCTCGCCGGTGGCGACGTGACCTCCAACAATGTCACCTTCGGCCTCGCCGCC
>LNAP01000476.1_pt1 | contig 44718 bp, 41 predicted proteins | sample 602601 | NCBI WGS metagenome assembly LNAP01 (sample SAMN02440304, study PRJNA202911) | soil metagenome | biome: Subtropical and temperate rainforests or woodlands; isolation source: soil samples (1 kg each in a 20% v/v slurry with milli Q water) were... ...
CCTGCGCCACGGCATTGCCTACCTGAGCGAAGACCGCAAGGCCGCCGGCCTGTTTCTGGACATGCCGATCGAACAGAATGTGTCCTCCATGGCGCTGAGCCGCATCAGTTCGCGCTTCGGCCTGCTCAAGCGCGCGACGGAACGCAGTCTGGCCGTCGAGCTGGGCGCAAGGCTCAAGCTCAAATCCGACGGCGTGGCCATCGACGCCAGCTGCCTGTCGGGCGGCAACCAGCAAAAGGTGGCCATCGCCAAACTGCTGGCCACCCGCCCCTCGGTGCTGCTGATGGACGAACCCACGCGCGGCGTGGACGTCGGCGCCAAGTCCGAGATCCATCACCTCCTGCGCGACCTGGCCAACCAGGGCGTGGGCGTGGTGGTGATCTCGTCCGAGCTGCCCGAGATCATCGGCCTGTGCGATCGGGCCCTGGTCATACGCAATGGCAGGCTCGCCGGAGAACTGGCGGCAGGCGAGATGACGGAAGAAAAACTGCTGCGGCTGGCTTCGGGCCTGTCCGCCCAGGAGGCGACATGATGAGCGACCTGAAATCCCACTCCGCGGCGCAAGCGGTCCTGACGCCTTCCGCTGCCGGCCTGCCGCCTGGCCCCCGCCTGGGGCGGCGGCTGGGCAGCTTCCGCGAAGCGGGGCTGCTGCTGATCATCGCCGCGCTGTGCGTCGTGATGAGCTTCGCGTCGCCGCATTTCCTGACCTGGGAAAACGTGCGCGCCATGCTGCTGTCGTTTTCCATCGAAGGCATCGTGGTGGTCGGCATGACCATCCTGGTCATTGTCGGTGGCATCGACTTGTCGGTGGGATCGGTGGTCTGCCTGGCCATGGTCATTACCGGCAAGCTCTTCCTGATGGGGCTGGACCCATGGACCGCCAGCCTGGCTGCGATCGCCGTGTGCGCGATGGTGGGCGCGCTCATCGGCGGCTGCGTCACCCGCATTGGTCTCAGCCATTTCATCGCGTCGCTGGCCTTCATGGTGATCGTGCGCGGCCTGTGCCTGGCGCTCACCCAAGGCACGCCGCAATCGTTGTTCTCGCTGCCGCCGCAATTCAAGTTCATCGGCCAGGGATCCATCGGCGGCATTCCCGCCGTCATCCTGATCTTCGCCGCCATCGTCATCGTCAGCGACTTCGCGTTGCGGCGCGCCGCCCTGTTGCGCAAGGTGTTCTACACCGGCAGCAATGAAAAGGCCGCGCTCTATGCCGGCATCCGCACCGGCCGCGTGAAGTTCTGGGTCACCGTGCTGTGCTCGACCCTGGCCGGGGTTGCCGGCGTGGTCTACACGGCCCGCTTCGGCGCTGCCACGCCCAACTTCGGCGTGGGCATGGAGCTCAACGTCATCGCGGCGGTGGTGATCGGCGGCGCCAGCCTCAAGGGCGGTTCTGGCACCGTGCTGGGCGCGGTGCTGGGCCTGGCCCTGTTGTCGGTCGTCACCAGCTCGCTCATCCTGCTGGACGTGTCGCCCTACTGGCAAGACGTCGTCAAGGGGCTGATCCTGCTGGCCGCCGTCACCGTTGACCATCTCATGAACGTCAGAAAGGTTTCCCGATGAAGACTACAACACTGGGCGCGTCCGGCATCGCCTGCGAATCCGTCGGCCTGGGCACCTGGGCCATGGGCGGCTGGATGTGGGGGGGCGCGGACGACGCGGCCGCCATTGCCGCCATCCAGGCATCCCTCGACGCGGGCGTGCGGCTCATCGACACCGCACCCGCCTATGGCCTGGGGCACGCCGAAAGCCTGGTCGGCCAGGCGCTCAAGGGGCGCCGCCAGCAGGCGGTCATCGCCACCAAATGCGGACTGGTCTGGCACACGCGCCAAGGCGAGCATTTCTTCGATGAGGACGGCCAGGCCGTGCATCGCCACCTGGGCCGCGCCTCCATCTTCCATGAAGTGGAACAAAGCCTCGCGCGCCTGCAGACGGATTACATCGACCTCTACATCACCCACTGGCAAGACGCCGGCACGCCCGTCGCCGAGACCATGGACGCCCTGCTGGATCTGAAGCGGCAAGGAAAGATCCGCGCCATCGGCGTCAGCAACGTGGATTCCGGCACTCTCGCCGAGTACCTGCGCCACGGTCCGGTCGACGCCATCCAGGAACGCTACAGCCTGATCGACCGCGAGATCGAATCCACGCTGATGCCGCTGTGCCGCAACCACAACGTCGGCATCCTCGGGTATTCCTCGCTGGCGCTCGGCCTGCTGGCCGGCTCCATCGATCCTGGCCGCCGCTTTACCGGCGACGACCAGCGTGCCGGCAACCCCCGCTTCAGCGTCGCCAACCGCGGCCGGCTGCAAGGTTTCTTCGCGGAACTGGAGCCCCTGCGCCAGAGGCTGGGCTGCTCGGCTTCGCAGCTGATGATCGCCTGGACCACGCGGCCGGGCGGCGTGACCGTGGCGTTATGCGGCGCACGCACGCCGCAGCAGGCCACGCAGAACGCCGGCGCCGCCGCGCTGGAGCTCTCGCCTGAAGACCTGGCCGTCATCGACCAGGCGGTCGAGCGCCACCTGCAAACATTGGATTGAACAAGGAGTCCCCATGCTGCACAGAAAAGAAGCGCGCCTGAACCGGCTGCTGACCAACGGCCGTTGCCTGGACATCGCGGTCGACCACGGCGTCTGCAATGAACCCAGCTTCCTGTCCGGGCTGGAGGACATGCCGGCCGTGATGGAACAACTGGCGGCGGCGCGCCCCGACGCCATCCAGCTGAACTACGGCCAGGCCGACCTGCTCCAACAGCGCCCCGGCCGGGACAAGCCCGCGCTGGTCATGCGCCTGGACATGGGCAATCCCTACAACGCCACCACCCATCGCGTCATGTGGGCCGTGCTGCAGAACGAGCAGGATCCGGTGCTGCCCGCTGTCCAGATGGACGCGGCCTGCGTGGTGGTCAACCTGTTCATGCTGCCGGACGAACCCGATTTGTTCCGCCAGTGCGTCGCCAACATCGCCCGCGTGCGCGCGGACTGCGATCGCTACGGCATGCCGCTGATGATCGAACCCCTGGTCATGGCGCCGCACTCCGCGCGCGGCGGTTATATGGTCGATGGCGACTCCGAGAAGATCGTCACCCTGGTGAGGCTGGCGCGCGAAATGGGCGCCGACATCGTCAAGGCCGACCCGACGACTGCCACGCGCGATTTCCATCGCGTGGTGCAGGCGGCGCGTTGCCCCGTGTTGGTACGCGGCGGCGGCCGGGAGGACTTGCGTCAGGTCTTTGAGCGGTCGCGCGAGTTGCTCGACGAGGGCGCCGTGGGGCTGGTATACGGCCGAAATGTTTACCAGCACGCCGATCCGTCGTCGGTAGTGCGGGCACTGATGGCCATGATCCATGACAACGCCAGCGCCAGTCAGGCTTGGGAGCTGTACGAGGCAGGCGGCCGATAGGGAGTGAGGCCAGACGCCCGCCTCCATGGCACCCAGGCCAGATCCTAATGGTCTTCCTTGGCATGGTTGATCGTGTACTTGGGAATGGCGACGGTAAGGTCTACTTCGGCCACGATGGCCTGACAGCTCAGGCGGGACTGGGCTTCCAGTCCCCAGGCCCGGTCGAGCAGATCGTCCTCGCTCTCATTGGCTTCGTTCAAGGATTCAAAACCCTTGCGCACGATGCAGTGGCAGGTCGTGCAGGCGCTGCTCATGTCGCAGGCATGTTCTATTTCAATGCCGTTGGCCAGCAAGGCCTCGCAGATCGTGGTGCCGACCCGCACCTCCAGCACGGCGCCTTCAGGCGCCAGTTCGGCATGCGGAAGAACGGTGATTTTGGGCATATCTGATTCCAGGTTCTCAGCAAGTTGGCGCGGGTTTCGCCGATCTGCCGCTGCGAACGCGCCGCTGCACCGCGCCGCTGCGTGCGGCGGGCTCCGGCTCTCTGTCGTCGGGCTGCTCAAGGGTATGCAGGATGGGGCAGTTGGACCGCTCGTCGCCCGCGCAGCAGCGGATCAGCGTCTTGAGCGTCTCGGCCATTTGCCGCATGCTTTCGATGCGCCGGTCCAGTTCGGCAAGGTGTTCCTGGGCTACGCGCTTGACGTCCGCGCTTTGGCGCGATTGGTCGTGCCACAGGCCCAGCAGATCCTTGGTTTCGGCCACTGAAAAGCCCAGATTGCGGGCGCGGCGGATGAAGTGGAGCCGGTGGATGTCGATCCGGTTGTAGGCGCGGTAGCCGGACGTGGTCCGCTGCGCCGCCGGTATCAGGCCGATCTGCTCGTAGTAGCGGATCATCTTTGCCGAGACCTTGGATGTCTTGGACGCTTCGCCGATGTTCATGGAAGTCTCCTTGCTCATGGGGAGGGGGGCATGAGGGAAGCCTGAGGCTTGCCAGCGTGGGAAGGTCAAGCGTGTCCGCTGCTGCGGGGCCTGGCGGGAGGTCGGGCTACTGTGGCGTAAAAAAGACGTCGGCGTGCACGTCCTGGACGTTCAGGCCGCGCTCGAATGCGAGCGCCAAGGCCGCCTCCACCATTGCCGGCGGGCCGGCGACATAGGCTTTCCAATGGTTGAGATCCGCCAGATCTTCTCCGACTGCTTGCGTGACGACGCCCGTCCGGTATTGCGCCGCCTGCGTTTCGGACAACACCGGCACAAAGCTCAGGTTGGCGTGGCGGCGCGCCAGTTCCTGGAAATGCTCGACGAAGTAAAGATCCCGTTCCATGCGCGCCCCGAAGTAGACGTGTATCGGCTGCCTCATGCCATGCGCGAGCGCGGTGTCGACGATTGAGTGGATGGGAGCCAATCCCGATCCGCCCGCGATGCAAAGCATCGGTCCGGAATGCTGTTCGCGCAGATGCGAGGACCCGAGAGGAGCGCGGAGCGCGACGCGTTCGCCTGGTTGCAGCGCGGTGTGGACATAGCCCGACGTGATTCCGCCTTGAACCCGGCGGATGTGGAATTCCAGTTCGGAATCGCCCGGCCTGTTGGCCATTGAGTAGCTGCGTGCCGGCGACTGCCCGAATGCGATGTCGGCATACTGCCCGGCGGCGAACGCCAAGGCGTCCGTTCCGTCTGGACGAATCCTGACGCGCCTGATGTCGTGCGTCAGTTCGTCCATGGCAACGACGGTCCCTTCCAGATGCTGGATGGGCGCAGCGGCCGCCTCGTCGTCGGCCCCGAGCCAGGCCACCGCCACATCGGTTTTTGGTACCGCGCGGCACGCCAGAATGAAGCCGCGGGCTTTTTCTTCTTCCGTCAACGCGTAGCGCGAGTGCGGCAGCATTTCCGCCTGGCCTTCGATCAGGCGGGATTTGCAGCTTCCGCAGCGGCCGGAGCGACAGCCGTGCGGATAAGCAACGCCATGCTGCAGAGCCGCCTCGAGTATGGTCTGTCCGTCCAGAAGCGGCAGCCGGGTTCGCGCCTGCCGGATATCCACTGTTTTCCCGCTCATGTCGTGGCTCCCTCGATGAGCGCAGCCGTCATCGCAGGCCCCATCGCGTGGGATTGATGTTCATCGTGAGAGCGGTTCTGCATGGTTGTTCCGAACACTTCAGGTTGATATGGGACGGCATCAGGATGCCCTCCGCTTTTCAGGCGGCGGCCCAAATCTATTCCTTCCAACGATTGCAAGGTCAATAGGTTGAAGCGCCTGCAAACGCAGGCTTGACCTTCCCGTTGTTGTAATGCCTAGCCTTGCCGAATTGCTGCAGAGAAGCTTCGGAAGGGCCGAAGCCCTGCTGCACAGAAGGGGCATGTCGATGCGTCGAAAATTCAGAATTGTTGCGGTGGCGGGAGCCATCGCCGCGGCCGGAACCATTGCGTTAGCGGCCGGCGAATCCTCCGGAGACGAAAGCAAGGCGGCGTCCTCATCGGGCGCCGTGGCCGCGCCGATGGCGCCACAGGTGCCGGTGGCCGAAGTGATCCAGCGCGTCATCTCGCCATCGACCGACTTCACCGGATATCTCTCGGCTCCGGAGACCGTTGAATTGCGGTCGCGCGTAAGCGGGGCGGTCGATGCCGTCAGCGTTCCGGAGGGCGGCCTGGTGCGCAAAGGGCAACAGCTGTTTCAGATCGATCCGCGGCCATTTCAGGTTGCGCTCGATACCGCCACGGCACAGCTGCGCCAGGCCGAGGCGCTGGCCAGCCAGGCCCAGGGCGACTTCGATCGTGCCCAGCGATTGGTGGCCACCGGCGCAGTTTCGCGCAAGACTTATGACGACGCGGTTTCCGCGCGCAACGCTCGCCAGGCGGAGATCCTGGTGGCCAAGGCGGCCGTCGCCGCGGCGCGGCTCGACCTGTCCTACGCACGCATCACCGCGCCGATTTCGGGGCGTGTCGACCGGGTTCTGGTGACCGAGGGCAATCTGGTCAACGGCGGTGCGGCGGGCGTGGCCAATCTGCTGACCACGATAGTGTCGATCGACCCCGTGCACGTGTACTTCGATATAGACGAAGCGACCTACCTCAATGCCGTGAGACAGGTCCGGCCCGACTCCAGCGGCGGAAAGCCTTCCCTGCCGGTAGCCGTGGCGCTGACGACGGAGCGGGACTTTCCTCATCAAGGCATGCTCGACTTCGTGGGCAACCAGATCGACCGGCGCACAGGCACGATCCGCGTCCGCGCCGTCGTGCCGAATCCCGACGGCCTGCTGGCTCCGGGCCTGTTCGCGCGCGCCAGGCTGGCGACGGGCGTTGAGCGCCCGGCCATTCTGGTCGATGACCTGGCGGTGGGCACGGACCAAGGGAAGAACTACGTCCTGGTCGTGGGCCAGGACAATCAGGCCCAGTACCGCGCGGTGGAGCTGGGTCAGATGACGGATGGACTGCGCATCATCAATAGCGGCTTGCAGGCCGGAGAGAAGATCATCATCAAGGGTCTGGTGCGTCCCGGCATGACCGTCGCGCCTCGACTGGTGCCCATGCAACAGGTAGCCGTCGCAGCTCGGAAGGCGGGCAATGCGGCCGGCGCCACCGCCTCCGGCTCCATGGAGACCCGCCAATGAAGTTTCCCCATTTCTTCATTGCCAGGCCGATCTTCGCCATCGTCCTGTCCCTGTTGATGCTGCTGGCGGGCGGCATCGCCTTCTGGCAGCTGCCGCTGAGCGAATACCCCGCCGTCACGCCGCCCACGGTGCAGGTGACCGCGAGCTATCCCGGCGCCAATCCGCAGGTGATCGCCGATACCGTCGCAGCCCCTTTGGAACAGGTGATCAACGGCGTCGAGGGCATGCTTTACATGAGTTCCCAGATGGCGGTCGACGGACAGATGGTGCTCACCATCGCGTTCAAGCAGGGGACGGACCCGGACATGGCGCAGATCCAGGTGCAGAACCGGGTCTCGCGCGCCTTGCCGCGCTTGCCGCAGGAGGTGCAGCGCATCGGGGTCGTGACGCAGAAGACCTCACCCGATGTGCTGATGGTGGTGCACCTCGTTTCGCCCGAAAAGCGTTACGACTCCCTCTACTTGTCGAACTTCGCCATTCGGCAGGTGCGCGACGAACTCGCGCGCCTGCCGGGCATCGGCGACGTCCTGGTCTGGGGCGCCGGCGAATACTCCATGCGCGTCTGGCTGGACCCCACCAGCGTTGCCGCGCGCGGCTTGACCGCCAGCGACGTGGTCGCGGCCCTGCGGGAGCAAAACGTGCAGGTCGCCGCGGGATCCGTGGGCCAGCAGCCGGATACCTCGGCCGCCTTCCAGGTGACCGTCAATACCTTGGGCCGCCTGACCAGTACGGAACAGTTCGGCGACATCGTGGTGAAGACCGGCGCCGATGGCCAGGTCACCCGGCTGCGCGACGTTGCCCGGGTGTCCTTGGGCGCCGATTCCTACACCCTGCGCAGCCTGCTGAATGGCGAGTCGGCGCCGGCCCTGCAGATCATCCAGAGTCCCGGCGCCAACGCCATCGACGTCTCCAATGCGGTCCGCGCCAAGATGCAGGAACTGCAGCAAAGCTTCCCGCAAGATGTGGAGTACCGGATTGCCTATGACCCCACCGTCTTCGTGCGCGCCTCGCTGCAATCCGTAGCGGTCACGCTGCTGGAGGCCATCCTACTGGTCGTCATCGTGGTGGTGCTGTTCCTGCAGACTTGGCGCGCCTCCATCATTCCCCTCGTGGCCGTGCCCGTGTCGCTGGTGGGCACCTTCGCGCTGATGCACATGTTCGGCTTTTCGCTCAACACCTTGTCGCTGTTCGGCCTGGTGCTATCGATCGGCATCGTGGTGGACGACGCCATCGTGGTGGTCGAGAACGTGGAGCGGCACATGGCCCTGGGAGAATCCCCGCGTCAGGCCGCGATCAAGGCCATGGATGAGGTCACGGGACCCATTATCGCGATCACCTCGGTGCTGGCGGCGGTCTTCATTCCTTCGGCGTTCCTTTCCGGCTTGCAGGGCGAGTTCTATCGCCAGTTCGCGCTGACCATCGCCATCTCGACCATACTCTCCGCCATTAATTCCCTCACCCTGTCGCCTGCGCTCGCGGCCATCCTGCTCAAGCCGCACCAAGACGCTGCCAAGGCCGACTGGTTGTCGCGCGTCATGGGCAGGGCGTTGGGCGGATTCTTCCGGCGCTTCAACTTCTTCTTCGACAGCGCCTCTCATGCGTATGTCGGCACCGTGCGCCGGGCGGTGCGCGGCAGCGCCATCGTGTTGCTGCTGTACGCGGGATTTGTCGGCCTGACCTGGCTGGGCTTCAACCAGGTGCCGAATGGATTCGTGCCGGCCCAGGACAAGTACTTCCTGGTGGGCATCGCCCAGCTGCCCAGCGGCGCGTCGCTCGACCGGACGGAGGCGGCCGTGAAGCAGATGTCCGAGATCGCACTGGCCGAACCCGGCGTGGAGAGCGTGGTTGCCTTTCCCGGACTTTCGGTCAACGGTCCGGTAAACGTGCCGAACTCGGCGCTGATGTTCGCCATGCTCAAACCCTTCGATGAGCGCCAGGACCCTTCGCTTTCCGCCAACGCCATCGCGGGAAAATTGATGGGCAAGTTCAGCCAGATTCCGGATGGGTTCCTGGGCATATTCCCGCCGCCTCCCGTGCCAGGCCTGGGGGCCATGGGTGGCTTCAAGCTGCAGATCGAGGACCGCGCCGGATTGGGGTTCGAGGCGCTGATGCAGGCGCAGGGCCAGATCATGGCCCAGGCCATGCAGGCTCCCGAACTGGCAAACATGCTGGCCAGTTTCCAGACCAACGCGCCGCAACTGCAAGTGGACGTCGATCGCGTGAAGGCCAAGTCCCTGGGAGTGTCGCTGACGGACGTGTTCGAGACCCTGCAAATCAATCTGGGATCACTCTACGTCAATGACTTCAACCGCTTCGGCCGCACCTACCGGGTCATGGCGCAGGCCGACGCGCCGTTCCGCATGCAGGCCGATGACATCGGCATGCTCAAAGTGCGGAACAACAGCGGCGAGATGATTCCGCTGAGCGCGTTTGTGACCCTGACACGCGGGTCCGGCCCGGACAGAGTCATCCGCCACAACGGCTTTCCGTCGGCGGATATCAGCGGCGGCCCCGCGCCGGGCTATTCCTCGGGGCAGGCGACCGATGCCATAGAGCGGATCGTCCGCGAGACCTTGCCGGAAGGGATGGCCTATGAATGGACGGACCTCGTCTACCAGGAAAAGCAGGCTGGCAATTCAGCGCTGTATATCTTTCCCCTGGCGGTGCTGCTGGCCTTCCTTATCCTCGCAGCCCAGTACAACAGCTGGTCGCTGCCCTTCGCAGTGCTGCTCATCGCACCCATGGCGTTGCTCTCGGCGATAGGAGGCGTCTGGCTATCCGGCGGGGACAACAACATCTTCACGCAGATCGGCTTCGTGGTGCTGGTGGGGCTGGCCGCCAAGAACGCCATCTTGATTGTGGAATTTGCCCGCACCAAGGAAGACGAAGGCGCCGATCCGCTGGCGGCGGTCCTGGAGGCGGCCCGTCTGCGCCTGCGGCCCATTCTGATGACTTCGTTCGCGTTCATTGCCGGTGTGGTGCCGTTGGTGCTCGCCACGGGCGCTGGCGCGGAGATGCGCCATGCCATGGGTATCGCCGTGTTTGCCGGCATGGTGGGCGTGACACTGTTCGGCCTGCTGCTCACGCCTGTGTTCTACGTCGTCGTGCGCAAGCTGGCGTTGCGCCGGGAAGCCCGCCAAGCCTTGGCCCGTTCGGGCGGCCAGCACGCATGATGGCCAGGAGGAATTTCGACATGACCTACCGTTTTACTCGCTCCCGGCACGGCAGCATGCTGGCGCCGCTCGTCCTTGCGGTCGCGTTGACCGGGTGTTCCTTGGCGCCGAAGTACGAACGCCCGGAAGCTCCCATCGACGCGAGCTATACGCCGGATGCCCTGGACGCGCAGCAACCGCCTGATGCGATGGCTGCCGCCGATATAGGATGGCGCGACTTTTTCCGTGACCCGCTATTGCAGCAATTGATAGAAATTTCGCTGCACAACAACCGGGATATGCGCCGGGCCGCGCTCAACGTCGAAGCCGCGCAGGCGCTGTACCGGATCCAGCGCGCCGCCATGCTGCCGAACCTGAGTGTTTCAGCCAGCGGCGCATCCGAGCGCATTCCAGGCGACCTTGGCGCCGCACAGGCCGGCCACGTCGCCAGACGCTACGACGTGGCCGGCGTGACGGCCGCCTGGGAACTGGATGTCTGGGGCCGCATCCGCAGCCTCAGCGACCAGGCCTTGGCCGCCTATCTGGCGCTGGAGGAAACCCGGGTCGCCACGCAGCTGAGCCTGGTTTCCGAAGTGGCTAATGCGTATCTCACGCTGCGCGCAGACCAGGAGCTGTTGCGCCTGACGGAAGATACCCTGGCTACGCAAAAGCGTTCATACGATCTGACGGCCGAGCTGGCCGCGGCCGGCCATTCGACGCAACTCGATCTGCGCTTGGCGGAGATTGCGTTGCGCAATGCGGAAGCCTACCGCTCCGCTTACACGCGGCAGGTGTCGCAGGACCGCAATGCTCTGGTGCTGTTGCTGGGGCAGCCGCTGACGCCCGCGCTGTCTCGTCAGCTGGACGAGGCGACAACGCTGCCCGACGGTATCGTTCCGACGGACTTGCCGACCGGGCTGCCATCCGACTTGCTCGTCCGCCGGCCTGACATCCGTGCGGCAGAGCAGTCGCTGCGTGGTGCAAACGCCAACATTGGCGCTGCGCGCGCCGCCTTTCTGCCCGCGATCAGCCTGACGGGTTCGGCGGGGTCCGCCAGCGCATCCCTGGATGGCTTGTTCGATTCCGGGTCGAGGGCCTGGACCTTCCTGCCGCAGCTCACGCTGCCCATCTTCCGGGGAGGCGCCTTGCTGGCCAATCTGGAAGTGGCGCATGTACAGAAGCGCCTTGAGGTCGCCAGCTACGAGAAGGCCATTCAGGTGGCGTTCCGTGAGGTCGCCGATGGACTGGCGGGCAAGCGCACGCTCGACGACCAGATCCGCTCGGAGCAGTTGGCCGTGGCGGCTAGCCGCAGCGCGTACGAGCTGGCGGAACTGCGCTTTCAGGAGGGCGTGGACGACTATCTCACCTTGCTCGAGGCCTATCGCTCGCTATACGGCGCACAGCAAATCCTGGTGCGGACACGCCTGACGCGCTTGAACAATTTGATCGGGCTTTACAAGGCGTTGGGAGGCGGGTGGTCGGAGCATACGGTGCGGTCGCCGGCGGGCGCATAAGCATCCGCCGGCTGCGTGAACCCCTGGGGGGCATCGCTAGTCCCCCGGGGTTTCACCCGCCGCCTTGACGCGGCGGCGGGGCTCGTCAGCGATGGTCCGGTGTTGATACCTGCTATACGACCTGCTTCCAGGCGCGCAACTTCGACAGCGCGTTGGCGTATGCCATGCACGTGTAGACCTGGAGCCGGCCACCCAGGGTTTCGGTGCCCCCTTCCGAGGGCGCGAAGAGGGCCGCTTCCGAAAGAAGCGCCACGCTGCTGACCACGCGCTCCTGTCCCAGCCTGGTCAGTTCATGCAGGTCGTGAAGACTGCGGCTGGCGAAATCGCGCCGGAATGGGTGAGCCAGGCGGCCGACTCTCTCCAGCATGGCCTCCCGACAGTAGTACGGAGCGCTGACGCCCCGCGGCCCGGCGGCGGCGAACTGCAGGATCATCGTGTTCCAAAGAATCATGTCGATCAATACGGTTGCGGCATCGATGGGCATGCGATGAGCAGGCCCCACCTCCGCCGTCTTGCGGTAAAGGCTTGCGCGTATGGTGGCCGCCTCTATGCGGAACTGTCTGTGCCGGTCGCGGATGTTGCGCAGGAGCTCTTGTCTGGACGCGGGCAGTTTCATCGGGATCTATCCTCCAAGTCGTCGAATATCGGGCCGTCGGATTGCGTCCGATGAGTCAGCCCGCCGCGGGCGCAGTGCCGGCCACAAAAGCGCGGGCATGCCGCGCTTCCGCTCGAGGCATGGCGAAAATCCTGAGGTTTTCCACCGTGGGAATGTCAAGGCCGTTTGAAATTCATGGGATACCCGCCGAAGCCCGCCAATAGGACTAAAATCCGCACACGTTTCGACCCGCGCCTGCTCCAGCGGCAGGTTCCTCACACGTCGCATCCCACCCTATTGCAGCCCGCCATCGGCCCGACTCCCGCCTCCACATCGCCAGGTTCGTCGTACGCGGCCCGCATCCGTCAGGTGCAGGTCGAGGCATTGCGCCGCAGCTTTCCGTTCGCGCTGACAGGGTCGCTGATCACAGGTTGTTTTTCTGCATTCGCCTTGTTCGGCGTACTGCCGCAGCAGGAGATCCTGCTGTGGCTGGGCGCTACGCTGGCAGTAGGCGCGCTGCGGTGGGCCTCCGTGATCGCCTATGACCGCCACCCCGCCGATCCGTCGGCGGCGCAGCGCTGGGTGCGCCGCATGTTGATCGGGAATCTTTGCTCCGGCATTCTGTGGGGGCTGCCCTTCGCCTACTGGACGTTCTTCGTTCCGCTGGAATACCAGCTGTTCTTCATTGTCATCCTGTTCGGGCTGGGCACGGGCGCCATCTATTCGAACTACATGCTGCTGCCGGTGATGTACGCGTTCGAGGTGCCGGCATTCGCGCCGATGTTCATCGCGCTGGCGGCGCAGCCATCGGCCATCCATCTGGCGCTGGTGACGGGCGGCCTGGCATATCTGGTGGCGACCCTGGCCTTCATCCATCGCATGAACCGCACCCATCTGGATGCGTTGCGGCTGGGCTATGAAAACCTGGCGCTGCTGGAACAGGTGCGCCAGGAAAAGACCGCCGCTGAACGCAGCGACCAGGAGAAGTCGCGCTTTCTGGCGGCGGCCAGCCACGACCTGCGCCAGCCCGTGCATGCGGTGAACCTGTTCCTGGGCCTGCTGGCCAACGAGCCCTTGTCCCGGCAGGGACGCTATCTGGTCGACAACATCACCAGTGCGCTGTCCGCGATGGGCCATCTGTTCGACGCCCTGCTGAATCTGTCGCGACTGGACGCTGGTGTCATCGAGCCTCGTTTCGAGACGTTCAGGATGCAGCCGCTGCTGGACCAGTTGAAGGCCGAGTATGCGCCGCAGGCCGGCGAGAAAGGGATACTGCTGCGCGTGCGTCCGTGCGCGGCCAGCGTGCGCTCGGACCCCGTGCTGCTGGAGCGCATGCTGCGCAACCTGATCAGCAACGCCATCGTGCACACCGAGAACGGCCGCGTGCTGATCGGTTGCCGCCGGGCCGGGGGCCGCTTGCGCATCGAGGTCTGGGACAACGGTCCGGGGATCCCGAAGTCCGAGCAGGAACGGGTCTTCTGGGAGTTCCATCAGTTAGCCAACCCCGAGCGCGACCGCTGCAAGGGGCTGGGCCTGGGTCTGGCCATCGTGCGCCGCACCGCCAGGCTGCTGGACCACGGATTGGCGCTGCGCTCGGAAGAGGGCCGCAGCACGGTGTTTACCGTGACGGTGCCGCTCTCGGATCCGGCCGCAGCCGGCCTGTCTGTCCTGGATGCTGGCGTGACGCTGCCCCAGACGCCTGTATACGAGGACAGCCTGCGCGGCAAGCTGGCGCTGCTGGTGGACGACGATGCCCAGAACCTCGCGGGTCTGTCCATGTTGTTCGAAAGCTGGGGTTGCCGCGTCATCGCCGCCACCAGCGGCAATGCGCTGTTCGAACGCGTGCTGCCGCTGGCCGAAACGCCTGCCCTGATCGTCACCGACTACCGGCTGCGCGAGCACGAGACCGGCATCCATGTGATCGAGAGGCTGCGCGAGGAATACAACGATCCCGATCTGCCCGCCTTGCTGGTCAGCGGTGATACCGATCCGGCACGGCTGACCGAGGCGGCAGCGCGCGGCGTGCCGCTGCTGCATAAGCCCGTGCAAGTCCAGGCCCTGCGCGAGCATGTGACGAGCCTGCTGCACGCCAGGAATGCAGCGCCCCTAACCGGAGATGCCGAATGACGGCAGTGTTATTGGTCGACGACCACGCCATGTTCCGCGAAGCGCTGGTCATGGCGCTGGGCCAGGCCGTGCCCGGCATGACGATCCATCCCGCGGCCAGCGGCCAGGAAGCGCTGGCGGCGCTGGAGCGGCATGCGGCGATCCAGCACGTCATCATGGATTTCTACCTGCCCGATATGGCCGGGGCGGATCTGCTCAAGCGCTTGCGCCAGCGCCGCGCGCAGCTGCGTATCCTGGTGCTGTCGGCCTCGCAGGATCCGGAGGATACGCGCCGGGCGATGGAGGCCGGCGCGCAAGGCTTTCTGAACAAGTCCGCCAGCTGCCAGGAACTGGCCGCTGCGCTGGAAGCGGTCAGCGTGGCGCCCGCGCCGCTGCATCGCGGCGCGTCCCTGGCCGCGCCATCCGCTGGCGCGCAGGACGACGCGGCGTTGTTGCGGGCGCTGACGCCCCGTCAGAGCGAGGTGTTGCGGCTCATGTGCGATGGACTGCGCAACAAGGAAATCTCGGAGCAATTGAACATGACCGAGAAGACCGTCAAGACGCATGTGTCGGCCATCCTGGGTACGCTGGGCGTGCTCAATCGTACGCAGGCGACGCTAGTGGCGCGGCGCGGCGGCGTGTTCGGGAAGCCGGTTTAGGCAGTTGCCCGCTGTCGCTGGCCAGCTTGCCGGCCACCAGCGAGATTTCGCGTCCGGCCGCCGCGATGGTGTCAGGGCGGTGCGCCACGATCACCCGCGTCATGTTGAGCCTGGCGATCGCGGTGTTGACGATCCGTTCGCGTTCGATATCCAGATGGCTGGTGGCCTCGTCCAGGAAAAGGATGGCGGGCTCTTTGTACAAGGCCCGCGCCAGCAGCACGCGCTGCTTCTGGCCGCCCGACAGCACCGTGCCCATGTCTCCCACCAGCGTGTTGTAGCCCATGGGCATGGCGCTGATGTCGTCGTGGATCGCGGCGATCTGGGCGCAACGGCTGGCGCGCTCGGGATCGTATTGCGGATCGAAGAAGCTGATGTTCTCGCCGATGGACCCGGCGAACAGGACGTCATCCTGCAGCACCGTGCCGGCGATGCGGCGCAGGGATGACGCGCCCGCTCCCCGCGCCGGGACGCCATCGATCAGCACTTCGCCATCGGTCGGCGCCAGGATGCCCAGCAGGATGTTGATCAAGGTGGTCTTGCCGCCGCCGGAAGGGCCCGTGATCGCGACCGATTCGCCAGGTTCGATCCTGAAGCTGATGCCGTCCAGCACGTACGGCTCTTGCGGTCCATAGCGGAAGCGCAGGTTGCGGACCTCGATCGCGGGCGAGCGCACTTGTGCTTCCTGTCCGCGCAGGATCTCGTCGACGGGCTCGGGAGTCTCGCGCACGATATCGGCCAGGCGCTCGCCTTGCAGCCGCAGCATCTTCACTTCCACCAGCTTGTCCAGCAGGGCTGCCACGCGCTGGTCGAACAAGGTCTTGTAGACAATGAAGGCCAGCAGCGCGCCCACGGTGAACTGGCCGTCCAGCACCAGCCTCGCGCCCAGCCAGAGTATCGCGATGGAAGACAGGCCGAACAGCAGGCCATTGAAGGTGCGGAAGAACAGCGTCCACTTCTGCACGCGCAGGTCGGCGTTGATCTCGTTCACCAGCAGCGACAGCCAGCGGGAGCGCCGGTCGTCCTGGTGCTGGAACAGCTTGATCGCTTTGACGCCGCGCACGGTTTCCAGGAAATGCGATTGCTCCTTGGCCGCGTGCACGATGTGTTCTTCAGTTGCGTAGTGCAGCGGCGCATAGCCGGACCACCGCGCCAGTCCATACAGCGCCATCGCGCCCACCGCGATCCACGCCAGGGGCGGGCTGTACAGGAACATCAGCACCAGCGTGATCAGCATGACCAGGCCGTCCAGCACCGCTTCCAGGAAGGACGTCGTCACGGTGCGCTGTATGGTGTCGATGGCGCCGAAGCGCGACACCACGTCGCCCAGGTGACGCTTTTCGAAATAGCCCACGGGCAGGCGCAACAGGTGCGTGAACACGTTGGTGCGCCATTGCAGGTTCAGCGTGGTGCCCATGACCATCAGCATCCAGCTGCGCGCCACCGAGGTCAGCTGTTTCATGATCATCAGCAGCCCGAAGGCCAGCGCCAGCGTGGTCAGCAGATCGCGGTCGCCGGTATTCAGGACATGGTCCACCACCCATTGCAGGAAGAACGGCTGGATCACGGTGAGGATTTCCAGCGCCAGCGCCAGCAGCAGCACTTGCGAGAACGCGCCGCCCAGGCCGGAAACGCGTCCGGTCAGTTCGCGCAGCCGCACGGGCTTGCTGTCGCGCGCTTCCGTGAAGTCTGGCGTGGGCCATAGTTCCAGCGCAACGCCGGTGAACGACGCGGACAGTTCGCCGATGGAGCACTTGCGCGTGCCCGACGCAGGATCGATCAGCGTGGCCGAGCGCCCGTTGATGGCCGTCAGCACCACGAAGTGGTTGAATTCCCAATGCAGGATGCAGGGAAGCTTCAGCTTGCCCAGGGCCCCCAGGCTGACCTTGACCGGCCGCGATGCCAGTCCCAGCTGGCTGGCCACATGGATCAAGGTGGCCAGCGTGGCGCCCTTGAGCGATACGGGAAAGCGGCCGCGCAGGGTCGCAAGGCTTTGCTGATGGCCGTGATAGCCCGCGATCATGCCGACGCAGGCCAGGCCGCATTCGGCGGCTTCGGTCTGCAGCAGCCTGGGCACCCGCCGTTTGACTCCCAGCGTCAGGCGTTCAAGCATGTTCACAGTTTCCCCGATAGCCGCTGGGCGGGATCGAACGCCCATTGGTACAGGCGGCGCGTCTGCTGCAGGATGTCCGCCTCCAGCCGCATGCCGGGCCGCAGCGCCAGCGTCTGCCCTTGCGGGCCGCGCGCGGGAGCGTCCAGCGACACCGTGATGCGGTACAGATTCTCCTGGACGCCACTGTTTGCGGCGGCTTCATTCAATTGCCATTCCGGCGAGGCGCTGCGCGTCACGGCCTGGACGACGCCGGCCTGCTGCCCGAAAGTCTGATAAGGGTAGGCCGCGAACCGCATCAGAACTCGATCGCCCGGCGCGACGAATCCCACCGCGCGGCTGGGCGCCAGCAACTCGGCCTGCAGCTTGGCGCCGTCGGGGACGATGGTGGCCAGCGGCCGCTTGTTGTCTACGGCCTGTCCAATGGTGGCGGTCACGGCGGTCACGACGCCGGCTTGAGGCGCGCTGACCACGACGCGCCGCCGGGCTTCGCTGCGGGTCAGGTCGACGGCGATGTCGGCCATGTCCCGATCCAGCTGCGCCAGCTGGTTCTGCTGCCGCAGCGCCAGATCCGCCAGCGCGGCCTGCCGGTTGGACAGGTCGGTTGCCAGCCCGATGCGGTCGCGCAGCAGCGCTTGCAGCTGATTGCGCTGTTCGAGCAGCTCGGCGCGCTTCTGGTCGGCTTCCTCGGTGGAGAGGTAGCCTTTTTCCATCAGGCCGCGATAGCGGTGCGCGCTGTCTTCGGCCAATTTGATGCGGGCGCGCTGCCCCGCGATCTGGTTGTCCATCGCCGCCAGTTGCGCTTTCAGGCTGGCGATGGCGGCGGTCTGGCTATCGTGTTCGCCTTGCTGCAGCAGCACGGTCTTCTGGCGCGCCAGGCGCAGGCTTTCCTCGCGTTGCCGGATCTGGCCGCTGATGGCTTCCTGGGTCTCGCCCAGGGCGCTTTGCTGATCGCCGGACACCACGTAGAGCACGTCGCCTGCGGCGACATGCTGTCCTTCCTGGACCCGGCTTTCGAGCACGATGCCGGCTTGCGGCACGTAAAGCTTGATCAGCCCGGTGTCGGGCGCCAGCTGGCCGCTCACGGTCGCGCGCTTGGTGTACGAGCCGAACGCAAGAAACAGGCAGATGGTCAGCACGAAGCCCGCCAGCACGGCGGTGACCAGTGCGAACGACACTGGCCGGATCAGGACGATATCGCCCAACCCGACGGAGTGTTGCGCGGCAAGCGCCTGTTTGCGATAGAGCGTCACGGCGTTGGAAGCAGCCCAGGAAAACGTGGTGAGCAAAAGCCGGCCGGCATGGCGGAAAAAAAGCCGCGGCGAACGCGCCGCCGCGCTATGAAATCGGATGCCACTTGGGGCGTCCGTCCGATGAGGCCGGAATCCTTACTGACTACTGCGGCATGTAAAGCGTCTTGCCGGCGGGCCAGCCGCTTTTCTGGGGGGAAAAGGTGATATTGGTACGGTTCGGTCCCCAGCCGCCGCTGACCGCCCGGGTTTCCTCGGCGCTCAAGGGTCTGACCTGTTGTTCCGCGTCGTGCCGCTGATCGGGCTGTTCAGTTTTTTCCATCTTTATCTCCTGCTGCATGCTGACGAAAGATGCCGCGCCAGCGTCGGCCAAGCATCACCCGGAACCAGGTTCTCGCCGCGATGCGCTGCAGACGGGAAGCCCAGCTCCCAAACTGGCATGCTCGGGCGGACAGTAGCAGCGCACCGGTGCAGGCGCATCGGTCTTTAGTCGTAGGGATGGAAATTTCGCGTGGCTTCCGCCACGGCGTTGCGCCAGCGGCCAAGAGAGGAGGCCCGCTTGCGGATCTACGACCAAAGACCGATTCGCCATCGCTGGCCTGCTGCTACTTTCCGCAGCGAGCCACTCAACGGCTGGGGCGTTGGCATCCCTGTTCGCAGGGACGCGGATCTGCGTCATCTCTCCGTTGACGCCCGGCCGACGCTGGCGCGGCATCCTTCGTCAGCACGAAGTTGGAGAAGGACATGAAGAAAACGGAGCAAGCAGGTCAACACGGTACGACCGATCAACGGATCCGGCCCTTGAGCGCCGAGGAAGTCCAGAGGGTCAGCGGGGGAGCCTACGGGAAAAAGCCGATGATTGTTGGCCGGCCAGCGGCGCTCGGCAGTTCCACGCCTGTAGCCAAGCAGAATCGCTATCAGTGAGCGCAGTCAGCGGCATGGCTTCCCGCCGTGCCGCTTTGCTTGGCGTCTGCCATTGGATGCTTATGCGCCCCTTGCCCATGCGAGGCGCCGGGGGGCGCGGCGCTGCGTCCCCATAGCGGTCCAGCCTCGCGGGTAGCATCCAGGATGGCGGCGCGAGTGGTTCCCACCAGGCTGCTAGCGGGCCCATAATAGGGTAGGGCGTCGGCCCGCCAAGATACCCTCCGGGCATGGAAATTGCTGCTCTGCGTTTCCCGCCGTAGCCCTGGTTGCCGATCTGGCATCCGGGCTGGCAGGCGAATCCGCATGCCCATCACCGGGAGGAACGCTCATGGCCACGCGAACCCTTTGGAAAGGCGCGATCACCTTCGGCCTGGTCCACATCCCCGTGGGCCTGCATACCGCCACGACGGAATCGGGCGTGGATTTCGACTGGCTGGACCGCAGGTCGATGGACCCCGTCGGCTACAAGCGCATCAACAAGCGCACGGGCAAGGAAATCGAATCCAAGGACATCGTCAAAGGGGTCGAGTACGAGGACGGCCAGTACGTCATCATCTCGCCCGACGAGATTGCCGAAGCCTATCCGCGCACCACCCAGACCATCGAAATCCAGCAATTCGTCGAGGCGGCCGAAGTCTCGTTCGTCTACCTGGAACGTCCCTACTATGTGGCCCCGATCAACAAGGGCCAAAAGGTCTACGCGCTGCTGCGCGACACGCTGGTCAAGAGCGGCAAGATCGGCATCGCCAAGGTCGTGATCCAGACCAAGCAGCATCTGGCGGCCCTGATTCCGATGGGCGATGCGCTGGTCCTGAATCTGATGCGGTGGGGTGATGACGTGAAGTCCGTGGCAGACCTGGACCTGCCCAAGGCTGGCGCCAAGAGCATGTCGCCCAGCGCCTCCGAACTGAAGATGGCCAAAATGCTGGTGGAAGAGATGTCGGCGGAGTGGGACCCGGCTGACTACCAGGACGAATTCAAGGCGGCCATCATGGGCTTGGTGGAGCAGAAGGTAAAGGCGGGCAAGACGGAAACCGTGATCGAGCCGCAGGAGGAAACGCCGGCGTACGCGGATAACGTGATCGACCTGACCGAGCTGCTGCAACGCAGCCTGCGCGGCGGGGCGTCCAGGGGGCGTGCCAAGGCCGAGGCCAAGCCCGCGAAGAAATCCGCGCCGCGCAACGTCGCTTCGAAGAAGGCGCCCGCCAAGAAGGCCGCCAAAGGTGCCAGGCAGGCGAAGAAGGCGGCCTAGCGATGGCGGACAGCCTGAAAAAATACCGCGAGAAGCGCAATTTCGCCGTCACGCCGGAGCCGCCCGATGGCGGAGAGTCGGGCGACGCAGGCCTGGCGTTCGTCATTCAGAAGCACTGGGCCAGCCACTTGCACTATGACTTCCGCCTGGAGTTGGACGGCGCGATGAAGAGCTGGGCGGTGCCGAAAGGGCCGTCGTTCGATCCCTCCGTCAAGCGCATGGCCGTGCAGGTCGAAGACCATCCCATCGCCTACAACCAGTTCGAGGGCACCATTCCCGAGGGACAGTATGGGGCCGGCAAGGTGATCATATGGGACGAGGGCCGTTGGACCCCGATAGGCGATCCCCGGAAGGGCTACAAGGCGGGCCACCTGAAGTTCACGCTGGATGGCGTGAAACTTCGCGGGCGCTGGGCGCTGATCCGCATGAAGGGAAAAGAGAGTGACCGTCAGCCTCCCTGGCTGCTGATCAAGGAGAGCGACGAATACGCGCGGCCGGACCAGGACTTCAGCGTCGTGGATGAGATGCCGGACAGCGTGGTGCCGCTGAGGGCCAAGAAAAAAGCGGCGCCGGCTCGCGGCAAGCCGAAAGCCCGTGGCTCCAAGGAGATGGGAGCCGTTGCGGCCTTGCCGGGCAAGGCCGCGCCCCTGCCTGCCTCGCTCAAGCCTCAGCTGGCCACCCTGGTCGAGGGCGTGCCCCGCGGCGCGGCCGACTGGTCATTTGAAATGAAGTTCGACGGCTACCGGATCCTGGCCAGGATCGAGGACGGCAACGCGAAGCTGTATACCCGCAACAGCCATGACTGGACGGCCAAGATGCCGCGCCTGGCCCAGGAACTGGCGGCATTGGAGATCGCCAATGCCTGGATCGACGGAGAGATCGTGGTGCTGACGCGCGAAGGCGTGCCCAGTTTTCAGGCCTTGCAGAACGCCTTTGATGCCGCCAGTACCGCCGATATCGTGTTCTACGCCTTTGACCTGCCCTATGTGGCGGGGCGCGATCTGCGCGACGAGCCGCTCGGGCTGCGGCGGGACCTGCTGCGGCAGGTCATGGCCAGGAGCAAGGGCAAGCACTTGACGTTCAGCGAGGCCTTCGACAAGCCGGCGGCAGACCTGGTCGCCTCGGCCTGCAAGCTGGGCCTGGAAGGAATCATCGGCAAGCGCCTGTCCGCGCCCTATGTATCGCGCCGCACGGACGACTGGATCAAGCTCAAGTGCACCCAGCGGCAGGAGTTCGTCATCGTGGGCTATACCGAACCCAAGGGCAGCCGCAAGGGCTTTGGCGCGCTGCTGCTGGCCGTGCACGAGCCTGACGGGGCGCTGCGCTACGCCGGCAACGTAGGCACTGGCTTCGACGACAGGACGCTGCTCGATCTGCACCGCAGGCTGGCCGGCATCGAGCAGAAAACCAGCGCCCTGACCCAAGGCAAGTCGCGCGCCCTCAAGCAGGTCCACTGGGTCCGGCCCACCTTGATCGGAGAGGTCTCTTTCGGCGAGTGGACCGGCGACGGCCATGTGCGCCACTCGACCTTCCGGGGGCTGCGTACCGACAAACCACCGAAGAAGATCACTCGCGAGGTCGCCATGCCAGCCGCAAAGCTCTCCGCGCGCAATAGCCCGGCCAAGGCCAAGGAAGTGGCCGCCGCAAAACCTCCGAAGGGGATGAAGCTGTCGAATCCCGACCGCGTGATCGATCCGTCCTCCGGGGCGACCAAACTCGACCTGGCCCGCTACTACGGGTTGGTGGCGCCCCTGATGATGGAGCACCTGCGCGGCCGGCCGGTTTCCTTTGTCCGGGCGCCCGCGGGGATCCAGGGCGAGCATTTCTTCCAGCGGCATTCGGAATCCCCTATCCCGGGGGTGGCCGCGCTGCCCGAACGTCTCTATCCGGGGCACCCCTCCCTGATGGAGGTTTCGAACGAAACGGCGATACTCGCCGCCGCCCAGCTGAATGTCGTGGAGTTCCACACCTGGAATGCGCTCAAGACCTCGATCGGCAAGCCGGACCGGATGCTGTTCGACCTGGATCCCGGGGAAGGGGTGGATTGGCCGGCAGTCCAGCAGGGCGCGGAACTGGTGCGCGTGCTGCTGCAGGAACTCGGCCTGCGCGGCTGGCTGAAGACCAGCGGCGGCAAGGGCCTGCATGTCGTCGTTCCCATCCGCAAGCAATACGGCTGGGACGCCGTGAAGGACTTTTCCGAAGCCATGGTGCGCCATCTGGCGCAAACGCTGCCGAAGCTGTTCGTCGCCAAAAGCGGGCCCAAGAACCGCGTGGGCAAGATATTCGCCGACTATCTGCGCAACGGCTTCGGCGCCACGACGGTGGCGGCCTGGTCGGCCCGCGCCCGGCCCGGCCTGGGCGTGTCCGTTCCCGTCCGCTGGGACGAATTGGACGGGTTGAAAGGGTCGACGCATTGGACCATCGCCAATATCCACACCCGCCTGGATGCGGGCAACGAGCCTTGGGACGACTACGCTCCCCAGGCTATCGGTCGGGCTATGAAGCAGCTCGGGGTCGAGGCGCGATCTTGAACTGAAGGGCGGAATCCGCGTCCACAGACGATTGTTGCCATCGAGGCAACATCGTGGTCCCCTTTGCAGGTCTTCTGCCGCTGTCCGCGCGGCCCTACGATTTGGGCGTAGTTCAGGCACATACCGCATCCGGTCCAACACTGCCTGCACCTGTCAACCAATCGAGGGAGTCACCATGAGCCAACGTCTGAATGCCTACGAGCAATCGCCCGAACTGTTCAAGAAATTCGTCGAGTTCGGCATGCTTTTGAAGTCCGGCGCGATCGAGCAGCCGATTCTGCGCCTGGTCGAAATCCGCGCCTCGCAGATCAACGGCTGCGGCTTCTGCCTGGATATGCACGTGAAGGACGCCAAGATCCACGGCGAGCAGGAACTGCGCCTGCACCATGTGGCGATCTGGCGCGAATCGGGCGAGTTTTCGCCGCGCGAGCGTGCCTGCCTGGCCTGGACCGAGGCGCTGACCACGCTGGGCGCGCAGGGCGTGCCTGACGACATCTATGAACGTGTCCGCTCGCAATTGTCCGAAAAGGAAATCTCGGACCTGAGCTTCGCGGTCATGGCCATCAATGGCTGGAACCGTCTCAACGTGGGCTTCCGCACCGTGCCCGGTTCGGCCGACAAGGCATACGGCCTGGACCGCGCCAAGTTCAACTAAGGAGCCATCATGAAAATCCTGGTAATCGGCGGCACGGGCCTGATCGGCTCCAAACTCGTCAAACTGCTCAATGAGCGCGGCCATGAGGCGATTGCCGCGTCGCCCGCCACCGGCGTCAACACCATGACTGGCGCAGGCCTGGATGCGGCGCTGGCTGGCGTCGACACGGTGGTCGACGTCGCCAACTCGCCGTCGTTCGAAGACCGCGCCGTGCTGGAGTTCTTCCAGACCTCGGGGCGCAACCTGCTGGCGGCGGAGGCCCGTGCCGGCGTGCGCCACCACGTCGCGCTGTCGGTGGTAGGCACGCAGCGCCTGGCCGAAAGCGGCTATTTCCGCGGCAAGATCGCGCAGGAAGAACTGATCGTGGCGGCCGGCATTCCCTACACCATCGTGCACAGCACCCAGTTCTTCGAGTTCCTGGGCGGCATCGTGCAGTCGGGCACGGAAGGCGCGGAAGTGCGGTTGTCGCCGGCCTTCGTCCAGCCGATCGCCTCCGACGACGTGGCCCTGGCCATGGCCGATGCCACGCTGGCGCCGCCGGTGAACGGCATCGTGGAAATCGCCGGCCCCGAGCGCGTGCGCCTGGCCGAGCTGGTGCAGCGCTACATGGCCAAGATCGGCGACACGCGCACCGTGCGGGCAGACACCGGCGCGCGCTATTTCGGCGCGCTGCTCGACGACGAAACGCTGGTGCCGGGAGCCGGCCCGCGCCTGGGCAAGATCGATTTTGAAACCTGGTTCAGCCGTTCGGGCGCAAGAAAGTAGCGGCGGACACAAGGACGTTCATGAGCAAACTGCGGCCTCCTCCCCAGAGCCTCCTGGAAAAGTACCGAGGCGGGGACTTCCATCCCCTGTACACCACCAGCGTGACGGTGCGGGGCGGGGAGGCCGCGCATGGGCGAGCCTCCGGCATGGCCATTTCGGATGACGGCGAGCTGATCGTGGAGCTGCGCTTGCCGGTCGAGCTGGGCGGCACGGGCGGTGGCACCAATCCCGAGCAGCTATTCGCCGCCGGCTATGCGGCGTGCTTCCACGGCGCGCTCGCGATGCTGGCGGCACGCGCCGGCCTGGCCATCCCGGAGGCTTCCGTCACGGCCACCATCTCGTTCGGTCGCGACCCCGTCGACGGCCTGTTTGCCTTGACGGCGGACGTCAACATCCACCTGCCTGGCGTGCCCACGCCCATCGCTGAAGAGTTGGTGCGCAATACGGAACGCCTGTGCCCGTATTCCAAGATGGCCCAGGGCGGGATCCAAAGCGTGGTCGCCCTGACCCAATAGCGCTCAGGCCTGCTTCAACAGCTGGTTGTCGATGGTATACAGGTCTTGCGCGCGGATGCGTTCGGTCATGAAATCGATGAAGGCACGCATGCGCGCCGGCAGGTGCTGGCGGCTGAGAAAGCACAGATAGTGTCCGCGGTCATCGGGCGCGTATTGCGGCAGGCAGGCGACCAGCGTGCCGGCGCGCAGGTGTTCGCAGACCTGGTAGCCTGCCATCTGCGCGATGCCATGGCCGTCCAGCACCGCCTGCAGCACAAGATCGGCATCGTTGAAGGTCAGCATGGCGGGCGGCGCGAACTTGCGCAGATGACCGCCGACCTTGAATTCCCATTCATACACGCGTCCGGATGCCAGCAGGAAGTTCACGCAGCCGTGGCGCGAGAGTTCGTCGACGCTGAGGGGCAGTCCGTGCCGGGCGGCGTAGTCGGGCGACGCGCATAGCATCATCTGCATGGGTATCACTTTCTTGGCGATCACCTGGCTGTCTTCCATGCGGCCGTTGCGGAACGACACGTCGACGCGATCCGTGGTGAAGTCGGTCGGGCCGTCATCCAGCAGCAGCTCCACCGATATGTTCGGGTTGGCCTTGCGGAAGTCATTCAGCAGGGGCGCCACGACCTTGCGGCCGAAGCCCACGGTGGAACAGACGCGCACCAGGCCGGAAGGCGGGCCTTCGCGCAGCTCGCGCATGTCGTCCAGGGCCTGGATGATCCGTTCCACGCCGGGATGGCATTGCTCATAGAAGCGCTGTCCCTCCGGGGTCAGCGAGGTGCTGCGCGTGGTGCGCACGAAGAGCCGGGTGCCCAGCTGGTCTTCGAGCTTCTGCACGCTGCGGCTGACCGCCGAACGGCCTATGCCCAGCCGGTCGCCGGCCTTGGCGAAGTTGCCCTCGACGGCGACGGCCATGAAGGCCATGACGCCGGCGTAGCTGGTGGCGAAGCTGTCCGCCAGGGAGTCCGGTCCGTTGGCGGAAGGGGTAACCGAGGGGGCTGGGAGGGGTGTGGGCATGGTGGCAGCGCCGCGGAGTTGGTTGATCCTACCCTCTAAGACGTTGCGCGGGACGATTTTGTGACGCGGCCCAGAAAAAAATCTGGCCAGCCCGGGCATGCAGTGTCCGCGGCTGGCCAGGCTGGAACTTATGTCCGTCCCTTATTGAATGGGGATCAGGGCGGGAGCTCCCTTTTTCTTGATCAGCACGACCACGAACTTGGCCGGTTTGGTCTGGCTGGCGTTGCGGCCCACGGTATGGATGTCGTCCGGCCCTTCGTAGAAGGTCTGGCCCGGGGTCAGCGTCACTTCCTTGCCGCCCTTGACCTGCATGACGATGCTGCCCTCGAGCACGTAGACGAAGGCCGATGCGTCGTGGCGGTGCAAGGGGTCGGCCGCCCCGGGCGGATAGTCGACGACGAGCATCACCGCATCCCTGCCCGGGATGTCCGGCAGGTCCTTGTTCATCACTTCGGTGACGATGGGATCGGCCGGCTTGCCGGCGGGCGCGCCGTGGTGCGATGCAGCATGGGCGGACTGGCCCAGCAGCGCGCCGGCGGCGATGAAAGGTAACGCGATTTTCGTGAGTTTCGACATGGCCTGTCCTGGTCGGAGTGGTGACAGGGCCATCGTAGAAGGGCAGGCGGCGCGGCGGTAGGCCCGCGCCAGGGATCACCATGTTGCCCGCCATGCACCAAAGCCGCCGCAAACGGCGTCAGCGTTGCGCCAGGGCGGCCGCGATGCGTGCGAGCTTGTCCGGGTTGCGCTGGACCAGTACCCGGGTCAGGCGTTTGCCGTCTGTTTCGTAGGACTGCACGGATTCCAGATTGCCGTCGATGAAACGCAGTAGCGTCCATTGCCCGTTGACCTGGACCACCTCGGTGCGCAGCGCTTCGCGGTAGCGGCGCTTGCCGGCGTAGAACAGTTGCGCCAGCCGCTTGCCGCCCACCAGGCTGGCAAAGGCGCTGACCTTGTCGCCGCCGTCGCCGATGAGCTCGGCGTCGTCGCTCAGCAGCGCATGCAGGCCGTGGAAGTCGCTGCGTTGCATCGCGTCGGCGAAGGCCTCCAGCAGCCGCTGCAGCGTTGCGCGCGGCACGGCCTCGCGCGGGCTACCCTGGCGCAATTGCTGTTTGGCCCGCCGCACCAATTGCCGGACCGCGGCCTGGGTCTTGTCCAGGGTCTGCGCGATGTCCTCGTAGTCGGCGTCGAACACCTCGCGCATCAGGAATGCCGCGCGGGCGTCCGGCGACAGGCGCTCCAGCATGAACAGAAACGCTACCGAAACATCGTCGGCAAGTTCGTGGATCTGTTCGGGCGTGGACGGCGCGGACATCAACATGGGCTCCGGCAGCCACATGCCCACGTAATTTTCCCGTTCGGCCTTGGCGGCGCGCAGGCGATCGATGGACAGGCGGGTAGTGACGGTGACGAGCCAGGCCTCGGGGTTCTCAAGCGTGGAGCGGTCGGCGCCATGCCAGCGCAGCCATGCGTCCTGCACCACGTCTTCCGCCTCCGCGACCGAGCCCAGCATGCGGTAGGCGATCGCGTACAAGCGCGGACGATGGCGGTCGAACAGGGTCACGGAGCCGGTCATGGATTAGGCCAACGCCTGGGGGGAAGGGGGGGCGGAAGGCAGGCTATTTTGCCGCAGCAGTTCAGGCAGGACAAGGGTGAACATCGCCGGGCGGGCAGCTCCACGCCGTCGGCGGCAGAGGGCTGTGCCGTTTACAGAGCGATCACCGCGACGGGCAGCGCCGGCAGGTCGGCTTCGCCTGCCATCTGCGTCAGGTCGCGCTCTATCATCGTGCTGAGCCGGCTGATGGGCACGTCGTTGGCGCTGCCCTCGAAGGGATTCTCCGTGCATTCCCCGACCTGCTCGAGCGAGGTGTAGATCCACGAGATGATCACGCTGAACGGCACCGCCAACCATGCCATCTGGCCTTGCATGACGCCGCCGGCATCCTGGCCGAGCTGGGCGAACTGGCCCGTCAGGCCAAACGGCAGCGCGACGCAGAAGGCGCGCACGAACAGGGTGTTGATGATGGCGTACTGGCGCGGATACGGAAAATTCTTGATGCGCTCTGCTTGCCCCTGCAGATCGAGGAGCTCCCGGATGCGGCTGTTGAGATCGGCGTATTCCGCCGCGGTGATGGCGCCTGCATCCAGCAGGCCGCGGGCCGCCCGGCCCTGCATGGCAAGCAACTGCGCGGCTCTGTCATCGGTCTGCATCAACGCCGGGACTTCCTGCGCCGGCAGGTAGCGCGACAGTGCGGATTCCAAAGGCTCGGCACGTTCCGGAATCACATACTGCTTGCGGTATTCGGCATTGGGACGGCTGGCCACGGTTTCCCATACGCGCGGCTCGCGCAATTGGTAGCGTAGCGCCGTCAACCAGGCCAGATGCCGTTGCACCAGAGCCGCGCCGCGCTCCGCGTCGCCGGCATAGTTGCGGCTGATCACGCCCCAGTAGCGGCTGGCGCTGACGATGCTCATCCAGATCTTCTGTGCTTCGACCGTACGCGCATAGGTCTGCACGTTCTTGAAGCCGACGACAAAGGTGGTGGCGGTGCCTAGCAGCGATACCACCGACAAGGGGAGCGTCAGCCATTTCAGGCCGGCCACCTGGTAGAGCAGTACGGGCGCGACGCTCAGCACGAGCAATACGTAGATCTTTCTGCGGGTCCAGATGACGAACTCGCCCAGGCGATAGGATTTTCCCAGATGCATGATGTCGGTCCCGCGCCCGTGGGCGTCCAGTCGGCGCGCGGCTGCGCGTCTGAGGCGCAGCCGCACGTCCAGCGATATGTGGGTGTAGCGATGCTAAGCGCGCCGTTCAAGAGGCGGTAGGGCCATGCAAGGACGCATGGTGTTGTCCGCGCGACACCAATCCGTTTGCAGGCTCCCCGGAGCGCCACGCCGACGCGCCGCCGATGGCGTGGCCGTGCCTGCGCGAGGCGCATTGGTGCGCGTCACACAACAGCGTGCTTCCGCTTGCGTGCCTACCGCGCACCTGGCCGCAGACCTAGGATGCCCTTACTTCGTCATCCATGCCGAAGCCGCCGCAACGCTCAATCCAACCGGAGCACCACCATGACCAGCAATACCTACATCACCAATGACGGTACGCAGATCTATTACAAGGACTGGGGCGACGGTCCCGTCGTCACGTTCTCTCACGGCTGGCCGCTGAACGCGGACGCCTGGGACGGGCAGATGCACTACCTGGCGAACAACGGCTTTCGTGTCATCGCGCACGACCGCCGCGGCCACGGACGCTCCTCGCAGCCGTCGTCCGGCAATGACATGAATGGCTACGCCGATGACTTGGCGCAACTGATCGAGGCGCTGGACTTGAAGCACATCACCATGGTCGGCCATTCCACTGGCGGCGGCGAAGTGGCGCGCTACATCGGCCGCCATGGCAGCAAGCGCGTGGCCCGCGCGGTGCTCATCGGCGCGGTGCCGCCAGTGATGTTGAAGTCCGCCGCCAATCCCGAAGGCCTGCCGATCGAGGTGTTCGACGGCATCCGCGCCGGCGTGGCGGGCGACCGCTCGCAGTTCTACAAGGAACTGGCCATCCCCTTCTATGGCGCCAACCGTCCCGACGCCAAGGTCTCGCAAGGCATGCTGGACCAGTTCTGGCTGTGGAGCATGCAAAGCGGCCAGAAGAATGCCTACGAATGCGTCAAGGCGTTTTCCGAGACCGACTTCACCGAGGACCTGAAGAAGATCGACGTGCCGACCCTGTTCATGCACGGCGAAGACGATCAGATCGTGCCAGTGCACGATTCGGCGAAGAAAGCTGCGCGCCTGGTGAAGCACGCCAGGGAAATCTATTACCCCGGCGCGCCGCATGGCCTCACCGCCACCATGCAGGACCGCATCAACGCCGACCTGCTCGCCTTCATCCGCGCTACCGCCTGAGCGGCGCACTTTCCTGGAGATACTGCCATGTTTGCCATAGAAAACACCGAATCCATCGATCTGGTTCCGTCGCGCTACGCGCTGCAGATCGGCGACATCGACGCGCTGGTCGTGAGCGACGGCGTGCTGCCGCTGCCGACTTCGACGATGGCCACCAATGCCGATCCCGCCGATCTCGCGGCCTGGCTGGAGCACATGTTCATGCCTCCCGATGCCTTCGACTGGCCGTTGAACGTGATGGTGGCCCGCAGCGGGGATCAGACCATCCTCATCGATGCGGGGTTGGGCGGGCAGTTCGCCGGCTTTCCGCGCGCCGGGCAATTTCCCCAGCGGCTGGAGTCCGCTGGTATCGCGCTGGAATCCGTGACCGATGTGATCATTACCCACATGCACATGGACCACGTGGGCGGGCTGCTCGTCCCCGGCGTCAAGGAACGCCTGCGCCCCGATGTGCGCATCCACGTGTGCGCGACCGAAGTGGCGTTCTGGACCTCGCCAGATTTCTCGCACACCGTCATGCCCAAACCCGTGCCCGCAGTGCTGAAGTCGACCGCCACCAGTTTCTACAACGAGTACCGCGACCGGCTGCGTCTCTTCGAGGACCGGCACGAGGTGGCGCCGGGCGTCATTGTGCGCATGACCGGCGGCCATACGCCGGGGCATAGCGTGGTCGATCTGGTCTCGGGCGGGGAGCGGCTGACGTTCGCCGGCGATGCAATGTTCCCGGTCGCATTCGACCACCCCGAATGGCAAAACGGTTTCGAACACGACCCCGAGGAATCTGCCCGCGTCCGTATCGGCCTGTTCCAGGAGCTGGCGCAGAACCGCGGGCTGCTGGTCGCTGCGCATCTGCCGTTTCCGTCGGTGGGCCGCGTGGCGGTCGACGGTGACGCGTTTCGCTGGGTGCCGGTCATCTGGGATTTCTGAGCGCGTCGATACGCGCGCATATGCCGGACGACGCGTCATGCCGTGTCGTCTGGCGTTCCATCTCCGCGAAGGAAAATCATGGGAAAACTACTGGGAAAGACTGCCGTCATCACCGGCGGCAACAGCGGCATCGGTTACGCCACGGCCGAAGCCTTCATCGCCGAAGGGGCGCGCGTCGCGATCCTCGGGCGCAGGCAGCAGGCGGTCGACGCGGCGGTGGCGCGACTTGGCGCGGCCGCCTTCGGCGTGGTGGGAGATGTCGCCGACCTGGCCACGCACGACGCCCTGGCGGCGGAAGTCCGCGAACGGTTCGGCGCGGTCGATATCTACATGGCCAACGCCGGTATGAACCACATCGAACCCTCGGCGGCCGTGAGCGTCGACAGCTATGACGTGCAGTTTGGTACCAACACGCGTGCTGTCTTCTTTGGCGTCACCAGCATCCTGCCGCTGATGCGCGACGGCGGTTCCATCATCCTCACAAGTTCCGTCGCCAGCGCCAAAGTGCTGGACAATCATGCGGTCTACGCCGGCTCCAAGGCGGCCGTCGAAGCCTTTGCTCGCGCTTGGGCGCTGGAATTCAAGTCCAGAAAGATCCGGGTCAACATACTGAGCCCTGGCCCCACCGATACGCCGATTCTGGAAAAGCTCGGCGTGGCCGAAGCGCATCGGCCTGCGTTCGAGCAGGGCATGGCCTCGTTGATTCCCCTCGGACGGCTGGCGCAGTCGTCGGAGCTCGCCCGCGCCGCGCTGTTTCTGGCGTCGGATGACAGCAGCTTCATTACTGGGGTCAATTTGCGCGTCGACGGCGGCATTGCGCTGACTTAGCCGGGCCATCGGCGCCACACAGAGCAGGGTCGGGGCAACTGCAGGCGCCGGTTTGGATACGTTTGCTTGCCTGTGCGCGTGATGAATTTTGAATTTCGGCCGAGATTTTTTGTTGCCGATTAATAAAAAAAAGGGATAGCGATTTCTGCTTGATCGGCGTGGGCATTCACGTGGACCGGCACAGGTAAATACATGATCCCGCGCCGCATGACTGCGGTGGGGTGATAGCAATAACTTGGTGTTTTGTTGCACCGAAGCATGCGGAATATTTCCCCTGGCAAATTTGATAGGCCCGAGTCGATTCGCGCAGTGTCACAGAATAAAAGCACGCCAGAAAAACACGAAGTTTTGATAGGGGGATTTACTGCGGAAAGCCGAGAAAATTCGTTAAAATCAATTGCTTGGGATTATGAGCGGGAGCCTCGTCTCCCGCTTTGCATTCAGGCCCCAAGACCAGTACCAGCGTCTGCGGGCCGTGAGGAAAAACGGGGCTAACGGCCCTTCTTTTTCTTCCCGCGTCAGCCCTCGCCCGGCAATCCGGCGGCGTGGTGTGATGCATCGCAGCAGGGAAACCCAGCCCCTCTTTCAGATTCTGACCATCCGTCCCGGGTCGAGCCGGGACCGTCCTGGCGCAGGCTGCGGGCTGGGTTGTGTCTCAGGCTTAGGATATCCACGCATGAATCTCCGGTTTCTCGAAACTTTTGTCCGCGCCGCCAGGCTCAAGAAAATGACCTTGGCCGCGGAAGAACTCCATGCTTCGCAGGCGGCCGTCTCTGCTCGCATAGCAGCCTTCGAGGAAGAGCTGGGAGTCAGAGTATTTGTACGGGAAAAGGGCAAGCAATTGAGTTTGACACCCGTCGGCTTGGAAATGCTCCAGCCCGCGGAAGAACTGCTGGCTCATGCCAGAGCATTCACCAGCAGGTTCGCGACAACTGACGCCAGGCTTTCTCAGATCAGCATCGGCCTCAGCGGGACAGTCGCGCAAGCGATCCTCGAACCCATGGCCGCAATGCTGGCCAGGCAGTGGCCGAACGTCACGGTGCATTTGCAGTCGCTGACCAGCACCGACATACGCCAGCAACTGCTTGAAGGAGCGCTCGACATAGGATTGCTGTTGGGCAGCATCGAAGAGCCGACCGTGGTCAACCAGAAATTGCTCGAACTGGAGTACATCTGGGTCTGCAGTCCCAGCCTGAAGGCTGGCGACGCCGAGCCATCGTTGGGCCGGCTGAAGCAGTTGCCCCTGCTGTGCTATCCGGTTGATTCGCTGGTGTACTCCGCCATAACCACGTACTTCGCATCGCCGCAGATGCAAGGCTTCAAGCTGATCGTGATCAGGTCGCTGTCGGTGATGTTGCGGCTGGTTCTCGCAGGCGCCGGATACGCGGTCTTGCCGGTCGAGCTCATCCGAGGTGAGCTCGATTCGGGCAAGCTGGTGCCGATTCCGTTCTCCAGGCCGTTTCCGAACCAGACCTACTTCGCTTCGTACATCGATCAGCCCGCGATTCCGCTGCGTGCTGCCATGGCCGATTGCATCTGCGAGGTTGCCCAGCAGGTTTCGAACGGCATGATGGAAGATCCGCCGTCTGCCGGGTGACGAACCAGTCATGAGAGCATTGGCCCCGGAACGTCAATCCGGTTCAGGGCGAGACGTCGCGATGATCCGTCGCCACGCCAGCGCATCACGCCCTATCGTTTGCGCAAACGCTTCGGGGCCTGCGCCTACCGGTTCCACGATCTGCCTGGCGAATGCTTCCCGCAACGCCGGCTCGGCCAGGGCCTGCTGTACGCTGCGGGCGACCTTGGCGGTGATCTCTGGCGGCGTATCGCGCGGCGCGCAAACGCCGACCCAGCCCACGAAGCCCAGGTCGCCCAGGCCCTGTTCGGCCAGAGTCGGCACGGACGGAATCTGCGGCATGCGCTGAGCCATGCTGACGGCCAGTCCCTTGACGCGGCCAGACTCGACAAAGGGCAGCGCCGAAACAATGCTGTCCATCATCAGATTCACTCGCCCCGTGGCGAGATCCCCATACGCGGGCGTAGAGCCGCGGTAAGGCACATGCAGCATGTCCAGGCCATTGCGGGTTTTGACCGCCAAGCCGGCGAGGTGGGGCACGGTGTTCGTGCCGCCCGAGGCGAAGCTGTATTTGCCGGGCGCCTGCTTCGCCGCCGCGATGAACTCCCTGAGACTGGAAGCGGGCGCGCCGGGATCGGCCACCCATATCATGGGCGTATTGGCAATGTGGACGACGGGGACCAGATCGTCGACGCGATACGGCAGGTCGGGGTAGAGCGCCGTAGCCACGACCAGGCTGCTGGTGGAGCAGAGCAGCAGGGTGTGGCCATCGGGACGGGCCCGGGCCACGGCGGCGGAGCCGATGGTGCCGCCGGCTCCCGGCCGGTTGTCGATGACCAGCGGTTGCCCCAGCGCCTGGCCGGCTGGGCCCGCGATCTGGCGCGCAACGGCGTCATTGCCTCCGCCAGGAGGAAAAGGCACGACCAGCGTCACGGGCCTGGTGGGCCAGTCGGAGGACTCGGCCGCCTGCGCTGCAGGCGTCAGGGCGCAAGCAAGGGACAAGAGCCCGGCCATGGCGGAGCAACGCAAGGGAAGTCGGCGAATCATGTTGCTTCTTGGTGGGAAGAATGGGGAGGAAGGCCGCTAGAAGGCATGAATCCTGCCGCATTGCTGTTCACCGGTGAAGCTAATAAAAGTTCATACCAACCAAGGAAAATCTATAGCCCGGCTTCCGCGATGAGGATGAGTGACGGTGAGCCGGACGCCGTGCGGCCCGGCTGCGGGCGGCACGGCGGCGCATTGTGTTCAATCATCCAGCGCCGGCACGGTGCCGATCTGCATGAGGACGCGCGGCGATTCCATGTCGCCGGTTTCCTTGTCGATCAGCACTTCGTAGGCGGCCACGCCGGCGAACTTGGAGGCCATGGAGTTGGCGATGCGTATGGCGCCGAACTCGCTGCTGGCGGGACGGATTTCTCCAGGGGCGACACCATTGGCGGCGGCGCGATAGGGAACGACGATGTACTGAACGAGATGGGCAGTTTCTGACACAGGGTTCTCCTGGACGACAGTTTTTTGGGCGAGCGAAATGTATCACGTTGTACTGTGTTTTTGTACAGTATTGTTTGACGCCGCGCCAACAATTTTCAGATGCCCTGGGAAAACACCTAGCGTGCGCGCGTTGCCCGATTCGCGCCCCGCCTCTATTATTTTCGAAAATATTTATATTTTTATAAAAAGAGGCAAGGGATGGAAGCGAACCGCTACGACGCGTACCGCGAGGAGACCATAGGCCGCGCCAATGTGGCCGACTCGCCCGAGCTCATCGCCTACTACAAGGAGTTGGCGCGCCTGGAAACCGGCGCCCTGTGGACGGTGGCGAACAAGATCGAGCCTTGGGCGCCGCGTTCGGCCTCGGTGCCGGTAGTGTGGCGCTACCAGGACCTGCGCGGACATGTGCTGCGTTCCTCCGAGCTGGTATCGCCCGAAGAGGCCGGCCGCCGCGTGATCTATCTGAACAATCCGGGCCGGCGCGACGTGGCCGCCGCCGTGGGCTGGCTGTATTCGGGCCTGCAGGTGATGAAGCCGGGCGAGCTGGCTTCCGCCCACAAACATTCGCATTCGGCGCTGCGCTTCATCATGGAAGGGCGGGGCGCGTTCACCGTGGTGGACGGCCACAAGATGACGCTGGGCGCGAACGACTTCGTGCTGACGCCCAACGGCACCTGGCACGAGCATGGCGTGGCCGAGGACGGCACCACCTGCATCTGGCAGGACGGCCTGGACATTCCGCTGGTCAACGCGATGGAAGCCGGCTTTTACGCCGTGCATCCCGACCTGAATCAGACCGTGACCTATCCGGTGGACGACACCAGCGCCGCCTGGGGCAACGCGGCGCTCAAGCCGCAGGTGTCGGGTTGGACCAAGCCGTATTCGCCGCTCTTCAAGTACGAATGGGAGCCCACCTACGAGGCGCTGCGCCGCTATGCGCGCACCAGCGCCGGCAGCCCCTACGACGGCATCCTGCTCGAATATGTCAATCCGGCCACGGGCGGCCCGGTCATGCCCACCATCGGCGCCAGCATGCAGTTGCTGCGGCCCGGCGAACACACCAAGGCCCACCGCCATACCGGCAGCTTCATCTATCAGGTGGCCAAGGGCAGCGGCTATTCCATCATCGACGGCAAACGCTATGACTGGACCGAGCGCGACATCTTCTGCGTGCCTTCCTGGGCCATCCACGAACACGTCAATCTTTCGTCCAACGACGACGCCTGTCTGTTCAGCTTCAACGACCTGCCCGTGATGCGCGCGCTGGCGCTCTACCGTGAAGAAGCGGTCAAGGAAAACGACGGCCACCAAGTGCTGATCTAGCGTCGCCCGTTCCCCCTCTATTGATTTTTCTTCCGCCGCGCGGACCTGGTCCGCGCGCCTGACTCAACTCGTCCTGAATTTATGGAGTTCCTATGCGCTTGGTGACTTTTCGCGCTCATCCCACCGCCGCTGCCCGCCTGGGCGCACTCGCTGAAGGCTATGTGATCGACCTGGCGCTGCTGGGCCGCGCCGGCGGCGTGGACCTGCCCGACGACATGCTGGCATTCATCGACCTGGGCCCCGTGGCCGTGGCGCAGGCCAGCAAGCTGATGGAGGCCTATCGCGGCAATTGGCCCGTGGGCAGCGCGCTGCCGCAGGAAAACGTCAAGCTGCTGGCGCCGATTCCGCGCCCGCGCAAGAACATCTTCGGCATCGGCCTGAACTACGTGGAGCATGTGGCGGAATCCAGCCGCACGCTGGACACCTCGGCCGACCTGCCCAAGCAGCCGGTGATCTTCTCCAAGCCACCCACCACCGTCATCGGCCCGGGCGACGCCATCGAGCACAACGCCAAGATCACGCAACAGCTGGATTGGGAAGTGGAGCTGGCCGTCATCATGGGCCGCCGCGCCTCGCGCGTGGCCGAGGCCGACGCGCTGTCCTACGTATTCGGCTACAGCGTCATGCTGGACATGAGCGCGCGCGATTGCCGCCGCGCGGGCCAGTGGATCTATTCCAAGGGCCAGGACACCTATGCGCCCTTCGGCCCCTGCATCGTGACCGCCGACGAGATCCCGGATCCGCAGGTGCTGGACCTGTGGCTGACGGTCAACGGCGAGAAGAAGCAGGGCTCCAACACGCGCCACATGCTGTTCAAGGTGCCGTTCCTGATCTCGGACATCAGCGCCGGCATCACGCTGGAGCCGGGCGACATCATCGCCACCGGCACGCCCGAAGGCGTGGGCGCGGGCCGCAAGCCGCAGGAATGGCTCTGGCCGGGCGACGTGGTGGTGGCTTGCGTGGAAGGCATCGGCACGCTGCGCCATCCGGTGGTGGCCGTTTAAAACACCCAGCCGCCGGGGCGGCGGGCAACGCAGTCTCCAAGGGGAAAACATGATCAAGAAACAGATACTGGGCGGCGCGTTGTCCGTCGCGCTGGGCGCCGCGGCGTCCATGGGGGCAGCCCAGGCCGCGGAACCGGTCAAGATCGGCTTCATCGCCACCTTGTCCACGCCGGCGGGCTACATCGGCGAAGACGAGCGCGATGCGTTCAACCTGGCCATCAAGCAGGGCGGCGGCAAGCTGGGCGGCGTGCCGGTGCAGCTGGTGATTGAGGACGACGGCCTCAAGCCCGCCAACGCCAAGCAGGCGGCCGACCGCCTGCTGCAATCGGGCGTCAAGCTCTACACCGGCGTGAACTTCTCCAACGTGCTGGCAGCGGTGGTGCCCAGCGTGGTGAAGTCGGGCGCGTTCTACGTCAGCCTGAATCCCGGCCCGTCGAATTTCGCGGGCGAAAAGTGTGATCCCAATTACTTCGTGGCGTCCTACCAGAACGACGCCTTCCACACGGCTGGCGGCGTGGCGGCCAACGAACTGGGCTACAAGAAGGTGGTGCTGCTGGCGCCCAATTACCAGGCGGGCCGCGACGCCATCGAAGGCTTCAAGCGCACCTACAAGGGCGAGGTGGTCGCCGAGATCTACACCAAGCTGGACCAGTCGGACTTCTCGGTGGAGCTGGCGCGCCTGCGCTCGCTGGCGCCCGACGCCATCTACCAGTTCCATCCGGGCGGCACCGGCATCAACTTCGTCAAGCAGTATGCGGCGGCCGGGCTGAACAAGAGCATCCCGATGCTGATGCCCAGCTTCTCGATGGACGCGCGCATGATCCAGGCCACGGGCGACGCTTCGGCCGGCGCCTACATCACCGGCATCTGGTCGCAGGACTTCGACAACGCGCCTTCCAAGGCCTTTGTACAGGCGTTCAAGGAAGCCTATGGCCGCGTGCCGACGGACTACGCCATGCAGGCCTACGACACCGCGCAGTTGATCGGCGCGGGCCTCAAGGCCACCGGCGGCGACCTGTCCAAGGCGGCGGAATTCCGCGCCGCGCTGCGCCAGCCCGGGTTCACGTCGCTGCGCGGCAAGTTCAGCATGAACACCAATCAGCATCCGATCCAGGACCTGTATCTGATGCGCATCGAGAAGGCCAGCGACGGCAGCCTGTCGCCGCACCTGGTCCGCAAGCTGGTGTCCGATGACAAGGACGCCTACGCGCAATTCTGCAAGATGCCGTCATGACGCTCCTGTTTGAACAGCTGCTCAACGGGCTGCAGTTCGGCGCCATGCTGTTCATGCTGGCGGCCGGACTGACGCTGATCTTCGGCATCATGGGCGTGGTCAACCTGACGCACGGCTCCTTCTACATGGTGGGCGCCTACTGCGCGGCCTACGCCATCGGCACCACCGGCTCGTTCCTCGCGGGCGTGCTGGCGGCGCTGCTGGGGGCGGGCCTGTACGGCATTTCGGTCGAAGTGCTGGTGATACGCAAGCTGTACAAGCGCGACCACCTGTACCAGGTCCTGGCCACCTTCGGCCTGCTGCTGTTCTCCAACGAAGCGGTCAGCCTGATCTTCGGCCGGCGCCCGCCGCTGGTCGGCATTCCCTCTTTCCTGGAAGGCGCGGTGACGCTGGCGCCGGGGTTCCAGTATCCGCTGATACGCCTGTCGTTCATTGCCATCGGCGCGCTGGTGGCGGTGGGCCTGTGGTGGCTGGTCAACCGCACGCGCATCGGCATGCTGATACGCGCGGGCGCCGACGACCGCGAGATGGTCGACGCGCTCGGCATAGACATCCGCAAGCTCTACACGCTGGTGTTCGGCCTGGGCGCCCTGTTGTGCGGGCTGGCTGGCGTGATGGCTGCGCCGCTCCTGGCGGTGGAAATCGGCATGGGTGAACGCATCCTGATCACCACCTTCGTGGTCATCGTGATTGGTGGCGTCGGCTCGGTGCGCGGCGCATTGGCCGGCGCTTTGCTGGTGGGCATGGTGGACAGCCTGGGGCGCGCGTTCCTGCCGCAGCTGCTGTCGACCATGTTCTCGCCGGCCACGGCGGATCCGCTGGCCGCGGGCATGGCTTCGGCCAGCATCTATGTGTTGATGGCGATCGTGCTGATCGCCAAGCCGGGCGGGCTGTTTCCGGCGCGAGGATGAAGATGGCATACACACTTACGAACCGCGCCCGCTGGGGCCTGGGCGGCCTGGCGGTGCTGATCCTGCTGCCAGCCGCGGCGCTGGCCTCGGGCTCGCCCTTCTTGATCGGCGTGGTGACGCGTTTTTTGATCTACGGCCTGGCCGCGGTCAGCCTGGACCTGGTGATAGGCTACGGCGCCATGGTCAGTTTCGGCCACGCCATGTTCTTCGGGCTGGGCGGCTACGCGGTGGGCATCATCGCTTTCCACACGGCCGAGGCCGGCCCGATCTTCGGCTGGGCCGGCAGCAACGCGGCGCTGGTGGTATGGCCGATAGCGCTCATCGTGTGTGCGCTGGCAGGCTGGCTGTTCGGCTATCTGGCACTGCGCACGCGCGGCGTGCAGTTCATCATGATCACGCTGGCGTTCGGCCAGATGGTGTACTTCGTGCTGGTGTCGCTGCAGTTCTACGGCGGCGACGACGGCCTGATGATTCCGCAGCGCAATGAGCTGCCCGGCATCAATCTTGAAAGCCCCATGGTTTTCTACTACGTGTGCCTGGCGCTGCTGACCTTGTGGACGCTGCTGTGCATCCGCGTGACCAACTCGCGCTTCGGCATGGTGCTGCAAGCGCTGCGCCAGAGCGAGCGGCGCTCCATCAACCTGGGCGTGGCACCCACGCCGTACCGACTCAGCGCCTTCGTGCTGTCGGCGGTGGGCACGGGCCTGGCCGGCGTACTGTGGGCCAACTATGCCGGGCTGGTGACGCCGGACATGGCGGCCTGGACCAAGTCCGGCGAACTCATGGCCATCGTGATCCTGGGCGGCGTGGGCACGCTGCTGGGCCCGATTGCGGGCGCGGCAGTGTTCCTGGGGTTGGAGCAGATGCTGTCGTCTCTGACCGAGCATTGGCTGCTGTACATGGGACCCATCCTGGTACTGGTGGTGCTGTGGGGCGAGAAGGGTCTGTTTGGAAAGCTGCTGGAGACGCGTCATGCCGACTGATGCAAGCGCCAGCCTGTTGCGCCTGACGCAGCTGCGCAAGGCCTTCGACGCGGTGGTCGCGACCAATGGCGTGGACCTGGACGTGCGCGCGGGCGAGATCCACGCCATCATCGGCCCCAACGGCGCCGGCAAGTCCACCCTGATCGCGCAGATCTGCGGCGAGATCCGGCCGGACTCCGGCACCATCCACCTGGACGGGCAGGACGTGACCGCGCTGCGCGCCTTTGAGCGCGCGCGCCTGGGGCTGGGCCGTTCCTTCCAGATCACCGAACTGTGCCAGGAGTACACCGCGCTGGAGAACGTGATCCTGTCGCGCATGCTCAAGAGTGGCCGCGCCTTCCAGGCCTGGTCCAACCCGCGCCATGACGCCGCCTTGAAGACCGAGGCCATGCAGTGGCTGACGCACGTGGGGCTGGAGGACCGCCGCCATGTGCGTTCGGCGGACCTGGCGCATGGCGAGAAGCGGCAGCTGGAACTGGCGGTGGCCCTGGCGCGCGCGCCGCGCCTGTTGCTGCTGGACGAGCCCATGGCCGGCATGGGACCGGAGGAATCGGCGCGCATGACGCGGCTCTTGCAAGGCATGAAGGGCGACTACGGCATCCTGCTGGTGGAACACGATATGGACGCGGTCTTCGCGCTGGCCGACCGGATCAGCGTGCTGGTCTATGGCCGTGTGGTATTCAGCGGCTCGCCCGAGGAGGTGCGCCGTCATCCGGAGGTGCGCGCCGCCTATCTGGGAGAAGAACATGTTGAAGGTTGAAGGGCTGACCGGCGGCTACGGTTCCAGCAAGGTGCTGTTCGGCATGTCATTCGAGGCCAGCGAGGGCGAGGTGATCTCGCTGATCGGACGCAACGGCATGGGCAAGACCACCACCATCAAGACCCTGATGGGCATGCTGCCCGCCACCGGCGGCGCGGTGCAGTTCCGGGGGCGCACGCTGGGCCGGTCCGCGTCCAGCAGCGTGGCGCGCCTGGGCGTGGGGTTGGTGCCGGAAGGCCGGCGGGTGTTCGGGTCCCTGACGGTGCAGGAGAATCTGGTGGCGACATCGCGCGCCGCGCCGGGCGGATGGGACCTGGAGCGCGTCTACACGCTGTTCCCGCGCCTGAAGGAACGCCGCGGACAGTCGTCGCGGACCTTGTCCGGCGGCGAGCAGCAGATGCTGGTGGTGGGGCGCGCCCTTATGACCAACCCCAAGCTCCTGATCCTGGACGAAGCCACCGAGGGGTTGGCGCCGCTGATCCGGCAGGAGATCTGGCGCTGCCTGCGCGCGCTCAAGGGCGAAGGCCAGACCATCCTGGTCATCGACAAGAACCTGCCCGAGATGGCGACGCTGGTGGACCGCCACTACATCGTGGACAAGGGGCGGGTGGCCTGGTCGGGGCAGCCGGCGGAACTGTCCGCCCAGCCCGGGCTGGCGCAACGTTACCTGGGCATATGAGCAGGCCGCGCGGCGGGTATCGCGACCCGGGAGAGCGGGACAGGCATGCGCCGCCCGCGATCCGGGGCGCGGGTAGAATGGGCCGCCTGCGCGCGGATACGCGCCCCGGCCGCTGACATCTGGAGACCATCTTGAAGCCTAGAATCAAAGCTTCCCGCCAGGACGATCCCGGATCGGACGGGAGCGCCGGCGTGGAGGAAATCACGCTGTCGGAGCAGGTCTACCGCCTGCTGCGGCGCGACATCATGCGCGGCGCCTTCGCGCCGGGCCAGTCGTTGCGGCTGGAGCTGCTCAAGCAGCGCTACGGCAGCAGCTTCTCGCCCATCCGCGAGGCCCTCAACCGCCTGCGCAGCGAACGCATGGTCATCAGCACCACCTCGCGCGGCTTCAGCATCGCGCCCTTGTCGGTCGAGGAAATGTGGGATGCCTGTGAAACTCGCATCCTGATCGATTGCGATGCGCTGCGCCGCTCGCTGGCCAATGCCGATGACGCCTGGGAAACGCGGCTGGTCGGCGCTTACCATGCGCTGACCCTGGCCGCGCAGCGCGCCGAGGCCGCCGCCGAGCCGTCGGAAGAGTTGGACGAGCTGCTGGAGGCGCGTCACCTGGAATTCCACCACGCGCTGATCGGCGCGTGCCGTTCCCACTGGCTGCTGGACCTGTCGACCCAGCTCTATGCGCAGACCGAGCGCTACCGCCGCCCGGCGCGCGCTGGCGCAACTGCGTACGGGCCGGAGCGCAGCGTGGACGACGAACACCGCCAACTGCTGGACGCCGCCATCTCGCGCGACGTGGAAGGCTCCGTCGCCATGCTGGCCGCGCACTACCGCAAGACCGCGCAGTTCATCGAACGCATCATTTCCCAGCCCCAATCGCAGCTCCAATCGCAGGCCAGGCATGCATAACTCCGACATCGACCTCTTCTTCCCCACCATCGCCGAGCGCGAGGTGCAGTACAACGCACGCGAATCGGTGCCGGATTTCGACGCCTGCGTGCGCCGCTATGCCGAGTCCTCGGCCCGGGTGCGTACGCGTCGCCCCGGCGTGCTGGACCTGCATTACGGCATGGGCCAGGACGAAAGGCTGGACCTGTTCCTGCCCGCCGCCTCGCAGGCGCCCGCGCCGCTGTTCGTGTTCATCCACGGCGGCTACTGGCGCGCGCAGCGCAAGGAAGACGCGCCGGTCATGGCCGAGGCCTTCAACGCCGCGGGCGCTGCCGTCGCCACTTTGGAATACACGCTGGTGCCCGAAGCCACGCTGGGTGAAGTGGTGCGCGAAGTGCGCTCCGCCGTGGCCTGGCTGTACCGTAACGTGGCCACCTATGGCGTGGACCCCGAACGGATCTACGTCAGCGGCAGCTCGGCGGGCGGCCATCTGGCCGGCATGCTGGTCGCGCCGGGCTGGCCGGCGCGCTATGGCGTGCCGGATGATGTGATCAAGGGCACTCTGGCGCTCAGCGGGCTGTTCGATCTGCGGCCCTTGTGCGATGTGCTGCCGAACACTTGGTTGCAGCTGACGCCCGAGCAGGCGGCGCATCAAAGCCCGATCTTCCATCTGCCGGAACGCGCGGGTCCGATGCTGCTGGCGGTGGGCGGGCTGGAGACCCAGGGCTTCAAGAACCAGACGGCGGCATACGAAGCGGCCTGGAATGCCGCGGGCCTGGCGTCCACCCGCATCCCGACGCCGCACTGCAACCATTTCGACCTGGTCAATGAACTGGAAGACCCGGACAGCGACCTGACCCGCGCCACCCTGGCGATGATGGGGCTGGGCGCAAGGTGAGCGGGGGGCCGATGGCGTAAGCTTGGCGCCCATGGCCGACCTGAAACTTCTTGAAGACCTGATTGCCCTGGCGCAGACCGGCAGCTTCGTGCGCGCGGCCGAACTGCGCCACGTCACGCATCCGGCTTTTGGCCGGCGCATCCGCGCGCTGGAGGCCTGGGCCGGCGCGCCGCTGATCGAGCGCCAGCGCCTGCCCGTGGTCCTGACCGCCGAGGGCGAGGCTTTGCTAAAGCGGGCGACCCGGTAAGTGGGCCAGATGGGGCAGGTGCGCCATCGCATCCGCAGCTTCGGCGCAGGCGGCGAGGCCGTGTTGCGCATCGCGACTGGCCGCAGCCTGGCCCGCACGCTGGTGGCGGACTGGATCGCGCGCCTGCGCCACCGCACGCCCAAGGTGCTGACCGAGGGCACGCAGGTCGAGCTGTCCACCGGCATGATGCAGGACATGGCGGCCCGGCTGGAGCAGGGCCGCGTGGACCTGCTGTGCTGCTACGAGCATCCGGCCCTGTCAGTGCAGCTGAGTCCCGGGCGCTACCGCTACATGACCTTGGGCACGGACAAGCTGGTGCCGGTCAGCCAGGCGGATTCCCGTGGCCGGCCGCGCTACGCGCTGCAGGAAGGCGGACCGTCGGTGCCCTTGATCACTTATGCGGGCGGCCTGGCGATGGAGCGCATCGTCGGCGACCGCCTGGAGGCCACGCCCTATGCCCTGGCTCCGTTCCTGCGCAGCGATTCGCTGGATGCCGCGCATGGCGCGGTCGCCAAGGGGCTGGGGGTGGCCTGGCTGCCCTGGTCCATGGTGGCGGCGGATTGCCGTCGCGGCGCGCTGGCCGCCCTGGGCGGCCGCAGCGAGGAGATCTCCTTCGAGGTGCGGCTGTACCGTTCGCGGGCGCGGCTGGCGGACCTGGCCGAAGCGGCCTGGGAAGCCACGGCCAGCCGCAAGGCCTGAATCCGCCTGGCGCATGGCCTGCGCGTGCTGAATCCGCACCAGCATGTGCTGACTTGGCACGGGATGTCCCTGGTGTACGTCCGAGAATAGCTCCCGAAACATCAAATGAGACGGCGCCGCCGTCCGCCATAGCACCCCAGGGAGAAAACATGAAATCCGTCCTGCATCCGTTGCGCGGCGCGCTAGCCGCGCTCTGTGCCGTTTCCGCGCTTGCCGCGGCGCCTTCCGCGCACGCGGATTATCCTGAGCGCGCCATTTCGCTGGTGGTCGGTTATCCGGCGGGCGGCAGCGTGGACTTGACCGCGCGCCTGTTCGGCGAAGAACTGGCCAAGCGCCTGGGCCAGAGCGTGGTGGTCGAGAACGTCGGCGGCGCCGGCGGCACCATCGGCGCGCAGCG
>LNAP01000477.1_pt1 | contig 44700 bp, 51 predicted proteins | sample 602601 | NCBI WGS metagenome assembly LNAP01 (sample SAMN02440304, study PRJNA202911) | soil metagenome | biome: Subtropical and temperate rainforests or woodlands; isolation source: soil samples (1 kg each in a 20% v/v slurry with milli Q water) were... ...
AGGCTAGCGTGTAGTCGCGCTGACTGCGCCTTTTGCCCGACTCCATTGAATCCTCCTGAGGAAAGGTCAGAAGGTGTAAACCCTATTCAGGACGGGACAGTGGACCAATAAAAGACCCGCAAGGGGAATACGTCCGGCCTTTCTACATTGGGGTTTCTTAACTCCCGACGCCTTAGCTCTAGAAAGCTATTCAATGTAGAGATCACAACATGACCAATCTCGATTCATCACACAGCCACCGAAGGCAACCCCCAGCCAAAGCCCTCCAACCCACCACCTTCCACCGCCACAACCGCCAACTGCGCACCCTCCTGCTCGAATCTCAGGTCTGGTTCTGTGCCCGGGATTTCAGTCGTTTGATGGGTTGGCCTTTGAATGAACGTACGACTCGCAAGCTGGATGTCGATCAGCGGCGGGTGATGGTGTTGAGCAATCATTACGGGCCTGAGGAGGAGTTGATGGTCAGTGAGTCGGGGATTTACGAGATGTTGGTGCATCACTGTCATGCGGAGAATCGGCATTTGCGGCGCTGGGTTACCAATGAAGTGGTGCCTTGTTTGCGTGACGATCGGGCGCCGGGCAATGACGGTTCGCCGAGCCTGAGTGTGTTGCAGTGGCAGGAGTTGTCGGTGTGTTTGCTGCATTGGCAGAGCGAGCCATGGATTCGCTTGCGGGATATGCCGAGGATGTTGCCCCATGGGCAGTTGTGCGGGGATTCGGTGCGGGGTCGCGGGCGGCTGCCTTGGTGGCGGGCAGTTTGGCGCGGGGTTGGGTTTGGTTAAGTCTTTACGGCTGCGGGTTTGACGCGCAGTGCCGACCTCTTCGCGAGCAAGCTCGCTCCCATGGATTAATTGAAGTCCGTTGAGCGAGCGGGCGACCAGAGTACATCCAATTCATTTACTGAGTCTGGACTGCCGTCTTCCCAGATAAATGCGGTCCCACAGGTCGTGCCGATAGCGAGATTGCGCGGCTTTAGCCGGGAAGAGCCTTTACTTCAAGCGGGACAATTGCGCACCATTGCCGATTCGCACAGGAAGCTGCTGCTCAGCTCGCTAAAAGGCAACGGACATGTCCCGCAAAAACTCGTCAAACCTTCCCGTCCTGCTCTCCGCCGCCGGCAAATTGCCTTGGTGGCTTGGCATTATCCTGGCCGTTGCGTCGGGTTTGTATCTGCATTCGGTCGCCATCGAGCCGCTGCCGACCTATGCCGGTACGCGTCAGTTGAGCCCGATGTTGATCAATACAATTTTCAAAAGCATGGCGATGTTCGGCCAGTTTCTGGTCCCGATGATTTTCCTCGGCGGCGCGTTGGGTTCGTTACTGGGGCGACGTAAGCGCCGCAAGTTGCTGGATTCAACCGCGACGCCCGGTGGCAATACGCTGCTGAGTATCAGCTGGGTTGAATTCGAATTGTTGGTGGGCGAAGCGCTGCGACGTCAAGGTTTTAGCGTGCAGGAAGCGGGCGGTGCCGGACCGGACGGCGGGATTGATCTGGTCGCGCGCAGGGATGGCGAAACGTATCTGGTGCAGTGCAAGCAGTGGCGTTCGGTGCAGGTCGGCGTGCCGGTGGTCCGCGAGCTGTACGGCGCGATGGCGGCCGAGGGCGCTGTAGGCGGTTTCGTGATCAGCAGTGGGCGATTTACCAAAGCGGCGAAGGAGTTCGCTTCGGGGCGTAATCTGAAACTGGTGGATGGCGATTTGTTGAATCGCTGGATTGCCGATGCCAAACGCGTAGTAGCTCCCGCGCCGATCACAGAGCCGATCAACCTTCAGCCTCGGGTCGAGCCGGTTGTCGAGCCTGAGGTCAAAGTCGCTACGCCTTTAAAGGAAACACCCGTCGAGCCCGAAGCTCCGGCTTGTCCGCATTGCCGAAAGGCGATGGTCATGCGAGTCGCCCGGACCGGGGCGAATGCCGGGGGTAATTTTTGGGGGTGTTCGGCCTATCCGAAGTGTCGGGGGATTCGGGCGATATTTGCGCCGATGGTGGTTAAGTAGTCGTAGCAGCGCATTTGCTCCTACGCCAGCTGGCAATGCGGGATGTACATTTCGCGGGATCAAGATTCTTCTCTTGTCGGCTGCCCTCGACGTCCCTGTAGGCATGTTCTTGATAGCGTGTCCGAGTCAACACGCGACACTGTTGTGAAGCGCGATCTAGAGCTGTTTGTAGGAAAAATCCAGATCGTGATTACGCCGCAAGCCTCTATCTGACAGGCAATTTTGAGGGCCTCGACAGCCTGTATTGCACCGCCTATCTTGCGCCTGTGTTCGGCCGGCCTGCGATGCATTCGCTCGCAGTTGCCCTGAAGCAGGACACCCAAATGACCCAGCAACCTTCCGTCGTTAACGAAACTCTTGAAAGCGGTTTCGCCGAAGTCGCACTACTGATTAACCACGCTCGCCAAGCTACGCTACAGGCCGTCAACACCCAGCTGATCGAGTTGTATTGGCAAGTGGGTGCTTATATCAGCGAAAAAATCGACAAGGCAGAATGGGGTGAAGGGGTCGTGGCGCAACTGGCCATTTATCTGGCCAGAAGTCAGCCTGGGTTGCGTGGATTTACTCGGCCTAATCTCTTCCGCATGCGGCAGTTTTACGAGGCTTACCGCAATGACGAAATAGTCTCACCACTGGTGAGACAAATACCCTGGACCCATAGCTTCACGAGTTCTACTTACTGAACACGCATTCGTCTGCGCAAAAGTAACTCCAACGTTCAATCGACGAGCGTTCGACATCCATCCCCCCATTCAGGCAGGATGCCAGCACTTGCTGGCCTGCCATCTGTCACGCCTATTCGAATGCTCTTCATGAGGAAACCCAATGCGGTTTTTCAGCTGTAAAACCGTGCTGTTCATCGCCGCCATTACCTTCGGTTTGAGCAGCGCCAGCCTTTATGCGGCGACCAAGCATCATGCGGCGCAGAAGGCCCAGAAGGCGCCAACCGGGCAGAAGGTCTCGATGCTGGGCGGCAAGTTTGTGTTTCGGTTGCCCAAGGAATACGTGAAGAGCCCGATGCCGGAGATCGACGCCAAGGCCAAAGCCGCTGGGGTGACCGGTTCGCTGTACATGAACAAGGCCGCCAAACGCGTGGTGATCGTGACCGAAACGCCGCTGGAATCAGGCGAGAAGGTGTCGAGCAATGATGGGCCGACCCTCGACGGCGTCATCGCGGCGACCCGTGAGCAGCAGAAAGCCAGTTACAAGGATTTCAAAGAGCTGGGCGAGAAGAAGATGGTGCGCCGTGGTCTGGGCATGCGGCAGCTGGATATTGCTGGCAGCGTCGAGGGCGGCAAGGTGCTGAGCACGACCGTGACGGCTGCGTCGGGCAAGCGCATGGCGATGGTCAATGTGATTTCCCTGCAGAAAGACGCCAAGGTTCATGGGGAGTTGTTGAAGGCGATTACGGATAACAAGAAGTGAGGCCTCACTCCGTGTGAACTGTACCGAGATCCGCCTCGGAACCAATCACGAATAGCTTAGGCTTGCTGAGCACATCACGGACGAATCCACTTGGATCTTTTACCATTTGAAACCATTCGCTGGCGGGGTACTGCTTGGGGTTTATCTCTCGTCCAAGGATTTCTTGTAGCGGATAAAGTGCCTCAACCAACTCACTGAAACTGACGTCACCTATCACCATCAGGTCAATGTCGCTGTCGGGGCCCGCCTTTCCGCTCGCCATGGAGCCAAAAACAAATGCAGCGCTTATTCGGCTCGCCATCGGCTGCAGTGCTTCGGACAAAGTCTGCAGCCATCCGTCGGTCTTGCGCAGAATGCTCGCCAGCTCTGTGAATATCGAGCAATCACGATTCGCTCGGTAGTGAACCTGATTGCCCACGCGAACTTTTTGTAAAACTCCGGCTTCCACCATCTTTGCCAATTCGCGGCTCAAGGTGCCAGAGATGGTTCCCGTCAATCTCGCGATTTCCCGCTGGTGGTATTGCTCTGTCGGGTTCAAGAGCAGCAAGGACAGCACCTTGCGGCGGTAGTGCGAGAACAGAAAAGATCCTAGCGACATGTGGACATCCCAACCGCTGCTTTAAAAGCAGCAATTGAAGCCCTAAAAGCAGCAGAATTCCACTAAAAGTGTTTTTTGACACTAAGAGTGTGGATCAATCTGGATTCAGGCCCGTCGCCCCTCCACCAACATCCGCAACGCCAACCCGAACATCACGGTTCCCATCAGCCATTTCTGGACCACGGCCCAGGTCGGGCGCTGGGTGAGGAATACGGCGATGGAGCCTGCGCCCATGGCGATCAGGGCGTTGACGCTGAGGCTGACGGCGATCTGGCAGCTGCCGAGGATCAGCGACTGGCTCAGCACGCTGGCACCGTTGTCCAGCGTGATGAACTGCGGCAATAGCGAAAGATAGAGCACCGCCACTTTCGGGTTGAGCAGGTTGGTCATCAGGCCCATCAGGAACAGTTGCCGATTGCTGTCCCTGGGCAAGTCCTTGACCTGAAAAGGCGAGCGGCCGCCGGGTTTGACGGCTTGCCAGCCCAGGTACAGCAAATACAGTGCCCCGGCGTAACGCAGGGTGTCGTAAGCGTAGGGCACGGCCATGACCAGCCCGGTGATGCCGAATGCCGCGCAGAGCATGTAAAAAAGAAAGCCCACGCCAACACCGGTCAGGGAAATCAGGCCTGCCTTGCGTCCTTGTGAGATTGATCGCGAAATCAGGTAAATCATGTTCGGCCCGGGTGTCAGAACCATGCCCAGGCAAATGAGCGAAAACGCGATGAGGCTGGAGAGCTCTGGCATAAAGTGTTCGGGCATGGCGACTTCCTGTTGCCGAAAGTTGATGGGCGGTGCGCAGTGCAGAACCGGCGAGCAGCATTGCAGCTTAAGGCTGCACGCGGGTCAATGTGCATTTCACGGGTCAATCCACCCGCAACGCCGCCGACAGCCAGTCAACCAGCTTGTGCACCTTGGGCAAAGACTCGCGATTGCGCGGCCATGCCAGATGCAGGTCCAGGCCTTCGGTGGCCAGGTGCGGGAGGATTTCCACCAGTTCGCCGCGCTGCAATTGTTCGCTGATCAGCCAGGTCGCCAGTTGCGCAACACCGCTGCCCGCCACGACCGCTGCGACCTGGGCTTCGGCGTCGCCAACGATGATGCGGCCGTCCATCATGCGCATCTGAATCTGTCCGGCGGCATCGACGATAAGCCACGGGCTGGTGCTGCCATAGGACTTGCCGTACAGAACGCAGGCGTGATCGGCCAGGTCGTCAGCGGTTTGCGGCGCGCCGTGCCGTTGCAGATAACTCGGGGCGGCACAAAAGATCACCCGTTCGGTGCCCAGATAACGGTGGCCCAAGGTAGAAGGCCAGGCCGACGGACCGCCAATCCTGACCGCGAGGTCGACGCCCTCCTCCAGCAGATCCACAAAGCGGTCGGTGAAGGACACGTGGGGCCGCAGCTTCGGGTGCTGTTCGGCAAATTGCAGGATCAGCGGCAACACCTGCAGACGTCCAAAGGAGGCGGGCAAATCCACACGCAGATGGCCGGCCGGTTCGGAGCGCTGCGCAGCCAGCGCGGTCTCGGCATCTTCGAGCTCATCAAGGATGCGCCGGCAAACGGCGTAGTACGCCGAACCCTCTTCGGTCAGGGAAAGGCTGCGCGTGGTGCGCTCGAACAGACGCATACCCAAGCGGCTCTCCAGGCGCGCGACACTTTTGCTCACTGCCGAGTTGGTCAGGTGCAGGCGTTCGGCGGCACTGGTAAAGCCACCGGCATTGGCCACGGCGACGAAGGTGACAATACCCTTGAGACGGTCGGTGGAGATCATGGCTGCGTGTCGATTGATGAAATGGATTCCATAGTGCCCGGAAAAACCACCCAAGATAAGAAGTCATTTCTCTAATAACCTAGCGACATTCTTAATTTCGGGTCTTGTTTATGCCTTCTTTTGACACCACCGCCACTGGCACCGCCAGCGGCGAGAAATCCACCGGCGCCGGGTTGTCCATTGCCATCCTGGCCTTGGCCGGATTTGTGATCGTTACAACGGAATTCCTCATCATCGGCTTGCTGCCATCGATGGCGCGGGATCTGGGCATTTCCATTTCTGACGCCGGGCTGCTGGTGACGCTGTTTGCCTTTACGGTGATGCTGTTTGGCCCGCCGCTGACGGCGATGCTCTCGCACCTGGATCGCAAGCGTACCTTTGTGGTCATCTTGCTGATCTTCGCTGCGGCCAATGCCCTGGCGGCGATTTCCAGCAATATCTGGGTGCTGGCTTTCGCCCGTTTCATTCCGGCGCTGGCGTTGCCGGTATTTTGGGGCACCGCCAGTGAGACCGCCGGTCTGCTGGCCGGTCCCGAGCGTGCGGGCAAAGCGGTCGCCCAGGTTTATCTGGGTATTTCTGCCGCCATGCTGTTTGGCATTCCGCTGGGAACATTGTTCGCCGATGCAGTGGGCTGGCGTGGCGCGTTCTGGGCGCTGGCCCTGTTGTCGATGCTGATGGCATTGCTGCTGTGGATCTCCATGCCATCGCTGGCGCCTACGGCAAAGGTCGGTCTGGCCAAACAGGCGAAAATCCTCGGTGACCCGCGTTTCATCGCCAATCTGCTGCTGTCGATCCTGCTGTTCACGGCGATGTTTGCGGCTTATACCTACCTCGCCGATACCCTGGAGCGCATTGCGCTGGTGCCTTCGGCCCACGTGGGTTGGTGGCTGATGGGTTTTGGTGCGGTCGGTCTGATTGGTAATGGCCTTGGCGGGCGCTATGTTGATCGCAGCCCGCTGGGTTCGACCATCGTTTTCGCTGTGCTGCTGGCACTGGGCATGACCGCCAGCGTTCCTGCGGCAGGTTCGTTGCCACTGTTGTGCGCGGTGCTGTTTGTCTGGGGCGTTGCCCACACCGCGCTGTTCCCGATCTGCCAGATTCGCGTCATGAAAGCGGCCCCGCACGCTCAGGCACTCGCCGGTACGCTCAACGTTTCAGCGGCCAACGCCGGGATTGGTCTGGGCTCGGTCATCGGCGGCATGACCATCGAACACCTGGGTTTGCATGATGTGGGGTATGTCGGCGCAGCAATTGCAGTGCTCGCCGTCATTACTGCTGTGCTGACCCTGCGTATGAAAGCCGACTAAGCACGTCGCAAAGACCCTCTAACCGTCGCAAAACACTATGTTTTGTGACGGTTTTTTTAATTATGGCAAAAGGCCCTTCCCATAACCGCCGCCGGAGCCTCAAACTCCAGTCTTTCGGTCTTGTTCAAGGTTTCAGGCCGGTCAACATTACACCGGTGAACGTGATGAAGCATTACGAAGGCAAAGGATTGTCGTTTGCCAGGCGCATTTACTGGTCGCGCAGTGTCGGCGTAAGCATCGGTTGCTTCAGCGTCGCGGCCACGCTTTATCCGTTGCACCCGCCGACCTGGATCTGGCTGTTGATGGCGTGCAACGTTCTGGTCTGGCCGCACATTGCGCTGAGGTTGGCAAAACGCTCCCCACAGCCGTATTACGCGGAACGTCGCAACATTCTTTGCGACTCTATCGCGGGTGGCTTCTGGGCTGCGGCCATGGGCTTCAGCCCGCTGCCAACTGTTACCGTGCTTGGAATGATGGGGATGCACAACATAGCAGCCGGCGGCCAGCGCCTGTTTCTGCTGGGCCTCATCGCCCAGGCCCTCGGCGCACTGATCGCCGCGCTGCTGGTTTCTCCCTCGTTCGTACCTGAAAGCACTGCGCTGCAAATCTATGCCTGCCTGCCGGTACTGGTGATTTATCCGTTGTTCGTCGGCTATTCCAGCTACCGACTCGCGGTCAAACTGAGCGAACACAAACATATCCTTGGCAAACTCAGCCGTACCGACAGCCTGACCGGTTTGATCAACCACGGCTCGTGGAAGGACCTGCTGCAGATCGAGTTCGGCAATTGCCAGACGCTGGCACGCCAGACGACCGTCGCGCTGATTGATATCGACCATTTCAAGTCCATCAACGATACCCACGGCCACATCACCGGCGACGCGGTTCTCAAGCAGATAAGCGCCGCGCTGGTCGCCAATCTGCGCGAATGCGACCTGGCGGGCCGCTATGGTGGCGATGAGTTCTGCGTGATCCTGCCCAACACCAGCGAAGTTCTGGCCCGGGAAATTCTGGAACGGCTCAATCACGAAGTCTTCACCTATCGCGACTGCGTACTTCCGGACCTGCATATTAGCCTGAGCATTGGCATCGCAACTTTTCAACCCTACCTGACCGATGCAGCCAGCTGGCTGCACGAAGCCGACAAGGCGCTGTATATCGCCAAGACCACAGGCCGTAATCGAATCTGTGCCGCAGAACCCGCATTAGCCGCCAACGACGAACCAGAACTGGATATGGAAGTTTCAGCGTCCTGAGCGTGAAATGAGAAGTTTCGTTGAAGCGAGGTTTGCCTGCGAAATGGGCGATATATTCAATCCACAACTTATTTGAATCAATAACTCCCCTTCGCGGGCAGCCTCGCTCGAACAAGTATCATCACTTATCAACTGTAGACATATGCTTCAACAGCCATTCCGGCGAGTGTTCCTCAAGCAGCTGGCTGATCGGCTTATCCAGTTCAAGTTTGCCATAGAGGGTTTCTTCCCGGTCCAGATGGCTTTGCTGAACCTGACGATAATCGGGCGGATAGATGCTCTGTTCGATGGGCAGCAAGCGATCAAAATGTTCGAGCAGGCCCTGGAATACAAAGCGGCGCTCGACGGTATTCACCGTAGTGGCGATAAGTTTGAAAAAGAACCGGGCGTCCTGCTGGCGCAAGGCTTCGGACGCAGCGTAACGCTCGGCCAGCGTGTAAGGCGCGATGTCGTCAAACACCACACAACACAGAAGCTCGCGGGTATTGCCACTGAACGGGTTGTCGCATGCAGTGCACCGGTCAAGCTGGCCGAGGACGAAACGAACCGAATGCTCGGCCAGTTCCATGCTTTCGCCATCCTCCAGTTCCAGTATGTCCTCCAGCAAAGGGGCCTGCCTGCCGAGACGCGCGACTTGTCGGCCAAAGTTCATCAACAGTCCCCGCGGCCCCAACAGTTGCGCTTGCTGATCACTCAGTTGGGCATTTGACAGCGTCGCTTGCCTGGCCGCCAGTTTATTGAATGCATGAAGATCTCCCCGGACTTCATGCCGATAATGCCCGGACAGGCACCGTATTGAACCGTCTTCCTTGATAAACGAAACACTCATGAATGACTCCCTAATTTAAACTGATCTTTTGTTATTGTGTTGTGCAGTGTCTATCGTCCCTGAACCGGGATCTATTATGCAGTTTCACAGTGGTATTACCCGAAACGCTCAAGCCTGCTGCATGTTTCCACTCACCTGAGCAAAGCCATGAGTTCCAGCCGATTGCGGACATTATTCTTTTTCAGAAGCGAAGAAACATGATCCCGGGCGGTAAACCAGCTTATCTGCAGGTGGCGGCCAATTTGCTTGTTGGTAAGCCCCTGCAACAGCAGACTCAATACTTCCTTTTCTCTACTCGTCATCTCCATGATGTACCTGTGTGCGAGTGATTCATTCCAAGATTGAAAGGTAGGATCAATTTGAAAAATAACTGCTCGTAGCGAATTTTCCTACAGCTAATACAGAATCGTTAAACTTACGACCTACGCCAGCGCAAACAAATTGCCATCAAGCGTATAGAAGGCGAGATTAAACGCGAGAAATGATAATTACAATCATCTGTAATGAATAAATTCAGCGAAGAAATTTCCTACACGCCACCTTACTAAGTGCATATCAGAAATATGAAAAAGCCCGCATCTTGAATAGAAACGGGCTGACAGATATTAAACTTCAACTCTGCTTGAACATCTCTTGCGCGCGCTTGCGAATCTCATCAGGGGTTAGATCCTGCTTGTGCGTCGCAATGAACCAGCAGTGGCCGTAAGGATCTTTCAGGGTGCCGGTCCGGTCGCCGTAAAACATGTCGGCCACCGGCGTCAGCGATTCTGCACCCGCATCGACGGCGCGCTGGTAGACGGCATCGGCGTCTTTGACATACAGATGCAGGCCGAACGGCGGTTTAGCGGTTTGATCCGGGCTGCCCAGCGCACCCTGCTCGCACGGCTCGGACAGCATCAACATGGAGCTGCCGATGCGCAGTGCGGCATGACCGACGCGACCGTCGGGGGTGTCGAGGCGAAAGTCCTCGATAGCGCCAAACGCTTTTTTATAAAACTCGATGGCTTGCGCGGCTTCCTTGACGCCCAGATAAACCGTCAGGCTGTGGTAGCCCTCGGGTATGGCTTGAACGTTCATTATTGTTCTCCTCTGTGTCTGGCAAAGCGTCCATCAAGGCTTCAGCTCGAACAGGGCCTTGCCGCTTTCCATATCGAATGGTGCTGAAAAATGCTCGTGCACCGCTTTCCATTCACCGTTGACGCGCCGATAACCCGCGCTCGCACGCATCCAGGATGATTTCTGTTCGCCCTTGTCATCGGTCCCGCCGCAACTGCACAGCCAGTGGGCGAACGCGAGATTGTCATCGGCGTAAATCTGCAGATCTCGCGGTTCGAAGAGCATTGCCCCTTCGCACATGCCCAGGCAGAACTCCCAGTGTTTGCGGTAGGCCTCGGCACCTTTGAACTGCAACTGGATGATTGCGTCATACGCGACGATGTCAGGTGCGTAATAGGCCATGATTGCGTCCAGATCCTTGTCCCGCACCGCAGCGGTCCATTGTTTGATAAGCGCACCGATTGCCTCGGTGGCAGTCGGGCTCTTCAGATGGGTAGCAGCTTTCATAAAGTTCTCCTGTGGTCGTTGCGCTCAGCGGCTTGCCGCCTGCGCGGATTGCTGCAAGTTAAGGGTTCGAACCGGGCGCACTTCGACGCTGCCCACACGTGCTGCGGGAATATGCGCCGCGATGTGCAGGGCATCGTTGAGGTCCTTGGCATCAATCAGGTAGAAACCGGCCAGCTGTTCCTTGGTCTCGGCAAAAGGCCCGTCGGTAATCCTGACTTTGCCGTTACGCATGCGCACGGTGGTTGCGGTCTGCACTGATTCCAACGGCTCGGCGGCCAGCATGTGGCCGCTGGCGTGGACGGATTCGGCATAGGCGAAACACTCGTCATCACGCGGACTGTCCGGATGCGTATGCAGGATCTGTTCGTTGCTGTAGATCAGGCAAAGGTATTTCATGGCGTCCTCCGTTACGGGCTTTCTGCCCTATGCACAGGATTAGTCGTACAACGCCTGCGGAATTCGACAGGATCAGCCGCTGATTTTTCGGCGCCGATAAACGGTTAGCGCAGAGTCAGACCTGGGATTCAAGTTCGTGCAGACGCCCTTCGAGAAATTGCCGGTCGACGCTTTGCCGGGACTTTTCGATGGCCATGCGATACGCCACGCGCGCGTCATCGAGTTGGCCTGCGCGCCGGCACAAATCTGCCTTCGCCGACCAGGCCAGGTGGTAATCGCGCAACTCCTCACGATTGAGCAGCGCATTGATCAGCGCCAGCCCCGCCTGCGGACCGCGCAGCATGGCAATCGCCACCGCTCGATTGAGTTCCACCACCACCGAGTCGGTGAGACGCAGCAATACGTCATACAGTCCGACGATTTGCGCCCAGTCAGTAAGCTCGGCACTGGCAGCCTCGGCATGCACTGCGGCGATTGCTGCCTGCACGCTATAGACGCCGTGCCGCCCGGAACGCAGCGCTTGCTCGACCAGCGCCTGGCCCTCTTCAATCATTGGCCGATCCCACCGGCTGCGATCCTGCTGCTCCAACATTACCGGTGCGCCGCTGGCCGTCGTTCGCGCGGGGCGCCGGGACTCGTTGAGCAGCATCAACGCCAGTAACCCGGAAACTTCCGGCTCCGGCAGCAGATCCAGCAACAGCCGGCCCAGGCGAATCGCTTCGCGGGACAGGTCATTACGGGTCAATTGATCGCCGGACGAGGCGAAATAGCCTTCGTTGAATACCAGATAAACTACGCGCAGCACGGCATCCAGGCGCTCGGGCAGCTCAGCGAAAGAAGGCACTTCGTAGGGGATGCGGGCATCAAGAATCTTGTTTTTGGCCCGCACGATGCGTTGCGCCACGGTGGACGGCTTGGTCAGGAAGGCCCGGGCGATTTCTTCAGTGGTCAGGTCGCAGACTTCGCGCAAGGTCAGCGCGACCTGAGCATCGTCGGTCAAGGCCGGATGGCAACAGATGAAAATCAGCCGCAGCCGGTCGTCTTCGACGCTGTCCAGGTCGGGCGTCTGTACTTGCTCTTCCAGCTCCCGCGCCATCTGGGCCAAAGAAGCATTGAAACGCGAGCGACGGCGCAGGCTGTCGATGGCCTTGAAGCGCCCTGTCGATATCAGCCAGGCCCGGGGACTTTGGGGTACGCCGGTTTGCGGCCACTGTTCGACCGCCGCGATGAATGCGTCCTGCAAGGCTTCCTCGGCCAGTTCGAAACTGCCCAGCAGGCGGATCAGCGTGGCCAGAACCCGACGGGACTCCTCACGGTAGAGATGTTCGACTTCGGCGTTGATGGTTCGCGGGTTTTTATTATTGTGCTCAGGATGCTGCTTCATGCCTGACTCTCGCGTGGCGTACGAGAGAGCGTAGCCTGCGCGGCATCAGCGTGACTGCCGCTCCAGACCAAATGCACCCGTCAGACTTATTGCCCCGCCAGCACCGCGTCGACTTGCACGCCTCGGCGCAGGCCGTACACCGTTGCGGTCAACACGCCTACCGTGCCCATCACTGCGCAGTAGACGACACACACCCATGGGCTCCAGGGCATCAGCGCGATCAGCATCAAGGGCGTGGTGCTCGCCCAAAGCGCATAGGCGATGTTGTAGGTAAAGGAGATACCGGACACGCGAATTTTTACCGGGAACAGCCCGACCATGACCGAAGGCACCACACCGACGATGCCGCAGGCCAGACCGGCGATGGCATAGGCGATGCCCGGCGTAAGCCACTCACCGATCAGGCTGGCATACAACGAACCGATGCCCAATGGCAGCAACAGGCTGTACAGCATCACGCCGCGCCATGCGCCAATCCGGTCAACCAGCAGACCCGCCAGCACGCAACCGATATTCAGAAACACGATGCCCAGGCTGCTCAGCGCGAAGGTGTGGCTGGCGCTCATGCCGAAACGCTGCTGCATGACCGTGGGCGTGATGACCACCAGCACGACGACGGCGGAGGTCAACACGCAGGTCAGCAAAACGGCTGGCAACAAGGACTGGCGATGCTCGCGCAACACTGCTTTCAACGGGAATTCGGCCATTTCGCTGCGCTGGGCATGCAGAGCCATGAACACCGGCGTTTCACTTAACCAACGGCGCAGCCATACGCCAAAGATGCCGAACACGCCGCCCAGCAGAAACGGAATGCGCCAGGCGTAATCGAGGATTTCCGCAGGTGTGAACACTTTCGCCAGCCAGGTGGCGACCAAGGCGCCCAACAGGTAACCAAAGGTCAATCCGGCTTGCAGCACGCCGAGGGCATAACCGCGATGACCCGGCGGCGCGTGTTCGGCGACAAACACCCAGGCGCTGGGTACTTCGCCGCCCACCGCCGCGCCCTGCAGGATGCGAAAACCGAGCAGGATCAGGGGCGCCCAATAGCCGATGTGCGCGTAGGTGGGCATCAGTCCGATGAGCAGGCACGGCAGCGCCATCATCAGAATGCTCAGGCTGAATACCCGTTTGCGTCCCAGCCGATCTGCAAAGTGCGCCATCAGGATGCCGCCCAGCGGCCGGGCAAGATAGCCGGTCACGAAAATGCCGAAGCTTTGCAGCAGACGCAGCCATTCGGGCATTTCCGGCGGGAAAAACAGTTGGCTGAGGGTCAGCGCGAAGAACACGAAGATAATGAAGTCATAAATTTCCAGCGCCCCGCCCAAAGCCGCAAGGCCCAGGGTTTTGTAGTCAGCGCGCGACAGCGGCTGGGGACGTGATCGGACAATGGCCGTCATAAAGAACCCGAAACGGTGGATGACAAGGGGGCGACATCAGGTCGCAGGGCGCGAAGAATAGCAAACTCGCGCGCGATGAGTTCGTCACTGCACCGCGCTTGAGCTCAGTGGTCGCGATTGCCGCCTTGCGCCTGAATCAATTGCGTCCGGCGCGGCGTTCGGCTACCTGTCCCAGAACGGCCAGATCCATGTGACCTTCGTCATTGGCCTGAGCATCGAGCAGGCTGCCATACACCACGTTGGCTACCGGCAACGGCACCGCCACGTGCTCGGCGGCGGCCAACGCCAGGCTGATGTCCTTGAGCCCCAATGACGCCTTGAACAAGGCCGGTTCATAACGACGCTCAGCGATCATGCCGCCATAGCCTTGATAGACCGGGCCGGGGAAGATGCTGCCGGAAATCAGCTCGATCAACGTTCCGGGTTCAATCCCGTAAGCATCGACCAGCACCGCCGCTTCACCCATGGTTTCGATGGCCGACGCGAGCATGAAATTGACCGCCAGTTTCAGGACGTTGGCCCGCGAGGCCTGTTCACCGAGGGGCCAGGTTTTCTTGCCGATCAGGTCGAATAGCGGTTGCACGGTCTTGATTGCCGCGCCGGGACCGGCCGCCATGATGTTCAGCGCGCCAGCGGCGGCGACGTCCGGACGGCCCATGACCGGAGCCGCGATGTAAGCAACGCCACGTTTAGCGTGCAGGGCCGCCAGCTCTTCGGCGAAGGCGACGGCAATAGTCGCCATATTGATGTGAATCAGCGGCGCCTTGAGCGTGTCGAGCAGGCCGGATTCGAGCAGCACATCACGCAACGCGCGATCATCGGCGAGCATGCTGAACACCACGTCATTGCCAAAGGCCTGGGCCGGATCGGCGGCGGCCTTGGCACCCAGCGCAACCATCGCCTGCACGGGCTCGGGCGAGCGATTCCAGACCCAGACTTCATGGCCGCCTTTCAATAGATTGGTCGCCATGGCCTGCCCCATGTTGCCGAGTCCTACGAAACCGATTTTCATGAATGTGTTCTCTCCAGGTCGAGTCAAGTGCCCTAGAGTGCGCTTTTGCCCGGCTGAAAAAAATAGGTGTTGGTCTGGACGCCGGGTCACGCCAGGAGCGAACCCGTCAGAGGGTTATTTGCGTACTCAGCCAGCCAAGAAACTCGCGAACCGGGGACTGCCTTTCGCGCCCGGGCGCACAAACGGCCAGGTAGCTCGGGCCCGGCAAGCTGATGTCGGGCCGATAGGCAACGAGCAGGCCCTTGGCCAGACTGTCCGCCACCAGCACATTGCTGGCCAGCACCAAGCCATGCCCGGCGATGGCGGCATTCAGGGCGAAATGCTCGTCGTCGTACTCACGCAGCACCGCTTGAGTCAGCCAGTTGGCATAGCCTGCAGCCCCGCACCAGCTTGGCCAATCTACCCTGAAACCACCGGGAATCTGCCAGCGCAGGTTGATCAGTTCGATCCGAGTCTGCGCCGCTGGCTCGCCGTAGCCCGGCGCGACGTAAGCGCCGAAACGTTCATCCATCAAGGGCTGGCTGATCAATCCCGGATCATCCCGTGATGACGTCCGAATCGCCAGATCGATGCTCGAATCACGCAGCAGATCCACAAGGTCGTTGCTGGTTTCAACCCGCACATTGATGTGTGGCCAGGCGCGATAGAAATCGCCAAGTCTGGGGATCAGCCATGCCGCTGCCAGTGCCGGCGTGGTCGAGAGCACCAGCCGGTGCATGTCCGGTTGCGGACGAAGCTCGGCCAGGCTATCGCGGATGTCCAGCAGCGCACGATGGGCGTCGCGGTAGAGGCGTTCGCCTTCGGGTGTGAGCTGCACGCCTTTGCCGGTACGCTCGAACAGCAACGCGCCAACCCAGGCTTCCAGCGCCTTGACCTGATAGGAGACCGCCGCCGGCGTGACGAACAGCTCGTCAGCCGCCGCCTTGAAACTTCCGGTACGCGCGGCAGCCTCAAAGGTACGAAACGCGGTTAATGGTATTTTCGAAAACAAGGGCGGCCCCGTCGTGGACGTCAATTGAATTGATCGGACGTTAATTTATCTCATTTTCCTGAGGCCCGGCCCGCCGTCAGGATGGGTTGTCGATATGCATCTGGAGAGCACCATGCAAGGCCCGACCCGTAAAATTGTGCAGGCAACGCTTTACGAACTGATCGCCATCGGCGTGCTGTCGCCGGCATTGTCCTGGCTGTACGACGAGAGCCTGGCCTATTCCGGCGCGTTGTCGGTGATGCTTTCGGCCTCGGCTTTGCTGTGGAACATGCTCTTCAACTACGGTTTTGAGTATTGGGAAGCGCGGCAGGCCCAGCGCAGCAGAACCTGGCAACGGCGCTTGCTTCATTCGCTGGGATTCGAAGGCGGCCTGACGTTGCTGCTGTTACCGCTGATTGCCTGGTGGTTGGCGATTTCCTGGTGGCAGGCGTTGGCGACCAATCTGGGGTTGTTTGTATTCTTCTTCTTTTACGCGCTGGTTTTTCAGTGGGCGTTTGATCGGGTGTTCGATGTTCCAGAGTCAGCGAAACAACCGCTGCCCACTAAATGTTCACTATGAACGCATTAATTAAGGGTGAATTAAGTCTGGCGGGTTAATCTGGCTTCAACCAGACAGCTGAACGTTCCAGCTGCTGATGAATCTACTGCATCAGATAAAACCAGAAGGAAGACCCGATGAAAACTTTACCTGCCCTGTTCACCGCCCTTGCTCTTACCGCCGCCGCAGGCGTTGCCCAGGCCGATATCGGCCCTGACGAAGTGGTACGTCTGCATAAAGCCGGGACCGTCATGGACTTCGAAGAGCTGAACAAACTGGCACTGGCCAAGCACCCTGGCTTCACCATTCACGATACCGAGCTGGAAAATCAGGCTGGAAAATATGTTTACCAGGTTGAACTGCGCGACGCGAAAAACGTGGAATGGGATGTAGACCTGGACGCCAAGACCGGTGCTGTTTTGAAAGACGTGCAGGACAAGTAATTACGGCTGAGAAGCTTGTAATAACGTGAATCTGTACAGACTGTGTAGGAGCGAACTTGTTCGCGGAGAACAGAAGTCTTCGCGAACAAGTTCGCTCCTACAATTTATTTCCCACGCCTACTTCAACCCCACCTTCAATAACTGCCCGTTGTCATCATCGGTCAGCACGTAAAGATAACCGTCCGGGCCTTGGCGTACGTCTCGAATACGCTTTTTCAGATCGCCCAGCAGGCGTTCTTCATGGACGATCCTGTCGCCGTCAAATTGCAACCGAATCAGTTCTTCCGACGCCAGTGCGCCGATGAACAGGTTGTGATCCCAGGCCTTGAAGCGTGACGCGTCGTAAAAGGTCATGCCGCTGATGGCCGGGGATTTTTCCCAGACATGGAATGGCCGGATCGTGCCTTCGACAACGTTGCCTTTCGCTTCAGGAATAGGCTCGCCGGAGTAATTGATCCCGTCAGTCGCCAGCGGCCAGCCATAATTACCCCCGCGTTCGACAATGTTCACCTCATCGCCGCCGCGTGGCCCATGTTCGTTGGTCCACAGCGTGCCGGTCCATGGGTTGAGCGCCGCGCCCTGTTGGTTGCGATGCCCGTACGACCAGATCTCGGGACGTACATTTTTCTGGCCGACAAAAGGATTGTCGGGCGGCACCTTGCCGTCCGGGAAGATGCGCACGACTTTGCCTTGCAGTTTGTCGAGATCCTGCGAAGTCGGGCGATTGTTGTTTTCGCCCAGTGCTATGAACAGGTATCCATCACGATCAAAGACCATTCTCGAACCGAAGTGATTGCCCACCGACAGCTTCGGTTGCTGGCGGAAGATCACCGTGAAGTTTTCCAGTTTGCTCATGTCGGTGGACAGACGACCGCGTCCGGCGGCAGTGCCGGCTTTGCCGTCCTTGCCCACTTCGGCGTACGTCAGGTAAACCAGACGGTCGTTGGCAAAGTCCGGGGAAAGCACCACGTCGAGCAGCCCGCCCTGCCCGCTGGCCCAAACCTGCGGCACGCCGGAAATCGGTTGCGACAGCTTGCCATCCGCCGCCACTACCCGCAGATTGCCGGAGCGCTCGGTCACCAGCATGCCTTGTTTATCCGGCAGAAACGCCAGCGCCCATGGGTGCGCCAGGCCTTGGCTCACTTGCTCGACGGTGACGCTGCCCTGCTCGCTTTTGAATTCCTGGATATCCGCCGCGTAGGTGGTCAGCGGTACCGTCAATAATGCTGTGGTGCATAGCGTTGCAATCAAGGTTTTGCGGAACATGAACAATTCCTTATGCAGAGGGATCAGTCGTTAGTGTTGCGCTGGCGTTGAGTGTCGTTGGTCGAAGGTCGGGCAGGCTGTTGTCGGGTCGGATAGCCGTTGCCGATGCCGCCATTTTCGAGGGTGGGCGGACGCGGATTGGGCACGGTGTTCGGTCCCCGCAACGGTGGAACACTTGATTCGGTGCCCTGGCGGCTGTTCGGATTCGCCCGATGGATGGGGCTGTTGTGGGGATTGCTGTTATTCAGCGTGCTGTTGGGCAAGGTCTGCGCCTGGGAAACACTGGCAAGGCCAGCCATCATCAGACCGCCAAGCAAGGGAATCGCAACACTTCGCAAGAAAATGTTCATCAGTTACCTTCTGTTCAGAAACGGTAAGGACTCAGGCCTTTGATGGCGGTTGCCCACCTAGGTTCGGCGTTGGGCCTTTGATGAGCAACGATTGCAGCATCAGGTTTGTAACAAGGATGGTCAGGATGGCTGAACGGGCTGGGGTTTTCATCGAATCTCATTGTAGGAGGGGACTTGTCCCCGAAGGCGGCAGTCCCGCAGACCCGGCGATTGCTTTACGAAATCTCATTTGATACTCACGGCAGAGACCCACTCGACATGACCGAAGTCACCCAGGCCGCACCGGCCTTGAAGGAAATTTTCAACCGGGCACGCCTGCAGCACATCGCCGAACAGACCGCAGCGGTTTACCCGGCATTCGACATCCCGGCGTTTCTGGCCCATGTCAGCGAGGATCTGGACGATCTGTCGCTCATGCAGCGCCTGAACCGCGTCAGCCGTGGGCTGCATGCCTGTCTGCCGGAGGATTACGTTGCCACGCTGGACATTCTCTACAAACTGGCACCACGCCTGAACAGCGGTTTTGTCACCCTCGTTCTGCCTGAATACGTGGCGCTCTATGGTCAGCATGATTTCGCGCGATCCATGCAGGCGCTGAAATACTTCACCTCGTTCGGATCGTCGGAGTTCGCCGTGCGCCATTTTCTGCGCCTGGACTTCGAGCGGGCGCTGCGACTGATGCAGGAGTGGGCGCAGGATGACAACGAGCATGTCAGGCGGCTGGCGAGCGAAGGCAGTCGGCCGCGGCTGCCCTGGTCGTTTCGCCTCGAAACGCTGATGCGCGATCCATCGCCGGTATTGCCGATTCTCGACGCGCTCAAGGCTGACAGCAGCCTGTATGCGCGTAAATCGGTGGCCAATCACTTCAATGACATCACCAAGGACAACCCTGACTGGGTGCTGGATCAGATAGAAGGCTGGTCGCTGGACAATCCCCATACCGCGTGGATTGCCCGGCATGCCCTGCGTTCGCTGATCAAGAAAGGCGACCGCCGCGCGTTGACCATCATGGGTGCCGGCCATGCAGCCCAGGTTCGCGTCGAAGAGCTGAGCGTCAGCCCCGAACAGGTACGCCTGGGCGATCGCATCAACCTGTCGTTTCGCCTGACGTCCACTGCCGGACACAGCCAGCGGCTGATCATCGATTACGCCCTGCATTACGTGAAGAAAGCGGGCGGCACCTCGGCCAAGGTGTTCAAACTCAAGACCTTGAACCTGGCGCCCGGCGAGTCGGTGCTGGTCAGCCGCGAACAGCAGATCCGCAATTTCACGACGCGGGCGCATTATGCGGGCAAGCATGAGCTGGATATCCTGATCAATGGCGAGTGCCTGGGCCGAACCTTTTTCGAGCTCATTGACTGAATCGGCCTGGCGCACTGCACAAATCTTCCAGCTTTTTCTCCACAGCTGGATGACACTGTCGCAGCCAGGCAATGTTTCGGAGGAAAGCCATGGGCACCGCCAACTGGATCGACCTCAAGCAGGACAATGAGTCCGGCATCGAGACGATTCGTGCGCATTTTGAAGGCCACGCTTACGACCCGCATTGGCATGACAGCTATCTGGTGGGGGTAACGGAGCAAGGCGTTCAGCAGTTCAATTGCCGCCGCGAGCGCCACCTGAGTACGCCGGGCCGGGTGTTCCTGCTGGAGCCGGGGGAGATTCACGACGGCGACGCGCCCGCGCCGGAAGGTTTCACCTATCAAACCCTGTACCTGGACCCAAAATGGCTGGATCGCGAATTGCGCTCGTTGTTCGAGCACGCTCCGGCCGATTGTCAGCTGAGTTTTGCCGAAACTCTGGCCGACGATCCCCGGCTGGCGCGCGCCACCGCCAACGCGTTTCGCACCCTGCACCATCAGGAAATGCGCATCGTGCGCCAGACTGCGCTGGATGACCTGCTGGGAAATCTCACCCGCCACTTACGCTGGCGAACCCTGATTACCCCGGACCCACGCCTGCCGCTGGTGGCGCTCAATGCCCGGGATTTCCTGCACAGTCACATGGCGCAGGACATCGGCCTGGACGATCTGGCGCGGGTGACGGGCGTGGATCGTTTTCGCCTGACTCGCGCGTTCAAGGCTGCGTTCGGAATGGCGCCCCACGCCTATTTGATCCAGCTGAGACTGGCCAAGGCGCGACGTCTGCTGGCCAGCGGCGAATCGGCGGCCCAGGTGGCTGCGGCACTGGGTTTCGCTGATCAGAGCCATCTGGGGCGCTGGTTTCAACGCGCGTACCGGATGACGCCAGCGGATTACCGCAAGCGTTGCTCAAATCTTCCAGACTGAGGCACCGGCGGGCCGGATGATCGACTGACGATCAATCATTCGAGTGTGTCATGGACCAGTTACTGCCCTTCCTGCTGTTCGCGTTCGTTGCTTCGATCACCCCCGGCCCGACCAACATTCTGGTGCTGACCAACAGTTCGCGCCATGGCTTGAGCGCCACCGCGCCGATCGTGCTGGGCGCTTGCGCTGGCGCCGCCGGGCTGGTGCTGCTGGTGGGCACCGGTGTCGGGGATTTTCTCGCGCATCATTTGCTTGTACAGACCGTAATGTCGTGGATCGGCATCGCCTGGTTGAGCTGGATGGCCTGGCAGCTGTTCAGCGCCCCGGCGCAGGTGATCGATCCCGCCATCTCCAGCGCTCAAGGCCCTCGCTTGGGCCTGTTCGGCGCAGCGGGTCTGCAGTTGGTCAATCCCAAGACCTGGATGATGGCGTTGGCAGTGGTCAGCGTCTTCGCTGGCGACGAAGCCGACCGCAGCCTGAAAGTGGTGTATTTATCCCTGGCGTTTTTCCTGGTGGCGATCCCTTGCATGAGTGCCTGGGCATGGCTTGGGGTCAGCGCCGCGAAGTTTTGCCGATCATCGCAAAGCATGCAGCGCTTCAATCGCAGCATGGCCGTGTTGCTGCTGGTTTCGACGTGGCTGACGTTAGTGGTTTGAGCACGCGCGTACGCTGGATTGCCTGGCGGATGCTGACAGACAGGCAGTCGACAGGTTAAAAAGCTCGCTGGACTCTCCGCAGCCGACTCGCCTGGACGCCCCATGACCCGCTTTTACGATGCACGCGCCAACCTCTACGCCGTCAGCACACCCGACGCCTTGCGTGACTTGGGCATCGCCGTTCCGCGCTCCGCTGCGCAAGCCAGCGCTGACCGCGAAACCTGGGCGAAAGACGCCATACGTGCGCTTTGTGACTGGCCGCCGGGCATGCGTCCAGCTCATGCCAAGGCTCATCGCTGCGATGGCCTGTTGATCGGCCCCTTTCAACAGCACGCGCCTTTTGACCTGCTGATCGTCAACACCGACGGCACCTTGGCCGAACGCAGCGGCAACGGCCTGACGATTTTTGCCCAGGCGCTGACCGAAACCGGCCACGTCGGCGCTCAAGGGCGTTTCGAGCTGAAAGTGCATCACGACAAACGCGATTCAGCCTCGCCCGTTTCGACCTGGGTAGAACCCGCGACCCTGCAAGGCCAGGCCGGGTTTTGGCTGGATCTGGGCAAACCGGCGTTTGGCCCGGCTGCGGTCGGTGCGCAGGCCAATGGTCTGGGCGAGATTTGCCTCGATGGCCGCATGCTCAGCCGGGTCAACGCGCTGTCTCGCATCGAGCCGGATTGGGATCACAGCGTGTTTGTCAGGATCGGCAATCCGCATTGCGTTACGTTGGTCACGGACAACACGCAGTTGCCCGCATTTCAGGCGTTGCATGAACCGGCACTGAACAGCGCGTTGACGCGCATTGCTTTTGCCGAAGGTGATCTGGGCACTGGCGAGCCATGCCCTGCAGGCGTGAACCTGCAATGGGCGTATGTTGCGTCCCCGGGTCGCATTGTCGCCAGGGTCTTCGAACGTGGAGAAGGGCCGACCGCGTCGTCGGGAACCAGCGCCAGCGCGGTTGCCTGCGCAGCCTGGCACGCCGGTCAGGTCAGCGCCGGGCTGATCGAAATCGAGATGCCCGGCGGGACTGCTCCAGTGCGTCTGGCCGAGGGTGACGGAGAATTGCAGCAGGTTGCGTTGTTTGGGGTGGCGCGGCGCACCTGAAACCGTTGACCCAGGTGAACCCTGTTACTCCCCAATATCCTCATTCCACAATTCAGGCTTGGCGGCGATGAAGCCCTTCATCATCTGCACGCAGTCCGGGTTGTGGATGACGTCCACTTCTACTCCGCGCGAGCGCAGCAGTTCTTCTTCGCCCATGAAGGTCTCGTTTTCGCCAACGATGACTTTGCGTATGCCATAGAGCAGGATCGCGCCGCTGCACATCGCGCAAGGCGACAAGGTGGTGTAGAGCACTGCCTCGCGATAAACCCGTGCGGGCTGGCGGCCGGCGTTTTCCAGGGCGTCCATTTCACCGTGCTTGATCGCGCTGCCTTCCTGCACCCGGCGATTGTGGCCGCGGCCAATGATCTTGTCGTTATGGACGATCACCGACCCGATGGGAATGCCGCCCTCGGCCAGACCGATTTTCGCTTCATCGATTGCTGCCTGCATGAATGGGTCCATGGTTTTACCTCATCGCAAATAATGAAAAATCAGTGTTCAAGAGTCTGTTGTGCGTTATCGAGTGCGCGGTCGACAAAAGTCTTGAGCAGTTCTGCCGAACGCGCCTTCATGTCCATGCCGACATCGTTCTGCTTGGCCCGCAGCTTGTTGGCGTACATCTGCGCGCCATCGCCGGAGTTCAGGCCGCGCAGCTCTTCGGCAGTAAAAAACTGCGCGTAAGCGGCGGCCAGGTTGCGATCCCATTGCGCTTGATATTCGGGTTGCAGGCGCTCCAGCTCACCTTTGACCAGTGCTTGCGCCTGAGTCTTGCCGATGGCCTCGACAATGCTGGCGAAGGTTGCCGTACGCGAGGCTACTTGATAACCCAGCCAACCCAGACTGTCACCCAGTTGCCGATCCTGAACGAAGGCCTGCGCGCTGTCATCCACCTCGGAAGCGTATGCGTCCCGCGCTGCATCAGGCAATACGAACGCCAGCAGCGCGAACAGCATGTTCAGGGCAGCAAGCGAGCTGCGAAACGTCATGAGGCCTCCCCGTGATAAACCTTTGCCTGCGGTGAACTTAGCAGTCGACGCGGCCATTAACAGCCCTGCGGTCGTTACCGCACCTTTTAGTGACGTTAACAGGAACGCCGGGCGAGCCATTGCTTGAGCGTCATGCGGTAAATCCTGACGCCCAATCGGTGGTACTGGCTGTAGACGAAGTCACTGAAGCCGACTTTTTTGATGACCCTTACCGAGGCGACATTGGCAGGCTGGACGATGGCAATGATCGAATCCAGCCGCAGGTTTTCGAATCCATGGCCCAGGGTCGCCAACGCAGCTTCAGTACCCAGCCCTCGCCCCCAGAACGCCGGAGCAAGCCGGTAGCCGATTTCCACTTCGTCGGCGCGATCCACTTCTTCGCGGTTGAGGGCGCAAAACCCGGCCAGCAGGCCGCTTGATACTTCGATCACTGCCCAAGGCCCAAAGCCGTCAGCGACGTAGCAACGATTCGCCCACTCCACGAACTCGGCGGTCGCCTGCTCGCTCAGCGGCCCGCGCACTGAAAAGCGCATCACCTCGGGATCGCCAAGAATCGCCGCCAACGCAGGAACATCGGCGAGGCTCAGCTCGCGCAGCGTCAAGCGCTCGGTGTGCAGAATGACGCGCGGTTCGCTCATGAGTGTCTCTTACCCTCTGCGGTCAAAGACTGCTGCTGACTTTGGTGGCCACATCCGCTGGCACCCACGCCTTCCAGACTTCCGGATGCTCCTTGAGGAAGGCCTGCGCGACGGCCTTGGGCTCAAGGCGTTTTTCGCTCATCTGGCCCAGCGTCTGGTTAAGCAGATCGATGGGCAGATCGACTTTCTCGAAGAATGCCACCAGCTCCGGGTACTGCTTGTGGAACTCGGCCGACACACCAATGCTCAGGTGCGGTTCCAGTGAACGCGTGCCCTTGGGATTGGGGTTGCTGGCGTCGGCCAGGGTTTTCCAGGCTTCGGCGTCAAACGGCGGCTCTTCGAGCTTGATCAGTTTGAAGCGACCCAACAGCGGGGTTGGCGACCAGTAATAGAACAACACCGGCTTGCCACGATGGATCGACGAACTGATCTCGGCGTCCAGTGCCGCGCCGGAACCGGTGCGGAAATTGACGAACGTGTCGTTCAGGCCGTAAGCCTTGAGCTTCTGGGTGTTGACGATCTCGGAAGTCCAGCCGGTCGGGCTGTTGAGAAACCGGCCTTTGTCCGGCTGCTCAGGATCCTTGAACACGTCTTTGTAACGCGGCAGATCAGCCACCGACTTGAGGTCCGGCGCCAACGGCTTGATGCCTTTGGCGGGATCGCCCTTGATCACGAACTCCGGCACCCACCAACCCTCGGTAGCGCCCTTGACGATATTGCCCAGGCCGAACACCTTGCCTTCGGATTCAGCCTTGACCCACGCAGGACTGCGCCCGGCCCATTCTTCGCCGACGACCTGGACGTCATTTTTGGCCAGCGCAGCCTCCAGACTCACGGTGCTTCCCGGCAGCGTATCAGTGGGATAGCCGTAGCCTTTTTCCACGATTGTGCGCAGCACCTGAGTAATCAGGCTGCCGCTTTCCCAGGTGAGATCGCCAAAATGGATCGTTGCGGTTTTATCCGCCGCAGATGCGGGTTGAGCGAGCAGGCCCAGCGCCAGTAGCGAGCAGCCCAGCAGGGTTTTAATGGATGTCATGATCACCTCTAGGTGGCGGGTTATGGGATGCCGTGATCAGCTCGCCCGGAAGACAATTAGGTGGTGTTGATAAAGGGTATCGACAGCGTCGGTTACCGATTAGTTGTGCGGCAATACGATCAGGGGCGCAGCCATGGCAAACCCGCCTCTTGGGCCTGACGCTCGTAGTCGAGCAAAATCTGATAATCCGCAGTGCTGGCGCTCAGCACTTCACCAATCGCCAACACCTGGGCAACATCGGGTAAATCCAGCAATGCCTGATTCATCGCGGCGCGAATCTGCTCCGCCTGCTCTGCATTCATCCCCAGGGCGGTGATGTATGGCAGGCACGGACTGACGGCGCTGCGGGCCAGAATCCTCAGGCCGGACAACTCCTCGCTGGAATCCCGGGTTAGATAGTCATGGGTCACGCTGTCGATGGCGGCAAGATCGCCATGCCCCCCTTTAAGCCAACGCAAACTGTTGCGATGGCCGCCGGTAGCGGAAACGCGCGCGAAGAAGCGGCCGTCTTGCTGCAAGGGCGCGATCTGCTGCCGCAACAGGTTCATGCCGGAGTTGGAGTCTTCGCTGTTGATCAGGCCGTGGCTGTCGCGAAACTCCGCCAGCCGGGTGCGCGGCTCGTCGGCACGCACCATCAGCAGGCTGCAGTGGTTGCCATCGGCGCTGTGAGGTAATTCATAGACCGGACGACCGACCAGCCGCACCTTGTCGCGCAACAGGGTCATCAACGGATAGCCGCAGGTCTGGGCCAGCAGCAGTTGCGGCGAAAGCCACAGTTGCGGCAATTCAAGCTCGTCTGCCAGACGATCAGCTTTGAGTAACTCAACAATGCGCGCCAGCCAGGTTTCATTGGCCTGCTGGACGCGAACGGGCGCGGTGTACATCGATAACTGGGCGAAACCCTGGATCATGCGCTGGCTCGACGAAGGCGTTAGCGGCCAACAATAGATCAAAAAAATGGAGCCTGCATAGGCTCCACTTCTGGTAACGCTGGTAGATCAGTGACCGAACAGCCCGGTATCGGATTTCTTGGCTTTTTTGTCGGCGCGCTTTTCATCAAGGGTCTTGGTGGGTTTTTTCTTCGCGGCTTTCTTTGAATCCATGCCTTTGCTCATGATGCGTGCTCCAGATGAAGGATCTGACCTCAGTTATACACCTATGCCGGGCGCGCCGCGCCGTTTAAGCCGCTGTATCATGCGCCGCCAAGCCATCGTGCGATTACCTGTGGAGCCCGCGCATCGCCATGCCCGACACTGACTTCTCAATCCTGTCACCAGACTGCCTGCCATTACTGGACAAGTTCTATCGCGAACACCGCTCGAACATGCGCTCGTCCAGCGCGGCGCAGTCGTGGGTTGCCAGAAAACCGGAAATCATCGGCGCGCTGTCCATGACGCCGGTTGCCGGAGGGCATTGGCTGACCGGGCTTTTCGTCGCGCCGCAATGGCGCAGCCAGGGAATCGCCAGGCAGTTGATTGCTCACGCCACGGGTTCGTTGGCCGAGCCGGTCTGGTTGTTTTGCCACCCGGATTTGCAGGGCTTCTACGAGGCGTCGGGATTCACCCCAGCCGGCGCGCTGCCCCAATCACTGGGCGAGAAACTGATGCGTTATGGGCGCAACAAAACATTGGTGGCGTTGGTGCGGGTGGATGACTGACGACGCCCGCGCACTCACTCATCGGCATTCGGGTCCATGTCCGGAAACATCACGTCCATGAAACCGAATTTGCTGAAATCGGTGATGCGCGACGGGTACAAGCGGCCGATCAAGTGATCGCACTCGTGTTGCACCACCCGAGCGTGAAAGCCGTGGGCAATACGCTGAATGGGTTGCCCGTCAGGATCGAAACCTTCGTAACGAATGCTTTGATACCGCTCAACAGCGCCGCGCAGACCGGGCACGGACAGGCAGCCTTCCCAACCTTCTTCAAGGGACGGGCTTAACGGTGTAATCAGCGGATTGAGCAGGATGGTTTGCGGCACCGCTTCGGCGTCGGGGTAACGCTCGCTGCTTTCGAAGCCGAAGATCACCAACTGTAGATCGACACCAATCTGCGGCGCTGCCAGCCCGACGCCGCCGACACTTTCCATGGTTTCAAACATGTCGGCGATCAGGGTTTTGAGCTCAGTCGTACCGAACATTGCTTCTGGAACCGCCGAGGCGATACGCAGCAAACGCTCGTCGCCCATCTTGAGAATGTCGCGGATCATGCATCGGGCTCCTTCAACGAAAACGTCATCCTGCCACAGCTGTGCTCAGGATTCGTCGGCCTTGGCGGGTAGCGGCACGGAATGGTCGCGACCCAGCCCGGAAACGTGCTGCTTCTCGGTGGACGCGACGCCGCCATCGCCCGCTTCTTTTTCGCCAACGTCCTTGCCTTCGGAGGACATGTGCTCGACCACGGCATTCATTTCCGCGCCCAGCAACAGCACTGCCGCCGAAATATAGAAATACAGCAACAGAACAATGATCGCCCCGATGCTGCCGTACATGGCGTTGTAGTCGGCGAAGGTCTTGACGTAATACCCGAAGCCCAGCGACGCGATGATCCAGACCACCACGGCAAGCACGGAACCGGGGGTGATGAAGCGAAATTCCTGTTTCACGTCGGGCATGACGTAATAAATCAGCGCCACGGAAACCATCAGCAGCAAGACGATCAGCGGCCAACGCAGGATCGTCCACAAGGTGACAATGAAATCTTCCATGCCGATCTGCGAGGCCAGCCAGTTCATGACTTGCGGGCCCGTGACCATCAGCGCCGCCGCTACCAGCAACATCATGGCAATGCCAACGGTGTACAGCACTGACAAGGGAATGCGTTTCCAGACCGGACGACCTTCGACCACGTCATAAGCGGCGTTCATGGCGCTCATCATCAGGCGCACGCCTGCCGACGCGGTCCACAACGCGATGAAGATACCGATGGAGAGCAAGCCGCCCTTGGACTGTTGCAGCTGGTCGATAACGGGATTGACCTGTTCCAGGGCCTGGGGCGGCAACACCAGCTCCGATTGCAGGCGCAACCAGGAGAAAAAATCGGGGAGATGCAGGAAGCCGATCAAGGCGATCAGAAACAACAAGAAAGGAAATAATGAAAACAGCATCTGGTACGCCAAAGCCGAAGCGTAGGTCGACATTTCATCGTCGAGGAACTCGCTGACGGTTCGCACCATCACCTTGAACGGCGAAAGTTTGCGCAATTCCGAAAAAATCATGGCGTTTCCTTCGCTTAATGGTGCTGAAAACTGGAGTGCCGAAACGACCAGTTCACATTCGGCAGTTCTGCGTTGATCAATAATCCTGCCGCTCTGGCAGGCGTTTCAGAGCTTAATTGACCGTCTGTCCGACAGGAAAGTTTCAAATCAGCCATGCCGGACATGATAACGGCCATCCGAGGATGACCGTTATTTAAGTATCAACCCCGAATACCTATTCGGGGCCGATAACTTCATGCCTTGTCGACGCCCTTTTTCACAGCGTCTTTGGCTTTGCCAACGGCTTGCTGGGTTTCGCCTTTGATTTCCTGAGCTTTGCCTTCTGAACGCAGTTTGGAGTTGTCGGTAGCTTTACCAACACCTTGCTTGACGTTGCCGACGGCTTCGTTGGCCATGCCTTTAACTTTATCGCCAGTGCTGCTCATAGGTACTCTCCAGAGTAAAATTCGGGTGTCGTAACCTCGACATAAAGATTGACCCGCCCGCTTTGCGCAGAGTTTCAATTATTTTTACCCGCTGCGCTGCCGCTCGTCAGGCCAGCCAGGATGAGGAAATTGCCGTGTTTTTTGCGCACAGGTTGCAAGTTTGACTTTAAGTTTGCCCGGCAACCCCCGAGAATGCGGCACGCAATCAGGCGGCGCTGACTCGGGTCAGCGCGCCGACTATTCAGATCCACGGGAACACTATGAAACTCGATAAAAAGCAGGCCATCGCACGCCGCAATCTGGAACTGGGCGGGGCCGTGCTCGGTACCAACAACACCCATTTCACGGCGCTGAACACCAACAAGAACATCTGGTGGTTCGATCTGCCGCTGGGCCGCTTGGCTGTGGGTCAGTACGAATGGGTTCATCTGCTGCTGCACACGCCCAGCACCGACCAATTGCTGCACCTGAAGGTCACCACGGTGTTTCTGCGCGACCACATGGAAGGCCTGGTGGTCCGCAACCGAGGCAAACGTAAATCCACCGTGAGCCTGGAATTGAGCGCCGATAAGGACTCGTTCCTCAAGGATGTGCGCCCGGACGGCGCGAACCTGAGCTTTGCCGGGTTCCTGCAACCCTGATGCGACGCCCTGCTCGTTGCCGTTGCAGCCACGAGCAGGTGCGACACCCTCACGCCAGACGTTTGGCCACCAGATAACCGACCGTCGCCGCAACGCTTGAGGCCACTGTGCCCCAAGCCAGGTCCACCAACGCCATCTGCGCCGGCCAGCCCTGCAAAGTGGCCCAGTTGCTCAAGTCATAAGTGCCGTAAGCCACTAATCCCAGCATGGCGCCGCGCTTGATTGCATGGGTCAGGCTGTGGCGGCGCAATGCCGACTGCACGGCGAAATACACCAGCCCCGCCGTGTACAACAGGTAAAACACCACCGCCGGCCCCGCCACCGGCTGGTCGACCATGATCGAGCCGAGCCAGCTTCGGTAAGTTGGACCCATCAGCAAACCGAGCCAGATACCATCAAGGATCAGGAACGCGACCAGAGTGCTCAGGTAAGCCGTCAGATTTTTTTTCATGGGTCACCCGTATCAAACGGCTCCGGATCAATCCGATCAATGCAGTCAGATCACACCAACTCGATACGATCGGCGTGAATCACGATCTGGCCCTGCTTGTAGAGCGCGCCAATAGCTTTCTTGAAATTGCCTTTGCTGACGCCAAACAGACCGCTGATGACCTGCGGATCGCTCTTGTCGCTGACTGGCAGCGTGCCGTTGTTTTCCCGCAGCTTGCTGAGGATTTTCGAGTTGAGGCTGCTTGAGGCTTCCGCGCCGACCGGTTGCAGGCTCAGGCTGAGATTGCCGTCGGTACGGATTTCCTTGATGAAACCCTTTTCCTGCTTGCCGGCACGCATGAACTTGAACACTTCGTTCTTGTGGATCAAGCCCCAGTGCTTGTTGTTGATGATCGCCTTGAAGCCCATATCGGTGGCTTCGGCGACCAGCAAATCGACTTCCTGGCCAACGGTGTAGGTGGCGGGGGTCTTGTCCAGATATCGGTCCAGGCGCGCGGTCGCCGTGATGCGTCGGGTGTGTTTGTCCAGGTAGACGTGGACCACGCAATAATCACCGGCCTGCAACGTGCGTTTTTCTTCCGAATACGGCAGCAGCAAATCCTTGGGCAGGCCCCAATCGAGGAACACGCCAATGCTGTTGACCTCAATGACTTTCAGGCTGGCGAACTCACCGACCTGAACCTTGGGGGTTTCCGTGGTGGCCAACAGCTTGTCTTCGCTGTCCAGATAAACGAAAACGTTGAGCCAGTCTTCATCTTCGCTGGGAATATCCTTGGGGATATAACGGTTGGGCAGCAGAATTTCGCCATCCGCCCCGCCATCCAGATACAGACCAAAGTTAGTGTGCTTAACCACTTGCAAGCTGTTGTAACGCCCGATTAACGCCATTTCCAAATACCCTCATTACGTGGGCGACATTCTACCCGAGTTTGCCGATCAGCATCGCGACACGCTGGAACCCGCCGAAAATCAATAACGTGCTCCCCATTCGTCAGACTGATTGCGCCCTGAATCGCAGCTTTCGCCCCACTGAATCGCCACCAAAACCAACTTTTCGGCAGTAAAACAGCAAGTTAGCGGGCTAATTATCAACGGATATAAATAATCGACAGCGCTCCACACACAGCTTTTAGGGCTATATTTCTAAAGCAATTGTCAAGCCATTCATATACAATTGCTGGCCGTATCAAGTTTATATAGGTTAATGGCAGCCATGCGCGTAAAAGCATCCAACTCCAAAGCAAAGCCAGCTCCAGCCGTTGAAACGAGCGACTCGATCAACGCCCAGATTGCTGCTTTTCTGAAGTCCGGTGGTGAAATCCAGGAAATCGCCAAAGGCGTCAGCGGCCAGACTTTCGGCCCATCCAAGCAAATCACCCTCGGCAAAAAGTAAATTTTCCCCCGCTCCAGTTGTCGATCTCTATGCGCTTTGATTTTCAGGGCGCTAGTGGATTGATCCTTCGCTGCATCAGCTAGACTCCTCGCTCAGCCTCCTGGCATACCATTCTGGTGCTCAGCTCGTTGCGTACTGACGCTGCGACGGGCAGGATGAAGCCCTTGGAGCCAGCCCCTTTGCGGAATGCACGAATGAAGAACTGGATGCTTTTCGGCGCACTGATTTGTCTGGGTGGTTGTGCATCGCACGGCTGCGACGATACGCTCACTGACGGTTATCCCGCAGGCAGCGCCTGTCGTGAACAGCATTTGCTGTACCAAAACGACATGCTGCAGGCCAAACTGTTGATCAGTGAAGCCGACCGGGAGAATTACGAACTCGCTGAAGCCATGCTGCGCCGTGCCGGCATCGACGACGCCTCCGGTGAAGCCGAGTTCTACCAGGCCGTGCTGTTGATTCGTCAACAACGCGACCAGCCACGCGTTATCGAATTGCTCCAGGATGCGGCCCGAAGCAAGCACCCGCTGGCCATTGCCCTGCTCGCTCAACAGCTGAGCATGAGCGACCAGAAACAGTCAGAACGCTACCGCGCCGACTACGCCGAGCTGGGTGTTGCCAAAAGCGGCTACCCGTCTTTCGAGCAGGCTTTGGTGGTGATTCGCGGCCTGGTCATCCCCTCGCCGCAGACCACCGCTTCCAACTGATAGCGTGCGGATCGACGAACGGTCTGATCCTGCGCGCTTTCGCCGGTATGCTTGCGAGGCTCTAGCTCGCGGTTTCTGTTGGGTCGCCGGCGATTTGCCGAAGCGCCGTTTTCGATACGACTGCTCCAATCCCACTCCTCAACCCCGGGAGTGAGCTCATGCTCAATATTCGTCAATACGTCCTGTCACTGGGCGTCGTTGTCATTTGTCAGTCCGCTTCCGCCCAGGTTCTGGAGCGGGAATTGGGTGCGTTCGACCTCAAACTCGGCACTTCGCCCGCGCGCAGCATGGCTCAAGGCCTGGTCACGCCAAACGGCAGCGGCTCGTTTCATGGCGGCCTGGACCTGACGCACGAAAGTGGCTTCTACGTCGGCCAGTGGACACCCAGCGTCGGCATAACCGACGACACAACGCTGGAAGTCGACTCGTACCTGGGTTTCAAGAAGCCCTTCGACAAAACCCTCGGCTACGAGATGGGCATCATTCGCTACAGCTATCCCGACACCAGCCAGCTGGACAGCCATGAGTTCTACGCCGGCCTGCGCGTGCTCAACAGTCGCGTCGGCGCCGCGTTCAGCAACGACGTCGGCCGTCGCGACAGCACCCTGTTCGTTGATCTGGGCGGTATCGAGCGGCTGGGCATCGGCGTGCGCATGCAATACGCCAACCATCAGTTCGATACGCCGCAGCAGATCACCGACGGCGGCATGGTCAGCATGTTCAACGACTGGTCGCTGAACATCACGCGGCCGTGGATGGGCATCGACATGAACCTGATCTATAGCGGATCGAGCCTGAGCGGCAGTGATTGCAGCGCCTACAGCGGCCACAATCCAGAGTGTGAAGGCTCCTTCACCGTCAAGGCCGTACGCACGTTCTTCTGATCGACTGAACTGCTATCCTCAGGCCCGCTCTACAGGATAAGCAGGTCAATCGAGGAGTCTTCATGCGCACCCCGTTCAAAGCCTTCATTACGTTGTTGATGGCGCTGTTTGTGCTGGGTGGATGCACCCGCATCGGGCTCGCTTACCGGAATCTGGACGTCATCATTCCCTGGTCGCTCAATGACTACCTGGGGATGAATTCCACGCAAAAAGGTTGGCTGAACGAGCGGCTCAAGGAGCATCTGAGCTGGCATTGCAGCACCCAATTGCCCGGCTACCTCACCTGGCTGGATCGCCTGGAAGAAATGGTCGAGCGCAATCAGGTGACCGAACCGGAACTGCGCGCCCGCACTGAAGAAGCCAGGCAAGCCATTGCCCAGATCTCCCGCCAGATCACGCCATCGGCCGTGGAGCTGTTGGCGCAGCTTGACGACAAGCAGGTCGCGGAGATGCAGGAGACATTCACCAAGGATCGTCGCAAACGCGAGGATGAATACCTCAAGCAGCCGCTGGACAAGCAGATCAGCGACCGCGCCGAGCGCATGGAAAAACGCTTGAGCCCCTGGCTGGGTTCGCTCAACGCTGCACAGAAACAGCGCGTGCAGAGCTGGTCAGCTTCGCTGGGGGAACAGAATCGCGCCTGGCTGGATAACCGCGCTCATTGGCAGGCGCTGTTTGTGAACACTGTTCGGAATCGCCAAACCAGCGACTTCCCGGAGAAAATCGCCAAACTGTTGCAGGATCGGGAAACGTTCTGGACGCCGCAATACCGCGTGGCGTATGACCACACCGAAAAAGCCGCGATCGCATTGCTGGTGGACTTGATGGCGCAAAGCACGCCAGACCAGCGTGAACGATTGCTGGAGAAAATCGCCAGCACGCGCAAGGACTTCACCGACTTGAGCTGCCTGAAAGGGGCGAAAGCAGCCTGAAGGCATTTGCAGGAGCCAGCTTGCTGGCGAGGCGGTGTCAGGTGCGAAGCCTCGCAAGCAAGTTCGTTACAGGGGCGTACGAAATTCAGGCAATCTGCGCCTTGGCCGCTACCTCGTCAAAGGTCGCTGGATCAAGCGGGTCAGCCTGCTCGTCCAGCACCTGACGCGGATGATCGTTGCCGGGGATGCTGCTGTCGATCAACGCCAGGAGGCTTGAGCCACGCGGGCTGAGGATAAAGTTTTCCCCGTTGCCACCCTCTTCTTCCGGACGCGGCTGAATAAAGCCACGGCTTAGCAGCAACGCCTCGTATTCACCGGCAATCGCTTTCAGGTGATCAAGATTGCCGACTTGTTCGCCATCTGCAGCCATAGCGGCCGCGTGTTCCTCGGCATATCTGCGCGGCTTGAAGCTGTCGTCGGCGCTGTTTTGCACTTCGTGCAGCAGACGTTCGATAAGGTCCCAGTCATAAGGCATTTCCATTTTTCTTACCTCCATCCAGCGTGGATAAGTGGCCCGTGACGTCCCGCCATCAGGCTTGCTACTGATGGTTGTGACCCGCGCCGACGCTGGCCGTTCAGCCTTGGCGGCTGAGCGGTGCTGCTGAACTTTTTCTGGAAATTGGCGCTCAACTGTTCAAGCCCGCAAAGGAAATTGAGGCAGCCATGAAAATCCTGTTGAGCATTACCGCCGTATTGACCCTTCTGACCGCCGTGCCGTCATGGGCATGTACGCCCGACGAGGCAACCGCCAAGCGCGAGCAACTGGCCAAGGAAGTGCAGAAACTCACCGAGCAGAATCCGGCCAAGGCCAAAGAGATCAACGACGAATTGCAGAAGATGGAGCTGGAGACAGCGTCCAAGGACCTGCCAGACAAGTGCCAGCTGATTGATCAGCGGCTCAAGGAATTGAATACGGCGGAGAAGAAAGCGGAGTAGCGGCACCCATCGCCTAAGGCCTCAACACAGCCTTAGCGGGTAAATCAGCTCCCACAATCTTGAATTGGGGCGTGATCCTGTGCAGGCTGTGTGGGACCGGATTTATCCGGGAAGAGGCCAGTACAGTCGATGCATCTTCAACTGCCTGAAGACCGCCTTCCCGGATAAATCCGGTCCCACATTTTGAACTGACGACTTACTCAGCCGCTGGCGCTTCTGGCTTGCGCTTTTTCAACGGTGCCATGCCGTCCTTGCTGACCAATGACAACGCATCGGTTTTTGGACGATTGGCGATTTTGCGTTTGGTCGGGGCCTTGGCGCCGGTTTTCTTCTTGTCGCCCTTGGCGTCAGTCTTTTTCTTCTTCACACCGACCGCCTTGCCAGACGCCTTGACCTTCTTCGGTCCGCCGTACGAGCCTTTGACTTCCTTGATCGTGCGGCGCTCGAAGCTTTGCTTCAGGTAGCGCTCAACGCTGGACATCAGGTTCCAGTCGCCGTGGCAGATCAACGAAATTGCCAGGCCTTCGCCGCCTGCACGACCAGTACGGCCGATGCGGTGCACGTAATCGTCGCCACTGCGCGGCATGTCGAAGTTGATGACCATGTCCAGGCCTTCAACGTCCAGGCCACGCGCGGCAACGTCAGTCGCCACGAGGATCTTGGTGCCGCCCTGCTTCAAGCGATCAATGGCCGCCTTGCGGTCTTTCTGATCCTTGTCGCCGTGCAGTACGAAGGCTTTGTAGTCCAACGCCACCAGACGCCCGTAAAGACGGTCGGCCATGGCTTTGGTGTTGGTGAAGATAATCGCTTTCTGATACGTCTCGTTGGCCAGCAGCCAATGCACGATCTGCTCTTTATGGCTGTTGTGGTCGGCAGTGATGATCTGCTGACGCGTACCCGAAGCCAGTTCGCTGACGCTGTTGACCTGCAAGTGCTGCGGATCGGTCAGCACTTTGCCGATCATTTCGCGCAGGCCCGCACCACCGGTGGTGGCCGAGAACAGCAAGGTCTGCTGACGGTTCGGGCATTCGCCGGCCAGACGTTCGACGTCTTCGGCAAACCCCATGTCCAGCATGCGGTCGGCTTCGTCCAGAACCAGGACTTCAACCTGCTTGAGGTCCAGGTTGCCGGCATTGAGTTGCTCCAGCAGACGACCCGGCGTGCCGATCAGAATGTCCGGCACCTTGCGCAGCATGGCGGCCTGGACCTTGAAGTCTTCGCCACCGGTGATCAGCCCGGCCTTGATGAAGGTGAATTGCGAGAAGCGCTCGACTTCTTTCAGCGTCTGCTGTGCCAGCTCGCGGGTCGGCAGCAGGATCACGGCACGAATGTCGACACGAACCTTGGCCGGGCCCATCAGGCGATTGAGGATCGGTAATACAAAAGCCGCAGTCTTGCCGCTACCGGTTTGCGCAGTCACCCGCAGGTCACGCCCTTCCAGCGCCAGCGGGATGGCCGCTGCTTGCACAGGCGTTGGCTCGACAAAGTTAAGCTCGGCCACGGCTTTCAGCAGGCGTTCATGCAGGGCGAATTGGGAAAACACGGGTGCTACCTCGACGAAATACAAAAATACAGGCGCATAGCCTAACGGTTTCGAGCGCCGGGGCCGAGTTTCTTTACGACTAACTGCTTATTTTGTTACTCGATTTGCCTTGCGCTGCCCAAGCGAGGCCCATGAATGCTCTAATCGGCAGCTTATTTCTTCCGGAGTCGTAAAGAGTCGCATGGATATTCAATCGCTATGGCTGCGCGTTCAGGAACTGTGGGGTGTGCTGGATCAACATCCGGTGCTGCACGCGAGTCTCGGCCTGCTGTTGCTGCTGATCGCGGCGTTCGTACTCGGCAGAGTGGCGCGTTTCCTGATCCTGTACGCGATGAAAATGCTCGGCAGGCAACCGGCGTTGCACTGGCTCAATGATTTCCTGCACAACAAGGTTTTCCAGCGCCTGGCGCAGATAACGCCGTCGCTGGTGATCCAGTTCGGCCTGAATCTGGTGCCCGACCTGAGCGCCACCGGCAAGAACGTGATCGGCAACATCGCGCTGGCCTTTACCATTCTGTTCATGACCCTGGCCATGGGCGCGCTGCTCAATGCGTTGCTCGACATCTACGCGCGCACCACTCACGCCCGCACGCGGTCGATCAAGGGATATGTGCAGCTGGCGAAGATGATTCTGTATATCTTCGCCGCGATCATCATTGTCGCCACGCTCATCGACCGCTCCCCGCTGTTGCTGCTCTCCGGGCTTGGCGCCATGTCGGCGGTCATCCTGCTGGTCTACAAGGACACGCTGCTGTCATTCGTGGCCAGCGTGCAGTTGACCAGCAACGACATGCTGCGCGTTGGCGACTGGATCGAGATGCCGCAAGTCGGCGCCGATGGCGATGTGGTGGACATCACGCTGCATACGGTCAAGGTGCAGAACTAGGTGTGACCTTTGCCAAGCTCATGTATCGCGTGACCTGAGAGGAACAATGGACAGTTCCCACACAGCACCGTAATCATGAAGGGCTCTAAGCCCACATCCCTCTCCGGGAGCTGTTTTCTGAATGGGGAAGAGTGCGAACGATCCCGGTTTTGCTACAGCGCTCAAGTTCGATGCCAGTACCAACCGCTACTACTCGAAATCGGCCCGGGGTAGCCCAGGCGGATGAACTGCCTGTAACTCACAACCACCAGTCGACCAGGCAACACCCTCCTACGCTCTGCACGAAATCCTGTGAATGGAGACTTGTGGCAGAGAGGCCTTGCTTCCGTTACTTGCTGATATTCGACGGATTGTTCTGGGTGCACGACCCTGGGAATGATTCGCAAAACACGTCAGATTGCCTAGCCTATCGTCAACGGTGCCAGGGCTAGCAAAACTAGAGGACGCTGGATCAAATGCTGATAGGGAAATAGTTACGACTAAGAGCAACGATCCAACTGGGGAAGCATTTGGCGAAGAGCGGCGCCGCCGCTGGAGCCCAAAGAAAAATCGCCAAGGCTCGCGAAAGCTCAGCTGAGCATGATGGTGCGGCGGTGGCTCGGCGCAACGGCATTAAATGCCAACCAGCTATTCCTTGAGTACCAGCTTTATTAGGAGTGCAGCCTGTCGGCGGTCAGCGCAGACAAGGCCTTGCCGCCTGCCTCCGAGCTGAACGAAGCGCCAAGCAGATCCGTGACCTGCCAAGTATGTCGGGCAGAAAACGATGTAAGCTGAAATTCCCAATATCATCGTGGAGTTGCCCCGGCCGGGAAGATAGATTGCGCACTTATGCTTCCTGCCAAGGGACGACCAGCGGTGCTGGTCAGGGATTGTCTGAGTGTGACGCTCTCGCGATTAACTGTACGAATCACTCGTCCGCGATCCTTCAAAGTAAGGGGAAGCAGATCTGTAGCGACGCGGAGCTGGTGTCAGAACTCCAACGGCAAGTCAGCGAGTTGCCCAGCTATGACTACCGGCGAGTCTGGGAGCTTCCGCATAGGTAGAACCCAGTCGCTGCGCGCGCGATCAGCGCCAAGCGAGTTAACAGTTCTTACGTGATCAGGACTTGTTGCTGGAGTGCCGTCTTGACCAGCCCGACATGCCGCGTCGGCACGGAGGCCATATTGCGGTGAAGCCAGCGATAGGCGCGGGCTCTCGGACGGTTTTGAGTTCCGGTGCGAGATGGCGCGAAACTGAGCATAAGCTTCGCTCCTAGCCCTACTCTAAGCGCGAAGCAATTGGCTAGGTCGCGAGGGCCACCGGATACAGCGGCGATGACGAGTCCGCGATTTGATGATAGAAAAGCTTGGAAGCACTTTAGAGATCATCTCCCCGCCACGCCGGTGTTCTGGCTCAGCCACTACGGCTCGGCACACATCGCCGAAATGATCCCCTGTTACTCGCCAGATCGTGACCACGTGACCAGAATGCCCAAGCCTAATCGGGGAACGGCATTGCTCAATCAAACGTGCGCCTTCAACCATCACATCGTGCAGCATCCGCCCAGTGCGTCGAAAGACGGCTCGCGGAGGGAAGCCATTTAATCGTCCAAATATCAACTGTCCATCATTACTCAGCGCAGTTTTGCGGGTTGATGAAAACTGACGGGGGTGCTCCGACAGGTCGCAAAAAGCTCCGCAGTGCGGGCTAGAGTGCCGCATTTCGATGCCGTTTCCCCGACACTGTTTCGCATAGAGCCTTAGACCGCCAAGACGCAATATGTAAGGCCCTGCCAGCTGAAATACACCCGCACGTAACGTTCAAATCAATATTCGGATAAACCGCTACCTCTTTGCGGTTCGACTCAGCGTAACCCCGAAACGACCGAGCACAATTGATTAGACTCAAAAACGACGCCCTGAAGCTCATTATCAATATACGCAATAATACACAACTACCGTTCGTCGGATTAGAGAGACGAGTTTGCTTGACTTAGTTAAGATGGCGCCACTTAGGAAACGGCGAAACTGAACCAAAGCTCATTAACTCGACCTCTCCAACCAACTTAAACAGATAAAGCAACAACTGGCGCGAACAGTTGACGAATTTCTGCGCCGATTATTTGGAAAAGCAAATGCTTTTGGAACCTTCTGCAGCATTGAAAAAGGATGATTCAGACCCCGGCACCGGAGTTACGCAGCTTTATAAAGCGCTCCGGATATTCGGTGTCGAGTTGTTCAAAAGATGTGAAGACTCCGAAGCCAAAGGATGGGTACAGCCAAGTGAAAATGGTGGATATGCTTATCCAGTCACGACGCTCGATCACACTCTCAAGGTACTAGCATCGCAGCCTGTAATTATCTCCCCAGACGGTTCAATTTGGAGGGAGGGGACGCTGTTCTTGCTCCGCCAAGCTCTTGATGACGATAAGAAAGACCCTGAAACGTTGATGGCGATGGCCAGCCATCTTGCTGATTTCATGAACACACTGGCGAGCGAGGGACGAGACTTTCTAGATTTCAGTGGTTACCGCTTTGAATACCCTACATACGCGTACAAGGAAACGTTCAAGCTTCCCACGAAGATAGGAGCTATGGCTGTAGGGACAGCAAATACAAAAATTAGGACTGTCATAAAATTTTATAAAGACCTTATGGAAAATAGAAGTTTCGTTCCGCATAACGACCCTTGGAAAACTAAGCGTTCTACTATCAACTATGAAGATGCCTACGGGTATGTGCGGACTAAATATATCACTCATACGGATTTGACTTTCCAAACGGTCAGGCCAAATCCAATGGGTCGCTACATAGCGGATGGTGGGCGGCTGATCCCTCTCAGCAAACGACAGCAAATGGTACTTCTAAAAGCCTTGGTGGAGATTGCCCATCCTGAAATGCTGTTGGTTTTTGTCATAGCTTTGGTAACAGGCATGCGTATTCAAACAGTGTTAACACTGAGGATCTCGACGATAAAAATTGGAGCTGCTGACAGTTTTGAGCTCATACCTATTCGTGCTGGCAGGGGATCGTTAGTTGATACGAAGCATGGCAAGCCGCAGGCTATAATGATGCCGTCATGGCTTCATCACAAATTGACAATCTACTTGAATTCGGAGCGGTATAAACATCGCGTCGCTTTATCACCTCTGCAGCCCGAAGGGGCGGAATATCTATTTGTGAGCAGTACTGGAATACCCTATTACGTTGCAAAAGACGATCGTCACCGATTTAAAAGCTGCGAGAAAGGTTCTTATGTACGACGTTTCATCGCAAAATATTTGAAGCCGATGATGTCTGCATTAAATTGTGAAGTGAATTTCAGCTTCCACGATCTACGGGCAACGTTCGGAATGAATTTGGTAGAGGAGCGGCGGGAAATGCTGAACCGTGGACAAATAAATCTTCTCCAACTGATTGATCATGTGCGAATGCGTATGAACCATACTAGCTCAGAGACTACTCAACAATACCTAAACTTCCAGCAGGACAAAGAAACCCTGTATGTAGCTGATCAAGAATATCAGCAACACATTATCGACATGTGCAAGGAAAAATATTAATCATGCGCGACATGAATAATATTACGACACTCGACCTACATCTACTCACGCAGGAAGTGATGCAGAACGGAGTACGCACATCGGTCTACCTCCAAACGCTGCTAGAGTCCAATTCGCTAGAAAATGTCGTCGTGCGCTCTGCCCACAGAAAGTACCACGACGTCGGCTCTTGGTGCTTCCTGGGCAAAAAAAGCTTCCGATTGCCAAAGACAGTACAAGTGGAACTGCATCGACCTGAGCGCGCCAAGCCAATCCAGAATTTGGTTAGGGAAGTAATCACGATGGCGTGTACAGATAAAACAGCGGCAGGTGCGGGGTCAAAGCTGGCTGATTTCGCCATTATGGTTGATTTCTGCAACACGAATGACCTCACAGGCTTCCTCGACGCCCCGGACGTTTATCACCATGCTTTGAGGGAGTTCACGGCGCATCTTCAAAAAAGCAGTCGCAAAGAGGTTACCCAAGCTAAGCTACAGTCAGTAACTATCGAGTGTGGGTCTTATCTTTTCCCAAATGCAAAAATTCATTTCCATGTAGGCATTGAACGGATTCTATCGATCGCAGATAAGAAGTCTTCAACCAGACCGCCTGCAAAAGCCCCTGTTACACGGTTTGTTAATGTTTTCAATAGTGTATTTAACGAGCTGACTGATTTTGTTCTCAAAAAAAAATCTTTTCCGCACGTTGTTGCAATTGACGGTGAACGAGCGGTCATCACTACGGAAGCATTTGCATTCCTGACTCAAAGCATGGCGAAGGACAAACCACGCAAAGGACCGATGAGCCCTTATGTTGATTACACGTCGGGCAGGTGCATGCTATGGTCACAGGTTCATAAAGAAACTCCAAATGCTGATTACAAAATGCATAGGAACTTTATGGCGAAATCGATAAACAGACTATCGCAAGGTAATACTGAGATGTATTGCCAAAAACGACGACGACTGCAGAAACTAGCGCACGACAGCTTTGTAGCTCTATTTGCCATTCACAGCGGAGAGAACGAGTCTACCATCATATCGACTCCGTGGGACGGTGCTTATGAAGTGAATAACGGGGAGAATGGTAAGCGAATTATCAGCATCAAACATCGAGGCGGCGTACAGCCTATCCAGTTCATCGTATCAGCGCCCTTCATTAAGTATTTCAGGAAGTTTTTAGAATTACGCAGCCATATTCTTGACGGTCAAACCCACACCAAGCTGTTCGTCGGCTTCGACTACCGCAGCTTCAACGGCTTTCGACAACTCGATGAAAACTCGATAGCGAATCTATGCATGCAGATGAAAAGCATGGTAGATCCTGCCTTCCCTAAAATCAGCTACAAAAAGTTGAGGGCATACAAAGATTTCTGGATCGTGGAGAATTATGACGTAGATACTTCGGCGGCTCTACTTCATCACTCCGAAAAGACCCAGCGTGATAGCTATACAAATGTAGAGGAAAGAGAAGCAATCGACAGTGTCGTCAAGGCCCTTAGCCATGTAGTTAAAATGTTCAAGAAAGTTGAAGACACTCAAGTTCCATCGGGTTTCTGCAGCGGCGTTAAGCCAACAAGCGCGGTTGAGATCCCGCCTGGATATGAACCTGACTGCAAAAACAGCAAAGGATGCATCTTCTGTACTGAATACCGCGCCACGGCTGACAGCGAAACCATCCATAAACTTTATAGCATGGGGTATGTCATTAAGAAATTCCTCGGCACCTGCGATGACCTTGGTCACTTCACCGCAACTCATCAGCCTGCGCTTGATCGTATTGAACAGATCTTAGAACGAATTTTGGCCCTTAAGCCCGAGTTGAGCCACGAGGCTTCGACGCTTCGAAAACAGGTTTATGAGAAGCAAGTGCTGACGGAATACTGGGAAAACTATATTTCACGCTTTATCCGAATCGGTGCATTACGATGACTTCTAGCAGTTTCAAACCACATGAAACAACTTGCCTTACTCTGATAGATCAAAGAGCACAGGTCACTGCCAACCTATTGCCCAACAAGCCGCAAGTTTACTACGGGATGTCTTTCGAGAACGTCCCTGATGACTTGGTTATCTCACTGGACGAGCAAGGGGCGCCCTTGACAAAGCTGGCAGACCTCACTTGGGTAATAACCCAACTGAAACTGGTTGCCACCGATAACGTCACATATTCATTTGAGGGATTAAAATGCGACAAACCCACCAATTCAGAAAATACAAAATTGATCCAGATCCTGTTCTTAATGCGTTTATTTTCAAACAAAGGCTCTACCAAACTCCTACGGGCCAGCAGCCACGTTGGCAGTTTGCACTCCCTACTTTATTTGTGCAAATATGCGGACAATAATGAGATTTTAATTAAAGACCTCTTTCACTTGAAAGACCGTTACCAACCGTTTCTTGATAATTTAAGCCCGCAACGCGCTGGCGTTTTGTGGCAAATTCTCAGAATCTTTAATATCACCAAATGTCCTAAGCACTGGTTCCTGATACCAAGCGCCTTCATGAAAGACTTAAAAAAGTTATATCGAGGCAGATCCCACCACACGAAAAACCAGCACCCGGTAATACCTCCAAGAATCTTAAATTTACGCTGGGGTCATTATAATGGCGTTTTGAGTGACTTCGTAACACATAAGACGCGGTTGAGTGATTTTTTACGCCTATCGGCAAGTAGCCCTCTTTACGCACGGGGCTACCACTCACAGTACTTGACAAAAAGAGCTGATGAAGATCTGGAAGATTCTCATATTGAGCCTGATTTCGATGAAGCGTCCAAAATACATGGCCTCTATGATTTCTTTCAGAAATATACCATTAGAGACGCTGCATCCGTTCCCGGTTTTTTGGGGCTTACCCAATACTGCGCCAAAGCCTTGATTCATATCTTGACTTTGATGCGCGCCGGCGAAGCATTACTGCTCGAAAAAAATTGCCTGGAGCCAGCAACCGGTTGGTGTGAAGAAGGTGTATATATTATGGGTATTTCTACCAAGGCGACAGGAAATCCAAAAGATACCAAGTGGATCACTGTACACGATGTCCAACTACCACTGGAAGTCTTATCGCAGGTCTATGACATGATCCAGCCGTCATTGCCCCCCAACCACAAAGACATCCAGAACTTTTTTATTTCTCCTAGCTTTATCGTCACAAGTCGATCCAAAGCTTCTGCACTATTCAATACATGCACGGCAAAACGGTATGAGATGAGGCTGCCATCAATACCAATTGAAGAAGAAGACTTATTTATGCTGGAGTTGATTGATCCGGGTCGAGACTGGCGCTCTGACCAGAAATTCAAGCTTGGCAGACCTTGGAGCCTGACGACCCACCAATTCCGAAGATCAATGACAGTATACTGTGCCGAAGACAGCCTAATGAAAATCGGGCCACTTAAGAGAGTTCTAGGTCATTTGTCGCAGAGAACTACAGAGCACTATCAGAAAGGCTGTTCAGCCGGGTTATTTCGAATGAGTGAATGGTCATCTGAAACGGTGGCCGACTTCAAGAGAGCCGCTCTTGACGCGAGCAATGCGATCTATATTAGGGATATTTTATACTCAGAAGAAAGGTTACACGGCCCGGAGGGACGCAAAATCCAAGCCGGTAAAGATGCAAAAGAGATTGTGCTAAGCGAAAAAATCGAGGAGATCTTAGCACGCAAGAAAAAAGGGCTAATTGCGTGCACCTCTACCCCAATAGGTCTCTGCTTATCGGTGCTGCCGTGCGCGAAGCGTGCGCATGCCGATTACTCGACTTGTGATGGCTGCAGTGAATCAGTAATTAAGCTACAAAAGCTAGATTACGTAATTGAGGTATTTCAGTTTGACTTGGCGGAGCTAGTGTTCTGAGCGGTTAGTTCAATTATCTAAAGTATGCCGATATACTGATCAGACTTCGACCTCGCTGAGCACTAGTACACATGGCCAAACCCGC
>LNAP01001472.1_pt1 | contig 44669 bp, 44 predicted proteins | sample 602601 | NCBI WGS metagenome assembly LNAP01 (sample SAMN02440304, study PRJNA202911) | soil metagenome | biome: Subtropical and temperate rainforests or woodlands; isolation source: soil samples (1 kg each in a 20% v/v slurry with milli Q water) were... ...
CCGATGCCGCGAGCGAAGAGGTCGGTGAACTCCAGGATAGGCAGGCGAATCTCGCTGTAGCCGTAGCTGTCGAGCAGTTGCGCGAAGGTGCTTTCCAGATAACGCCAGGTCGGGGTCTGCGCAGGCAGGATGTCGTTCATGCCACGAATGGCTTGCAGGGACTTGCTCAATGGGATTCCTTAAAGATCAGCTGCGCGCGATGACCGCCGCGTCGGCCGCGAGCTTCTCGGCGGCCTTGCGTCGGATGAGCTGCTCCAGCTCATCGACGAGATTTTCGTTGTTCAGTTTTTGCGCCGGCTTGCCGTCGATGTAGACCAGGTTGTTAGGGCTGCCACCGGTCAACCCGACATGGGCCTCCTTCGCCTCTCCCGGACCGTTCACCACACAACCGATCACGGCAACGTCCATCGGTACCAGCAGGTCTTCCACGCGGGTTTCCAGCTCGTTCATGGTCTTGACCACATCGAAGTTCTGCCGCGAGCAGCTCGGGCAGGCGATGAAGTTGATACCACGTGAACGCAGACGCAGCGACTTGAGGATATCGAAGCCGACCTTGATTTCCTCGACAGGATCGGCCGCCAGCGACACGCGAATGGTGTCACCGATGCCTTCAGCGAGCAGCATGCCCAGCCCGACCGCGGACTTCACGGTGCCGGAACGCAGTCCACCCGCCTCGGTAATGCCCAGGTGCAGCGGCTGTTCGATCTGCCCGGCCAGCAACCGATAGGCCTCGACCGCCATGAATACGTCGGAAGCCTTGACGCTGACCTTGAAGTCCTGGAAGTCCAGGCGATCGAGATGATCGACATGGCGCAGGGCGGACTCCACCAGCGCCTGCGGGGTCGGCTCGCCGTACTTTTTCTGCAGGTCCTTTTCCAGCGAACCGGCATTCACCCCGATGCGGATCGGGATGCCCTTGTCGCGCGCCGCATCGACCACCGCGCGCACGCGATCTTCGCGACCGATATTGCCCGGATTGATGCGCAGGCAATCAACGCCGAGCTCGGCCACGCGCAGAGCGATCTGATAATCGAAATGGATGTCGGCCACCAGCGGCAACTGCACCAGTTGCTTGATGCGCCCAAAGGCCTCGGCAGCCTCCATGGAAGGCACTGAAACCCTGACGATATCGGCGCCTGCATTGGCCAGGCGCTGGATCTGCGCAACCGTCGCCTCGACATCACAGGTCTCGGTATTGGTCATGCTCTGTACGGAAATCGGCGCATCACCACCGACCGGCACATTGCCCACCCAGATCTTGCGGGATTGGCGACGTTTGATAGGAGATTCGGAATGCATGGTCAGCTTACTGTCCGAGCTTGAGGCGCGCTGTCTCGCCGCGCATATGAGAGGCGAGGTTCACAGCTTCGCCGTTGTAACTGAGTTGGGCGCCGCGAGCGTAGCCCAGATGTACGTCCAATGGTGCCTTGCCGCTGACCGCCCTGCTGGTCCCGGCCTTGGCCAGCGCGCTGAACAGTACTCGTCCGTCGGCATCGCTGACTCGCGTCCAGCAATCGGCGGTGAAACTCAGCTCCAGCTGGGCCTCGCCGGCTACTGGCGGGGCGGTGTCGTTCGAGGCACTCGTGGGAGCCGGGGAAGCCGTTGCGTCAGCGCTTTGCGTGGGGCTGTCAGGCAGCGTCAGCGGCAGAGACTGCGCGGCCTCGCCCGCCGGCTCGGTGATGGTGCCCTGCACATCAGTGGTAGCTGGAGGCTGTTGCTCAGGCTCGATCGCTTCACTCTCGTTCGAATCAGCTAGCGGTGCTGTTTGCTCGACTGGCTGTTCGCTCTGCTGCTCGGCACCCTCGTCAGCGCGATCAAGCAGATGGATCTCGGTGGTTCCATCCGCGCCTTCCACTTCGATTCGCTCCAGCGCCGAGACCGGTGGCGTCGTGGCCTCTCGAGCCATGCGTTCCTGCCACCAATACCAGGCGACGGCAGCCAGGAGCAGCAACAAGGCAAAGCCGAAGAAACGCATGAAGCTTCGCGACAGACGGCCGGGCTCTTCGATGCGCCCCAGGCTGTTGACGTTGCTTCCAGAAGCGTTGGTACCGGTGTGCAGGTCGAACTCCTGAACCAGGCGATTCTGATCCAACCCCAGCAACTTGGCATAGGCACGAACGTAACCCCGGGCAAAGGTGTGCCCTGGCAACTGGCTGAAATCGCCGGCCTCGATGCGAGCCAGCGAGCGCTCGGTGAGATTCAGCTGCTGTGCAACTGCAGAAAGCGGCCAGCCCTTGTCTTCGCGAGCTATACGCAGCGTCTCGCCGGGGTTGTTGCCCATCGGTGCGGCGGATTCTTGGTGCGGCGCGGTCATCGTTGCTCCGAAAGATATTGCTTGTATTCATCCGTACCGGGATACAGCCGCCTCAGCTGCAGCGCGAGGCTTGCAGCAGTGTCGCGGTCCTGATGGATGTTGGCCAGACGGATACCGAGCAGCAGACTCCGTGCGTTCTGCTCGGCCAGTTGGCTGAAGCTATCGTAGTAACGCTTGGCTGGAACGTATTGCTTGTCCTCGAAGGCCATGATTGCAAGCTCGAGCAACGCGCGGGGCTGGCGACTGTCGAGGCGCAGCGAGCGGGTGAAATGGAGCTCGGCCTCTTCACGCTGACCCAACTGCAGTGCAGTCATACCCAGATTCTGAAAGACACGCGCCCGCTCGGAATACATGTTGTCTTCGGAAGCCTGACGGAAACGCTCCATGGCTTCGGGGTAGCGCTTCTGCTCGAACAGAAAGCTGCCGTAGTTGTTGAGTATGCGGGCGTCCTTGCGACTGGAGAGCGCTTCACGGTAGTGCTTGTCGGCCAGGTCGTTTTCCATTTCGGTCTGGAATACCAAAGCCAGGGCGGCGTGTGCATCGGCGCTGTTCGGATCAATTTCGAGGGCCTTGCGCAGTGGCGTCTTGGCGCGCGCGGCGGCGCCCTGCTGCAGGTAGCCGATCCCCAATTGAATATAGGCGTCGCGGGCCTGCTGGCGACCTTCGTCGGTTCTCAGCGGATCAGTGGATCCAGAAGACACACAACCGGCCAACAGGCCGGTCAGTAGAAGCAGCAGCGCAGCGCGCAAAATCATCAGCATCCCCCTCAGGATCGGTTCGAAGCGGTTTGCGCCGCACCTGGCTCGCTCTGTAGCTCACGCACAGCGATGTATCTCTCGCTTCGACGCGTCCTGTCCAGCACCTGGCCGACGAGCTGACCGCAAGCCGCGTCGATGTCTTCGCCGCGGGTGGTACGCACCGTTACATTGTGCCCGCCTTTGTGCAGGATGTCCTGAAAACGGCGGATGGCGTTGTTGCTCGGCCGCTCATATCCGGAGTGAGGGAACGGATTGAACGGGATCAGATTGATCTTGCACGGGATATCCGCCAGCAACGTGATCATCTGCTCGGCATGTTCGGGCTGATCGTTGATGCCCTTGAGCAGGGTGTACTCGATGGTCAGCACGCGCTTCTCGCCAAGCCTCGAGATATAGCCCTTGCATGCCGCCAGCAGCATGTCCAGCGGGTACTTCTTGTTGATCGGCACCAACTGATCGCGCAACGCATCGTTGGGTGCGTGCAGCGACAATGCCAGAGAAACGTCGATGACCTTGGCCAGCTCGTCGATCATCGGCACGACGCCGGAGGTCGAGAGCGTCACCTTGCGCTTGGAAATCCCGTAACCAAGGTCGTCCATCATGATGTGCATGGCAGCGACGACGTTGTCGAAATTCAGTAACGGCTCGCCCATCCCCATCATCACCACGTTGGTGATCGCGCGATCGATTTTCGCCGGGATGGAGCCGAATGATTTGTTAGCAATCCAGACCTGACCGATCACCTCGGCCGCTGTCAGGTTGCTGTTGAAGCCTTGCTTGCCGGTGGAACAGAAACTGCAATCCAGCGCACATCCGGCCTGCGAGGACACGCACAGCGTTCCACGTCCGCCCTGGGGGATGTACACAGTTTCCACACAGCTGCCCGAGGCGACACGCACGACCCATTTGCGGGTGCCGTCGCTGGAGATGTCTTCACTGACGACCTCCGGGCCGCGAATCTCGGCGCAGGCCTTGAGCTTTTCGCGCAAGGCCTTGCCGAGATTGCTCATGGCGTCGAAATCATCGACACCAAAATGGTGAATCCACTTCATCACCTGACCGGCGCGAAAACGCTTCTCCCCGATGGACTCGAAGAAGCTCTCCAGTTGCGACTGGGTAAGCCCGAGCAGATTCACTTTACCGGTCGTGGCAATCATTGAATTCACCTTCGCTCAATCAGCGAATGCGTGCGCACACTTCGGTGGCAGCAAAGAAGTAAGCGATTTCACGAGCAGCGGAGGCTTCCGAATCGGAACCGTGCACGGCGTTCTCGTCGATGGAAACGGCGAAATCGGCGCGGATGGTGCCGGCAGCAGCTTCTTTCGGGTTGGTGGCGCCCATCAGCTCACGGTTCTTGGCGATGGCGTCTTCGCCTTCCAGAACCTGAACGATGACTGGACCGGAAGTCATGAAAGCAACCAGATCCTTGAAGAAGCCACGCTCGCTGTGCTCGGCGTAGAAGCCAGCCGCTTCGCGCTCGGACAGCTGAACCATCTTGGAAGCGACGACGCGCAGGCCGGCCTTCTCGAAACGGGTAGTGATTTCGCCGATGACGTTCTTGGCGACAGCGTCGGGCTTGATGATGGAGAAGGTGCGTTGCAGGGCCATGTAGGACTCCAAAACTGATGGGTTAAAGCGAACGAGTAAACCCGCGGATTATACGCGGGTTCATGTCAAAAAACATAAGGGTAGAGGGTAGAAGCCCGGATGGCGCCAGGGACCGCCGAACGGTCCCGAGATACCCAACCGGAGGAAAACGAAAACTTCGAAACCGCTCTATTCGGCCTCTTCGATCCAGGCCGACTGGATGGCTTCGAGCACTTTCTCGCCGCCCCGACCGGGCTCATCGGCGAAGCCCGGAAGCTCCACCACCCAGCGATGCAGATCGAGGAAATTTACATAGCGCGGATCTACATCGGTCTTGCGCTCGGCCAGCTCGATGGCGATTTCCTGCACGTCACTCCATTTCAGCTGCATGACGCCCACCCTCAGTGCCCTTCGGAAACCTGATTGATTGTGTACTTCGGAATTTCCACGACGAGATCGGCATCAGCCACCACTGCCTGGCAGGACAGCCGGGAATTGGGCTCAAGCCCCCACGCCTTGTCGAGCATGTCATCCTCCAGCTCATCGGAAGCTTCCAGTGACTGGAAGCCTTCGCGAACCACGACGTGGCAGGTGGTGCAGGCACAGGATTTTTCGCATGCATGCTCGATGTCGATGCCATTGCGCAGCGCGGCGTCCAGCACCGTCTCGCCGGTCTGCGCCTCGATAACGGCGCCTTCAGGGCAATGGTCGGCGTTGGGCAGGAAAATGATCTGCGGCATCTGGGTCAATCCTCGATATCGTTTAGCCGCCGCCCGGCCAGCGCGGCCTTGACGGTCGAATCCAGCCGGCGCGCAGCAAAGGCGTCGGTGATCTGGCTCAGGCGTTTGGTCTGGCGCTCGATGGCCAGCACATCCTGGCTGTCCAGCAATCCGCGCAACTCGGCGACCTGGGAGTCGATCGCCACGCGCTCTTCAGCAGACAGCAAGCGCTCGCCATCGACGGCCAGCGCAGCCTCGACCGCCTCGAGCAGGCGCTGGGCATCAACCAGCTGCTCACGCAACGCCCGGGCGTCACGGTCCTCGTCCGCCTTGCGGAAAGAGTCCTCCAGCATCCTGGCGATTTCGCCATCGGTGAGGCCATAGGAAGGCTTGACCTGAATACTCGCCTCCACGCCGGATGCCAACTCACGCGCGGACACGCTGAGCAAGCCATCAGCATCGACCTGGAAGGTGACGCGAATCTTTGCCGCCCCGGCGACCATCGGCGGAATACCGCGCAGCTCGAATCGAGCCAGCGAACGGCAGTCGGAGATCAGCTCGCGCTCGCCCTGCAGCACATGAATCATCATGGCCGACTGGCCATCTTTGTAGGTGGTGAAGTCCTGCGCGCGCGCCACCGGAATCGTGGTGTTGCGCGGAATGATCTTCTCCATCAGCCCGCCCATGGTCTCCAGCCCGAGGGACAGCGGGATCACATCGAGCAGCAACAGCTCTTCCCCATCGCGATTATTGCCAGCCAAGGTCTCAGCCTGAATCGCCGCGCCAATGGCCACAACCTCATCAGGATCGATGTCGGTCAGTGGCTCGCGACCGAACAGCTGCCCAACTGCCGAGCGCACCCTTGGCACTCGGGTCGAACCGCCGACCATGACCACGGCGGTAATCTCCTCAAGCTCCACGCCCGAGTCCCGCACGGCACGCCGGCAGGACTTGAGACTGCGCGCAATCATCGGTTCGATCAGCGCATCGAAGGTCTCGCGTTGCAGCTCGCCTGACCAGCCGCCATACGCGACATCCACCGCATCCACATCACTCAGATGCTCCTTGGCATCGCAGGCAATCTTCAGCAATTCACGCTGCGCGCCCGGCTCGAGATCGTCGGACACACCGGCACGCTCGAGAATCCAGTCCGCTACCGCATGGTCGAAATCATCACCACCCAGAGCCGTGTCGCCACCAGTGGCCAACACCTCGAAAACGCCCTTGGTCAGGCGAAGAATCGAAATATCGAAGGTACCGCCTCCGAGATCGTAGATCGCGACGACGCCTTCGGCATGACGATCCAGACCATAGGCGACGGCGGCCGCGGTCGGCTCGTTGAGCAAGCGCAGCACGCTGAGCCCAGCGAGCCGCGCGGCGTCCTTCGTCGCCTGACGCTGGGCATCGTCGAAATAGGCCGGAACGGTAATCACCGCACCGACCAGTTCACCGCCCAGGGTCGCCTCGGCACGCTGACGGAGTGCGCGCAGGATCTCAGCCGAGACTTCCACAGGGCTCTTGGCGCCCTGAACGGTCTCGATGAACGGCATTTGCGACTCAGCCTGACGGAAGCGGTACGGCAGCTGTTCGCCCAACTGCTTCACATCGGCCAGCCCGCGACCCATCAGCCGTTTGACCGAACTGATGGTGTTGAACGGATCGGTGGCCGCGGCAAGTTTGGCTTGTGCGCCAACCTCAATGCGGTCAGCGTGATAGCGCACCACCGACGGCAGGATCACTTGCCCATCAGCATCGGCCAACGGCGCAGTGACACCACTGCGCAGGGCAGCTACGAGGGAGTTGGTGGTCCCCAAGTCTATTCCGACAGCCAGGCGCCGCTGATGGGGCTGGGGGGTTTGTCCGGGCTCGGCAATCTGAAGTAAGGCCATGTCTGTCTGATATCGGGCGCAACGCCGGGCGCTGCGCGGGGTTAATCGTCGAGGCGCTCTTCGAGTTGGCGCACTTCCTGGGTCAGCTTGTCGAGAAACTGCATGCGTCGAACCAGACGCTCAGCATCGGCACGCCGCTCAGAATCCTGCCAGATGCGGGCGAAATCATCGTTCAGCCCCTGCTGCGCCTGCTTCAAGCGCGACTTGAACGCCGCTACGCCATCCAGATCGGCCTGTTCATGGAGCTCTTCAAGCTCCTCGCGCCAATGCATCTGCTGCATGAGGAACGCGGGATCCTGAACAGTCGCTTCCAGTGGAACCTCATGCCCCTCGATGGCCAACAGATACCTTGCCCGGCGGCTCGGACTCTTGAGCGTCTGGTAGGCCTCATTGAGGTTGGCGGAGCGCTCAAGGGCCTGACGCTGCTCGCTTTCGCCAGCGTCGGCAAAGCGATCAGGGTGAACCTGGCGAGCAAGCTCTCGATAGCGATCGGCAAGAGACGCGAGATCCAGCTCGAACTCGGGCTTCAACTCGAACAATGCAAAATGACAGGGAGTACCCACGGCGTCCTCAGATATTGAAGCTCTCGCCGCAGCCACACTCGCCACGAACGTTCGGGTTATTGAACTTGAAACCCTCGTTGAGCCCTTCGCGAACGAAGTCGAGTTCCGTGCCGTCGAGGTATACCAAGCTCTTGGGATCAATGATCACCTTGACCCCATGACTCTCGAACACCGAGTCTTCGGCTGCCGTTTCGTCGACGAACTCAAGTACGTACGCCAAGCCGGAACAGCCGGTCGTACGCACCCCGAGTCGCACACCTACCCCCTTGCCTCGCCCGTCCAGCGAACGGCGAACGTGCTGGGCTGCAGCGGGCGTCATGGTGATAGCCATCGCAACCTCCCTATTTAAAGCAGACCTTTCTTTTCGCGGTAATCACGCACAGCTGCCTTGATCGCATCTTCGGCGAGCACGGAGCAGTGAATCTTCACCGGCGGCAGCGCCAGCTCTTCAGCCAGCTGCGTGTTCTTGATGGTTTCCGCTTCTTCCAGGGTCTTGCCCTTCATCCACTCGGTAGCAAGCGAGCTGGACGCGATGGCGGAGCCGCAACCATAGGTCTTGAACTTGGCATCTTCGATGACGCCCTGCTCGTTGACCTTGATCTGCAAACGCATCACGTCGCCACATGCCGGCGCACCTACCATGCCGGTACCGATGCTCGGGTCTTCAGCGTCGAACTTGCCGACGTTGCGCGGGTTTTCGTAGTGGTCGATGACCTTATCGCTGTATGCCATGGTGCAATCCTCTTAGATCAGGCTGTGCGGCGCTTGACGCCGGTCAGTGGGCTTGCCACTCGACCTTGGAAATGTCGACGCCGTCTTTGAACATGTCCCACAGGGGCGAAAGCTCGCGCAGCTTGGTGACGGCCTCGCAAACCTTCTGAGCTGCGTAGTCGATTTCCTCTTCAGTAGTGAACCGACCAAAGGTGAAACGGATGGAGCTATGCGCCAATTCGTCGTTACGACCCAGGGCACGCAGCACGTACGACGGCTCCAGCGAAGCGGACGTACAGGCGGAGCCAGACGATACCGCCAGATCCTTGAGTGCCATGATCAGCGACTCACCCTCGACGTAGTTGAAGCTGAGGTTCAGATTGTGCGGTACACGGGCGGTCAGGCTACCGTTCACATAAAGCTCTTCGAGATGCTCGACCTGCTTGTAGAAGCGATCACGCAGGGAGCGGACGCGCTCGTTCTCTTGGGCCATTTCGTCTTTCGCGATACGAAAGGCCTCGCCCATGCCGACCAGCTGGTGCGTAGCCAGCGTACCGGAACGCATGCCACGCTCATGGCCACCGCCATGCATCTGTGCCTCAAGGCGGACGCGGGGCTTACGGCGAACATACAGCGCACCCACGCCCTTCGGCCCATAGGTCTTATGAGCGGAGAAGGACATCAGATCGACCTTCATCTTCTCCAGATCGATTTCGACCTTGCCGGTCGACTGCGCCGCATCGACATGGAAAAGAATGCCGCGAGAACGGGTCAGCTCGCCGATGGCGGTGATGTCGTTGATAGTGCCGATCTCGTTGTTCACGTGCATAACCGACACAAGAATAGTGTCGTCGCGCAGCGCAGCTTCGACCATCGCCGGCGTGACGATGCCATCCTCGCCCGGTTCGAGATACGTAACCTCGAAGCCTTCGCGCTCGAGCTGGCGAGTGGTATCCAGTACCGCCTTGTGCTCGATCTTGGTGGTAACGATGTGCTTGCCCTTGGACGCATAGAAATGCGCGACGCCCTTGATGGCCAGGTTGTCCGACTCGGTTGCACCGGATGTCCAGACGATTTCACGAGGATCGGCGTTCACCAGCTCAGCAACCTGACGGCGCGCATTCTCCACGGCTTCCTCGGCTTTCCAGCCAAAGGCATGAGAGCGCGACGCCGGATTGCCGAAGTTGCCTTCGTTGGTGAGGCACTCGATCATCTTGGCGGCAACACGCGGATCCACAGGTGTGGTCGCAGAGTAGTCCAGGTAAATCGGCAATTTCATTCAGATATCTCCTATCAGGCAGTCGCCCTGCTCAATCGATGGCGGACGTTTCTATCTTGTCCATATGCGGCGAAGTGCCACCAGCCTTGCGCATGTCTTGGCGCAGGGCGACCTGCTGCACGTCCTGGCGCTTGACCAGGTCGGCCAGGCTGATGCCGCTGAGGAATTCATGAATCTGCTGGCTGAGGTCACACCACAGATGGTGAGTCAGGCAGGTATCGCCAGAGTGGCAGCCGCCAAGACCTTGGCAACGCGTGGCATCGACCGACTCGTTCACAGCGTCGATGACCTGGGCGACCTGAATGCCGGCCATGTCGCGAGAAAGCTGATAGCCGCCGCCGGGCCCTCGCACGCTCGTCACCAGGCTGCCGCGGCGCAGCTTCGCGAAGAGCTGCTCGAGATAGGAAAGGGAAATACCCTGCCGCTCGGAAATATCGGCCAGGGAGACCGGCCCATGCTGCGCATGCAGCGCCAGATCGAGCATGGCGGTCACGGCATAACGGCCTTTGGTGGTTAATCGCATCGGTCTGCACCAAGCATTACGGTTTGGCGCAATTATGCAATTCCCGAGTATTTGAGTCAACTATAAGACCTATTAATTCAGTAGGTCTTTAGTCTGGAACCACGCCCAGCCGGAGGCAGCGGGCCGGCATGATACCAGCTGCTGCCAGTCCGCGCACTTCAGGTGCGGGCATCGCCAGCGTCGGACTTCACTTCAACGAAGTCTTCTTCTCGCAGCTCCGGAAGGTCCTTGGCGCAATAATCGCTGCCCAGCGCCTTGAGCGCGCCACACATGCCCTCCAAGCGCTCCTCTACGGCCTGAACATGATCCAGCAACTGCCCAATGGCTCGCGCGACGGGATCAGGCATATCCTCGCTGACGCCATAGGCGTCGAATCCGATCTTCTCGGCAATGGCCTTGCGCTTGGCTTCCTGCTCATCGCTGGATTTGACGATCACCCGCCCCGGAATCCCAACCGCCGTCGCTCCCGGCGGCACTTCACGGGTAACCACCGCATTGGAGCCGATCTTCGCGCCCGCGCCGACGGTGAACGGCCCGAGGATCTTCGCACCCGCCCCCACGATTACACCGTCTTCAAGCGTCGGATGGCGCTTGCCCTTATTCCAGCTGGTGCCACCGAGTGTCACGCCGTGATAGAGCGTCACGTCATCGCCAATTTCCGCGGTCTCGCCAATGACGATGCCCATCCCGTGATCAATGAAGAATCGCCGGCCAATCCTGGCGCCCGGATGGATCTCGACCCCGGTCAGCCAGCGCCCCAGATTCGAGGACATCCGCGCAAGCCACTTGAATTCATGCACCCACAGCCAATGGGACAGGCGATGAATCCAGATAGCATGCAGCCCCGGATAACAGGTCAGAACTTCGAACGCATTGCGTGCCGCCGGATCGCGATGGAAAACGCTTTGAATGTCTTCGCGCATGCGTTCGAACATCAATCACTTCTCCGCTTGTGAGGCTCGCCGCGGGCAGCCTTTTGTGTCTCGGTGAGAATACCGCGCAGGATATTCATTTCCAGCTTGCTGATACCGCTGCGCCCGTAGAGCCGACGCAATCGGGGCATCAGATGCCTGGGCTTGGCCGGATCGAGAAAGCCGATATCCACCAGAGTCTGCTCAAGATGACCGAAGTAATTCTCCAGCTCGTCGACAGTCACGGGCCGGGCATCCAGCATCGCCGTGGTTTCCAGTTTCTCGACCTTGGTTGGCCGCCCCTCGGCAGCCAACCAGGCCATGCGCACCTCGTAGGTAAGCACTTGCACGGCCGCAGCGAGATTCAATGAACTGAACTGTGGATCAGACGGGATATGGACGTGGTACTGGCAGTGCTGCAACTCCTCATTGGTCAGCCCCGCGTACTCGCGACCGAATACCAATGCGACCTCGCCGCCCCCGGCAGACTGCTCCACGGAAACCGACGCGCACTCCCGAGGGTCGAGCAACGGCCAGGGAATGCGCCGATCACGAGCGCTGGTTCCGAGCACCAGACTGCAACCAGCCAGCGCCTCTTCCAGCGTTGCAACGACCCGTGCACTATCGAGAATGTCGGTTGCACCGGACGCCCTGGCCACGGCGTTGGGACTCGGGAAATCCTCGGGATCGACCAATACCAGGCGCGAAAGCCCCATGTTCTTCATGGCACGAGCCGCACCACCGATGTTGCCGGCATGACTGGTATTGACCAGCACGACACGAATGTTCTGCAGCGACACAATAATTCTCTGCTTGAAAGCGAGCAGAAAGCTTACAGGAAGCGGCTCCCGATCCGCCATCTGCCGCCCCCTGCAACCACCACCGTGACGCTACATGCGCCGGCGCTTTCCTGATAGAATTTCGCGCTTTCTTTAATGACCAGGTAATTGATCCATGCAGCCCATGCTGAATATCGCGCTGCGCGCCGCCCGCAGCGCCGGCGAACTGATTGTCCGTTCCACCGATCGCCTGGATGCAATCTCGGTCAACGAGAAAGAAGCGAAGGATTACGTCACCGAAATCGACAAGGCCGCAGAGCAGAGCATCGTCAATGCGCTGCGCAAGGCCTACCCGAATCACGGCATCCTGGGCGAGGAAGGCGGACTGCTCGAAGGCAGCGGGGACGGCGCCGATTACCTGTGGATCATCGACCCGCTGGATGGAACCACCAATTTTGTCCGCGGCATTCCTCACTACGCCGTCAGCATCGCCTGCAAGTACCGCGGGCGCCTGGAACACGCGGTCGTGCTGGACCCGGTACGCCAGGAAGAATTCACCGCCAGCCGCGGCCGTGGCGCCGCCCTGAACGGCCGCCGCCTGCGCGTTAGCGCACGCAAGAGCCTGGACGGCGCACTGCTCGGCACCGGCTTTCCGTTCAAGGATGGCCAGATGGACAACTTGGACAGCTACTTGAAGATGTTCCGCAGCCTGGTCGGCCAGACCTCCGGCCTACGTCGTGCCGGCGCCGCAAGCCTCGACCTGGCTTATGTCGCTGCAGGCCGCTTTGATGCGTTCTGGGAGTTTGGCCTTTGCGAATGGGACATGGCGGCAGGCGCACTGCTGATCCAGGAAGCCGGCGGCTTGGTGAGCGATTTCAGCGGCGGCCATGACTTCCTTGAGAAGGGTCAGATCGTTGCCGGCAACACCAAATGCTTCAAGGCGGTACTGACCACCATCCAGCCGCACCTGACACCTTCTCTCAAGCGCTGAGAACGATAGCGGCATAAAAAAACGCCCCAACGGGGCGTTTTTTTGTTGCTGCACAATCGCTCAACTCACTGCTGCGATAGCGACAACTGTCCATCCTGCACCGGGATCTGGCTACCCGGATCGCGATCCATGCGTACGCGACCCACCTTGCCGGCGAGGTCGTACTTCACGTCGTAGCCGACGATCTTGTCGTGGGTATCGGTTACCGTGCTGCAACGTGTTTCGGTAGTGGTATAGGTACTGCTGGCCTGCATGCGGCCCTGCACCTGATTGCCTGCATAACCGCCACCGACCGCACCGGCGACCGTCGCAATTTTCTTGCCGGTACCGCCACCAACCTGATTGCCGAGCAGGCCACCAACCACCGCACCCACTGCTGTACCTGCGATGCGATGCTGATCCTGCACTGGTTTCTGCCGAGTCACCGCGACATCCTTGCAAACCTCTCGCGGAGTCCGAATGGTTTCCTTGATCGGCTCCACCGCCAGCACATCGGCGAATTTCGGCCCGCGATCAACCAGACTATAAGTAGCGAAAGCGCCGCCAGCCGTGGCGACCACCACTCCGAGCGCCGTACCGACCAACATGGACTTGTTCACTGTGACTTCCTCTTCCTTCGGGCTGCGCCCGTTCCGCAGCCTTGGACTCCTTTAGGCTGCGGAAGTTCGAAGAAGATCAGGGGCGCTCGTCCGCTTCCTCTTCCACCACTGGTGGAATCAGGTCGTCACGGGTGAGCTTCAGCCAGACGAGCAGCATGCCAGCGACATAGACCGACGAGTACGTGCCTGCCCCAACGCCGATCAACAGCGCCAACGAGAAGCCCCACAGATTCTCGCCACCAAAGACCATGAGCGCACCGACAGCCAGCAACGTGGATACCGAAGTTGCCATGGTGCGCAGCAAGGTTTGCGTCGTGGAAATATTGATGTTTTCCAGCAACTCCGCCTTGCGCAGCATGCGGAAGTTCTCGCGGATCCGGTCAAAGATGACGATTGTGTCGTTCAGCGAATAGCCGATAACCGCCAGCACAGCGGCCAGCACGGTGAGATCGAACGATATCTGGAAAAAGGAGAACACCCCGAGAACGACGATCACATCGTGGAACAGCGACAGCACGGCACCGAGACCGAACTTCCACTGAAAGCGAAAGGCCACGTAGACCAGAATACCACCCAGCGCGAGCAGCATGCCCAGGCCACCCTGGTCGCGCAGCTCCTCACCCACCGCAGGCCCGACGAACTCGACTCGCTTGACGCTCACCGAGTTGGCACTGTCAGCGCCGCGCAATGCATCAGCGATGCGCTCTCCCAGCTGAGGATCGTCGCCCGGCATGCGCACCAGCACGTCAGTAGTCGCACCGAAGCTCTGCACTACAGCGTCGCCAAAACCGGATTGCACCAGCTGCCCACGCACCTGCTCGAGTTCAACCGGGCGCTCATAGCCGAGCTCGATCAGTGTACCGCCAGTAAAGTCCAACCCGAAGTTGAGCCCCTTGACCATCAGGCTCGCCAGTGACGCAACGGTCAACACCACGGTCAGGGCGAAGGCCACATGGCGGACACCCATGAAATTGATTACGCGTTTCATCGTGCTAGCCCCTTAAATCCACAGCTTCTTGAGATCGCGGCCACCGTAGATCAGGTTGACCATGGCGCGCGTCACGATGATTGCGGTAAACATCGACGTCAGGATGCCGATCGAAAGGGTGACCGCGAAGCCCTTGATCGGGCCGGTCCCCATGGCGAACAGGATGCCGCCGACCAGCAGAGTGGTCAGGTTGCCGTCGACGATCGCCGAGAAGGCCCGATCGAAGCCTTCATGGATGGCGCGCTGGATCGACATGCCATTGGCGATCTCCTCGCGGATTCGCGAGAAGATCAGCACGTTGGCATCCACCGCCATACCCATGGTCAACACGATACCGGCAATACCCGGAAGGGTCAGCGTGGCATTGAGCATCGACATCAGGGCTGTCAGCACGACCATATTGAACAGCAGCGCAATGGTCGCCAACACACCGAAGAACTTGTAGATCAGCACCATGAAGATGGCGACGAAGAGGAAGCCCCACATGGCTGCCTGGACGCCCAGCTTGATGTTTTCAGCGCCCAGGCTCGGGCCGATGGTGCGCTCTTCTGCGAAGTACATCGGCGCCGCCAGACCACCGGCGCGCAGCAGCAACGCCAGCTCTGACGACTCGCCCTGGCCATCGAGGCCGGTGATGCGGAACTGGCTGCCGAGCGGCGACTGGATAGTTGCAAGGCTGATGATCTTCTTTTCTTCCTGGAAGGTCTCGACGCGCACTTCCTGCTCAACACCATCAACCGTCTGCCGCACATAGCGAGTCATCGGCCGCTGCTCGATGAAGATCACGGCCATGCTGCGCCCGACATTGTTGCGCGTGGCGCGATTCATCAGATCGCCGCCGTGGCCATCGAGCCGGATATTCACCTGCGGACGGCCATTCTCGTCGTAGCTGGCCTGGGCGTCGGTCACCTGATCACCTGTAATGATCAGTGTGCGCTCAAGCTGAACCGGCGGGCGGCCCTCTTCGCGGAACTCGAAGGTTTCGGTGGAAGCACGCGATGCATCTGAATCGGCAGCTAGGCGGAACTCGAGGTTCGCCGTCTTGCCGAGGATACGTTTGGCCTCGGCCGTATCCTGCACACCCGGCAGCTCGACGACGATCCGATTGGCACCTTGACGCTGAACCAACGGCTCAGCCACGCCGAGTTCGTTGACGCGATTACGCACCGTGGTCAGGTTCTGCTTGATCGAGTACTCGCGAATTTCCGCCAGCTTGGCTTCGGTCAGCGTCAGACGCAGCACGTACTGGCCGTTGCGCTCTGCGGACGTCAGCTCGAAGTCGGTAAATTCCTTGCGGATGAGCGATTGAGCGGCATCCAAGGTAGCCTCATCGGCAAAGCCCAACTGCACGGAATCCTTCAGATTCGGCAGACTGCGGTATCGCACACGCTCCTTGCGCAGCAGACTCTTGACCTCACCCTCGGAGACGTTCAGGCGCGTTTCAATTGCCTTGTCCATGTCCACTTCCAGGAGGAAGTGCACACCACCGGAGAGATCCAGACCAAGCTTCATCGGGCTTGCGCCAAGATTGCGCAACCAGTCGGGAGTCGTAGGCGCCAGATTGAGCGCAACTACGTAGGCGTCGCCGAGCGCGCGGCGCACGATATCTTTTGCCGGCAACTGATCATCCTGACGCTCGAGACGCACAAGGCCACCTCGGCCCTGCTCGTCCAGGGACGCAGACTTGACCGCGATACCGCCATCCACGAGTGCTTTGCTGATGCGCTCGAGGTCTGCCTCGCCGATCTCCTGCGATGTGCTGGCACCGGTAACCTGAATCGCCGGGTCATCCGGATAGAGGTTGGGCGCAGAGTAAATAAAGGCGATCGCGAGCACTGCCAGAATCAGCAGGTATTTCCAGAGAGGGAATCTATTGAGCATGACGCAGCCCGTTTAATGAACGCGGGGCGCCTTGCGCGCCCCGTCGATATTGAATGAAGTCAGCTCAGATGGCTTTCAGTGTGCCCTTGGGCAACGTTGCGGCGATCGCTACTTTCTGGAACTTCAGCTCAACGTTGTCGGACACCTCGATCACCACGAAGTCATCGGCGACCTTGGTGACCTTGCCAGCGATACCGCCGGAAGTGACCACTTCGTCGCCCTTCTGCAGGCCGGCAATCAGGTTCTTGTGTTCCTTGGCACGCTTGGACTGGGGACGCCAGATCATCAGGTAGAAGATGACCAGAAAACCGACCAGAAAAACCCACTCGAAACCAGTACCAGCAGGACCAGCAGCAGCCTCCTGGGCATAGGCGGCGGGAATCAGAAAGCTCATGTAGCACTCCTGTTGCAGAAAGGATTGTTTTGTTCTGGCACGTCACGCAAGCGGCGGCGTTGGCAGACCGCGCTTGGCATAAAAGGCGTCGACAAAGGCCGCCAATGTACCCTGTTGAATGGCGTCGCGTAAACCAGCCATAACCCGCTGGTAATACCGCAGGTTATGGATGGTATTCAACATGCTACCCAGCATTTCGCCGCATTTATCCAGATGATGCAGATAAGCGCGGGAGAAATGTTTGCAGGTGTAACAGTCACAGCTCGGATCCAGCGGAGAATCGTCGTGTTTGTGAACGGCGTTGCGGATCTTGATCACACCGCTATCAACGAAAAGATGCCCATTTCGCGCATTGCGCGTTGGCATCACGCAGTCGAACATATCGACGCCGCGCCGCACACCCTCGACCAGGTCCTCCGGCTTACCCACCCCCATCAGATAGCGTGGCTTATCCGCTGGCATCTGTGGCGGAAGGAAATCCAGCACACGGATCATCTCTTCCTTCGGCTCGCCAACCGAAAGGCCGCCAATCGCCAGGCCGTCAAATCCGATCTCGCAAAGCCCTTCCAGCGAGCGCATGCGCAAAGATTCGTGCATACCGCCCTGAACAATGCCGAACAACGCAGCCGGACTGTCGCCATGGGCGGCCTTCGAGCGCTTGGCCCAGCGCAGCGACAGCTCCATCGAACGCCGCGCCACGTCCTCGTCAGCGGGATAAGGCGTGCATTCATCGAAGATCATCACGATATCCGAGCCCAGGTCACGCTGGACCTGCATCGACTCTTCCGGCCCCATGAAGACTTTTGCGCCATCTACCGGAGACGCGAAGTAGACGCCCTCCTCCTTGATCTTGCGCATCGCGCCCAAGCTGAACACCTGAAAGCCGCCCGAGTCGGTGAGGATAGGCCCCTGCCACTGCATGAAGTCGTGCAGGTCCCCATGGCGCTTGATCACTTCAGTGCCAGGGCGCAACCAGAGATGGAAGGTGTTGCCCAGAATGATCTGCGCTCCGATCGCCTCGATGTCACGTGGCAGCATGCCTTTGACGGTACCGTAAGTGCCCACTGGCATGAACGCCGGCGTCTCGACGGTGCCGCGCGGAAAGGTCAGACGTCCGCGGCGCGCCTTGCCATCGGTGGCAAGCAGCTCGAAGGACATATGGCAGGAGCGAGTCATTGGGTTTCCTCGGAGCCGCGCGGCGCGGGATTGCGGGTGATGAACATGGCATCGCCGTAACTGAAGAAGCGATAACGCTGAGCCACCGCTTCGGCGTAGGCCGCCATGGTCTCCGGATAACCGGCGAAGGCGGAAACCAGCATCAGCAGCGTGGATTCAGGCAGATGGAAATTGGTGACCAGTGCATCCACCACATGAAAGCTCTTGCCTGGGTAGATGAAGATATCGGTGTCGCCACTGAACGGCCTGAGTTCACCATCGCGCGCCGCCGTCTCCAGCGAACGCACGCTGGTAGTACCGACAGCGATCACGCGCCCACCACGGGAGCGACAGGCCGCCACCGCATCGACGACATCCTGGCCGACCTCCAGCCATTCGCGATGCATGTGATGCTCTTCGATACGCCCCACGCGCACCGGCTGAAAGGTGCCGGCGCCGACATGAAGGGTAACGTAGGCCGTTTCCACGCCAGACTCACGCAGGGTCTGCAGCAGCGCCTCATCGAAGTGCAGTCCTGCGGTCGGCGCAGCCACGGCACCGGCGCGCTGCGCGTAGACGGTCTGGTAACGCTCGCGGTCGGCGGCGTCGTCAGGCCTGTCTATATAAGGAGGCAATGGCATGTGCCCGATGCGCTCGAGCAACGGCAGAACATCCTCGTCGAACTCGAGTTCGAACAGCGCATCATGCCGGGCGATCATTTCCGCTTCGCCGCCGCCATCGAGCAGGATCTTCGATCCGGCCTTGGGCGACTTGCTGGAACGGACATGCGCCAGAACGCTGCGATTGCCGACTACCCTTTCGACAAGGATTTCCAGCTTGCCGCCGGTAGCTTTCTGACCGAAAAGGCGCGCTGGGATCACCCGGGTATTGTTGAACACCATCAGATCGCCAGGCCGCACATGGTCCAGCAGATCGGCGAAGTTGCGATGCGAGAGCTTTCCCGTTTCGCCTTCGAGCACCAGCAGACGACTGGCGCGCCGCTCCGCCAGGGGATGTCGTGCGATCAGGGCATCGGGCAGCTGGAAGAAAAAATCGGCAACTTGCATGGATCGGAGGTCGGGACGCGGAAAGGGCGCAAATCTTATCCGAAACACGTCGACCTGACCACGCCAAGCGATTGACCACCCCGTCGCGCATCCCTATACTGCGCGCCCACTGTGCCTCGATGGCGGAATCGGTAGACGCAGCGGATTCAAAATCCGCCGTTGGTAACAACGTGAGAGTTCGAGTCTCTCTCGAGGCACCATCAGTGAATCGCTACAACGCAGCCAAGCTGCATGCTTAGCGAAACGGGTAACCGGATCGCCTGCAAATCTAACGCCGTAGCGAAGCTTCAAAGCGCACCAGCCGCATGCAAGCATCCAGACAATCTGGATCGGCAGCACGGCAAGCAACGTCAGCTACATCGCTTTTCCTCAGACTGACACTCGATATCGATGCAGTCGACTCGTGGCATTGCCTCTCTCGCAACAGCGAATAAGGCGAGTCAAAGCCACGTCAAAAAGCGCCAAATGGCGCCGCCTGGACAGGCAAATTCTATGGCTCCGAGGGGTTGGCATTCCCTGGCGAGTTATCGTAGAGTGTGCCCACTGTGTTTGCATGGGTCGCTGTTGAATCGTGACCTGGTGCAGTAGATCTTCAGATCCGCTACTCCGCTCGACTCTCTTACTCCTTGCAACCAGTTCCAGCTTCCTGCTCTGCGGGGGCAATTCTACTTTTGAGTTTCAAGGATACAAAGACATGTCGAATCGTCAGAACGGTACCGTCAAGTGGTTTAACGACGAGAAAGGTTTTGGTTTCGGTCCGGATCTGTTCGTGCACTTCCGCGCGATCGAAGGCAACGGCTTCAAGAGCCTGAAAGAAGGCCAGAAAGTCAGTTTCGTCGCAGTGCAAGGTCAAAAGGGCATGCAGGCAGACCAGGTTCAGATCCTGGGCTAAGCCTCTTCTCCGAAAAGCCCCTGATGGCAACATCAGGGGCTTTTTTATGCGCGCAATTCCGTAGAATGCGCCGCCCACCTCTTTGATCGAGACACCCAATGCGCAGACACCTGCTCAGCCCGCAGGGCCAGTTTCCCGCCGCCGGCCTGGTACGCCGGCTTGCTGCAATGTTTTATGACAGCCTGCTGTGCATCGCCTTGATGATGGTAGTGACACTGCTCTATCAGCAAGTGCTGCTGCGCCTGCTCTACGGCAGTGAACAGCTGCAGCAGCTCGCGGATGCCGGCCGCCTGGACATCGACCCCCTGCTCTCGACGCTGCTGCTGTTCAGCCTGTTCGGCTTTTTCGCCAAGTTCTGGACCCACAGCGGCCAAACGCTGGGCATGCAGGTCTGGGGCATCCGGATCCAGAATGCAGACGGAACCGCCATCGATCTTTGGCAGGCGCTTCTGCGTTTTCTGATCGCACTGGTTTCGCTGCTGTGCCTGGGCATGGGTTATTGGTGGATGCTGCTCGACAAACAGAACCGCACCTGGCACGACATGTACTCGGAGAGCCAGGCCGTTCAGCTACCGAAGAACATTCACAAGAAGTGACTTTGCTCTGCGCACCGAGCCAACACTGACCCAAACCTTGTCGACAGCTCCTCCGGCGGTTCGCGCCGGAGGCACCCGTCATCCCGCCCGACGCAGCAACCATGCACCGATGAGTGCACAGATGCCCGCTGGCAGCACCACCGCAAGCAACGGCGAGAAACCGAACACCTGGCTAGCCGGCCCGAGCAAATCCTGAATAATGCGGAACACGAAGCCGACCACTACGCCGGTAAAGATGCGCTGACCAAGCGTGACCGAGCGCAGTGGCCCGAAGATGAACGAGATCGCCAGCAGCACCAGCGCAACGGTGACGGCCGGCTGCAGCACCTTGGTCCAGAACGCCAGCCAGTAACGACCGTTGTTCAACCCCTGCTCGCCCAGGTAGTGGATATAGCGCCACAAGCCGGTGATCGATAGCGCTTCCGGCTCCATCACCACCGTCCCGAGTAGCTGCGGCGTCAGCTGAACATCCCAGCGTTCCTGCGGCGTGCGCACCACCTCGGTGTGATCGCCGCGAAAATGGGTGGTCGAGATATTCTCGAGCAGCCAGTGATCAGCCTGATAGCTGGCGCGACGGGCAAAACTGGACGACAGCAAGCGGCGCTCGCCATCGAAGCGATAACGTGTCACCCCCACCAGCATGCCGCCGGGCTGCACGGCGTTGACGTGCACGAACTCGTTCTCCTGCCGATGCCACAGGCCGCGTTTGCTGCTCTGCGCCTCGCCTGCGCCCTGCGCCAGGGAGCGCCGCGCCTGGGCGATGTCCTCGGTCGCTGGCGCAACGTACTCACCGATCAGAATGCCGGCAATGAGCAGCACCAGCATCGGCTTCATCACCGCCACCACGATGCGCCCCAGCGAGACACCAGCCGCGCGCATGATGGTCAGCTCGCTGCTGCTGGCAAGCGTGCCAAGGCCGATCAAACAACCGATCAGTGCCGCCATAGGCAGCATTTCATACAGACGCCGAGGCGACGTCAGCAGCACGTACTGCAGGGCATCGCCCAGCCCGTAGCTGCCTTCTACATCACTCAATTCATCGATGAACGCGAATAGCAGAGCCAGACCCACGATGATGCCGAGGACAGTCAGAATCGCGAGAAAGACATGGACTCCGATGTAGCGATCCAGCTTAACCACGAGCCACCTCCCGCTGCGCACTGCCCTTCTTCATCCGCAGCCTGATCGGCTCCCAGTACAGCATCAACAGGCCTATCGCCAGGAACAGCCCGTGCACCCACCAAAGGCCCAGCGCCATCGGGATTCGCCCCTTGTCCAGCGCACCGCGCACGGCGATCAACAACGCAAGGTAGGTCATGTACAGAAGGATCGCCGGCAGCAGCTTGAGAAAACGCCCCTGTCGCGGATTCACCTTGGCCAGCGGCACCGCGAGCACGGTGACGACGAACACCAGCAACGGCAATGAGAAGCGCCACTGCAGCTCGGTGCGATGACGGATGTTGTCGCTGCCGAGCAGCTCCCGAGTCGGCAGCGCCTCACGTTCGCTCAGCTCCATGCTCACTTCCGGCTTGGGAAGCAGCACGCCATAGGTGTCGTACTGGATGGCGCGGTAATCGGCCTGCCCCGGGTTGCCGTCATAGCGATAGCCGTTTTCCAGTATCAGATAGCGACTGCCATCGGGCTGGACTTCCTGCCGTCCGCTCTCGGCAACCAGCACCGACAGCCCGCTTTCCTTTCCGGTCTGACGCGAGACATTGGTTTCGGAGATGAACACCCCGCCGAGCTCGCTGCGGTCAGCCGACAGTTCGCGGGTGTAGGTTACCCGTGAACCGCCGCGCAACGTCTGAAAGCGCCCCGGCACCAGCGTGTCGAACTCGGTCAGAGAGTCCTGCTGATTGAGGATACGGTCCACCTCGGCGATGCCCTGCGGCGCCAACCCAAGGCTCAGCCATCCCACCACCACAGCCACCAGGGCGGCGGGTGCCAGGCTGTAGACCAGCAGCCGGCGCTGGCTCATGCCCGTGGCCGAAAGCACCGTCATTTCGCTTTCCAGATAGAGGCGCCCGTAAGCCAGCAGAATGCCGAGAAACAGTCCGAGCGGGAGGATGAGCTGCAGAAAGCCGGGCAGACGAAAGCCCATAATCAGCAACAGCACCCCTGGGTCGAGCAGTCCCTGCGCAGCCTGCGCCAGATACTTGATGAAACGGCCACTCATGATGATCACCAGCAGCACGGCACTGACCGCGCTCATGGTGACCAGCAGCTCTCGGGACAGGTAACGAAAGACGATCAAACCAGACACTCCAGGGTTGTCAGGCTCTGGCGGCAACGCTCAAACTAGCCGCCAGTTGCCGGCCCGCCGGAGCGGGCCGTTGGAAATTGGGTAATGACGCACCGAGCGGACGCGGACCGCCGCGCCGAAACAATCGCCGAAGCATCGACGATTGCAACGTTTCTAGCCTAGCGCAGTCGTTAGCAACGACCGAACAGGCGAACCACCGGAAAAATAAGCCCGGCATTATCCTGCAAACCCGACTCTTTGTCTTGGGGACACCACGTCATGGAATTTGTTGTCAAAAGCGCCAAAGCCTCCACCCAGAAGACCGCCACCCTGGTTCTGCCGCTCGGCGATGACTGCCTTCTCGGCAGCGTCGCGCAGAGCGTAGACAGCGCCAGCGGCGGCGCGCTCAGCACTGCGCTCAAGCGTGGCGACATCCAGGGCAAAGCGGGTCAGACCCTGCTGTTGCATGGCCTGCCCGGCCTCAAGGCTGAGCGCGTACTGCTGGTCGGGATCGGCAAGGTCGACGAACTGGACAACCGCCAGTGGCGCAAGATCGCCAATGCCGCACTTGCCGCAATCAAGGGTCTCGGCGGTGCCGATGCGGCCTTCGCCATGCAGGATGTTCAGATCAAAGGCCGCGACAATTACGGCCGCACTCGCCTGCTGGTGGAAATCCTTGCCGACGGCCAGTACGTGTTCGATCGCTTCAAGAGCAAGAAAGCCGACCCGCGCGCTCTGCAGAAGATCGTCCTGCTGTGTGACAAGAGCGAGCAGCCCGACGTGGAACGCGCGACCCGTGAAGCCTCGGCGATCGCCAGTGGCATGGCCTTTACCCGCGACCTCGGCAACCTGCCACCGAACGTCTGCCACCCGACCTACATCGCCGAACAGGCAAAGCAGATGAGCAAGGCCTACAAGGGCCTGAAGGTCGACGTGCTCGACGAGAAGAAGCTGCGTGATCTCGGCGCCGGCGCCTTCCTCGCGGTTTCCCAGGGCAGCGACCAGCCCGGCTGCATCATCGTCATGCAGTACAACGGCGGCAAGAAGGGGGATCAGCCGTATGCCCTGGTGGGCAAAGGCATCACCTTCGATACCGGTGGCATTAGCCTCAAGCCGGGCCAGGGCATGGACGAGATGAAGTACGACATGGGCGGAGCCGCCAGCGTACTCGGCACACTCAAGGCCGTGCTGGAGCTGCAGCTGCCGATCAACCTGGTCTGCCTGCTGGCCTGTGCCGAGAACATGCCCAGCGGCGGCGCCACCCGCCCGGGCGACATCGTCACCACCATGAGCGGTCAGACCGTGGAAATCCTCAACACCGATGCCGAGGGCCGTTTGGTGCTGTGCGATGCGCTGACCTACGCCGAACGCTTCGAACCGCGCGCGGTGATCGACGTGGCCACGCTGACCGGTGCCTGCATCGTCGCCCTGGGCAGCAACACTTCCGGTCTGCTGGGCAACAACGACGCCCTGGTGCAGCAACTGCTGCAGGCTGGCGAGAACGCTGCCGACCGCGCCTGGCAGCTGCCGCTGTTCGACGAATACCAGGAACAGCTGGACAGTCCATTCGCCGATATCGCCAACATCGGCGGCCCCAAGGCAGGCACCATCACCGCTGCCTGTTTCCTCTCGCGCTTCACCAAGAAGTTCGCCTGGGCGCACCTGGATATCGCCGGCACCGCCTGGACCAGCGGCGGCAAGGAAAAAGGCGCCACCGGCCGGCCCGTGCCGCTGTTGACCCAGTACCTGCTGGACCGGGTCAACTGAGATGCACCTGGCCGTCGCGCCTGATCCCTCGGGCCGGAGCCGCCTTGCGCTGCCCGGCCAGAGCGGAGCACGCCCATGACGCGGATCGAATTCTACGTCCTGCCCGACGCCAACCCGACCGGCCGCCTGCGGGCGGCCTGTCAGTTGGCAGCCAAGGGCTGGCAACACGGCATGCAGGTATTCATTCGCTGCGTCGATGAAACGCAGTCGAGCGAGGTCGACGAGCTACTCTGGGGCTTTCGCGCCGAGCGCTTCATTCCCCACGAGCAGCACGTCGACGACCCGAAGGCCCCGGTGGTGATCGGTGTCGACCAGGCACCTCAATTCACGCAGGGCCTCTTGATCAACCTGGGATCGACGCTTTCGTCGCACATCGACCAGTTCAGCCGGGTCATCGAGATCGTCAACCAGGAACCGCAACTGCTGACCGCCTGCCGGGAGAATTTCCGCCTGTATCGACGCCAGGGCTATGATCCGAAACGGGTCGAGCTTTAAGACCAACCATTCGACAGCAAGGGAAAACCCCTGGCAGCCGCCGGGATGCTCAAGCCCCGGAAACTTCTGAGATGACACCGAAAGCCCCGAACAAACCCGCCGAACTGCTGAGCGATCTCGAGTCCATTCGCGCCCTGCTCGGTGACGATTTTCCAGACGAGGCTCCGGCCGGCGCAGCGCTGGACCCGGACAGCATTCCGCTGCTGTCCGATATCGTCGAGCCAGCGCCTGCCTTTCCGGCCGCGAGCGCCAGCGACGACGAGCCGCGGGAAACCAGCGTGCGCAGCGCGTTTCGCTCCCTGGCCGAACGGCACATCGACCACGAGCTGCGCACCGCGGCCAATCTGATCCTGCAGGAAGTGATCGACGACTTCGTGCCGCAGATCGAGGCGGAACTCAAGCGTCGCCTCGAGAGCCGAATCGAGCGCCTGGTACGCACGCCCCCGCCTCGCTCCTGAGTCCACGACAATGCGCAGTTAATAAGCACGGCCGCGAAATCTCGCGGCCGTTTGCCTTTATACTTGCCCGTTTTTCCGACCAGCCGTTTTAAGGGTCCCGCCGCATGGACAAGACCTACCAGCCGCACGCCATCGAGACTTCCTGGTACCAGACCTGGGAATCGAACAACTATTTCGCCCCGCAAGGTTCCGGCGAGCCCTACACCATCATGATCCCGCCGCCGAACGTCACCGGCAGCCTGCACATGGGTCACGGCTTCAACAACGCCATCATGGATGCTTTGATCCGCTGGCGCCGCATGCAGGGCCGCAACACCCTGTGGCAGCCAGGCACAGACCATGCTGGTATCGCCACGCAGATGGTGGTCGAGCGCCAGCTCGGCGCGCAGGGCGTTTCGCGTCATGACCTTGGACGCGAGAAGTTTCTCGAGAAGGTCTGGCAGTGGAAGGAAGAGTCCGGCGGCACCATCACCCGGCAGATCCGTCGTCTGGGCTCCTCGGTGGACTGGTCGCGCGAGCGCTTCACCATGGACGACGGCCTGTCCGAGGCGGTCAAGGAAGCCTTCGTCCGCCTGCACGAGGACGGCCTGATCTATCGCGGCAAGCGCCTGGTCAACTGGGACACCAAGCTGCACACCGCGATCTCAGACCTCGAAGTCGAGAACCATGACGAGAAAGGTCATCTCTGGCACCTGCGTTATCCGCTGGCCGACGGCTGCAAGACTGCAGATGGCCTGGATTACCTGGTGGTCGCCACTACCCGTCCGGAAACCATGCTCGGTGACGCCGCCATCGCCGTGCACCCGGAGGACGAGCGCTACAAGAGCCTGATCGGCCGTCACGTCATGCTGCCGCTGGTCAACCGCCTGATCCCGATCGTCGCCGACGACTACGTCGACCTCGAGTTCGGCACCGGCTGCGTGAAGATCACCCCGGCGCACGACTTCAACGACTACGAGGTCGGCAAGCGTCATCACCTGCCGCTGATCAATATCTTCGACCGCAACGCCGCGGTGCTCGCCAAGGCCCAGGTGTTCAACATCGACGGGACGCCGAACGACAAGATCGATGCCAACCTGCCGGACGGCTACGCGCACATGGACCGCTTCGATGCGCGCAAGGCCATCGTCGCCGAGTTCGACGCCATGAGCCTGCTGGAAAAGAGCGACGACCACGCGCTGAAAGTCCCCCGCGGTGATCGCTCCGGCACCATCATCGAGCCGTGGCTGACCGACCAGTGGTACGTTTCCACCAAACCGCTGGCCGAGAAGGCCATCGCCGCCGTCGAAAGCGGCGAAATCCAGTTCGTGCCCAAGCAGTACGAGAACATGTACTTCAGCTGGATGCGCGACATCCAGGACTGGTGCATCAGCCGTCAGCTCTGGTGGGGCCATCGCATTCCTGCGTGGTACGACGAAGCCGGCAACGTCTACGTTGGCCGCGATGAAGTGGAGGTACGCAGTAAGTACAACCTCTGCAACAACGTCGAACTGCGTCAGGACGAGGACGTGCTGGACACCTGGTTCAGCTCCGGCCTGTGGACCTTCTCCACACTCGGCTGGCCGCAGCAGACCGAGTTCCTGAAGACCTTCCACCCCACCGACGTGCTGGTCACAGGCTTCGACATCATCTTCTTCTGGGTCGCCCGGATGATCATGCTGTCCACTCACCTGACCGGGCAGATCCCGTTCAAGACCGTCTACGTGCACGGCCTGGTACGCGATGGTCATGGGCAGAAGATGTCCAAGTCCAAGGGCAACGTGCTCGACCCGCTGGACATCGTCGATGGCATCACCCTCGATGAACTGCTGACCAAGCGCACCAGCGGCATGATGCAGCCCAAGCTGGCCGAGAAGATCGCCAAGCAGACCCGCGCCGAGTTCCCCGAAGGCATCGCCAGCTACGGCACCGACGCCCTGCGCTTCACCTTCTGCTCGCTGGCCTCAACCGGCCGCGACATCAAGTTCGACATGGGCCGCGTCGAGGGTTACCGCAACTTCTGCAACAAGATTTGGAACGCCGCCAACTTCGTCTTCGAAAACACCGAGGGCAAGGACACGGGGGCCAACGGCGAGCCCGTCGAGCTCTCGTCGGTGGATCGCTGGATCATCTCCGCGCTGCAGCGTACCGAGAGCGAAGTGAATCGACAGCTGGAGGCGTTCCGCTTCGACCTGGCCGCTCAGGCGCTGTACGAGTTCATCTGGGACGAGTACTGCGCCTGGTACCTGGAGCTGGTCAAGCCGCTGCTGTGGGACGAGACCGCAAGCGCCGAACGCCAGCGCGGTACCCGCCGCACCTTGGTGCGCGTGCTGGAAACCGCGCTGCGCCTGGCGCATCCGTTCATGCCGTTCATTACCGAGGAAATCTGGCAGCGCGTCGCGCCGCTCGCCGGCAAGTCCGGTCCGACGCTGATGCTGCAGCCGTGGCCGGAGTTCAACCCGGAGCGTATCGACGAAGCCGCCGAAGGCGATATCGAGTGGCTCAAGGCCTTCATGCTGGGCATCCGCCAGATCCGCGGCGAGATGAACATCTCCATGGCCAAGCGCATCGACGTGGTGCTGGGCAACGCCTCGGCTACCGATCAACGCCGCCTGACCGACAACGAGCCGCTGCTGAAGAAACTGGCCAAGCTGGAAAGCGTGCGCCTGCTCAACGACGGCGAAGAAGCACCGCTGTCGGCCATCGCGCTGGTGGGTGACATGCAGGTGCTTGTGCCGATGGCTGGCCTGATCGACAAGGATGCCGAACTGGCTCGCCTGGACAAGGAACTCGCCCGGCTGGACGGCGAGGTCAAGCGCGTCGGCGGAAAGCTGTCGAACGCCGGTTTCGTCGACAAGGCACCCGCCGAGGTGATCGACAAGGAACGCGCCAAACTGGCCGAGGCCGAACAGGCCAAAGCCAGGCTGCAGGAGCAGCGCGACCGCATCGCCACGCTCTGATCAGGACGCGGTAAACGCAAAAGGCCAACCCGAGGTGCTGGCCTTTTTGCTTAAGGAGGTCATCTTGATTGATGACAAGTTATTACCGGCAACGCTGATACACTATGCCGCACATGAAACACCCCTTTACAAACTGGCAGGCCGTTAAAGCCAAGACGAACAGCTCGACGATGTGAAATGAGCCCCCTGCTGCGAAGCGCAATGCCCCACGTATTTCGCCGAACGCGCAACCGTCTCCCAGGGCAGTCCACCGCCCCGATTTGTTTCACCTCGCTAGCGAATCGTTCCCCTGCCAGCCGCTGAGGCTGCGTCGACACACCCGCATGCCCCGGCAAGGTTCCTCAAGATGGAGTCCCTCCGATGTATGCACTCATGGCTGTCGTGTTCGTCATAGGCTATCTATGCATAGCCTTTGAACATCCCCTGAAGATAGACAAGGCCGCTGCCGCGATCCTGACCGCGGTTGTAACCTGGACCATTCTGGTGCTGGGCGCCGACCAGATACTTCCGCTGCTGCAACCCGGCAGCCACAACCCCGGGGACTCCTCGGCGGTGGTGGTCGAATCGCTGCGTCATCACCTGGGAGAAGTCTCGGAGATTCTCTTCTTCCTGCTCGGCGCGATGACCATCGTCGAGCTGATCGACTCCCACGAAGGTTTCAAGGTAATCACCGACCGCATCCAGACCCGCAAGCGCGTGCACCTGCTGTGGATCATCGGCTTCCTCACCTTCTTCCTCTCCGCAGCACTGGACAACCTGACCACCACCATCGTCATGGTCTCCCTGCTGCGCAAGCTCATCCGTGGCCGTCCCGAGCGCTGGTTGTTCGTCGGCGTCGTGGTAATCGCCGCCAACGCCGGTGGTGCCTGGTCGCCGATCGGTGACGTGACCACCACCATGCTCTGGATCGGCAACCAGATCAGCGCTTCCGGCGTGATCACCGGCCTGTTCCTGCCAAGCCTGGTGTGCCTACTGGTGCCGCTGATCATTCTCAGCTTCCGTCTGCGCGGCGAGGCACCACGCCCGCGTCCTCGTGCTCACCTGGCCGAGAAGCACCCGCCGACCACTACCGTATTCGAGCGCAACCTGGTACTCGGTCTTGGCCTCGCTGCCCTGCTCTTCGTCCCGGTGTTCAAGACCGTGACCCACCTGCCGCCTTACATGGGCATCCTCTTCGGTCTCGGCGTGCTCTGGGTAACCACCGAGTTCATCCACCGCAACAAGAATGCCGAAGACAAGCACCCGCTTTCGGTAGTCGGCGTTCTACGCAAGGTGGACACCCCCAGCGTGCTGTTCTTCCTCGGCATTCTGCTGGCCGTATCCAGTCTCGCTACCGCGGGCCACCTGACCCAGGTCGCGACCGCCCTGCGCGAATCGCTCGGCCACATCTACCCGATCACCTACGCCATCGGCCTGCTTTCGGCCGTGGTCGACAACGTGCCGCTGGTGGCCGGTGCGATGAAGATGTATCCGTTGGTCAGCCCTGCCGTACTGGCTTCTGCCAGCCCCGAGGAGACCAGCTGGCTGTCGCAGTTCGTCGTCGATGGCAACTTCTGGGAGATGCTCGCTTTCTGCGCCGGTACCGGCGGCAGCACCTTGATCATCGGCTCGGCAGCAGGCGTCGCGGCGATGGGCATGGAGAAGATCAGCTTCACCTGGTACGTCAAGCGCGTCAGCTTGCTGGCCTTCCTCGGTTACACTGCGGGCGCCGCGACCTACATCGGCATGCTCGCCCTGCGCTAAACCGCAGTGAGCCTGGCCAGGTCGCTGCCCCCACAGACGACCTGGCCAGGGACCTTCCATGACCGTCAGCAAGACCAAAACCAGTTTCTATCGCCGACTCTACGTCGCCTGGCTGATCGACAGCGGCACCGCCTGCAGTGTCCCTGCACTGATGGCCGCGACCGGCATGCCACGGCGTACCGCCCAGGACACCCTTGCCGCGCTCGCGGAGCTGGATATCGACTGCAGCTTCGAGCAGGACGACGGCGAACGCCACAATGCCGGCCACTACGCCATCCGCGACTGGGGTGCCATCGACAAGTGCTGGATCGAGCGCAACCTGCCGCGTATCAAATCCATTCTCGAATATCCCTGATCGACCATGAGTGGCGACCTGCTGCTGGTTCTCGCCCTGCTCACCGGCTGCATCGGCCTGTTCGCGCTGAACAAGCCACGTATGGACGTGGTGGCGGTACTGGCCATGGTCGCGCTGCCGCTCACTGGTGTGCTCAGCGTGCAGGAGGCACTGGCCGGCTTCAGCGACCCAAGCGTGGTGCTGATTGCCACCCTGTTCGTCATCGGCGACGGCCTGGTGCGCACCGGCATCGCCTATCGCCTGGGCGACTGGCTGATGCGTACCGCCGGCAGCAGCGAGACCCGCTTGCTGATTCTGCTGATGCTGGCCGTCGCGGGGCTCGGCTCGGTGATGAGTTCGACCGGCGTGGTGGCGATCTTCATTCCCGTGGTGCTCGGCATCGCCAATCGCATGAAGGTCTCGCCACGGCGGCTGATGATGCCGCTGGCGTTCGCCGGCCTGATCAGCGGCATGCTGACGCTGGTGGCGACGCCGCCGAACCTGGTGATCAACAGCGAACTGCGCCGCGCCGGGCTCGACGGCTTCTCCTTCTTCGATTTCACCCCCATCGGCCTGGCGATTCTGCTGCTCGGCGTCGGCTACATGCTGCTGGCGCGCCGCTGGCTGGGCAGCGACAAGCGCAGCGAAGCGACAGAACATCGCCATACGCTGGCGGATCTGGCGCGGGAGTATCGACTGGAAGAACGCGAGCGGCGACTGCGGGTGATGCCGGGATCGATTCTCGCCAACCAGGCGCTGGACGAGCTGAAGCTGCGAACCCAGTACGGCATCAACGTGATCGCCGTGGAACGCCATGACCGCTTTCGCAACCTTCTGCTGATCGCGACGGGCAATACCGAACTGTTCGTCGGCGATGTGCTGCTGGTCGATCTGGCCAGCCCGGCCATCGGCCTGCTCGGCGCCTATCAGGAGCTGGGCCTCGAACCCCTGCAACTCAGCACCTCCTACTATTCGGTGCACGGTCGCGAGCTGGGGCTGGCGGAAGTGGCGCTGCCACCGGAATCGCGCCTACCGGGCAAGACCATCCAGCAACTGGGTTTTCGCAGCCGGCACAAGCTCAACGTGGTCGGTCTGCGCCGCAATCGCCAAGCCCTGCAGGGGCTGCTGGTGGATGAAAAGCTCAAGCCAGCCGATACGCTGCTGGTGACCGGCAGCTGGAAGCACATTCACCGTCTGCAGGGTATGAGCCGCGACTTCCTCGTGCTGAGCCTGCCGGCCGAGGTGGACGATGTGGCGCCCGCGGCCAACCAGGCACCGTTCGCGCTGCTCGGGCTGGCGGTGATGGTGACATTGATGGTCAGCGGCCTGGTGCCCAACGTGCTGGCGGCGCTGATTGGCTGCCTGGTCATGGGCCTGTTCCGCTGCATCGACATGGAGAGCGCCTACAAGGCGATTCACTGGCAAAGCCTGGTGCTGATCGTCGGCATGTTGCCGTTCGCCCTGGCGTTGCAGAAAACCGGCGGCATCGCCCTGGCGACATCGGGGCTGGTCGGCCTGCTCGGCGACGCCGGACCGCATGCCTTGCTCGCCTGCCTGTTTCTGCTGACCGCCGTGATCGGGCTGTTCATCTCCAACACAGCAACGGCTGTGCTGATGGCACCCGTTGCGCTGTCCACCGCCGAGCAGCTGGGCGCCTCGCCCTACCCGTTCGCCATGATCGTCGCGCTGGCGGCCTCCGCCGCGTTCATGACGCCGATTTCTTCGCCGGTGAACACGCTGGTGCTCGGTCCCGGGCAATACCGCTTCGCCGACTTTGTCCGAGTTGGCGTGCCCTTTACCGCGCTGGTCATGATCGTCTCGGTGCTGCTGGTGCCGCTGCTGTTCCCGCTATGAATGCCGGCTGCGTCGGGACACCCACCGACGGGTAGCCAGCGAAAAGTGGCATGGCGGCTGAAAGGGCCAGCCGTTAAGCTCCAGCTCTCATTCTAAAAAGAACAGACTCCATGCCTCAGCGTGTCGCCCTGTTTCCGGTCCTGCTGGCCGGTGCCGTTCTCTTGTTGGTCGTCCATGGCCTTGGCCGCTTCGTCTATACCCCTCTGCTGCCCTGGCTGGTGGAGGACGGCCTGCTGACCGTGCAGGAAGGCGCCAGCATCGCCAGCTGGAACTACCTGGGCTATCTGATCGGCGCCCTGCTCGCGGTGCGCTGGCATCGCGTCGCGCAGATCCGCCGTACGCTGCCCTGGGCACTGGCGCTACACGTCCTGAGCGCCCTGCTGCAGACCCAGGCGGAATCCGCTGACGCCCTCGCCGCATTGCGCCTGGCCAATGGCATCAGCAACGGTCTGGTATTCGTCCAGGCGCCTTCGCTGATCCTCGAATGGCTGGCGCGACAGCAGCGCGTTTCCTCCAGTGGCCTGGTCTATCTCGGTGTCTGCGTCGGGCTGATTCTCTCCAGTTTGCTGGTGAGCCTGAGCGACGGGTACCTGCTGGGAGCCGAGCGTTGGTGGCCGGCGGCGTTGCTTTCGATACCGCTGGCCTGGTGGGGCTGGCGGCAGCTGTCGCGGCTGGACATGCCTGACGAGGAAAAGGCCCATTCTGCGGAGGAGCCACCCAGCGGCAAACTGCTCGATCGCTCCAGCACACCGCTGTTTCTTTCCTATGCCGGCGCCGGCATGGGCTACATCCTGCCGATGACTTTCCTGCCGATGGTCGCGCGTCTGCAGGTGGAGCCCGGTGACTTCCTCATCGGTGGCAGCTGGCTGGTGGTGGCGCTGGCGACGCTGCCGGCGCCCTGGCTGTGGAATCGTCTCGGCGTGCGCATGGGTGACGACATCGCCTTGCGCCTGAGCTATCTCACCCAACTGCTCGGCGTACTGGCCGCGCTGCTGCTGCCCGGCGCGGTTGGCATCCTGCTCTGTGCGGTACTGGTTGGCGGCACCTTTCTCGGCACCGTGCTGCTGACCCAGCGTCTGGCGCGGACACTGCATCCACATCAAGGACCGCGGCTGTCGGCGGCGCTGATCGCACTCTACGGCCTGACCCAACTCGCCGCACCCTGGCTGACCAGTATCTGGATGGGGATGGGCGGCAGCCTGCACAGCGCCTTCTGGCTCGGCGCGGGGGCGCTGCTCTGGGGGTTGATCTGGATGCTGATGGTGCCGCGCCGCCGTTAGCAACGAGACCTATCCGCGGGCAGCGGTTGTGGGACAATGCGCGCCCCAGCCGCCAACCTCCCGCTGATCAGATGCCGCGCAGATCCCCGTCCTCGACTCCGCAGCCCGGCCGTGCCGAACCCGGCAAGGCCGTACTGCATCCACGCAACCGCCATACCGGCCGCTACGACTTCCCGGCGCTGATTGCTGGCTGCCCGGAGCTGGTCGAGTACGTAATCCTCAATCCCTACGGCAAGCAAAGCATCGACTTCGCCAACCCGGATGCGGTGCGGGTGTTCAATCGCGCGCTGCTCAGGCAGTTCTATGGAATCCAGCACTGGGACATTCCGCCAGGCTACCTGTGCCCGCCGGTGCCAGGGCGCGCCGATTACCTGCATGGACTGGCCGATCTGCTCGGGCAGAACAATGCCAGCGCCATTCCCCGCGGCACCGCCATTCACGCACTGGACATCGGCACCGGCGCCAACTGCATCTACCCGCTGATCGGCCATCGGGAGTACGGCTGGCACTTCACCGGGAGCGATATCGACACCACCGCTCTGGCCTCGGCACGCACCATCGTCTCGGCCAATGGCCTCGCCAAGGCCATCGAGCTGAGACAGCAGGCGGCGCCGAAGCACATCTTCAAGGGCGTGGTGTTGCCGGAGGATCGCTTCGACCTGACGCTGTGCAATCCGCCCTTCCATGCGTCACAGGCCGAAGCCAGCAGTGGCAGCCAGCGCAAGTGGCGCAACCTGGGCAAGCTCGACCCCAGCCGCAAGCTGCCCGCGCTCAACTTCGGCGGTCAGGCGGCAGAGCTCTGGTGCGAGGGTGGCGAAGCGGCCTTTGTCGCGCGCATGGCGGAGGAAAGCGTCGCGTTCGCCGGGCAGGTCTACTGGTTCAGTACGCTGGTATCGAAGGGCGCCAACGTGGCGCCGCTGGAGGCGCGGCTGAAACGCCTCGGTGCCCGCCAGATGCACACGCTGGACATGGCGCAGGGGCAGAAGAAGAGCCGCTTCGTCGCCTGGACCTTCCTGAGTCAAACGGAGCAGGCGAGTTGGCGCGCCGAGCGCTGGGCGAAAGGGTGAAATTCAGGCAGGCGTCAACGGAAAGGTTTAGACCGCCACGTCCCAGAGCTGCTTGTTCTTCAGCGCCATGGTCTGGATATAGCGCGGTTCACCGTTGATCTCTTCCAGTTCGGTCATCCCGGCCAGCTCGCCTACCACGCGATAACGCTTGCCTACACGCTTGTCCTTCAACGGATAGAGCTTGGCGATTTGTTGGGCGAGTTCGGTAAGGGTGGACATTGCTTGTTGCTCCATTGACTGCGTGCCGCAGGTATTTACCAACTGTTGATGACGGTTATGCGACAGCCGAGCTTAGAACGGGGTTTCCAGGCTGCCGCTCGATCGCGGGCGTACGCACAAAAGCCGATAGGTTGCTGCTAAGAACCGGCGATTTGTTCTTAACGTCTTCTACGCCGCTTCGCTTTGGAGCGATGAATACCGAATTGATTCCGTCACGTTCGTCGCCGCTTTCGAACTGCAGAGCGAGGCCATGAGATCGGTATTGCGGGCATGACAGCTTCGGCGCGACCGGATAAACCGGCCACGCGGAAAAGAAGGAATTACGAGATCGCAGGCCAGCTGGAATCAGCAGGTGCCCAGGCCCATCTGCAGCAGCGCCAGGCCGCCACGCTGCCAGCCCCACCAGGCCAGCATCAGCAGACCCAGCACGAGGGCGACGCTCACACCCAGCCAGAGCGGCCGCATCAGTTGACCTGCGCCTCGCGCAGGCGCTCGACCGGCTGCTCACGAATCGGCCAGTTGAGTACCGCCGCCATCAGGCTCAGCGCGATCGCGATCTGCCAGACCAGGTCGTAACTGCCGGTACGGTCGTACAGCCAGCCGCCCAGCCAGCCGCCAAAGAACGAGCCCAGCTGATGGAAAAGGAAGGCGATACCGCCGAGCATCGACAGGTTGCGCACGCCGAACATGGTCGCCACCGTACCGTTGGTGAGTGGCACCGTGGACAGCCACAGCAAGCCCATGGCGATGCCGAATGCGTACGCGCTCCAGACACTCAGCGGCGCCAGCAGGAAAACACTGATCACCACACCGCGAATCAGATACAACCCGGCCAGCAGCTTTGGCTTGGAGTAGCAGCTGCCCAGCCAGCCCGCAGTGTAGGTGCCGACGACGTTGAACAGCCCGACCAGTGCCAGCACCGTGGTACCGACCTGCGCCGGCAGATGCTTATCGACCAGATAGGCCGGCAGGTGCAGACCGATGAAGACCACCTGAAAGCCGCAGACGAAAAAGCCCAGCGCCAGCAGACGGAACCCGGAATGCCCGGCCGCTTCGCGCAGCGCCTCGCCCAGCGACTGCTGAGTTCCGGGTGCCGCCGGAGGCCGCGCGGGGCTGCGCATCATCCCCGCGAGCGGCACGATCAGCGCCACCAGCAAACCGAGCGCCATAAGCGCCGAGGACCACCCCAGCCACTCGATGAGGCCCAGGCTGCCGGGCAGCATGATGAACTGGCCGAAGGAGCCCGCAGCGCTGGCGATGCCCATCGCCATGCTGCGCTTCTCCGGCGGAACCGCCTGCCCGACTGCGCCGAGGATCACCGAGAACGAGGTGCCTGACAGCCCCAGTCCGATCAGCAGCCCGGCACTCAGCGTCAGGGTCGTCGGCGAATCGGACACCGCCATCAATGCCAGCCCAACGGCGTAGAGAATGCCGCCGATCAGCACCGCACGAGCCACGCCGAAGCGATCGGCCAGCGCGCCAGTCACCGGCTGCACCAGGCCCCAGATCAGGTTCTGTATCGCGATGGCGAAGGCGAACACCTCGCGACCCCAGCCGAACTCGGCACTCATGGGCGGCAGGAACAGACCGAAGCCGTGGCGCACACCCAGCGAAATCGCGAGGATCAGCGAGCCACCAGCGAGAATCCAGGCAGAGTTGCGCCATGCAGCGGTCATGGGGGTCATTCCTCGAAGAAAAGGCGACCAGTTTACTCAGTTAAGCCTTTCTTTCGTCACCCCATGTGTCCGATCGGGTGCCCTCCGCTCTCGCGGAACGCTAAAGCGCCAGCAACCCTACGGCCATCAACAACGGCGTCGCCACGCCGACCGCAGCGTTCAGCCCCAATGCCGGCAGCAGGCGCTGCGCCTGCAGCGGTTCGCGACGCAGCAACCATGCCGCTCGCAGGGCCAACGGCAAGGTCAACAAGCCGAGTGCGCCACCGGCCAGACCTGGCTGCGCCAGCACAGCCAGGAGTACGCCGTAGGCCAGCAGCCACTGCGCAAACGCCACGCGCACGGCGTTGGTACAGCCGATATGCATAGGCAGGGTGCGCCGGCCGACAGCGCGGTCGGCATCAATGTCCGGAAACTGGCCGAGCAAAAGCAGGTTGTTGCAGAGCAGCAGAGGGGGAAGGATCAACCACAGATCGCCGAGATCCGGCGCGCCGCCGAGAACGATGCGCGTACCCAGCACCATCAGCGCGAAGCCCAAGCCCGGCGCGAACAGGCACAGCCAGGGGTGGCGGGTCAGCCAAGGCGTGTAAAGCAGCACCAGCAACAGTCCCGCCAGACCGATCGGCGCCAGACTGAGCAACAGCGGCGGCTGGCGCAGCAGGAAGAACAGGCCGATCAGCGCGCAGGTCAGCAGGCTGCCGAGACCGAGCAGCAATGTGCGACCCAGCAGATGCGGTTGGGTCACCAAGGTACCGCTGCCACCGCTGAACGCCGTGCGGCGGGTCTGCAGGTCCAGCCCACTGCGGTAATCGCCCCATTCGTTGAGCGCATTGACTGCCACATGGGCGGCCAGGGCGCCGAGCATCACCAGCAGCACATCACTGAAGGACATCGCTTCCGCGCCCCCGCACGCTGCCAAGGCCAGCCCGAGCGCCACGCAGCTCAGCGTCAGCAGCAGGAAACGACCGCGCGCCACACCCAGCCAGTCCAAGGTTCCGCTCATCTACGCCTCCCGCTATCGTCTGGTGTACGGCAGGCTAACCCCAACGCCGCCAGGCGTCCTTGACACAGATCGACTCCGCCAGACCGCAGCTTCGGCTGCAGGCACGCACCACCCGCTCTCGGGTAAACTGCCCAACCTGTTGCATTCCAGCCGTGAGACCACCATGCCCATCCGCCACTGCATCGTCCATCTGATCGAGAAAAAGCCGGACGGCACCCCCGCCGTGCTCCACGCCCGTGACTCGGAGCTGGGCAACTCCCAGGCTATCGAGAACCTGCTGGCCGATCTCAATGAGAGCTACAACGCCAAGCAGGGCAAGGCCTGGGGCTTCTTTCACGAGGAGTCCGGCGCCTATCCGTTCAGCGGCTGGCTCGCGCAGTACATGGAAGGCAATCAGGACTTCACCGCATTCAGCCGCCAGGCAGTCGAGCATCTGCAGAAGCTGATGGAGGAATCCAACCTCTCCACCGGCGGCCACGTGCTGTTCGCCCACTACCAGCAGGGCATGACCGATTACCTGGCCATCGCGCTGCTGCACCACAGCAACGGCGTCACCGTTACCGACTCGCTGGACGTGACCGAAGCCCGGCACCTCGACCTCGGACAGCTGCACCTGGCGACGCGGATCAACATCTCCGAGTGGCAGAACAACAAGCAGTCCAAGCAGTACATCTCCTTCATCAAGGGCAAGAACGGCAAGAAGGTGTCCGAGTACTTCCGCGACTTCATCGGCTGCCAGGAGGGCGTCGACGGCCCGGGCGAGACCCGCACGCTGCTCAAGGCCTTCAGCGACTACGTCGAAAGCGAAGACCTGCCCGAGGAAAAAGCACGGGAGAAGACCAGCGCGCTGGTCGGCTACGCCAGTAGCCAGGCGAAGATCGGCGAACCCATGTCGCTCGAAGAGCTGTCCGGGGTGATCGACGAGGAACGTCCGCGCGCCTTCTACGAGCACATCCGCAACAAGGATTACGGGCTGTCGCCGGAAATTCCCGCCGACAAACGCACGCTAAACCAGTTTCAGCGCTTCACCGGGCGCGCCGAAGGGCTGTCGATCAGCTTCGAGTCGCATCTGCTGGGCTCGAAGGTCGAGTACGACGAGGCGCGCGACATGCTGATCATCCGCCAGCTGCCGACCCAACTGAAGGACCAGCTCAAGCGGCGCAAGGACTGACCACGCCATGCGCCTGGCGGACGCCATTCTCGATGACTGCCTGTGCGACCCGGCGGCGCCGCTGGCGCGCGATCCGGCACGCTGCTACGGCCTGGACAAAGCACAGGCTCAAGCGCAGCTGGCAAGCCTGAAGGAATGGCTGCGGGTACAGCAGACCATGCTCTGGGCCAACCGCCGCGACGCCCTGCTGCTCGTGCTGCAGGGGCCGGACTGCTCCGGCAAGAACGGCGTGATCCGCCGCGTGCTGGGTGGCCTGGACCCGCTGGGGCTGTCGCCGCACAGCTTCCAGGCGCCGAGCGAAGAAGAACGCCGCCACGACTTCCTCTGGCGCTACCGGGAGCGGCTGCCGGTGCCCGGCATGCTCGGCGTATTCAATCGCAGCTACTACGAAGCGTTGGTCAGCGATCTGCGCGACGGCCTGTGCTCGCCTACCGATATTCCGCAGCGCGAGGCCGCAATCCTGGCTTTCGAGCGCGAGCTGCCGACCGCCAGCATCCAGCCGCTCAAGAGTTACCTGCAGCTGTCTGCCGGCGAGCAGAAGCAGCGCTTGCATCGGCGCCTGGAGCAGCCGGAAAAGCGCTGGAAGCTGACCCTCGGCGATCTGCAGGACCACCGCACCTTCGCCCAGCAGCAGGCGCAATGGGCTGCCGTGCTGAGCAAAAGCCACAGCCGCGAAGCACCCTGGTACGTGATACCGGCCGACCACCGCTGGTTGCGCGACCTGCTCGTCGCCAGCCTGCTCGCCCGCGCGTTCGAGCGCCTGGCACTAGACTGGCCGGCGCGGCTGGCGCCATTCACCCATGCCGATCTGGACGGCACGCCATGAAGCGCTTCGCTCTGTTGCCGCTGCTGCTTCTGCCGCTGCTGGCGCTGGCGCAGGCGCAGCAAGGCGAAACAGCGCCGGAGCTGTCGGTGGACGAGGTCCGCTTCACGGTCGCCAACTCCGAGTTCACCCTGATGCACGAGATGGGGCACCTGCTGATCAGCGAACTGCAGCTGCCGGTACTGGGGCGTGAGGAAGACGCCGCCGACCAGCTCGGCTTCATGGGCCTGTTCCTGTTGCAGCAGGAACAGCACCGCGACGATTTCTACGCCAAGCTGATGGATGTCGCCGATTACTGGCGTTTGGAATGGCAGAACGCGGAACGCGACGGCTCCCCGGTGCCGGTCTGGGACAGCCATGCGCTGGACGCCCAGCGCTTCTACAACATCGCCTGCCTGGCCTACGGCAGCGACCCGGATCGGCTCGACTGGGTGCTGGAAGTCAGCGGCTTGCCGGTGGAACGCGCGCTGTACTGTCCCGAGGAATACGAACAGGCGGCCCACGCAGTGCAGTGGTTTCGCGAGCACTTCGGCCGCAGCGACGAGCGACCGGCGCGGCACCGCATTCGGGTGATCTACGACCCCCCCCCCGGACATCTGCCGGGTGGTACCGAACTGCTGGAAAAGATTCGCGCCAGCGGCGAGCTGGAAGCGGTCGCGGCGAAGGCCAGCGAGGCCTTCGAGCTGCCCCGCGACCTAACCCTGCGCATGTCCACCTGCGGCGCGCCGGACGCCTGGTTCAACCGCATCAGCGGTGAGCTCACGCTGTGCTACGAGCGCATCGCCTACTTCCGCACGCTGGCCCGCGAGCTGCCGAAGCTGCGCGCCGGCGAATCACCGACGCCGCACTGAGGCGTCTTCAGCGCGCCTCGATGCGATAGCCGACACGCGGGAAGTGCACGTGTACGACCCCGGTGCGGTCATCGCTGCGGCGCAGGATCAGCTCTTCGCTACCGGCGAAGACCAACTCGCCCTCGACCGGATCGGCGCCGTAATCCACTGCGGCGATGGCCACATTCTGCCCTTCCTGAAAACCATTCGGCTCGCTGAATGCTTCGTCCGGCAGCGGCGCAGGCTCGGCCTCCAGCGCCATGCGCAGTGCATCCTCGGCGGATAGCTCGCTGCTGGAGCCATGGCCCACGCCGAGTACCTTGCCAAGCCAGGCCGCCACCTCCGGGTAGCCATCCACCAGCGGCGCGGTGACCGGCGTTGCACGCAGGAACCACAGGCAATGCGCGACGGCGAAGTCGGCAATCGACGGCGCCGCACCAAACAGGAACTCGCCCTCCTCCCGCGCCAGCTGCTGCTGCAGGCGCGTCATGAAGGTTGGCCAATCACTCTTCGCCTGCTCCAGCGGAACGCGACTGACCGAGCCGTTGGAGAACAGCTGCGCACGGTCCTTGCTGAAGATCTGGACGAACTCCTTGGGCACCTGGGCGAAGCGGACGGCCATGGATTCGGGCTGGAACACCAGGCTCACGGCGTTCAGGAACAGCACCGAATCGGCCCACTGGGCAAGCGTCGCGGCGGTGAACTCCTGGCCTTCCGGGAACAGCGCCGGGGTGGTCTTTTCGGCCTCGAGCCGACGCGCGATCAGGGCGGTGTCGCAATAGATGTCGGCGCCGACCTGCAGCACCGGCGTGCGTCGATAACCGCCAGTGAGCGCGGTCAGATCGGGCTTGGGCATGACCGGAGGGATCATCACCGAGCGCCAGGACAGCTGCTTGAACCCCAGCATCAGGCGCGCCTTTTCGGCAAAGGGCGAGGTGGGATAGTGGTGCAGGATCAGCTCGTGCATGACAGGCTCCGCCAGAGGTCTCGAGATGGGGCGTCGCCCCGTTGGAAGAGCATCAGCTTAGACGCTCCGCTCCACCGAGCCTACCGGCTGATTGGTGCGTCATTCACGCAACGGGGCTGGCCAGGCTCACCAGGCGTTCCTTGGCACGCTTGTCCAGTCGCTTGATGGCGATTTCGCGACGCAACGCATCGCCTTTGCTGGCGCAAGTCTCGACATAGACCAGCGCCTGCGCCGGACTGGAGTGAAAGAAACGCGCGCCGCGCCCGCGCTGGTGCTCGGCGAAACGACGCTGCGCATCGTCGCTGATACCGCAGTACAGCGCACCGTTGGCGGCGCGCACCAGATAGACGAACCAGGGCTTGGGCTGAACCTCGGTCATGTTTCGCAAAACTCTCGGAGTCGGTGGCGGTACGGGCCGGCATTATGCCGGACTTGCGCGCCACGGGCGTTTGGCAGCATCACCCTGCCGGAGGAAGGTGCTCGCTTAGCAGAGAGCCCGACCGCTGTCCAGATATGGTGGCGGTTCGCCTTTGCGTATACTGCGCCGATGTTTGCCCAAACCGTGTTCCGCAAGCGCTGCGCCATCTGGCTGTTGGCGACCGGACTCTTCCTGATGCTCAGTAGCTGCGCCGAGAAGCCCAGCGAGCTTGAGCGTATACAGGAGGAAGGCGTACTGCGCGTGATCACCCGCAACAGCCCTTCCACCTATTTCCAGGACCGCAACGGCGAAGCCGGCTTCGAGTACGAGCTGGCCAAGCGCTTCGCCAGCAATCTCGGCGTCGAGCTGCAGATCGAAACCGCCGACAACATCGAAGACATTTTCAACCGTCTCAACCGGCCCGGCGGCCCGGCGCTCGCCGCCGCAGGCCTGGTCGCCAGCGAAGGCCGGCAGGAACTGGCACGCTTCACCCGCTCCTATCTGGACGTCACCACCCAGGTCGTCTACCGCAGCGGCCAGCGCCGTCCGACCAGCCCCAAGGACCTGATCGGCAAGCGCATCCTCGTGCTCAAAGGCAGTAGCCAGGCTGAGAAGCTCGCCACGCTGCAGGCCGAATATCCCGACCTGCGCTACGAAGAATCCGACGCCGTGGAAGTGGTCGACCTGCTGCGCATGGTCGACGAGGGGCAGATCGACCTGACCCTGGTGGAATCCAACGAGATGTCCATGAACCAGGTGTACTTCACCAACATCCGCGCCGGCTTCGATGTCGGCGAGCAGAACAGCCTGGTCTGGGTCGTGGCCAAGGGCGAGGACGACAGCCTGCTCGAGGCCGCCAACTCCTTCCTCGAGCAGGCCCAGCAGAACGGCACGCTGCAGCGCCTGCGCGAACGCTACTACGGTCATGTGGACGTGCTCGGCTACGTCGGCGCCTACGCCTTCGCCAAGCATCTGCAGCAGCGTCTGCCGCGTTACGAGAAAGCCTTCCGCGAGACCGCCAGGAAACACGGCATCGACTGGCGCCTGTTGGCCGCGATCGGTTATCAGGAATCCCACTGGCAGCCCGAGGCCACCTCCAAGACCGGCGTGCGCGGGCTGATGATGCTGACCTTGCGCACCGCCAACGCCATGGGCGTGACCAACCGCCTGGACCCGGTGCAGAGCATCCAGGGCGGCGGCAAATACCTGGTCAAGGTGCACGCCAGCCTGCCCGAAAGCGTGCAGGAACCCGATCGCACCTGGTTCGCCCTCGCTGCTTACAACGTCGGCGGAGGGCATCTCGAAGACGCCCGCAAACTCGCCGAAGCCGAGGGGCTGGACCCCAACAAGTGGCTGGACGTGAAGCAGATGCTGCCGCGCCTGGCGCAGAAGCAGTGGTACAGCAAGACCCGCTACGGCTATGCCCGCGGCGGCGAGCCGGTGCACTTCGTGGCCAACATCCGCCGCTACTACGACATCCTCACCTGGGTGACCCAGCCGCAGATGGAAGGCCAGCAGCTGGCCAAGAGCGAGCTGCATATCCCCGGCGTGTACACGACCGACCTGATGGAAGAGCTGCCGCCGCTCTGACCTTTGCGCAAGCCCGGCTCACGCCGGGCCAACGCCCATCCGACGCAACAGCGCCTTCTCGATCTCCAGAATAACCAACACGGCCACCCCGGCCAGCACCACCAGCACACCGGTCGCCAGCGGCAACGCTTCGGACGCGAACAGCGACTGCATGAACGGCGCGTAGGTGAACATCAGCTGCAGGGCGAACACACCGAACACCGCCACCAGCACCCGCGGCGTACCCTTGACGCCCTGCACGGTGAAGGAAGGCGCCTTCAGATAACGCACGCTGAACAGATAGAACACCTCCATGCACACCAGCGTGTTGACTGCGACGGTGCGCGCCGCCTCAATCGTCGCGCCCTGCGTAAGCATCCACTGGTACATGCCGAAGATGCCGGCGAGAAACAGCGCGGAAACGAAGAAGATCCGCCAGATGACGAAGCGCGACAGCATCGGCTCGTCCGGCCGCCGCGGCGGCCTCTGCATTACATCCGCCTCGGTCGGTTCGAACGCCAGTACCATGGCCAACGCCACCGAGCTGACCATGTTGACCCACAACACCTGCACCGGCGTGATCGGCAGCGCGATACCGAGCAGCACCGCCAACAGCAGCGACAGCGACTCGCCGCCGTTGATCGGCAGCAGGAAGGTCACAGTCTTGCGCAGGTTGTCGTAGACGGTGCGCCCCTCCTCCACCGCATGGGCGATGGAAGCGAAGTTGTCGTCCGCCAGCACGATGGCGCCGGCCTGCTTGGCCGCCTCGGTGCCCTTCATGCCCATGGCTACGCCGACATCTGCCTGCTTCAGCGCTGGCGCGTCGTTGACGCCATCGCCGGTCATGGCGACCACCTCGCCATTGGCCTGCAGCGCACGCACCAGGCGCAGCTTGTGTTCCGGACTGGCGCGGGCGAACACCCGGGCCTCGGCGACGGCCTGGCGCATGGCCGCTTCATCCATCAGCTCCAGCTCCGGCCCGGTGATCGCCTTGATGTCATCCCCCATGCCCAGCTGTCTGGCAATGGCACTGGCAGTGACGCCGTGGTCGCCGGTGATCATCACCACGCGGATGCCTGCAGCGCGGCATTGCGCGACGGCGCTTATGGCCTCGTCGCGCGGCGGATCGATAATGCCGACCAGCCCGAGCAGTGTCAGCTCGCTGGCAACGTCGGCATGCTCGATCGCCTCCTTGCCGGCCGGCAGCCTGCGCCGCGCCAG
>LNAP01002035.1_pt1 | contig 44457 bp, 46 predicted proteins | sample 602601 | NCBI WGS metagenome assembly LNAP01 (sample SAMN02440304, study PRJNA202911) | soil metagenome | biome: Subtropical and temperate rainforests or woodlands; isolation source: soil samples (1 kg each in a 20% v/v slurry with milli Q water) were... ...
GCTTAGCGCGCCAAGCCCGGCATTGGTCAACGCCTACCTCAGCGACCACGAACAAACCGGCACCCTGCTCGCCCAGGGCCAACTGCGCTTAATCGACAACCAAGTCAGCGCCACCACCGGCACCCTGCGGGCCAAGGCCGAGTTCGCCAATGACGGGCAAACCTTGTGGCCCGGCCAATTGGTGACGGTAAAGGTGCAAACTGCGGTCGATCAGGGCGCATTGGTGGTGCCACCGCAGGTGGTACAGCGTGGGCTGGAGCAGTATTTCGTTTACCGGGTGAACGGCGACAAGGTCGATAGCGTGCCGGTCAAGGTGCTGCATCAGGACAGCGAGCTGACCATTATTCAGGGCGTGCAGCCAGCGGATATTCAGGCCGGTACAGTGCTGGTTCGCGATGGCCAATCGCGCTTGAAACCGGGTGCGAAAATCGAAGTGCTTAGCGAAGAGCCGGCAGCCACCACCGCCCTGGTGCAGCCATGACCGGCGCGCAGCTAAAAGACGTTGCCGCCAAAGGCCGTGGCTCGGTCTCGGCTTGGTGTGTTGACCACCCCGTCGCCACCCTGCTGCTTACCTTTGCCCTGGTACTACTCGGCCTGATCGCCTTTCCACGCTTGCCACTGGCGCCGTTGCCGGAAGCTGAATTCCCCACCATCCAAGTCAACGCCCTATTGCCCGGTGCCAGCCCGGACACCATGGCCTCCTCGGTCGCCACGCCGCTGGAGGTGCAGTTCAGCGCCATTCCCGGCATGACCCAGATGACCTCCACCAGCGCCCTGGGCTCAACCAACCTGATCTTGCAATTCACCCTGGACAAAAGCATCGACAGCGCCGCCCAGGAAGTGCAGGCGGCGATCAACACCGCCGCCGGCAAGCTGCCGCAAGACATGCCCAGCCTGCCGACCTGGCGCAAGGTCAACCCGGCGGACAGCCCGGTGCTGATCCTGGCTGTCAGTTCGTCGCAAATGCCGGGCACCGAACTGAGCGACCAGGCGGAAACCATCCTCGCCCGTCAGCTCAGTCAGATTGATGGCGTCGGCCTGATCAATATCAGCGGCCAGCAGCGCCCAGCGATTCGCGTACAGGCCTCGCCAGACAAACTCGCCGCCCTCGGTTTAACCCTCGCCGACCTGCGCACCGCCTTGCAGCAAACCAGCCTTAACCTGGCCAAGGGCGCGCTGTACGGCGAGTCAAGCATCTCCACCCTATCGACCAACGACCAGCTGTTTCATGCCGAGGATTACGGCCAGTTGATCGTTTCCTATAAAGACGGTGCACCGGTGCAGCTGCACGATGTAGCGCGGGTGGTTGAAGGCTCGGAAAACGCCTATGTGCAGGCATTTTTTAATGACCAACCGGGGCTCAACCTGGTGATCTTCCGCCAGCCTGGGGCCAATATCGTCGACACCGTGGACCGCATTCAAGCCGAGTTGCCGCGTTTGCAAGCCATGCTGTCGGCCTCGGTACAGGTGTCGGTGCTTAACGACCGCACGCAGACCATTCGTGCCTCGTTGCATGAAGTGGAAATCACCCTGCTGATTGCCGTGCTGTTGGTGGTGGCGGTAATGGCGCTATTTCTGCGTCAGCTCTCGGCCACCCTGATCGTTTCCAGCGTGCTCGGTGTGTCGCTGATTGCCAGCTTTGCGCTGATGTACGTGATGGGCTTTAGCCTGAATAACCTGACCCTGGTGGCCATCGTTATTTCCGTCGGCTTTGTAGTGGATGACGCCATCGTTGTGGTGGAGAACATTCACCGCCATCTGGAAGCTGGCGAGGGCATGCGCGAGGCGGCCATCAAGGGCGCCAGCGAAATTGGCTTTACCGTTATTTCCATCAGCTTCTCGCTGATTGCCGCGTTTATTCCACTGCTGTTTATGGGCGGCGTGGTCGGCCGGCTGTTTAAGGAATTCGCTCTGACGGCGACCTCGACCATTCTGATCTCAGTGGTCGTTTCTCTGACCCTGGCGCCAACGTTGGCGGCGTTGTTTATGCGCGCACCGCAGCACGACGGCGAGCCGCGCAAAGGCTTTGGCGATTGGCTGCTAAGCCGCTACGACCATGGCCTGCGCCGTGCACTCAAGCATCAACGGCTAATGCTCGGTTTGTTTAGCGTCACCTTGGCGCTGGCAGTGGTCGGCTATGTGTTTATCCCCAAGGGGTTTTTCCCGGTGCAGGACACCGGCTTTGTGCTGGGCACCACAGAGGCAGCGGCGGATATCTCTTATCCGGATATGCTCGCCAAGCACCAAGAGCTGGCCAAGATCGTTGCGGCAGACCCAGCAGTCAGCGTGTTTTCCCATTCGGTGGGCGTCAGTGGCAACAACCAGACCATCGCCAACGGCCGCTTCTGGATCACCCTGAAAAAACGCGGCGAGCGTGACGTTTCGGCCAGCGAATTTATCGACCGTATCCGCCCGCAACTGATGACCGTGCCCGGTATCGTCCTCTACCTGCGTGCCGGGCAAGATATCAACCTCAGCGCCGGCCCCAGTCGCAGCCAGTACCAATACACGCTGAAAAGCAACGACGGCCCCAGCCTCAATCTGTGGACCCAGCGCCTTACCGACAAGCTGCGCGCCAACCCGGTATTCCGCGATATTTCCAACGACCTGCAACTGGGCGGCAGCATCACCCATATCAGCATCGACCGCAGCGCCGCCGCGCGTTTCGGCCTGACCACCAGCGATGTCGACCAAGCCCTGTACGACGCCTTTGGCCAGCGGCAGATCAGCGAATTTCAAACCGAGACCAACCAGTACAAGAACGAACAACAACGCGGCAAAGCCGAGAGCCTGAACTTCTTCTACCTGCGCTCACCGCTGAGCAATGAAATGGTGCCGTTATCGGCGCTGGCCAAAGTGGACGCGCCCACCAGCGGGCCGCTGTCGATTGCCCATGACGGCATGTTCCCGGCCGCCAACCTGTCGTTTAACTTGGCTCCCGGCGTGGCCCTGGGCGATGCCGTGCGTGAACTGAATCAGGCCAAGCTTGCGATCGGCATGCCGGCCGAAATCAGCGGCAACTTCCAAGGTGCAGCCCAGGCATTTCAGAGCTCGTTGGCCAGCCAGCCGTGGCTGATCCTGGCGGCGTTGGTGGCGGTGTACATCATTCTTGGTGTGCTCTATGAAAGCTTTGTGCACCCGCTGACCATTATTTCCACCCTGCCCTCGGCGGGCCTGGGTGCGCTGGTGATGCTCTGGCTGTGTGGCCAGGATTTTTCGATCATGGCCTTGATCGGTTTGGTGCTGCTGATTGGCATCGTGAAAAAGAACGGCATCTTGATGATCGACTTTGCTCTGCAAGCACAGCGTGAACGCGGGCTCACGCCACAAGAGGCGATTTACCAAGCCTGCCTGACGCGCTTTCGGCCGATTATCATGACCACCCTCGCCGCCTTGCTCGGCGCCCTGCCCTTGATGTTCGGCTTTGGCGCTGGCGCCGAGTTACGCCAACCGCTGGGTATTGCGGTGGTTGGCGGTCTGCTGGTGAGCCAGGCGCTGACGCTGTTTACCACGCCGGTCATATACTTGGCCCTTGAGCGGCTATTCCACCGGCGTGAGCCGGCGCCGCTGGCGGCACCTGAACACTGAGACCTGCCATGCGCATCCTGATTATCGAAGACGAAGAGAAAACTGCCGACTACCTGCACCGTGGCCTTACCGAGCAGGGCTACGCCGTGGACGTTGCCCGCGATGGCATCGACGGTCTGCACCTGGCGCTGGAAAACGACTACGCGGTGATTGTGCTCGACGTCATGCTCCCCGGCCTCGATGGTTTTGGCGTGCTGCGCGCGCTGCGGGCGCGCAAGCAAACCCCGGTGATCATGCTCACCGCCCGCGAGCGGGTAGAAGACCGCATCCGTGGCCTGCGCGAAGGCGCTGATGATTACCTGGGCAAACCGTTTTCCTTTCTCGAACTGGTTGCCCGCCTGCAAGCCTTAACCCGCCGCAGCGGTGCCAGCCAGGAACCGGTGCAAATCAGCATTGCCGACCTGGCCGTCGACCTGATCAGCCGCAAAGCCACCCGCGCCAGCCAGCGCCTGGACCTGACCGCCAAAGAGTTCTCGCTGCTTAGTGCGCTGGCCAGGCACCAGGGCGAAATCCTCTCGAAAACGGCGCTGGCGGAAATGGTCTGGGACGTGAATTTCGACAGCGACGCCAACGTGGTGGAAGTGGCGATCAAACGCCTACGGGCCAAGCTTGACGGGCCGTTTGCAGACAAACTGCTGCACACCATTCGCGGTATGGGCTATGTGCTGGAGAGCCGCCATGGCGAGTGAACATGCCGGGTTAAGCAAATCCATCGCCCTGCGTATGAGCGCGCTGTTTACCCTGGTGGCGCTGCTGGTATTTCTGCTGATTGGCGGCGCGCTTTACCAGCAAGTGGATAAGGGCATGAACATGCTGCCCGAAGCCGAACTGGATGCGCGCTACAGCGTGTTGGAGTCGGCCATTGACCGCTTTGGTACTGACGAGCACTGGCTCAAGATCACCAACAAACTCAAGCTGCTCAGCGAAGAAGACAAGCGCATTCGCTTCTGGGTAGTCAGTGGTGACCCGCACTTTGAATTCGGTAACCCCGACGCCGCTATCCGACAATTTGCCAATGGCCCGCTGGGCATTCGCGAGCTGGAAACCAGCGACCGCACCTATCCGCAAAAAGTGCTGGTCAGTGAATTCCAAGCCAAAGACGGCCGCCCGCCGCTGCGCTTTCTGATTGCCATCGACACCGAAACCTTCTGGCAAACCCAGCATCACCTGCTAATTGCCCTGATCAGCCTGGCGGTTGTCGGTGTGCTGTTGGCCTCGGCATTGGGCTACTGGGTAGCGCGCGTGGGCCTGCGACCGCTGATTAAACTGTCGGCCGAAGCGGAAAAACTGACCCCGCCGCGGCTGTCCGGGCGCCTGCAACTGTCGTCGTTGCCGCCCGAACTGCAGCAATTCGCCAGCGCGTTTAACACCACCTTAGGCCGCGTCGAACACGCCTACACCCGCCTGGAATCGTTTAACGCCGACGTCGCTCACGAACTGCGCTCGCCGCTGACCAACCTGATTGGCCAAACCCAGGTGGCACTCACCCGTGGCCGCTCGGCCGAGCATTACTTTGAAGTGCTGCAATCCAACCTCGAAGAGCTCGAACGCCTGCGCTCGATCATTAACGACATGCTGTTTCTTGCCCGCGCCGACCAAGGCGACAAAGCCACGCAACTGACCCCCACCTCGCTGGCCGATGAAGTGGCCACGGCTGTCGACTATCTGGACTTTATTCTTGAAGACGCCGGCGTTCAGGTGCAGGTGCATGGCGACGCCCACGTGCTGATCGAACGCGCGCATTTTCGCCGCGCGCTAATCAACCTGCTGAACAACGCCGTGCAACACACCGCGCCTGGGCAGACCATCAACGTGCACATCAACCGCCAAGAGCAGCGCGTGAGTATCGGCGTGGCTAATCCGGGTGAAGTGATTGTTGGCGAACACCTGCCACGGCTGTTCGAACGCTTCTACCGCGTGGATGCCGCACGCAGCAACAGCGGCGCCAACCATGGCTTGGGCTTGGCCATCGTTAAGGCGATTGCCTTGATGCATGGTGGCGAAGTGTTTGTGGATAGCCGCGATGGGGTGAATACTTTTGGCATGTATTTGCCGGCGTAGGGCCGCTGCCCTCACCCCTAGCCCCTCTCCCGCAAGCGGGAGAGGGGAATGAACCGAGTTCGTCGCGCCTACCCGGTCAGGCGCCCTCTCCCGCTTGCGGGAGAGGGCTGGGGTGAGGGGCCGTTGATCGCACTCTGATTCGCTGGAACGACCCCAGCCATCCTCTGGCTATGCCACTTCCGTAGGTTGGGTTGAGCAAAGCGAAGCCCAACGCGGTCTCACAATGGCGTATCGTTTGTCCCCCACGCACGCAGCACACTACCCGCACCCCCATTCATGCCACAGACAAGTAATCAACGCCTCCGTCAGCCCCAAAGGTAGCCTGGAGACATTGTCCCAACGCGAAGTGCAGCAACTCAGCGAAGCCGGCTCCGGCAGCATCTACGCCCTTTTCCGCCAGTGCGCCCTGGCCATTCTTAATACCGGCGCGCAGATCGATAACGCCAAAACCATTCTCGACGCTTACAAAGACTTTGAAGTACGCATTCACCAGCAAGACCGTGGCGTGCGCCTGGAGCTGTTGAACGCGCCGGCCGATGCCTTTGTCGATGGTGAAATGATCGCCAGCACCCGCGAAATGTTGTTCAGCGCCCTGCGCGATATCGTCTATACCGAAAACGAGCTGGACAGCCAACGCATCGACCTCGACACCTCACAAGGCATCACCGATTACGTCTTCCACCTGCTGCGCAACGCCCGCACCCTGCGCCCCGGCGTGGAGCCGAAAATTGTCGTGTGCTGGGGTGGCCACTCGATCAGCACCGAGGAATACAAGTACACCAAAAAGGTCGGCCACGAACTGGGCCTGCGTAGCCTCGATGTATGCACCGGCTGCGGTCCTGGTGTGATGAAAGGCCCGATGAAAGGCGCCACCATCAGCCATGCCAAACAACGCATCACCGGCAGCCGCTACTTGGGCCTGACTGAGCCCGGTATCATCGCCGCCGAAGCGCCAAACCCGATTGTTAACGAGCTGGTGATTCTGCCGGATATCGAAAAACGCCTGGAAGCCTTTGTCCGCGTCGGCCACGGCATCATCATTTTCCCCGGTGGTGCCGGTACGGCCGAAGAGTTTCTCTACCTGCTGGGCATTCTGATGCACCCGGACAACCGCGAGCTGCCGTTCCCGGTCATCCTCACCGGCCCGCGCAGCAGCAAAGCCTACTTCGAGCAGTTGCACGCCTTTATTGGCGCGACCTTAGGTGAAGAAGCGCAGGCGCTGTACCAAATTGTTATCGACGACCCCGCCGAAGTGGCGCGGCAGATGACCCAGGGCTTGAAGGCAGTCAAACAGTTCCGCCGCGAGCGCAACGACGCTTTTCACTTCAACTGGCTGTTGAAAATCGACGAAGGCTTCCAACGCCCCTTTGACCCGACCCACGCCAATATGGCCGCGCTAAAACTCAGCCGCGACATTGCGCCCCACGAACTGGCCGCCAACTTGCGCCGGGCGTTTTCCGGGATTGTCGCCGGCAACGTCAAAGCCCCAGGCATTCGCCTGATCGAAGAATTCGGCCCGTATGAAATCCATGGCGACCCGCAAGTGATGGCGCCGCTCGACCAGCTGCTGCAGGCCTTTGTTGAGCAACACCGGATGAAACTGCCCGGTGGCGCAGCGTATGTGCCGTGTTATCGCGTGGTAAGCGAATAGGTCCGTTGGGCTTCGCTGTGCTCAACCCAACCTACTTCGATACCGTAGGTTGGGTTGAGCACAGCGAAGCCCAACAAAGCCCGCCACAAACCAAGAGAGCTGCTATGCGCGAATTCCATTACTACGAACCCAAGCTTGGCCACGGCCTTAAACACGATCCGGCGCCGCGCCCGATTGGCTGGATCTCCTCGCAAAGTGCCGACGGCGTGCTCAACCTGGCGCCGTACAGCTTCTTCAACTGCTTTAACTACACCCCGCCGATCATTGGCTTTTCCAGCATCGGCTGGAAAGACAGCGTGCGTAATATCGCCGCCACTAAAGAATTCGTCTGGAACCTGGCCAGCCGGCCGCTGGCTGAGCAGATGAACACCACCTCGGCCCTGGTACCGCCGCAGGTGGATGAATTCCAACTGGCCGGCCTGGAAACCGCGCCCTCGCGTCTGATTAAACCGCCACGGGTGCTGCAAAGCCCGGTGTCGTTTGAATGCCGGCTCAGCGATATCGTGCAACTGCAAAACGCCGATGGTGGCCTGATCGACACCTGGCTGGTTCTCGGTGAGGTAGTGGCCGTGCATATCGATACGGCCGTGTTGGAGGATGGCGTCTACAACACCGTGCTGGCCCAGCCGATCATGCGCGGCGGCGGCCCCACCGATTACTTCGCCATCGAAGAAAGCCAGCGCTTTCATATGCATCGCCCGGTAGTCGATAAGTAAGCGCAAGCTGTGCAAATTTTGATCGAACCTTCCAGCGACCACGCCCTTCTTAACTAGCACTTACCCCTTATTACAGGACGTACCGCACCATGCTGGAACCCTTACTGCTCGCCACCGCCCGCGTCTCCACGTTTGATCTGGAGCGCCCGCTGACTAACGCCAGCGGGTTTTTCTTTGCCCGTGATGAGCGGCTTTTTTTGGTCACCAGCCGCCATGTGGTGATCGACGAACCCACCGAGCATTTCCCCAGCCATCTGCAAATCGAGCTGCACACCAACGAGGCCAATATGGCCGAGTCCACCGGGTTTTCCATTCCGCTGTATGAAGACGGCAAAAGCCTCTGGCGGGTCGGCGAGGACTCCGGCGGCGAGATTGATATCGCCTTGGTGGAAATCGATCGCAGCGCCCTGCCGGAAACCACCGTCTATCAGGCATTCACCCCTGAGCACCTGGCGGACCTGAACAAAGGCATCGAAATCGGCAGCGCGTTGTTGGTAGTGGGTTTCCCCCTGGGCTTCCACGACACCCTGCACCATATGCCCGTGGCCCGGCAGGCCAGCATTGCCTCGGCCTTTGGTTTGCGCTTTAAGGGTGAAGGCTACTTTCTGACTGACGCGCGAACCCACCGTGGCTCCAGCGGTGCGCCGATTGTGATGCGCCTGGCCGACGACGAGCGCGAGCTGCCCTGGCTACTGCTGGGCGTGCACTCCGCGCGGCTGGACGTAAACCGCGACCTGGAACAAGACGAAGCGCTGGGCCTGAACTGCGCTTGGTATTCCGACATCTTGATGACGCTAAGCGAGTAAGCCCGCCTGATGAATGCGCTGTAGGAGCCAGGGGGCGCCCGTCGGATTGCTGACAGGCCCTGCGACCACGCTCGCTCCTACGACCATTCTGCTACCAGTCAAAACACCAAGTTGTCGTTCTTATCGATGCTGACCACCTTGGCCAGCTCGCTTAGCGCAGCGGTTTCGGCGTCGATTTTGTACTCGAATTGCTGGTCCGCCAGAATGCGGTGATACACCGCGTCACTGCCGCCGCTTTGTCGGCGCACGGCAAGAAAGGCTTGTGGTTCCCGGCCGACCAATTTCGCCGCGTTCCAAACCAGGTGATGGGCAAATGTGCGCTGACTCATGGGATGTTCCTTGTGTCACGCGCTGACAAAACGCCAGCACAGGCAGCGAGTATGCGCGCCTTTACCCCGCTAAACGGCGCTAACCCCATCACAGCGGCGCAGCAATTGGCCAATGCTCGCTTGCACTCAATAAAAAACCGTTCTAAAACAACTGTCTTGGAGCGAAACCTCGCCCTATTCGTACGTTGTATTTCACTACGGGTCAGTTGATGAAAACCGTTGCCATGGTGTTGTTTCCCGACTTTCTCTTGCTCGATATGGCCGGCCCATTCGAGGTGTTTTCCGTGGCCAACCGTTTCTTGCCGGAGAACCACCACTACCAGGTGCTCACCATCGGCAGCGAGCAACGCTTGGTTCGCGCCTCCAATGGCGTGACGGTGCAAACCGATCTGACCATCGCCGATGGCTGCGAACCCTACGATTTGCTCCTGGTACCCGGTGGCCCCGGCGCCTACAACGAGCGCTACCCGGCCGTTACCGCCTGGCTGAAAATCGCCGTGCAGCGCTGCTCGCTGTACGGCTCGATTTGCACGGGCGCGTTTATCCTCGGCGAAGCCTGCTTGCTGGATGACCACCAGGTAACCACCCACTGGAATTACACCGAGCGCCTGGCCAAACGCTTTCCTAAAGCGCGCATCGGTACCGATCAGATTTACGTCAAAGACCGTCGGCTGCTGACCTCCGGCGGCGTCACGGCGGGCATCGACATGGCCCTGGCCGTGGTAGCCGAAGACCATGGCAAAAAGGTCGCGGTAGATGTGGCCAAGGTGCTGCTGGTGGCGATGAAACGCCAAGGCGGCCAAGCGCAGTTCAGCCCCATGCTGGCCGCCCTGGCCGAGCAGGACTCACCGATCAACAAAGTACAAACCTATGTACTGGCCCATCTCGATGAAGAGTTCTCTGTCGAGCGCATGGCCAGCCTGGCCGGCATCAGCGCCCGGCATTTCACCCGGCTGTTCAGCCGTGATGTGCAGATGACGCCGATGGAATTCCTGCAACACGCACGCATCGACCGCGCCCGCAACCTGCTGGAAAGCACCGATTTGCCGCTAAAGACCGTGGCCTATCGAGCGGGGCTGGGCAGCACCCGACAGATGCGTTTTCTATTCAACGAAAAGCTTGGCCTCACGCCAATTCAATACCGCCAGCAATTTGGCTGAAACCGGCGTGCTAGAGGTGTCCGTATTGCGCACCTAGATGGCGCAAACGCGCCTCTGTTGAACCGCCGCCGGCTCGGCGTGCCTGCCAGAATCATTCTCAGCTTTGAACAGAGGATGGATCATGGCCAGCTTTCAATGGATAAACCGCCGCGCGGCTGAGCAAGACGAAAACAGCGACGGCGAAAACCTGGTAACGGGCGGGCTGACGCCCTGGCGCGAACGCCTGGCGAAACACCTTATTCGCACCCTGCTCGGCGAAAAAATCACCGTACCGCAGCTGGCCGAGGCGTGTTCCTTGTCGCGCAGCCACTTCTCACGGGCGTTTAAACGCAGCACCGGAATGTCGCCGCAAGATTGGATTCACCGCCAGCGTATTGATCAAGCCAAGCGCTTGATTCAGGAGTCGAATATGACCCTTACGCAAATCAGCGCCGAATGTGGATTTTGCGACCAAGCGCATTTTTCGCGGACGTTTACCAAAGCTGAGGGGGTTAACCCCATGGCATGGCGTCGGTTGGGTTGAGCGCGGCGAAGCCCAACAGGACGGTGGCAGGCCGGCGCGTATCGGTCCATGACCAGGCGTATCGGTCTCCAGCAGAAATATACACGCGGAGCCCGTCGGGCTCCCTGTTGGGCTTCACCTTTGGCTCAACCCAACCTACAGCGCAATCAATACCAACCCCGCGCATTCGACCAACTCAACCATTGCACCGGCCGTATCACCGGTGGTGCCGCCCAGTCGCTGCAGCATCCGCCGCCGTAGCCAGACAAACAGCAACAAGCCCGCCACTAGCATCAGCAGCGCCGACCCACCAAATAGCAGCATCGCCAGGGCATGTAGGGCCAGCACCAGCGGCAAGCGCTGGCGGGGTAAATGCTCGGCCAACGCCTGCCCCAGCCCGCCAGCGCGCACGTACGGGGTGGTCATAAACAGCAACGGCAGTAATCCCCGCGCCAGCCACGGCGCCAGCAGCAGCGCGCTGGCGTGTTGCTGTTCGACCAAGGCCACCAGCGCAGCAAACTTAAGCAGCAACACCAGCACCACGGTAACTACCGCAATCGGCCCGCTGCGGGGGTCTTTCATAATTGTCAGGGTGCGTTCTCGGTCGCCAAAACCACCGAGCCAGGCATCGGCGCTATCGGCCAGCCCATCGAGGTGCAACGCCCCGCTCAACGCTACCCAGGCAGCCAACAGCAATGCCGCATGCAACAGCGGCGGTGCGCCACTGAGCAATGCATCCAGGCCGTACAACAGCAAGCCGATCAGCAGGCCAACCAGCGGATACCACAGCAGCGAGCGCCCCAATTCCTGCGGGCTGGGCATACCGGGTAAGCGCACCGGCACGCTGGTGAGAAACTGCACGGCGATCAACAGCGGCAGCATCAAACCTCCGTAAGCAAACAAGGCGCCTGCACGCTCAGGCGGTGCAGGCTGGCGTGGGGGACTTCAACCTGCAGCAACTGCTCACGCGGCAAACCGCGCGCCTGGGCGAGGAGCAAGCGCATCACCCCGCCGTGGCTGATCACCAGTACGCGCTGGCCGCGGTGCTCTGCCAGCAATCGGGCAATGGCCGCCAGTACACGCTGGGCAAAGTCCAGCACCGGCTCGCCAGCGGGCGGGGTAAAGGCATATGGGTCGTTCCAGAACAGCCCCAGTTCCGCTTCCTGATCGACCATTAACGCCAGCGCGGTCTGCCCTTCCCAAACGCCGAAATGCAGTTCGCGCAGGTCGGCTTCCAGCACCAGGGGCACGCCACGTTCTGCCGCCAATTCCCGCGCAAATGCCGCGCAGCGTTGCAATGGCGAGCTGACGATCACATCCCATGGCCCCGCATCAACTACGGCATTGCGCATCTGCGCCCAGCCTTCAGCCGTTAGCGCGTCGTCAATGCTGCCGCGAAAGCCGCCGGCCAGTTCCGTGGCGCCATGGCGCAGCAAGCTCAGGTGCAGGGTCATGCCGGACGATCCGCCACCGCGGCTTCGGCAAAGGTGGCCATATCGCTGTGCAGGCAGCAGGCCATTTGCAGCAGCGGTACGGCCAACGCCGCGCCACTGCCCTCGCCCAGGCGCAAACCCAGTTGCAGCAATGGCTCGGCTTGTAGCGCTTCGAGCACGGCGTGGTGACCGGGCTCGGCGCCCTGGTGAGCGAACAACAGCCACTGCCGGCAATCGGCATTCAGGCGCACGGCAAGCAAGGCGGCGACGGTGCAGATAAAGCCGTCAACCAACACGGTCACGCCTTCCTGGGCGCAGGCGACATACGCGCCCACCAGCGCGGCAATTTCAAAACCGCCCAGGTGTTGCAAGAGCGCCAGCGGATCGGCCAAATGCGCCGTATGCAGCTCAAGCGCCGCCTCGATAACCGCCACTTTATGGGCGATGCCGGCAGCATCCAGCCCAGTGCCGGGGCCGACGATAAGTTTTACCGCGCAACCGAGCATGGCGCTGGCCAGGGCGCTGGCGGCAGTGGTGTTGCCGATGCCCATCTCGCCGCCGATATACAGTTGCGCACCGCTGGCCTTAGCGCGGCGCACGCTTTCGCGGCCGGCTTCGAGGGCGATATACAGCTGGGCTTGGGTCATCGCCGGGCCCTGGGCAAAGTTAAACGTGCCCGCGCCCAGGTTGAGGTGGCGCACATTGGGCAGCGGCTCCAGCGGCACCGCTGTGCCCAGGTCGATTACTTCCAAGGCGGCGTCCAAGTGCCGGGCCAATACGCTGATAGCCGCGCCGCCGTTGACGAAGTTGCGCAGCATTTGCCCGGTAACTTCCTGCGGATACGCCGATACACCTTCAGCCACCACGCCATGGTCGCCAGCAAAAATAGCGATCCATAGGCTATCAACCACCGGCCGTTCGCGGCCCTGCATGGCGGCCAGGTCGATGGCCAACTGTTCGAGCGCGGCCAGTGAACCTGCCGGTTTGGTAAGCACCTGCTGACGGGCCTTGGCTTTGCCTTTGGCGACAGCGTCCAGCGGCTGAGAGGGTGCAACCCACCAAGACAAACTCATAACGGCGCTCCTTTAAGAATCATGGGTAAACCAGCCACGGTGAAAATCACCCGCTGGCAACGTTCGGCCAGGGCTTGGTGCAGCCAGCCGGCCTCATCAACATAACGGCGGGTGAGCTCGCCCATGGGCACCACGCCCAGGCCGGTTTCATTGCTGACCAACAGCAGGCGGCCGGGCAGATTATCCAGGCAGGCCAACAGCGCATCGCGCTCGGCGGCTAGGCGTTGCGGGTCGTCGAGCATTAATAGGTTGGTGAGCCAGAGGGTCAGGCAATCTACCAGCAAGCACTGTTCGGACGCGGCATTGGCTTGCAGCACCTCAGCCAGGCGAATGGGTTCTTCCACCAGCCCCCAATGGGCAGGACGACGTTCACGGTGCTGGCGAATGCGGTCGCTCATCTCGCCATCGCGGGGTTCGGACGTGGCGATATAGGTGACCGGCCAGCCGCTCTCCTGCGCCAGGCGTTCGGCCAAGCGACTTTTGCCGGAACGGGCGCCGCCGAGGATTAGCTCATGCATGGTTCACTCCTTGAGCGGTGCCGCTGGGAACGTGCGTTCGCCGCGATACTCGGGGTCCCCGCCTACGCGGGGACGACGGTAGGCTAGGGTCATTCCCGCGCAGAATGTAGGTTGGGTCGGTCCGCGTGCGGTGAGCCGAAGGCGAAGCCCAACATAGCGTACGCCGGACGGTGCTCATTGGTTCCAGGGATCTACACGCGGAGCCCTATGGGCTCCTTGTTGGGCCGGCCCGTGTTGGGCTTCGCTACGCTCACCTACGCGGCCGACCCAACCTACGTAGACGCATGGCTGCTTATAATCCACACATCCCCCGCAATTTGGCCGTATCCAAATGCTGTTCGACCAAGTCGGCTAAACGCTGCAAATCCCGTTCACGCAGGGCGTGGTAGTCGACTTCTTGCACATCCTTTAGCCCGGCCCAGCGCAATAACGCACTGCTTGAGGCCGGGCTTTCAAACAAACCATGCAGGTAGGTGCCGATGATTTGCCCATCGTCACTGCGCACGCCATCGCAGCGGCCGTCGTCCAGCTGCACGGCAGGCAATTCCAGCGCTGGGCCGCTGCTAACGCCGGCATGAATTTCATAACCGCTAATGGCCGCGTCTTCCAGGCACAAACGCCCCTGCACATTGCGCAGTTGTTTGTGTTCGGCCAGCACGGTGGCGAACTCCAGCAGGCCTAGGCCGGGGCTGGAGCCGGCGGCACCTTCCAGGCCCAAGGGGTCATGCAAGTGGCTGCCAAGCATTTGCAGGCCGCCACACACGCCGAGCAGTCTGCCGCCATAGCGCAGGTGTCGTTGGATGGCCTGTTCCCAGCCATTGCGGCGCAAAAACGCCAGGTCGCTGCGCACACTTTTTGAGCCCGGCAGGATGATCAAATCCGCGGGTGGAATGGCGTGGCCGGGGCCGATAAATTGCAGGTCGACCTGCGGGTGTAAGCGCAGCGGGTCGAAGTCGGTGTGGTTGCTGATGCGTGGCAGCACCGGCACTACAACTTTTAGCACCTGCTCGGCTTTGGCGATCTGCCGGGTGTCGATGGCGTCTTCTGCTTCCAGGTGCAGGTCGGTGAGGTAGGGCAACACGCCGAGCACCGGTTTGCCGGTGCGTTGTTCCAGCCAGTCGAGGCCCGGTTGCAGCAAACTAAGGGCGCCGCGGAAGCGGTTGATAACAAAACCTTTGACCCGCGCCTGCTCGCTCTCCGAGAGCAGTTCCAGCGTGCCCACCAGGTGCGCAAACACGCCGCCACGGTCGATATCAGCGATCAAAATCACCGGGCAATCCACGGCTTCGGCAAAGCCCATATTGGCGATATCGCCCGCGCGCAGGTTGATCTCCGCTGGCGAGCCGGCGCCCTCCACCATCACCACTTGGTAAGCGCTGCTCAGGCGCGCGTGCGACTGCAACACCGCCTGCATGGCGACCTTTTTGTAGTCGTGATAGGCCGCCGCTTCCATGCTGGTGACGGCGCGACCATGGATGATCACCTGAGCGCCGGTGTCGCTATTGGGTTTGAGCAACACCGGGTTCATATCGGTATGCGCCGCCAGGCCGCAGGCTTGGGCTTGCACCGCCTGGGCGCGGCCGATTTCGCCGCCATCTACTGTCACCGCGCTATTGAGCGCCATGTTTTGCGGCTTAAATGGCACCACGGCCACGCCTTGGCGATGCAGCCAGCGGCACAGCGCGGCGACCAGGGTGCTTTTGCCGGCGTCGGAGGTGGTGCCCTGCACCATTAATGTGGCGGCTTGCGCCGGCAAGCTACTCATCAACCCGTTCCTTAAGCGCCAGGGCTAAACGTTGGAATTGCGCGTCGTCGGCAGGCAGGCCAAAGCGCAGGCTGCTGTGCTGGGCAAACAGGCGCAGCAAGATGCCCCGACGGGCGAAAAACCTCTGCACCTCAGCAGCCCGCTCGCCTTGCCACCATTGAAATAAACCGCAGCCGCCAGTGGGCGTTAAGCCATGCTCGCTCAGCAGCGTGGCCAAGCGTGCACTGGCTTGCAGCGCGCGTTGGCGTTGCTGTTGCTGGGCCGCTAGAGCGGCAAAACAGTGCGCTGCGATAACCCGCGTCGGGCCACTGATGGTCCACGGGCCCAGTTGCTCAGCCAGCGCCTGCAACAACGGCTCGGCGGCCACTACGCAGCCCAGACGGGCGCCAGCCAAGCCGAAAAATTTACCAAAGGAGCGCAGTACGATCAGCCCTTCACGGCCGCTTGCAGCCGCCAGGCTGTGCTCAGGCGTGATGTCGATAAACGCCTCGTCCACCACCAGCCAACCGCCGCGCTGCGCCAGCCTGGCGTGCCAGCTCAACAACTGCTCGCGGCGGTACAAACGGCCGGTGGGGTTATTCGGATTGACCACCACCAGCACGTCGAGGCTGTCGAGTTGCGCCTCCAGTTGCTGATCGGCGATCTCCACCACCTCATGCCCAGTTTGAGTCCAGGCGTGGGCATGCTCGGCATAACACGGCGACAACACCCCAACCCGACTAGGGCCACGCAAACGCGGCAACACCTGAATCGCCGCCTGGGAACCTGCCACCGGCAGCACTTGCTCAACACCGTAGTAAGCGCACGCCGCTGCATGCAGGCCGTCATCGGCTTCGGGCAAGCGTGCCCAGGCACTCACAGGAATCGCTGGCAGGGCAAACGGCCAAGGCGCGATACCGGTGGACAGGTCCAGCCACTCGCTAACGGCAATACCGTACTCACGCGCGGCTTGCTGCAAACGCCCGCCATGGGGCAGCCCGCCTTCAATTGCGTTAGGCAAACAAGCGCCCTCCCACAAGCAAAATCAGCAACCACAACAGCACCCCACGGCGCACCAAACGCACGGCGCGTTCGATGCTATCGGCGTCCGCGGGCGGCCCCTCGCCCAACGGCGGTCGCTCGCGCAAAGCGCCGTGGTACATGGCTGGGCGGCCCAACGCCACGCCCAACGCGCCGGCGCCAGCGGCCATTACCGGCCCGGCATTGGGGCTGTACCAGGTAAAGCCTTGGCGCCACCAGCAACGCAGCGCCAGGCGCGTATTGCCGAGCACCGCATAGGTCAGCGCCACCAGGCGCGCGGGGATCAAATTAAGTACATCGTCGATGCGCGCCGCTGCCCAACCGAAGCGTTCAAACCGTGGATTGCGGTAGCCCCACATCGCATCCAGGGTATTGCTCAGGCGATAGAGCACCACACCCGGCGCGCCGAGCAGCACAAACCAGAACAGCGCGGCAAACACCGCATCGCTGCCGTTCTCCAGTACCGATTCGGTGGCAGCCAGGGCCACGCCTTGTTCATCCAGCGCGGACGTGTCGCGGCTGACGATATAGCCCACCCGCTCACGGGCCTTGGCCAAGTCGCCCTCACGCAGCGCTTGAATAATCGGCTGCGCATGCTCGGTCAGGCTTTGCATGCCCAGGGCGATATACAGCGCAATGATTTCCACCAGCCAGCCGACATAGGGCAGCAGGCTCAGCAACCAGGCGGCCAGCGTCAGCGGCAACACCGCCAGCACCCAGGCCGTAACGCCATGGCTGCGCCAGCCGCGGCCGCTGTCACCGTCTGCGGCGCTAAAAGGTTTATTAAAACGGTGCTCCAGAGCATTGGCCAAACGGCCAAAACCCACTAGCGGATGCCAGCGTTTTGGCTCACCCAACCAAGCGTCAAGCGCCACGCCGGCCACACTGAGCAAGGCAACACTCATTGCGCCTCCGGCCAGGTGTCGGTGAACAGCAAATCTGTTAACGGACGCGGTGTCGCCCAGCCTTCTTGCTGCAACATCGGCTCGCTATAGAATTCGGTAACGGGGCCCAAACACAGCACCGCGACTGGTTTTGCGCCTGCCGGCATGTGCAACAAAGCCGCCAATGCCTGCGGCTCAAAAAGTGATACCCAGCCCACGCCCAAGCCCTCGGCACGCGCCGCCAGCCAGAGATTTTGAATGGCGCAGGAGACCGAAGCCAAGTCCATTTCCGGCAAGGTGCGCCGACCGAACACATGGGCTTCGCGGCCATCACCCAAGGCGACCACCAATAATTCGGCGCAGTCGTGAATACCTTCCACCTTCAGGCGCATAAACTCATCGGCGCGCTGGGCCAACGCGTCGGCCGTGCGCACGCGCTCCGCCTCCACCAGGCCATGAATGGCCGTGCGTAACTCAGGGCGAGTAATGCGGATAAACCGCCACGGTTGCATCAGCCCCACGCTTGGCGCGTGATGGGCGGCTTCGAGCAACCGCGCCAATACCTCGGGCGCCACCGTGCCGCCGCTGAAATGGCGCATATCGCGGCGCTCAGCGATGGCCCGGTAGATGGCGGCGCGTTCTGCCGCGCTATAAGCGTGGTCGCTCATGCAGACAGGGCTTCCACGTTATTACGCTGCGCGGCGGGCGCCACGCCAGGCACAAACAACGCCGCAGCGGCGGCCGGATTGGACGGCATATACAGGTGGATATACGAAGCCGTCAGCCGCCCAATGCGGTACACCGCTTCCGCCGTGCGCTTGTAGGTTGGGCATACGCCACGGGCCAACGGCTCGATATCGCAAGCCAGTTCTGAGTAGTGGTAGGTATGCCCACGCAACCGGCCTTCCGGCAGCTCGATTTCCTGCAAGGCCAGGGCTTTGAGCTTTTTATGCATTTGCGCGTTGCCAGGTAACAAGCCAAGCAGTTCACCGCTGACGCCGTCTTTGTCGGTCAGCGCGTTGAGCAGATAAAGCATGCCGCCGCATTCGGCGTGAATCGGTTTGCCGGCAGCGTGGTGGGCGTGAATGGCGGCGCGCATGGCCTGGTTGGCTTGTAGCGGTTGCAAGTGCAACTCCGGATAACCGCCGGGCAGATACAGGCTGTCGACCTCGGGCAATACGCTGTCGCGCAGCGGCGAAAACTCGATCAGCTCGGCGCCGAGTTCGCGCAGCAGGTCGAGGTTGGCTTGGTACAGAAACGCAAACGAGGTATCGCGCGCGACGCCAATGCGGATGCCCTTAAGCAGCGCCGGAATGTCGCGGGCCTGTTGCGGGGCCACAAAGGTGACCGGTGGCGGCAAGCTGGTGTCGGCGCTGGCAGCCAAGGCATCAGCGGCCGCATCAAGGCGCGCATCGAGGTCTTCCAGCTCCTCGGCCTGTACCAAGCCCAAGTGCCGGCTAGGTAATTCAATTGCCGTGCTGCGCGGCAAGGCGCCGTACCACTTGATGCTAGGCGGCAGGCAATCGCGGAGAATTTCGCCATGGCGTGCGCTGCCGGTGCGGTTGGCCAGTACGCCGGAGAACGGCAGGTCGGCCTGATAGGTGGCCATGCCGTGGGCCATAGCGCCGAAGGTTTGCGCCATGCCGGAGCCGTCAATCAAGGCCAGCACCGGCACGCCGAAATGCCGAGCCAGGTCGGCGGCGGACGGCGTGCCGTCAAACAGGCCCATTACCCCTTCAATCAGAATCAGGTCCGCCTCGGCGGCGGCTTCCCAGAGCAAACGCCGGCTTTCTTCGGCGCCGACCATCCACAAGTCCAACTGGTACACCGGCGCGCCGCTGGCGCGGGCAAGAATCATCGGGTCAAGAAAGTCCGGGCCACACTTAAATACCCGCACGCGTTTACCTTGGCGGGTATGCAGCCGCGCCAAGGCGGCAGTCACCGTGGTTTTGCCCTGGCCAGAGGCTGGCGCGGCAATCAATAGTGCTGGGCAGGCGTGGGCGGTGGTGTCAGTCAAAACTCCACCCCGGCCTGGGCCTTAACGCCGGCTTTATAGGCGTGTTTGATCATGCCCATTTCGGTGACGGTATCGGCCGCTTCAATCAACGCAGGCGGTGCGCCACGGCCGGTGGCCACTACATGCTGAAACTCCGGGCGGCCGCCAATATCGGCGAGCACGGTGTCGAGGTCGAGGTAGTGGTGTTTGAGGGCGATATTCAGTTCGTCCAGCACCACCAGGCCAATGGCCGGGTCGTTGAGCAATTGCTTGGCCACGGCCCAGGCAGCCACGGCTTTGTCGATATCGCGCTGGCGGTCCTGGGTGTCCCAGGTGTAGCCCTCGCCCATCACGTGGTAGCTGACTTCTTCGGGAAAGCGGCGGAAGAACTTTTCCTCGCCGGTGCTGGCGGCGCCTTTGATGAACTGCACCACGCCAACCTTCATGCCATGGCCAAGCGCCCGCGCGACCATGCCAAACGCCGAGCTGCTTTTGCCTTTGCCATTGCCGCTGTGCACCAGCAGCAGGCCGTATTCGTCCTGGGCTTGGGCGATTTTTTCGTCGATCAGGGCTTTTTTGCGCGCCATGCGCGCTTTGTGGCGGGCGTCGCGCTCTGCGGATTCGCTCATCTCTTACCTCTGCTAGCCAGGGTCGAAGCTCAATTGAGGCTAGCGGAGAATGGCAGACGCACGGCGGCTCAAGAAACAGCCAACCGACGCCAGACAAAGCCCTCCGCAATGCCATGGAACTGCGACAGGCCGGTCTCCGGGCTTATGAGCGTGGCCAGCCGGCCAACAGAAAACCGCGCCTTCCCGTGTTTTCACAGTGGCTCGTGCAGGTTTTCAGCTCAATTACCGTTGCGGGGGCAGCGTTGGAATAGTGCATTCGGCAAGGCGAGCGCGTTAACCAACTTCCCAGTTTCACCCCGTGAAAACGGGGCACCTGAAGCAAGGCACGCAGGGTAGAGGGTTGGGGGTTGAGCGTCAAATCACCAGTCGCTGCAAGCGGCGGTCATTGGCAGGGGCTAGGCGCTTGCTACACCTACCCCTTACACGTCGTGACCACCTGCTTGGTGCACCGAAGCGCCTGTTATAGCTCCGACGAAATAAACGCACGCGCCTTGCGGTATTTTTCCACCTGCTCAATCACAGAAAACACCGGGGAAAGTCCACTGATGACGCCCATGGGGCGATTATCCGCGGGGTGCACGCCGACCTGCGTTATAACGCCGACCAACAAGCCGTTAATAACAAGCGGCCCGCCAGAATCGCCCACCTGAATACCACCACTATGTGCGGACACGTAAAAAGTTTCTTGCGCCCGTTCACCCGCAACCGATTCAACAAGACCGTGGTTTTCCACGACAACGGTCAATTTTTTTTGCGCTGTTTGTAAGCCACCGCCGTCATAGCCGTAAACAGTCGCTCTTGTGCCGGCAGGTACAGGATTTTTGGAGTCGATATAGTTTGGCCCGAGCGTTGCATATTCTTTCAGTTTATATTCATCTTTGATTAAAAGAACTTTTATATCTGACTGTTTAACCGGGTAAAAGCCGGCAGTATCAATCATGGTGCCGTCGGCAAAAATAACCCGTTGGGCCGCGCAATGGTTCGCGGTAAGAATCATATAAGAGCTGAGCATCGAGCCCGAGCACACATATGGCCGCCCCTCCTTATACCCAATAACTTGCACAACCCAAGGCTGGGTCGAGCTTGTGCCGCCCGAAATAGCATGCACCGGGCTGGAGACGGCACCTAAGCTGATAACAACCGCTGCGCAAACGCAGTAAAAAACTGCTGCTCTCCAGGCCTGAAATGTCAATTGCCGTACCCTGGTGCTAATTGCGGTTTTTTCTAAACGGACTTTATGAAACAGCAGTTGGAATTCAAACATAGCGACCACCTTTTATTTAATCGAACTTAGCTAACTGCTTTAAACGCGCACGTGTTAATTGGTAATGGCTGCATCACCAACGCTAACAAGCAAAACGTGAGACCGTGCGCATGTGATTTTTCAGCGCCAGAATCGGCCAGCCCACTTTGCGTAATCAATAGCGCCTACGCACACTCAGAACGAACCTACAAATAAATATAATCCGTCACTAACAACTATGTTTAGCGCCGAAATTTTTAGGGGAATTTTTGGCGAGGTTGTAATTAAGCCCGGTGCAGCGATCCGCTGCACCGGCAGACACAGGCTGTCGACTTCTGCCAATACGCTGTCGTGTTGAGGGAAAACTCGGTCAGCTCGCGGGTTTGAATAAAAGCACAGCAAGCGTTCTATTAGAGTTCCGAGGCTACGATCCCTCGCCACTTGAGTTAGTACTCTAACTCGTGAATCCGTAATAACACGGGCGACACGCCGTCATAGAGGTAATCGATATTGCCAGCAGCATTCTTGCCAGCCGCGCGAAATATGTAACCAGTCGCCGAGAGTCACCCGTTAGTGCAAGCCGCTAATTGGTATCTATTCGGCCGCGCCTGACTCGGCAGACGACGGTTAATCGCACAGGCCGTTGGCGACAGGTAGAAGCGCACGTGAACTTAGCCAATGGAGGGGCTACCCGGCAGCGCCCGACAAATCCTTATAGGGGTAAACCCTTAGCCGCCCCCTAGGGGGTGCCCCGATTTCAGCCGCCCTGCCCGCCTGCCTAGAATTCGCCACACCTGAACCTAGCCGGGAAGCTGCCTGTGTTGGCTTATTGCGCGTTGTACCTTGGAGTTGTTCTTAGCTTTGCGGGCCTTGGCCTGACCCTGCCTTGGCTGACAGCGAGCGGTGCAGGCCTTGCCGCCGTTGCCGGGATTTTTCTGCGCCCACGTACGGCGCCAGCGGTGGAGGCCATTACCGTAGCCGAAGCCCCAAGCGCGTTGGATAGCCAGCCGCTGCTCAACGCCGTACTCCCCACCTGGACAGATAACCTCGGCCAGGTTCGGCAACTGCTGGGCAGCAACGTCAGCGCCCTCTTCGAGCGCTTTGCCAGCCTTACCGACCGCCTGCAACAGACCCTTAACCGCTCCGAAGGTGTGCTGGGCAATAACGGCATCGGCGACAGCCTGCGCGCTGCCAATAGCCGGCTCGACGAGGTGACCAACGCCTTCCACGCTGCCAGCGGCAATCGCAAGCAACTGCTGGCCACCGTCGGCCACCTGAATAGCTACGCCAGCGAATTGCAGAGCATGTCCAAGCATGTGCAGGACATCGCCAGCCAAACCAATCTGCTCGCCCTTAACGCCGCCATCGAAGCCGCCCGTGCCGGCGAATATGGCCGCGGTTTTTCGGTGGTGGCCGATGAGGTACGCAAGCTCTCCAGCCTGTCGGCAGAAACCGGCCAGCGCATGGTGGAAAAGGTTGGCGAAATCAACAAAGCCATCAGCGCCACCGTGGGCGCGGCCGATCAGTTGTCGGCCAACGAAGAAAACAACCTGCGCTACCTCGACCAAGTCACCGGCGAAATCATGCAAGGCCTCAGCGCCAACCTCGACGAACTGACCAACAGCTCGCTGCAACTGCAACAAGACACCCGCGTCACCCAGGGCGACGTCCAGGAAATCATTGTCAGCCTGCAGTTTCAGGACCGCTCTGACCAGATGCTCGACCATCTGCAAAGCGATATGCAGCGCCTGCACAGCGCCCTGCACGAGCAAGATCCGATCATCACCGACCCGCAGCGCTGGCTGAGTGAATTGCGTCGCCAATTCACCACCGACGAGGAACGGGGCGGCCGCCGTAGCGCCGCAAGCGCTCGCGCGGCGCAAGACGACATCACCTTTTTCTAAACCCTATTGATTGCTGTACGGAGCCCTGCCCCATGGCCAAAACCATTCTTATCGTTGACGACTCCTCGTCCATGCGCCAACTGGTGAAGATGACCCTCACCGGCGCCGGCCACCAAGTGATTGAGGCGGTCGACGGCCGTGATGCCCTAGCCAAGCTGACCGGGCAGAAGGTCAACCTGATCATCAGCGATGTGAACATGCCCAACCTCGATGGCATCGGCTTGGTCAAGGCGTTGAAAGAGCGTGCGGAGTACAAATTCACCCCCATCGTCATGCTCACCACTGAAAGCGAACAAAGCAAAAAAGCCGAAGGTCAGGCGGCCGGTGCGCGCGCCTGGATCGTTAAACCGTTTCAGCCGGCACAGTTGTTGGCGGCCGTCGAAAAGTTGGTGAGCTGAGATGTTTCAACTGAGCCAATCCGCCCCCGGCCAACTGGCTATTGCCGGCAGCCTGACCATTTATGAAGTCGGCCAGGCCCATAGCGAACTGGCGGCCGTGCTGCACAACGAAATCCAGGTGCCAACCTGGCGCCTGGACTTAAGCGAGGTGGAAGAACTGGATACCGCCGGCGTGCAGCTGCTACTGGCGTTGCACAAGTCCCTGCTGCAGCTGGGTATCGTGCTGGAAACCTGCAACCCGGCAACGGCCGTGCGCGAGCTGCTCGAACTGCTGCGCCTCAACCATTTGCTGCCCTCCCCGGCAGCCCAGGCCTGAGGGCCCGATCATGCTTAACGGCGAACAGTGGACCCAACTGCTGCTGGGCTTTATCGAAGAGGCCCGCGAGCTGACAGAGCAGGCCGAGGAATACCTGCTGCAACTGGATCAGTCGCCCACTGACGAAGAGGCGCTTAGCGGCCTGTTCCGCGCCATGCACACCATCAAGGGCTCGGCCGGGCTGTTTTCCCTAACGCCCTTGGTGAGCTTCACCCACCATCTGGAAAACCTGCTGATGGCGGTGCGCGATGGTGCCGGCACGTTGAGCCCGGCGCTTATTTCCGTGCTGCTGCGCTGCCTGGATGAAGTGGCCTCGATGGTGGCGCTGATCGACCCGCAAACCGGCGAACTGCCCGTGGATGAAGAACACCAGAGCCAACTGCTGGCCATTCTTGCCCAGCATGCGGGCGCCGAGCATGGCGTTGCGCCTGCCGCGCCTGAAGCCGCGGTTAGCGAGCCGGCTAATGACCAGCCGGGTGCCGCTGGCACGGGCGGCGCCTGGCATATTTCTCTACGCTTTCATGCCGACCTGCTGCGCAATGGTTTCGACCCCGCCGCCTTTGTTCGCTACTTAAGCCGCCTGGGTGCAATCAACCACCTGGCACTCATTGACGACACCCTACCCGCTCTGGCCGACCTCGACCCGGAAAGCTGCTACCTGGGCCTGGAAATCGACCTGCAAAGCGCCGCCAGCAAAACCGAGATCGAAGAGGTTTTCGAGTTCATCCGCGACTTCTGCACCCTGCATATCCTGCCGCCAGACAGCGCCCTGGATGACTACCTAAAGCTGATTCAGCAGTTGCCCGAAAGCGATGCGCGGATTGGCCAGATTCTGGTCAGCGCCGGTTTGCTCACCGAAAACGAACTGCAAGCCGGGCTTAACCTGCAAGCGGCTGCCAGCGAAGTGAAACCGGCGTTAGGTGAAGTGCTGGTGAGCCAAGGCATGGTCGCACCCAAAGCGGTGGACGCCGCCTTGGCCAAGCAAAAAGCGTCGCGTGACAAGCGTGTGCAAGACGCACCGATCCGGGTGGCCGCGCACAAGCTCGATGAGTTGATCAACCTGGTGGGCGAGCTGGTGATCAGTGCCGCTGGCGCGCAATTGCATGCACAAAAACACGGCAATGCGCTGTGCGTGGAAAGCACGCAAACGGTTAACCAGCATGTTGAACAGATCCGCGAAGCCGCGCTGAAAATGCGCATGATCGAGATCGGCGACACGTTTAACCGTTTCCACCGCGTGGTGCGCGACGTTAGCCAGCAGTTGGGTAAAGACATCCGCTTGGATATCCGTGGCGCCGACACCGAGCTGGATAAGTCGGTGATCGACCAACTGGCCGACCCCCTTACCCACTTGGTGCGCAATGCCATCGACCATGGCATCGAAAACGCCGAACAACGCGCGGCGGCAGGTAAGCCGGCGCAGGGCTCGTTGCTGCTCAACGCCTACCACGAGTCCGGCATGATCGTGATTGAGGTTAGTGACGACGGCCACGGCCTGAACACCGCGCGCATCCGTGAAAAAGCCATCGCCCGTGGGCTGATTGACGCCCAGGCCAATGTGTCGGAGCACGATGTTCAGCGGCTGATTTTTGCCGCGGGCTTCTCCACCGCCGACGCGGTGTCCGATCTCTCCGGCCGAGGCGTCGGCATGGACGTGGTGCGCAGTGCTATCGACGCCCTGCGCGGCAGCATTGATATCGACTCAGTGTTGGGCCGTGGCACCACCTTCCGCATTCGCTTGCCGCTGACTTTGGCGATTATCGACGGCTTTCTGGTCAGCCTTGGCGATGAGCATTTGGTGGTGCCATTGGACATGGTCACCGAATGCCTGGAGCTGGACGCCAGTCAATTGGCCAGCTGCACCTACGGTTACATCGAACTTCGCGGCAAGCCCCTGCCGTGCGTCGACTTGGCCGCGCACTTCGGTTTGCCAGTGAGCCACAGCACACGACGCAATATCGTCGTGGTCAACGTTGGCCGCCAGCAGGCCGGGCTGATCGTCGACCACCTGCACGGCGAGCTGCAAACCGTGATCAAACCCCTGGGCCTGTTGTTTCAGCATCTGCAAGGCATCAGCGGCTCCACCATTCTTGGCTCCGGGCAGATTGCCCTGATCCTGGATATTGCCAACCTGTTTAACACCCTGCACCGCAGCGTCGAGGCCGACTCGCGCGCCAACCAACCGCGACCGGACCTCACCGGCTCCTAGGAGACACCCCATGACCTCGATACGTAATTTGAAGATCGGCGTACGCCTGATCGCCGGCTTTACCGTGGTGGTGCTGCTGACCGCCGCGGTGGGAGCGCTGGGCATCTTTAATCTGCGCAAGGTCAATGACCTCTCGGACCAGATGTATGAGCGCGAAATGGCGGCCCTGAGCAATATGCAAACCGCCAACCTGTATCTGGTGTATGCCGGCCGCCATTTGCGCAGCAACCTGCTGGCGACAAACGCCGAGGAACGCGAACGCACCGCGCAACAAGTGCGTGATGCACTCAAGAGCATGCATGAGAACCTCGACAAAGCGCGCTCCAGCTTCAGTCGGCCGGAATCGATAGCGCAGCTGGAAACCCTGACCAAGGAGCTGGCGAGCTACGAGCAAACCGCATTGCGCATGCTCGAGGTGAACAAAGCGTCTGGCCGTTTCACCGAGGCCAGCGACGTCACCGCCCTGCTGCCACAACTGCGCAGCGAAGGTACGGCGGCGGATGAGAGCATCGCTATGCTGGTGGACCAGAAAAAACAACGCGCCTCCGAGGCCAACGAGGCCATTTCGGCGATCTACCTGGATTCGCGCACGCAGATGATTGTGTTGGTGCTGATCGCCGCCGCCCTGGGTTTTGCCATCGGCATTCTGGTCACCCGCAGCATCACCCGGCCGCTCAACCGCGCCGTGGGCGTGGCCAATAGCCTGGCCGAAGGTGATTTAAGCGTCAGTATTACCGTCGATAGCCAAGACGAAACCGGCAAGCTGCTGGCCTCGATGCAGAACATGACCGAGCGCCTGCGCGCGGTGATGAGCGATGTGCGCAGCGCCGCCGACTCGCTGTCGTCGGCGTCCGAAGAAGTCAGCGCCACCTCGCAATCGCTAAGCCAGGCCGCGACCGAACAAGCCGCCAGCGTGGAAGAAACCACTGCATCAGTGGAGCAGATGTCGGCCTCTATCGCGCAAAACACCGAAAGCGCGCAGATCACCGATGGCATTGCCGGCAAAGCCGCCAACGATGCAGTGCAAGGCGGCCAGGCAGTGCGCGAAATGGTTCAGGCGATGAAACAGATCGCCGCCAAAATCGGCATCATCGACGACATCGCCTACCAGACCAACCTGCTGGCCCTTAACGCCGCCATCGAGGCCGCCCGTGCTGGCGACCATGGCAAAGGCTTCGCCGTTGTGGCAGCGGAAGTACGCAAGCTGGCCGAACGCAGCCAAGTGGCCGCGCAGGAGATCGGTGGCGTAGCGACCAACAGCGTGAGCCTGGCCGAACAGGCCGGCAAACTGCTGGATGAGATTGTGCCGAACATTCAGAAAACCTCGGACCTGGTGCAGGAAATCACCGCGGCTTCGCAAGAACAGTCCAGCGGCGCCGGGCAGATCAATATCGCCATGGGCCAGATGAACCAAATCACCCAGCAAAACGCTTCCGCCTCGGAAGAGTTGGCCGCCACCGCCGAAGAAATGAACGCCCAGGCCAGTCAACTGCAAGAGCTGATCGGCTACTTCCGCCTGGACGGGCACAACCCGTCAAACAGCTATAAAGCAGCGCCGCCACGCAGCCAAAACAATGTGCGCGAGCTACGCCGCCAGGAACCGCGCAAGCCGGGGCAAGCGTTGGTCGATGAAGGCCAGTTTGTGAACTTCAACTAAGCGCTGAGTAGCCAAGCCATGCCTCACCTACAAGCCAGTGCCGCAGCCGAGACCGGTAGCGTGCAACACCTGTCGTTCCGGGTTCGTGATGCGCGCTATGCGTTGCCGATTGATCTGGTCCGGGAAATTATCGAGTACGGGCAGATCACCACCGTGCCGATGATGCCGAGTTTTATCCATGGCGTGATCGTGGTGCCAGTACTCGACCTGGCGGCGCGCTTTGGTATGCCGCTGAGCATCGCCAATAAACGCACCTGCATCGTCATCATCGAACTCAATCTGGACGAGCAGGAGCAACGCATTGGCCTGGTGGTCGATGCAGTCGATGCGGTGCTGGATATCGACACCGACACGGTGGAGCCAGCGCCGCCATTTGGCGCAGGCATAAACACCGACTTTATCGCCGGCATGGCCCGCGATGAGCGCGGCTTTACTATTGTTCTGGATGTTCGCCGGGTGCTATCGCTGGATGATATTCGCCAGCTGAGCATTGCCCGGCAGGCCAGCTGATGCATACAGCGGGACTGCCCAAACTTACCGACAGCGACTTCCGGTGCCTGCAGCAAATGATGCTGCAGGCCTCGGGCATTCGCATGACCGACACCAAGCGCACGATGATGGCCGGGCGCTTGATGGGGCGTTTACGGGCCCTGCAGTTAAACAGCTACGCCGAGTACATCCAGATCATCAGCGACCCCGCCGAGCAAGACGAGCGGCGCCTGGTGATCGACCTGCTGACCACCAACGAAACCTACTTCCTGCGCGAACCACAGCACTTTCAGTTGCTCGGCGAGTGGCTCGGCAAACAGCGCCGGCCCATCCATATGTGGAGCGCCGCCAGCTCCTCCGGGCAGGAAGCCTTCACCATGGCCATGGTCGCCGCCGAACAGGCGCGTAGTGCAGATTGGTCGATCTTCGCCAGCGACCTCAGCCGCCGCGTGCTGGAAACCGCACGACGCGGTACCTACCCGATGGAGCAGGCCGACAAACTTCCCGCCGACTGGTTAAAGCGCCACTGCCTGCGCGGCGTTGAAAACAGCGAGGGTTTGTTTCGCATCAGCCAGGAACTGCGCCATCGAGTGACCTTTGCCGAGATCAATCTAATGCGGCCGCTGCCCAGTGGGGTTGGCCCGTTTGACGTGATTTTTCTACGCAACGTGCTGATCTACTTCGCTCAAGAGGAGAAACGCGCCATTACCCAGCGTTTGGTGGAGCGGTTGAATCCGGGTGGCCTGCTGTTTATCGGCCACGCCGAAAGCCTGCACGGCTTCAACCTGCCGTTGCGCGCCCTGCGCCCCTCCGTGTTTGAACGGTTAGAAAAATGATGGACTTAAGCCATGCCCAATAACCGGCAGATCAAGGTGTTTATCGTCGATGACTCGGCGTTGGTGCGTCAGGTGCTCACCGCGTGTTTGCAGAGCCACCCCAATATCGAAGTCATCGGCCAGGCTGCCGACCCGATATTTGCCCTGGAAAAAATGCGCAAACAGTGGCCGGACGTCTTGGTACTGGACGTAGAGATGCCGCGCATGGATGGCATCACCTTTCTGCGCAAAATAATGGCCGAGCGACCGACGCCGTCGATTATCTGCTCAACCCTGACCGAGGCCGGCGCCGCGATTACCCTGGATGCCCTCGCCGCTGGTGCCGTGGGCATATTTACCAAGGCCAAGCTGGGGCTTAAAGACAGCTTGCAACAGCTGTCTGGCGAGCTGATTCGCCAGATTGAAATTGCGGCGCGTAGCCAACCGCAGAGCATGCCGCGCGCAACCCCAGCAAAGCCCGCCGCCGCGAAACCGCTGAGCGCGGCGCCAGTTGCTGCAGACCCGGCAGAAAAACTCGCGCTAACCACTACCGACCGGGTGGTCGCCCTCGGCACCTCAACTGGCGGCACCCAAGCCCTGGAAGTAGTGCTGCGACAATTGCCGGCGGGTTGCCCAGGCATTGTCATCGTTCAGCATATGCCGGAAAAATTCACCGCCGCTTTCGCCCAACGCCTGGACAGCGTGTGTGCCATCGACGTGCGCGAAGCCAAACACATGGACCGCGTGCGCCCAGGCTTGGCCTTGGTGGCGCCGGGCGGCAAGCATATGCAGCTCAAACGCAGCGGCGCGCAGTACTTTGTTGAAGTGCTCGACGGCCCGCCGGTGAACCGCCACAAGCCGTCGGTAGACGTGCTGTTTCGCTCGGTGGCCAAACACGCCGGCCACAACGCCCTGGGCATCATCATGACCGGCATGGGCGACGACGGCGCCCGTGGCCTGCTGACCATGCGCGAAGCCGGGGCGCGCACCGTGGCGCAGGATGAAGCCAGCTGTGTGGTGTTTGGCATGCCCAAAGAAGCCATTAGGCTGGACGCGGCGCAGAGTACCGAAGCCTTGGGCAACTTGCCCAAGGTGATCATTCAGTACGGGCGCACAACATAAAAAACTCAGCCTTATAGGCCATGGAAAACCGTTGCGCGCGCTGAACACGCAACGTGCAACCGTGCTCTAGCCAATAAGCCTAACTTTCAACGCCACTTAGCCGAGCGGCAAAGCTAGAGATCGGAAGCAGCAACAGCATGCGCTTTTAGCTGGTATTCAAGCGTTTTTATGATGTCCAACGCATACCAAATCGAATCAAAATCGTATGACCCGGCGTTGCCTTTTTCTTCCCCATGATGAACCCCAACCAGCTCACCATTGATAAGCCAGGGTGCCCCCGAATCACCTGCCTCCATCCTTCCATCGCCCTGCAAGTTCGCAGAACCATCCGAGCTCGTGCTCACCGTAAATTTCAACTCCCGTTGTTCTCGAATTTCGCTAAATACCGAGCCATAGCCGTAAACACTGCCTTCCGTGCCGGGCAATAGTAAGGGTTCTTCAACACGAGACAATTTTGGGTATTCGGTTAAAGGATGCGGCGCAGTCAGAACTAGCACCGACGTATCTCGTCCTTCCCCGGGAATATCATGCCGACTGGCGATGGTAGCGGTACGATTGGCGAAAACTACTGCACTGGCTGGGCAATGCTTGGCGGTGACGACTAATTGCGCGCTAATAGCTGCGCCCGAGCAGACAGTGTTTAAAACACCATTTTCAATGTCTATCACGCCAACAACCCAAGGTTTAGATGAGGGCGAACCGCCCACAATGGCGTGTGCCGGGCTGGCAACCAACAGTGCGCCTGCGCAGAGGGCCAGGCCAAACAGTGTGCCGGCACGTATTCCTGCACATCTGCACACTTCAATACGCGTTCTTGTTATTGTCAAAAACAACCTTGAGACTTGAGAATTTAAGCGAGCATTTAATACACACATACAATTTCCTCGGCAGAACTTTAAGTTGGATATAGCGACACCAACTTCTGCCAACCCCACTGCTAAATCAATATCGGCTCAATACACTCAGAAGCAACTTACAACTCCGTGAAAAAATTCATCGGAAATTTTTTATAATGGGAAAATAAAGCGGTTATCGACCAGAAAAGATCCGCCGTTCATTTTTTATAAGCACAGGTATCGTCTGAATCCTGCGAGGTAAGCAGGGCTGCGTCGCCACCCTGCCTTTGGCGCTGTTTCGTGCTAGATGACAGCCACGGCAGCAGTCTTCTCATGGCAATTCGTTGCGTCTTCTGCGCGGCTCGCAGAGCGCCCGAACGAGGTCGTTATGACGTGCCGACAATCACGAGCGAACCTGAGATGAGCGGCGAAAAAATGCCAGCCTGTTGCACGCCAACCGCTCTAGAACGCCAGCTACAGCTGGAACGATATTATTTAGCCACTATACAAGATGGCAAATAGTCGTCTATGGTTACCTACCTGGGGTGGCGATAAACGGCGGGCATGTTCAGCCGAACCTTCGCGGTATTCGTCACTCACTGCTAACGGAAGCAGAGCCAAGCCGAGTTCTGCGTTACGCGTCCGCCATTACGCGGCCGCCCTGACAGGAGTCCTACCATGCCCTATTCCTTACCTCTCCCGCCCCCGGTCCTAAAGCGCTTACACCACGCCCCATGACCTGCCGATTGTTGCTGGCCGACGATCACGCACTGATCCGTGTAGGTGTTCGCGCCATGGTTAACTCCATGCCCGGCTACGAGGTGGTGGGCGAAGCGGAGGACGGTCGCCAGGCCGTGGAAATGGCCCAACACTTACGGCCGGATATTATTCTGCTCGATGTCTCCATGAACGGCCTCAGCGGCCTGGAAGCCTTGCTGGAACTGGCAAGCGCTGCGCCTAACGCCAGGGTGCTGATGTTGTCGATGCACGCCGAAGCTGATGTGGTGTTTTCCGCCCTGGAAAAAGGCGCCCGGGGCTACCTGCTTAAAGACGCCGCCGTAGAAGAGCTGCACCTGGCACTCAATGCGATAGGTCGCGGTCAGCGTTATCTCAGCTCGGCGATTGCTGCGCCGGTGATTGAACAGGCCTTGGCGCGCGCCCACCCTCCTTTGCAGTCGGCAGAACAAAGTCTGACGCAACGGCAAATTGAGATTCTGCGCTTGATTAGCCGCGGCGTGACGACTCGGTCGATTGCCCAAGGGCTAGGCCTAAGCGTGAAAACCATAGAGGCGCACCGGGCACAGATAATGAAACGGCTGCGTATTCATGATGTGGCTGGGTTGGTGCTGTATGCGGTACGCGAAGGAATCGTCGACCCGGATGATTAGCCGCTCACGCGGCCAGGGCCTTCATTCCTGCGCGGCGACGACGGGGGTTTTAGTGTTTAGGCATAAAGCCCGCAGGCTTACTGGCCAACCACGCGACAAACGTCTGCAAGCGCTGATCCGCGATCAACGCCTCGCGGCTGTTATAGGTCAGCGCCAATTCCTTCTCGCTAAATAACCGATGAATCTGGTTATGGCACGCCCGGCACACCCACAGGGTGGCGGTAATCCGCTCGCTTTTATCGAATTGCTTTTGCACATACGGCTTGTTGTGCAGCGCCTTGGGGATCAGATGATGGCGGGTCAGCGGCACCTGGCGCCGGCACAGTTCGCACTGGTGCGGCTGCGGCGGAAGGCGGATCGGCTCGGGCATTTAGCGCTTGCGGCAGAGGGTCAGGCCGTCGCCGATGGGCAACAGCGACAGGTCGACACGTTGATCGGTCTTCAGGCGCCGGTTAAGCGTCTGGATGGCGCGGGTGTCGGCGCTGTCTGGGGTTTGTTCCAGTACGCGGCCGCTCCATAAAGTGTTGTCGAACAGAATCACCCCGCCTTTGCGCACCAAGGCCAGCGCGTGCTCCAGGTAGACCGGGTAATTGGCTTTGTCGGCGTCGATAAAGATCAGGTCGAAGCTTTCGCCACGCCCTTCCCGCTCCAGTTGCCCGAGGGTTTCCAATGCGGGTGCCAGGCGCAGCTCAATACGTTCTTGCAGCTCGGCTTGGAACCAATAGCGGCGGGCAATGTGGTTGTAGTCGCCAGGCAGGTCGCAGCACAACAGATGCCCCTCTTCCGGCAAGGCGCTGGCCATACACAGCGCGCTGTAGCCGGTGAAAGTGCCAATCTCCAGCAGGTGCTTGGCACCGGTGAGCTTTACCAACAGGGCGAGAAACTGGCCCTGCTCCGGCGCCACTTGCCAGCGCGCCATAGGCAAGGCTTGGGTTTCTTCACGTAGGCGTTTGAGTAGCGGGGTTTCACGCAGGGATACATCGAGCAAGTAGCTGTACAGCGCGTCATCAAGAGCGAGGGTACGAGCGGTCATGCAGTCCATCCTGGGCAGAAAGCAAAAAGGGTAAGGCGAACGGCGGTGGTTGCCGGTTGGTCACGGGGTACGTGCCAGCCGATCTGGATTGAGCACGCGCTTGGCGTCGACATAACTTTTCAGCCAGTAGGCAGCCGACAGGCTATCCAAACGCACGGTGCCGCCACTGGATGGCGCATGCACAAAGCGGCCTTCGCCCACGTAAATGCCCGCGTGGCTGACCTTGCCGCCGCCTGCCGTAGCAAAGAACACCAAGTCGCCCGCCTGCAGGGCTTCGCGCTTCACGCTCGGCGCCCGCATGCTGACCATTTCGCGAGTGGAACGCGGCAGCGCGATGCCAGCGGCGTCGCGGTAGACATAGCCAATCAGGCCGCTGCAATCAAAGCCGCTGTCCGGTGTATTGCCGCCGTAGCGATACGGCGTACCAACCAGGCCCAGGGCGCGAAATAGCACGTCATCCGCCGCATCGCTCTGTTCGGCGCTGGGCGGGGCGTAAACGATGGGTTTTGACGGGGGTGGCGAGCTGGCGCAGGCAGAAAGCAGCGCAGCGAGTAACACAAGGATGACGCGGGCCGGAGCGGGCATAGGCGAGGCGGCTCAGAGGTGGTTCGGCGTACTCTGCCCTTGAGAGGCGCGTGGCGCAAGGGTTGGTTGCTGTCGGAGCGATTTGCGTGGGCACGTGATGTTGGGCTTCGCTGCGCTCACCGAACGCGAAGCCCAACACCAGGCAAAAACACAAAACCCCCAATCAAGGGGGTTTTGTCGGTCAGCAGCGCTTAAGGGTGCAGCGGATTGCGGCTGACTTGTGCGGTATTTACCGAGGCCAGCGCCAGGGCGCGTTTGGCTTCGATAAAGGTGCGGCTCCAGTATTTGTCATCGAGGCTGTCGACACGCACGCCGCCGCTGCGGCTGCTGCTGGAGTGGATGAACTGGTCATCCCCCAGGTAGATACCGGCATGGCTGACGCGGCCACGACCATGGGTGCTAAAGAACAACAGATCACCCGGTTGCAGATCGTTGCGCGACACCAGCGGGGCGTCGAGGTTGATCATTTCGCGGGTCGAACGCGGCAGGCTCATGCCCGCCTCTTCTTTGAACAAGTAACCGATAAAACCGCTGCAGTCGAAACCGGTGTTAGCCGAGGTGCCGCCAAAGCGATAACGGGTGCCTACCAGCGACAGGCCGTGGGCCAGGATGCTGTCAGCGAAAGACGGGAGTTCATACGGTTGGTCTTGGGCAAAGTCTGGCAACGGGTCCAGGCCGTCGTCGCCGTCTTCATCAGCAACTTGCTGACTGATGTTTTGCTGAGGCTTTTCAGCTACTTGCGGGGCCGGCTGATAGCCAGCGCATGCCACAAGGAACACTGAAAGTGCGAGGGGCACGAGGGGTGCAGAGCGTTTTAGCATGGGCACGACCGTGAATGAAAAATGAATGAAGGCGCGAATATGCCTTCCATAACGGTTATATGCAAATTTAATTGGCCAGGGTGTGACTCAGTAGTACTGGCAAAACATCTAACGCCCTGTCACGCAAATGGACGTGCACAAATGGGCTCAAGGCCCCGTCCTGCGGGTTGATCTCCACGGTAAAGCCGCCGGCCTGACGGGTGCGTAGCACCGGTTCGGCGATATACGGGAAGCTCGCCGTAGTGCCCACCGCGACAACCAGGTCAAAACCCTTGGAGAGCTCGTGGTAGAGGGCTTCGATGGCTTTTTCGGGGAGCATTTCCTCGAACAAAACGACCGGCGGTCGGAGAATACCCGCACACTGTTCGCACCTCGGCGGCAACGGTTTGTCCAAGTGGCCCGCCAACTCCTCACTCACGGCCCCGCACGACTGGCAATAAAGCGGCGCCAATTCCCCGTGAATTTCGATTAAACGCGCCGGATCACAGCCCGCCTGGCGGTGATAACCGTCGATATTCTGCGTCAGTACCCAGCACCCCGGTTTACGCCGCTGCATTTCGGCGATCGCGTAGTGGCCGGCATTGGGCTTGGCAGCCAGGCAGGCTTTGCCTAACTCAGCGAGATACTTCCAGCACAGCGCGGGGTTGTTGCGCAGGGTCGAGCCGGACAGGGCTTCTTCGATCGGTATGCCTTCGGCAGTGACACCGTTGTAAAGGCCGCCAAGGCCGCGATAAGTGGGCAAGCCGGAGTCGGCAGATAAACCGGCGCCCGTGATGATCAGCATGCGCTCAGCGCGTTGCAGGGCGTCTATCACGCGTTGGTCCATTTGCCCTGCCCTCGCCTTAATGGTTAACCGTGTGCGCCAACATCCATGACAACTGCGCCATCGAGCGCCCGCTTTGTTCATGCCAGACGTTAAACGCCGCCTGCACGGCGGCCAGCTCTTTGAGGCTGGTGGGTTGTTTGTCGATGATGTCCTGAGCTTTCAGCGCTGCGACTACATCGTCAGCCGGAATAAACGTGTCTTTACCCGCCATGCGCAGAAAGCGCATGGCCGACAAGCCGCCCAACTGGCTGCCGTGCTTGGCCAGGTATTTCCACAAACCAACGATATCGGTCACCGGCCAGTCGGCGATCAACGCGCCAAAGCTGCCCTTCTCTTTGGCAACATCCAGCACAAACTGCGCGTTGCGCGGCACACTTTTGAGCTTGCCCAGGTGACGGATGATGCGCGCGTCCTGCATCAGCCGCTCAAGGTGGTCGGCGCCCATCAACACAACCTTTTCCGGGTCAAAACCAAAGAACACCTGCTCAAACGCCGGCCATTTGGCGTCGACCAGGCTGTGCTTCAAGCCCGCGCGAAAAACCCTTAAAGCAATCAACGACAAATAACGGTCGTCAGTGACTTTGCGCAACTGCGCTGGGGTTTTGACACTCGGTAGTAAGGCCTCAAGTTTGGCCTGGGAACCAAAGCGGTTCAGGCAGTATTCGTTGAGCCATTTGTAGTCGCGCATACGGCTTCCTATATAGAGAGGCGAATCCTAGAAGCCTGGGGTGCGTTTACAGGTTCATCACATTCAAAAACCGCGAAGGCGCGCTTTCGTCGATGCGCAGGTTTTCGAAGTCGAACAGCTTGCGGTCGGCCAGTTGCGAGGGCATCACGTTCTGCAAGGCGCGGAACATGATTTCGGTACGACCGGGGGTTTTACGCTCCCACTCCAGCAGCATTTCCTTCACCACTTTGCGCTGCAGGTTTTCCTGCGAGCCGCAGAGGTTGCACGGAATGATCGGGAAACCTTGGAGCTCGGAGTAGGCTTCGATGTCTTTTTCGCTGCAGTAAGCCAGCGGGCGAATCACCACGTTGCGGCCGTCGTCGGCGCGCAGTTTGGGCGGCATGGCCTTGAGGGTGCCGCCGTAGAACATATTGAGAAAGAAGGTTTCGAGGATGTCGTCGCGGTGGTGACCGAGGGCCATCTTGGTCGCGCCGATTTCATCGGCAAAGGTGTAGAGCGTGCCGCGGCGCAGGCGCGAGCACAGCGAACAAGTGGTTTTGCCCTCGGGCACCTTGTCCATCACCACCGAATAGGTGTCTTTTTCGACGATGTGGTAAGGCACGCCGATACTTTCCAGGTACTGCGGCAGCACGTGCTCAGGAAAGCCAGGCTGCTTCTGGTCCATATTCACGGCCACAATTTCGAACTGAATCGGCGCCACTTTCTGCAGGTGCAGCAATACGTCGAGCATGGTGTAGCTGTCTTTACCGCCGGAGAGACAGACCATCACCTTGTCGCCGTCTTCAATCATATTGAAGTCGGTAACAGCCTCACCGGCCTGACGGCGCAGGCGTTTCTGCAGTTTGCTTTGATTAACCGAAAGGGTGCCCATGGTGCGCTGAAGTGAGGGGGCATTTTACGCAAAACGCTTACGCAGGTTTACCCGTTTCGCCCAAAAAACTCCGTCGTCCCCGCGCAGGCGAGGACCCAGGGGTAGAAATCACTCAGCAAACGGTATTCAGGTTCCCCGCCTGCGCGCGGACGGCGGTGAACTGGCTACTGCTTGTTCAAATCCCAATCAAACCGGTAGCGGGTATCGCCCTTAAAACTCTTCAGCTGCTGCGCCAACCCAGGCTCGGCGTATTTGAGTAAATGCTGCTGCACGCCCTCCTCGCCACCAAAGTCCTTGGCGTACCAATCGTAAATGCGCGACAGCACGAGTTTCTTGTCTCAAACGCGACCCCGCGCGAGCTGTTGATATAAGCACGGGCGCCATCGCTGAGCTGCTGCTCGGTGTTCTTGGCGCTGAGGGTAAAGCTGGGCAGATTCGGGCAACCGAGGCTGGCGCAATTAAGCACGTAGAACAGACGCGGGTCCGGCCAGAACGGTCGCAAAATTCGGTGCTGAATATCGTTGAGGCTGAGTTTCTCGCCGGCCACTTTGGTGACTTTTTTGTCCCACGGCCCGAACTGGTACCAGGCGCCCAGGCTGGTGATTGAGTCCACCGGGTATTTTTTCAACACCAGTTGGGTAACCAAGGCGTTGTAAAGATTGACCCAGTAGGCGAACTGCTCGGCGCGGGTGAACTGACGGGGGTCGAGGTCGCTCAGTTGGTCGATATACACGTCCAACAGGCGCCGGTGCACAGAGTCGACATGGGCGTAATCGAAGCGGGCGATGCCGTCTTTCGGGCTGGTTTTCAGGTAGCGGGTCAAAAGCTCCTGCCAGGCGCTGTGGTCGATATGAGCGGCGCGGCTTTCGTCGCTGGCATTCCACATATCCCAGGGGTCGGCAGACGGCGCAGCGCTGGCAAGGCCAGTAAACAGCAGAGAGGCAATAACAAACAGGGTGCGCAACCGGCGCATAAAGTCGTTCTCCGTAACGGCTGCACTGGCCGTTGTCTGCTGCGTGGGACAGGCCTGAACCTTGCGAGTTCCGCCACACAAGACCTTGGCGTTGCTGTGCTAGGCTGCCGCCATGACTGAAAACCCCACCTCCTCTGCCCCCGTTGAACTGGACAACAGCCTGGATCTAGCGGACCAGGTGCTGCACTTGCTGCGTGAATCGCCTGACGGTTGCAGCGAATACCTGCTGATTCAGCGATTGAAAAAATGCCACTCAACGCACATTCCCAACCTCGACCTGACCGACAAGCTGGTGCTGTTTCGCACGCATTTCCTGCTATTCAACGCCCTGTACCTGCTGCGCGATCGTCTTTGGCAGACCGAAACCGCTCATTTATTGATCAGTCCGCTGAGCATTCAGCTGCTGCCCTACACAGTAGGCCATGCCGAACTGAGCGAAGCCGATCCATTGCGCGCCTACTACCTCGATTTATCTCATTTGCGCGACACCAGCGAAGGTGATGTGGAGAAACTTCTCACCAGCTTCTGGAAACGCATGCAGGGCGGTGACGAAAAGCGTGCAGCGTTGGAGCTGTTCGAATTGGACGCCAGAACCGAGGCGCTCAATCTCGGCACTATCAAACAGCGTTACCGCCAACTCGTTAGCCAGCACCATCCAGATCGCGGCGGTAGCACTTCGCGCCTGCAGTCGATCAATCTGGCGATGGAAATTCTTGCTCGCTATTACCGCTGACGTTTAGAGACCCATTTGCTCTAAAACCACGTCCCACGAGGCCTCCAGCCCCTGCCTATACTGCGACATACGGTCGCATTGGTTCGGCCCTGCACCCAGTAGCGCTACTCATGCGTGCCGGGCGCTACGCTGGGGGGCGACCGTTATAACAAGAGGAGGTGTCTCGTATGATCCATCACGTTTGGGGGCTTTTCGCGAGTGGCAAGAGATCCGCGGCGAAGAAGAAAGCATCGGTCACATGTATCTCACCCATGTACTGATCCTCGCGGCGATTCCCGCAGTGTCTGCCTATATCGGAACAACCCAGGTCGGCTGGACGGTGGGCAATGGCTCACCGGTCATGCTGACCGAAGCCAGTGCGCTATGGATGACCGCCATGACCTACCTGGCCATGCTCGGTGGGGTAGCGGTTATGGGCGCGTTTATCAACTGGATGGCCCGCACCTACGATGCCAGCCCGGACATGGGGCGCTGTATCGTGTTTGCCGCCTACACCGCAACGCCGTTATTTATCGGCGGTTTAGCGGCCCTTTATCCCAACCTGTGGCTCGCCATGTTCGTGGGAACGGCGGCGATCTGTTACACGGTTTACCTGCTCTACGTTGGCATACCGACCTTTATGAACATTCACCAGGACGAAGGCTTTCTGTTCTCCAGCTCCGTGCTGGCGGTAGGTCTGGTGGTGCTGGTGGCGATGATCGCCATGTCGGTTATTTTCTGGGAAATGGGCGTAGGGCCGGTTTATAGAAGCTGAGGCCTAGCCTGCACAAAACGAAACCGCCGTTTGGCGGTTTCGTTGTTTTAGGCAAACGGCCGGCGGCGTGCTTGGGCATAATCGCGCCTGTTATCCGGAGGAACTCGATGCCCGAACTGCTTAATGCTCGTGTCGAGGCTTGTTACCAGCAAGCCGAAGCGTTTTTCAGACGCCGCTTTACCCGCCCCATCGTCAGCCTCAAGTTACGCGGGCAGAAAGCCGGGGTGGCCCACCTTGATGAAAACCTGCTGCGTTTTAACCCCAAGCTTTACGCCGAAAACCGCGACCACTTTCTAAAGCAAACCGTGGCTCACGAAGTCGCGCATATGATCGCCCGAGAAATGTTCGGCCCGCACATTCAGCCCCACGGCGAGGAATGGCAGCTGATTATGCAGGGCGTGTACGAGCTGCCAGCCGACCGCTGCCACACCTATGAAATTCAGCGCCGCAGCGTCACCCGCTACGTCTACAGCTGCGCCTGCCCGGACCGCGACTTCCCCTTCTCCGCCCAACGCCACACCCTGGTGCGCAAAGGCCGCCGCTACTACTGCCGCAGCTGCAAAGCGACGTTGGTGTTCAGCGGGCAGCAGCGGGAAGAGTAGGCTGGGTCGGTCCGCGTTCGGTGAGCGAAGCGAAGCGAAGCCCAAGGTTGGCCCGATACGCATCGGCCTATGGCCGATTTGTTGGGCTTCGCTACGCTCAACCCAACCTACGCAAACACCGGCCTAAAGAAGCTGCGCTCGTAGCTAAGCACGCACTGAGTGTCCTTGGCATATTGAAACGCGGCCAAGCACTCGGGGTCTTGCAGCGAGTCGTGGCGATACTGCTCGTAGCTCGCCAGGCTCGGGAAGGTGAATAGCGCCAGAGCAATGTTGTTGGCGCCTTCTGAGGGCAGGAAGTAGCCGTGGTGTTGACCGCCAAAGCGCTCGACCAGGGGAATCCACAGTTTGCCGTAGTGCTCGAATTCCTTGAGTTTGTTGGGGTCGAGCACATAGCGCAGGTAGCAGGTGACCATCTGTTATTTCCCTTAACCGATTACTTGGCGACGTTGAAGTCCTTACCCCATAAGCGCACGGTTTTCGGCCCATCAACGGGCCCCTCAAACACGAACTTCTGCCGCACCCCGGTGTTCGGCGGTACGGTCACTTCTTCAGGGTTGGCAACGTCCGGTGCCAGGCCGCTGGAATAGTCGTCTTGGTCAATGGCCAGCAACGCGCCGTTGGCCCACAGGTTAATCAGGCGCACAGGTTTGTCGGTGAGGTTTTTAAAGCCAAACAAGGCACTGAGGTTGCCTTCAACGGCTTCGACCTTGAGCAGTTTGACCTCGACCTTGCCGTCCAATTGGTCAAGCTGGGAAATGATCAACGCGCCGTCGGCACCTTGCGCCGATTCACGGCCTTCGGTAACACCTTCGGAGGCGCCACCGAGCAGGTTTTTGCCGGCAGAGATGGCCGATGACACCGCGGCTTTGGCCGACTCTTTAAGGGTGCTGGTTTCGCCTGCGGGCTCTTCACCGTAGGCCAGACTGGCGCTCACCAACAGCGCCAACGCCATGCTTATCCTTGAATACTTGCCCATCCCTGTTGCTCCTTGAACTGCGCGTGGTGAGGTGCGCTTTTTAGCACAAGGAGCGGTGGAAAGCAGCCGTGCCGAACGCCTAAGCGATCACCTTTGCAGCACGCAGTTGGGCAATCTGCTCAGTGCTATAGCCCAACTGCGTCAGCACTTCAGCGGTGTGCGCCCCCACAGGTACCCCGATGTGCTGGGGCGCCGGTAAAGCACTGGAGAACTTGATTGGGCAGGCGATCTGGCGCTGCGCGGGCTTGCCATCACGCGGCACTTCGACGACCAGTTGGCGTGCCTGTAACTGCGGATGCTCGACTGCCTCGGCCAGGCTCAGCATCGGTTCAACGCACACATCCAGCGCGGCAAAAATCTCGCTCCACTCGGCAAAGTCGCGCTTTTCAAATTCCAGCTGAATCTGCTGTTTTAGCGCACGCTGCTGCTCGGGTTTGGGCGACAGACCATGGGCGGCCAACTCGGGCCGGCCCATCGCAGCGCAGAACGGCTGCATAAACTGCGGCTCCAGGCTGCCCACCGAAAACCAGCGGCCATCACGCGTGCGGTAGTAGTCGTAAAAACTGCCGCCATTGAGCACTTGGCTTTCCATCTTCGGTTCTTCACCGCACGCCAGGTAGCCGGCGCCGGCCATGGCGTGCAGGCTAAAGGCGCAGTCGGTCATGCTGATATCCACGTGCTGCCCCTCCCCGGTCTGCTGCCGCTGAATCACCGCCGCCAACAACCCCACCACGCCATGCAGCGAGCCACCGGCGATATCTGCCGCCTGGATGCCCAGCGGCAGTGGGCCACTGTCCAGGCGCCCGGTCTGGTCGGCGATGCCGGACAGCGCCAAGTAATTGATGTCGTGACCGGCGCGGTCTTTGTACGGGCCGGTCTGGCCATAGCCGGTGATCGACACATAAATCAACTTGGGATTAATCGCTTTAAGCGCCTGATAGCCAACGCCCAGCTTGTCCATTACACCGGGGCGGAACTGCTCCAAAACAATGTCGTACTCCTGCACCAACTGCTTGATCACCTCCACCGCTGCCGCCTGTTTCAGGTCCAGAGCGATGCCGCGTTTATTGCGGTTAAGGTACGCATGACTGGCGGCAACGCCCTGATCGTGGGGCGGCAACAGGCGCACCAGGTCGACGCGGCTCGGTGACTCCACCCGCAACACCTCAGCGCCCATATCCGCCATTAGCAGCGAGGCAAACGGCCCCGGCAACAGCGTGGAAAAATCCAGAATTTTCAGCGAAGACAGCGGACCGCTCATGGCAACTCCTATTATTTTTATCGGCGTTGTTTTTATCGGGGCTGATCAGAGCTTCATACCGCGGCTGATGATCTCTTTCATAATTTCCGAGGTGCCGGCAAAAATGCGCTGGATGCGCGCATTCGCGTACATCTTGCAGATCGGGTATTCCCACATATAGCCCCAACCGCCATGCAACTGCACACCTTCATCAACCACCTTGCCGAGCAGTTCAGTGGTGAACAGTTTGGCCTCGGCGGCGACTTCGGGGGTGAGTTTTTTCTGGTTGTGGTCCATTACGCAGCGGTCGACAAACACCTGGGCCACGTCGACCTGGGTACGCATTTCGGCGAGTTTGAAGCGGGTGTTTTGGAAGTGCGAGATCGGCCGGTCAAAGGCTTTGCGCTCTTTTACGTAGTCAATGGTGACCTGCAACGCCGCCTCGGCACCACCCACAGCGCCACAGGCGTTGGTCAGGCGTTCTTGGGCGAGCATATTCATCAAATAGAAGAAGCCGCCTTTGGCATCGCCCAGCAGGTTTTCTTTCGGCACTTTGACGTTATTGAAAAACAGCTCGGCGGTGTCTTGGCTCTTCATCCCGAGTTTTTTCAGGTTGCGGCCGCGCTCAAAACCCTCCATGCCGCGCTCGACCAGGAACAGGCCCATGGCGTGTTTATTCGCCGGGTCGGTTTTGGCGGCGACAATCACCACGTCTGCCAGCAAGCCGTTGGAGATAAACACTTTCGAGCCGTTGAGCTCAAAGTGGTCGCCCTTGTCCACGGCGGTGGTGCGCATACCCGCCAGATCGGAACCGGCGCTCGGTTCGGTCATAGCCACGGCGAGAATGCTTTCGCCGCGAATAATCGCCGGGAGAAAACGCGCTTTCTGTTCAGCATTACCGTAATCCGCAATGTACGGACCACACAGGGCCGAGTGCAGCGGCAACATAAAGCCGGCCTCGTTAATATTGGCCAGCTCCTCGCACATGATTTGCTCGTAGCGGAAATCCTTCAGGCCGCTGCCGCCGTATTCTTCGTCAGCCCATGGCAGCAAGAAGCCCATTTCGCCGGCCTTTAGCCACACCTCGCGGCTGACCACGCCGGCCTCCTCCCAGGCGTCCTGATGGGGCACCACTTCTTTTTGCAGAAAAGCGCGAAAGGCGTCGCGAAAAAGGTTGTGCTCGGTTTCGAAATGGATGCGTTGCATGCGGTGGGTTCCCTGCCGATTTATTGTCACGCAGGGTAGGCGCGGCTCAATGACGCATGTGCTCAGGGAGGGTTGACGTATTCGGTCAGGGTACCGCCGTCGTCCCCGCGCAGGCGGGGCCCCAGGGTGCTGCGACGAACACGGTTAACCGGACGAGCGTGAGTCGCCGCCTACGCAAGGGCAACGGGAATCAGCGGCGAGTTATTAGCCCTTGCCGCGCCACGCGCACCAGGTCACGCACACAGACTTCCAGGTTGTCAGCACGCGGTGCCTGCACCACCGCCAGATCAAAACTGTCCCGAGCAAAGCGTTGCAGCGACTCGTCGTTGGCCACGAACTGAATCAAAAACGTACGCGGTGCGCCCCAGCGTTTTGGCCAGCCTTCGAGGTAGCGCACGAGGGTAGGCTGATGGTTGCCGCCGAGGAGGATTTTCGGGTTGCGCAGCGCCAGACCGCTGGTGATAGGCGCCAGGCGGAGCAAGGGTCGCAAGTTCAACGGGGCAAGTGGCGCAACGGCCGGGGCAACAGGAGTATTTAAAGCGGTGGGGGCATTCATGTACGGGTCTCTCGCCTCAGAAGCTGTGCAGGCAGCGGTGAGAGGCAACACCGAACCAGCGCTTTAGCGGTATTTAGAAGCGGGT